>Ga0209415_10007484_pt1 | contig 19067 bp, 19 predicted proteins | sample PeaSoiSIISIP2007_FD_187696 | JGI IMG/M metagenome (GOLD analysis project Ga0209415, IMG submission 187696) | Peat soil microbial communities from Weissenstadt, Germany - SII-SIP-2007 (SPAdes) (version 2) | ecosystem: Environmental > Terrestrial > Soil > Wetlands > Peat | place: Germany...
TCTTCGGGGCGCGGGTCAACTACAACCTCAAGGACTGGATCGCGGTCGGCTTCTGGGGGGCGTACGGCCTCATCAGCACGAACACCAACCTCGCGTCCGAGATCGACAACCCCAACAGCGGCGCGCCGCGCGATCCGCTCACCGCCATCAACGTCAATCACTCGGGGAGCCCGTACGGCGGCTACGCCCCCTTCACGGATCAGACGGCGAAGATGAACTGGGTCCTCGCGCCCCAGGTCACCTTCATCCCGTTCCGGGGCAAGCTGGCCATCTTCAACAAGATCTTCGTCGACGCCGACTTCTACGCCGCTGCCGGCTGGGCCTTCACCGGTATCCAGGAGCGCGGCAACTGCGGCGGCGGCAACGGGGAACCCGTCTGCTCCGATCCGGCCTCGTTCGCGCTCGTCTCCCGCATCGAGAATGGCCCCACGGCCGCGGTGGGCTTCACGTTCTTTCCCGGCGACTGGATCTCCTTCGGCGTCGAGTACCGCGCGCTGCCGTTCAACTGGAACCGCGCCGGCTTCGACTCGCGCGGCGCCGGGACGAACGGGAACTTCCCCGACGGTCAGGTCAACCAGCAGGACGAGACGTTCAAGTTCAACCAGCTGATCACCATCTCCGTCGGCTTCTACTTGCCGTCGAAGCCCACCATCAGCGAGTAGCTACCGCTTGACGACGTGACCTGACGCGTCGAGCGAGAACGCGGGCGGGAGCGTCTTGCCGACGGCCTGCCATTCGCCCTCCGGGATGGACCACCCGCGCGCGGCGAGCCCCTCCGCGATCTTGTTGCGCACGCGGACGCTCTCCTCGTCGCCGAGGAGGTGGGCGAGCGCGGGCACCGCGTCCACGTCCTCCTGCGCGAGGAGGGCGGACACGGTGTGGAACCGCGCCGGCTCGTTCACGTCCTCCAGGAAGCGCTCGACGCCCGCGCGGACGCCCGCGTGCTTGTGCTCCTCCAGGGCGGCGAGGATCTGCACCTTGGGATCGACGAACTTGGAGTACTCGGTGTCCCAGCGCGAGAGCCACCGCAGGAGCTCGTCGACGTACTCTTCGTCGCCTACCAGCTCCTTCATGATCTTCATCGGCCAGGCCAGGCTCTCGGCCTTGCCCGCGAAGGCCCGCACGGGCTCGATGGCCTCCTTGCCGGCGCGCAGGATGCCGCGGAACGCAGACTCCTTCTCCTCTTGATCCGTGATCGACGGATCCATGTGAAAGGTGAAGCGCCTGAGCAGCGCCTCGACCGCATCCGGCGTCGCCATCTCCGCGAGGGCATGGATGGCCTCCTGGCGGTCGTAGTTCTGCGCCCGCTTCTCGATGCGTTCGGCCCACTTGGACGCCGGGCTCTTCGCGTCCTTCGCGTTCTTCTTTTCGCTCTTGAAGAGGTCGAATAAACCCATGGTGTCCAGCGGAGCCCACGTAGCTCGGCTGACGCGCTACGGCAAGGGCACAGCGAGGAGAACCACCTCTTTGTTCCGCGCCTGCACCTGGTATCGCACCGGGCGCCCGTACTTCTGCGCGGCGTCCTGCTCCATGCCCTGGATGCGCGCCGCGAACGCCTGCTCGCTGATGTGGTCCGTCGACTCGCCGATGGCCTTCTTCGCCGCGACGTACTCGCGGTAGATGCGCGAGTAGTACTGGGGCGGCGGCTCTCCGGCGAGGCGGCGGATGGCCTCGGGGTCCATCGTCATCTCGCTCGCCGACTGCGTCATCCGCTTGTCGTCGACCGCGAGGGCGTCGTTGAAGTTGGCGGCGTTCGGCGACATCGACACGCGCCCATCGGCGTCCGTCGTGTCCTCCTCGACCCCCATCAGCTGGTTGAGGAGCTGATCGATGCGGAACGCGAGCCCACCGAGCTCGGCGTGCTCCAGCTCGAACCGCTTGTCGGCCTGGCCGTTGAGGATGGCGAGCAGCCCCTCCTCGAGCATGTTGATGGGCCGCGTGATGTACGCGCCGAGCAGCCAGCCGCCGACGATGACGAGGATGATCCCCAGGAGCACCGCGCCGAAGATGGGGAGCAGCGCCAGGCCCGACGGATCGGCGATGAGCGACGCGGGGGCCGCGGCCACGAGCAGGGCGCGCTTGCCGTCCTCGAACGACGGAAGCGGCGCAGCGGCGACCAGCAGGTCCCCGTCGCGCACGTTGTCGGTCTGCTGGTGCGCGAGGGCATTCTTGAGCATGTCCTTCGCGCCCGCGGAGATCGACTCGTCGAGGGGCTTCGACTCGATGGCCGAGTGGCCGACGACGTCGAACCCGTCCCCCTTGGGCACGATGAGGTCCAGCGCGCGGCCGGTGGTCGCCTCGCACACGCGCGACAGCGTGTCGTTCAGGGGTCGCCCGGCGACGAGCGCGCCGATGATCGCCCCGCTCGAGTCGTGCACGGCGACGTAGGAGGCCAGGTAGTGGTCCTTCTCGTACCAGATGTCCGACCCCGACTGCCCCGTCTTCAGCGTCGACTTCAGGCCAGCGTAGGTCGCGGCCATGTCGTCGCCCCGGTTCATGTTCGTGCCGTTGCGGCCGACGATCTTGCCGCTGCCGTCGACCAGCGCCACCAGGGTGGGGACGTTCTTGTCGAACAGCGGGGCGTTCTTCATCTTGCTGAAGAGCTCATCGCACCGCCGGGTCGCCCCCTCGCCTCGCGCCGCGAGCGACGCCTTCGACAGCGCGTCGAGCGTCGACTGCTCGCTCGCCGCCGCCGCGAGCCATCGCTCCGCGCGAAGACCGTCGAGCTGCAGCCGCGAGGCCGCGCCGTTGACGTCGTTCTGCGCCACCACGGTGAGCTGGTCCTTGTTGCCCGCCGCCGAGCTGAGCGCCGCGCGCACCAGCAGGAACGACAACAGCCCCACCAGCGCCACGATGAGCGCGTTGACTGCGATGATCTTGATTCGCATTCTTTGGCTTCCCCGCTCCCCTGGTCGACGATCGGGAGGACGTGCCTCGTCGTCCCCGAGGCTTGGCGGCAAAAACGCTATCATTCAGCGTGTCAGCGCGGCAACATGCGTCGCAAGGACAAGGATTGACGGACGACGCTGTCAGCGGGAGGCAGGACGCGCTCCTCGTCGACGACACGAGGTTCGACGCCCACGCGCCCCTCGGCCACCACCCCGAGCGGCCCGAGCGGCTCGTGGCCGCGCGCGCGGGCGTGCGAACGGCGGCCGGCGCGAGCTTCCACCCGGTGACGGGGCGGGCCGCCAGCGACGAGGAGCTCGGCCGCGTCCACGAGCGGAGGTTCATCGATGCGCTGTCGAAGCTCCGCGGCGAGTCCGGCTACCTCGATCCGGACACCTACGTCTCGGCCCAGAGCGTCGACGTCGCGCGCCTCGCCGCCGGCTCGCTGGTGGCGATGGTGGACGCCACGATCGACGGGCCGATCGGCAAGGGAGTCGCGCTCCTCCGCCCTCCCGGGCACCACGCGCGCCCGGCCAAGGCCATGGGCTTCTGCCTGCTCAACAACATCGCCGTCGCCGCCGCGCACGCCCGCGCTCGCGGGGTCCGACGCGTCGCGGTGGTCGACTGGGACGTCCACCACGGCAACGGGACGCAGGAGATGTTCTGGCGCGACGCGTCCGTGCTCTACCTGTCGACGCACCAGTTCCCCTTCTACCCGGGCACGGGCGATCTGGACGAGGTCGGCGAGGGCGACGGCAAGGGGTACACCGTCAACGTGCCGCTCGGCGCCGGCGGCGGCGACGCGGTGTACGCCAGCGCGTTCGAGCGCGTGCTGCTGCCCGTCCTCGAGGCGTATGCGCCGGAGCTCGTCCTCGTGAGCGCCGGCTTCGACGCGGCCGCGCGGGATCCGCTGGCGCAGATGGAGCTGTCGCCGGAGGCCTACGGGTGGATGGCGAAGGCGGTCGCGCGCGTCACCGACGCGTCGTCCCGCGGGAGGATGGCGCTGGTGCTGGAGGGTGGGTACGACCTCGTCGCGCTGGAGGGCGGGATGCGGAGCGCGGTGGAGGGGATGCTCGGGGGGAGCGCCGTGGAGCCGGGGAGGGCGCCGGATGACGAAGGAGTGGAGAGGGCGGCGAAGGCGGCGCAGAAGGCCTGGGCGGGCGTGAGCTAGGCAAGCTGCTCGGGTTTCTCTTGAAAGCGGGCCTGTCGCGGCTATGTTGCGGCCCGTCACGCGGTGGCCGTAGCTCAGCTGGTAGAGCGCTGGATTGTGGATCCAGCTGTCGCGGGTTCAAACCCCGTCGGTCACCCCCCGTAGTTCGAGACGTCGTTCGAGAGGTTCCTGCGCGTAGCATGGCGGCGTGCCCCGCCGTCCGCGCATCGACCCTCGCCGCGCCCTCGTCCGCGTGGCGATCTCGCTCGCGGTCGGCGTCGCGGCCTACGTCGTCGCGGCGCCGTACCTCCCGTCCCCCGCGCCGGCGCTCGTCGGCTGGGACGCCGGTAGCCTCACCCTCCTCGCCCTGGCGTGGACCGCCATCGGGACCGCCGACGCGGACGCCACGCAGGCCCGCGCCGGCGCGGAGGACCCCGGACGGACGCTCGTCTACGTCATCGTCCTGCTCGCCTCGGGCGTCAGCTTGCTCGGCGCCACGGCGGTCGTCCGGGACGCGCACTCGCTCGGGCCCCAGATCGCGCACGCCGTCACCGCCCTCTGCCTCGCCACCGTGGCCCTCGCCTGGGCCATGACGCACACGGCGTTCACCTTCCGCTACGCGCGTCTCTACTACCGCGCCGACGCCGAGGGCATCGGTGGCGTGGAGCTGCCGGGGAAGGAGCCCCCCACCTACTTCGACTTCGCCTACTTCGCGTTCACCATCGGGATGTGCTTCCAGGTCTCCGACGTGTGCGTGACGAGCCGCCAGATCCGCCGCGCCGTGCTGCTCCACGCCGTCATCAGCTTCGCGTACAACTCCGTCATCCTCGCCTTCGTCCTCAACCTGGTGTTCGCGCTGGCCGCGTAGATGGGCGAATCCCTCCGCGACGGCCGCTTCGTCGTCCTCGGCACGCTCGGGCAAGGCGCGCAGGGTCGCACGTTCGACGGCGTCGACAAGCGCGTGGGGCAGCCCGTCGCCATCAAGCGATTCGACGTGCGCGGCGCCGCGTCGTGGAAGGACGTGGACCTCGCCGAGCGGGAGGCTCGCGTCCTGCAGTCCCTGTCGCACCCGAAGCTGCCGCGCTACATCGACCGCTTCGAGGAGGACGGCGCGCTCTACCTCGTGATGGAGAAGATCGAGGGCGAGAGCCTGGCCTCGCTGCGCAAGCGCGGCGAGACGCTGGGCGAGAAGGACGTCGTGCGCCTGCTCCGCGACGCGTCCGAGGTTCTCCGGTACCTGCACGGGCGCTCGCCTCCCGTCATCCACCGCGATCTCAAGCCGGGCAACGTCCTCCGGCGGCCCGACGGCTCGTTCGCCTTCGTCGACTTCGGCGCCGTGCGCGACAAGCTGCGGCCCGAGGGCGGGTCCACGGTCGTGGGGACGTTCGGGTACATGGCGCCCGAGCAGTTCCAGGGGCGCGCGCTCCCGGGGTCCGACGTCTATGCGCTGGGCGCGACGGCGCTGACGATGCTGACGGGGCGGGAGCCCGAGGAGCTTCCGCACAAGGGCCTGGCCATCGACGTGCGCGCGGCGCTACGCGGCCAGGCGAGCGACCGGATGGTCGGGGTCCTCGAGCGAATGCTCGATCCCGATCCGGATCGACGCGCCTCGAGCATCGCGCCGCTGCTGGGCCGGCTGACCGGGGAACGCGGCCGGACCGAGGACCGAACGCCCCGTGACGAGCCGCGCGAGCACGCTCCCTCCGACCGCTACGCGCGACGGCAGGCCCGGCGAGCCGCGCGTCGCGCCGAGCGAGCCGCGCGCCGGGACCGTCGCCGGTACCGCGGCCCGCCGTTCCCCTTCTCCGTGGTGCTCAGCCTGGTGTTCCTGGTGGCGATGCTGGGGGTGTCGGTCGCCACCCAGGTCGTGGTGCCAATCTTGCTCACGGTGCTGTCCCTCTTCTTCGCGCGCAGGGCGTTCCGGTCCGCGGTCGACACCGTCCGCGACGCCGGTCACCGCGCCGTCGACGCCATGGATCGCGTGCGGCGAGGAGGCCTCGGCGAGGCCGCCGAGGAGGGTGCGCGCGTTCGTGTCGAGCAGGACGAAGCCGCGCCGCGCGCGCGAGTCGGCGACGTGGACGAGCCGCGAGGGCCGGGGGAAGAGGACGAGCGGGACTCCTGGGAAGACCGGAAGAGGGGAGGCTGAGGGCGCGATGGACGAGGCACCTGCGGGCTTCACCCTTCTGCCGGGGGACCGGGCGAGCCCGGGGCAGACGACCCGGGTCTTCGGGGTCGCCCGGGACGGGGAGGAGCACGTGTGCAAGCGCCTGGGACCGCGGGCTCTCGACGAGCCGTGGATGCGGGAGAGGCTGGTCGCGGAGGGGCACCTGCTCGGGCTCCTCGGGGGCCGCGGCGTGCCGGGGCTGGTCGCGTCGGGGGAGGACGCGCACGGTCCGTGGATCGTCATGGAGCGGCTCGCCTGGCCGACGCTCGCCTCGCGCGCCGGGACCCGTGACGCGCGATGGCTGGGGGGCGCGGCGGGCGCGGCCTTCGACGCGCTCGCGACGGTTCACGCGGCCGGCGTGATCCACGGGGACATCAGCCCGGACAACGTGCTCGTCTCCGTCGACGGCGCGCACGCCGCGCTGGTCGACTTCGGCCTGGCGCTCGCGCCCACGATGCCTGCCCTGCCCGCAGGTCCCTTCCGGGGCACCCTCCTCTACGCCGCCCCCGAGGTCGCGCGCGGCGAGCCGTTCGACGGGCGCGCGGACCTGTTCGCGATGGCAGCCTCGCTGCTTCACGTGTGGTCGGGCGAGGCGCCGCGCACGCAGGAGAGCGACGCCGCCATGCTCCTGGCGGCCGGGGAGGAAGGGATCGAGGCGTGGGCGGAGCGCGCCGCACGGGGGCTGCCGGCAGAGGTGGTGCGGACGCTCGTGACGCGATGCTCGTTCGACGCGAAAGAGCGACTGGCTTAACGTGGGCGGGCTGCTCGCCTGCTGCCTCCTTGCCATGCCTCGACGTTCCCTGTCCCCTCTGCTCCGGATCGTGCTGGTGGTCGTCCTGGGCGTGGGGAGCGGCACGCTCGAGTGCGGTGGAGCGGCGCAGACGGCGCAGGAGCACAAGGGGGAGCGTCTCTACGGGCTCATGTGCTCGGTGTGTCACGGCCCGACCGGGCAGGGCTACGCGGCGGACCAGGCCCCGTCGCTCACGCACGGCGACTTCCTCGCGGCGGTCGAGGACGGCTACCTGCGGCTGGCGATCCTGGAGGGACGGGGCGGCACGACGATGTCGGCGTGGTCGTCCTTCCGCAGCGGGCCGCTGACGATGGACGACGCCAACGCGGTCGTGTCCTATCTGAGGTCGTACGGGGAGCGGCCGGCCATGACGCTGGACAGTCGTCCCCCGGTCACGGGAGACGCGATGCGCGGCGCCGAGGTCTTCGCTGGCGAGTGCGCGGTGTGCCACGGCGCGCACGGGACGGAGGGGCCGTTCGTCAGCATCGGGGGCTTCGACCTGCTCCGCGCGGCCAGCGACGGCTTCCTACGCCAGGCGATCCGCGACGGTCGGCCCGGGACGGCCATGCCCTCCTTCGGGCGACGGCTGGGCGACGCGGGGGTGGACGACGTGCTGGCGCTCCTCCGGAGCTGGCAGAAGAGCGCGCCCGTCGTGCGTACGCCGCCGGCGAAGCTCCCTCCGCTGCCGCTCGGCCCTGTGCCGATTCATCCGCATGGCCCCGAGCCGCAGGGGTTTGCCGCGACCCCGCTGACGACGAAGGTCGACGTGGTGAAGGGGCAGCTCGACGCGGGGGCGCGCATGGCGCTGCTCGATGCGCGGGCGCCGTCGGACTACATCGGCGAGCACATCGCCGACGCGGTGAGCGTGCCGTTCTACGATCCGGATCCGTACTTCGCGCAGCTGCCGAGGGATGCGTGGCTGGTCTGCTACTGCTCGTGTCCGTCGGCGGAGTCGGGGCAGCTGGCGAGGAAGCTGATGCAGGCCGGGTTCACCAAGGTGACGGTGCTCGAGGAAGGGCTGAGGGTGTGGAAGGCGCGGAAGTATCCGACGAAGTCGGGGTTCGAGCCGTAGGGGGGTCGGGGTTGGGTCGGGGTCGGGGTCCCGAGATTCGGTGCCAGTGGACGCGTCCACGCGTCCAGGTCACGGACTGTCATTCGCAGAGCACTGTCACGTCGCCGGCCGGATGGTCGCTGCAGCTGAAGACCGTTCCGCCCGTACAGATCCCCGACTGCGCGACACACAGGCAGCTTGGCGCGGCGGTACACCCCGCGGGGAGCGGGGAGCACGTGGGACCGCCGGCATCGACACCTGCTTCGAGCGCGAGCCACGAGGAGCAGTACTCCGAACCGAGTCGACAGTAGGGGGGAGAGGTGCCATCTCCGCCACAGGCGAAGCCGCCGTCCGCGAAGTAAGGGCATGGCCCGGCATCCCACTCACATATCCAGCCGCCACCTGGGCCAGGGCACACGGCGAGGCCCGTCCTTCCGCAGTCCGTCTGGCACGCCGGGCGCGTCGACGGACAGCACCCCTCGGAGCATCCGTCGGGCCCACCGCCATCCGCCGCATCGGCGGTAGCGTCGGCACCAGGGGAGTCGGTGGCTGCATCCGCTCCCCGGGCACCATCTTCCCGAGGCCCACCGCACGCGGCGCAGAGCAGGGGGAGGACCGCGATGAGCTTCCCCGTCAGCACCCTCGCACGAGCGTAGCACTGCGCCTCACCCGCTTTGAGGTCACAGACTGTGACCTCGGGTCCCCCTCGACCTCTCGACCTCGACCCCGACCCCGACCCCGACCTCGACCCCGACCTCCGCGGACCTCCTCCCACGGAAGCCCGGACAGGTCCCCCCGACCCGGGGACGCGTTCAGGCAACGACGAGGCGCGTGCCGTCGACGAGGGAGCGCGTTCAGGCAACGACCGAGCGCGCCCTCTCGAAGTCGGGACGAGTGCAGACGAGGCGTGAACGCGTCCACGCAAGGAGCGGACGCGTCCCCCCGAGCTCTGAACACGTCCACGCCTCGGGATAGCGCGTCCACCCGAGGAGCGCACGTGTCCCCCCGAGCCCTGAACCCGTCCACGCCGCGGGAGAACGCGTCCACCCGAGGAGCGCACGCCTCCTCCCGAGCCCTGAACCCGTCCACGCCTCGAGTGAGCGCGTCCAGTCGAGGTGCAATCGGGGTCCCGCGTCGAGGGAACACGTCCACGTAACCTTTTCCCCCCCTCCCGCGTGGTGTCTTCGGAGGCACCCATGACGGAACACATCTTCGACGTCGCCATCGTCGGCGGCGGGCTGGGCGGGCTGGCCACGGCGGCGCTGCTCGCGCGGCGCGGGCTCCGCGTCGTCGTCCTCGAGCGCGCCGGCGCCGTCGGCGGACGCGCCGCGACCCACGTCCACGACGGCTTCTGCTTCAACCAGGGCGCGCACGCCCTCTACCTCGGCGGGGCGGCGTCGCGCGTCCTCACCGGCCTCGGCGTGCGCTGGTCCGGCAACAAGCCCCCGGCCAACGGCGTCGCCGAGCTCGACGGGCACCCGCACGCGCTCCCGGCGACGGCCACCTCCCTCCTCACGACGGGGCTGCTCCGGTGGTCCGCCAAGACGCAGGGCGCCCGCCTGCTCGCGACCCTGGGATCGCTCGACCTCCGTCCCCTGCGCGGCGTGTCGCTCGGGTCGTGGCTCGACTCGCAGATCACCGACGCGACCATGCGCGCCGCCCTGGAGGCCTTCATCCGCGTGACGACGTACGTCAACGCCCCTTCCCTCCTCGACGCCGCGGCCGCCCTCGAGCAGCTGCGCCTCGCCCAGCGGACCGGCGTCGCCTACCTCGACGGCGGGTGGCAGACGCTCGTCGACGGGGTCGCCGGGGCGGCGCGTGCCGCCGGAGCCACGGTGCGGCCGGGCGCGCGGGTGACGTGCGCGGTTCCGTCGGAGTCCGGGTGGACGGTGAGCCTCGGGGGCACTTCGCTGCAGTGCCGCGCGCTCGTACTGGCCACGGGGCCAGCGGCGGCGCGGTCCATCGTCGCTTCCGACGCCCTCGCGGCGTGGGCGAGCGACACCATTCCCGTCCGCGCCGCGTGCCTCGACGTGGCGCTCGCGACGCTCCCGAACCCGAAGACCACGTTCGCCCTCGGCATCGACCGGCCGCTCTACCTCTCGGTTCACTCGCGCTCGGCTCGCGTCGCCCCGGACGGAGCGGCGCTCGTCAGCACGATGAAATACCTGTCGCCCGCCGAGCCGCCGGACGCCGCTCGCGACGCGGCCGAGCTCGAGGCGTGGCTCGACCGGATGCAGCCCGGGTGGCGCGACGTGCTCGTGGAGCGTCGCTGGCTGCCGGCGATGGTCGCGTCGAGCGCGATGGTGACCGCGAGCGGGGGCGGCATGACGGGACGCCCGGGGCCACGCGTCCCCGACGCGCCAGGGGTGTACGTCGTGGGCGACTGGGTGGGCGGCGAGGGCATGCTGCTCGACGCGTCGCTCGCGAGCGCCGAGCGGGCCGCCGCGGAGCTGGCGGAGAGGCTGACGGTCGCGAAGCTCGCGAGAGTCGCCTGAGGCGGCGCGGACGTGCTCGAATCGGCCTCCATGCAGCCGCGCCCCCTGGTCGCCGCCGCGTTCCGCGAGCACGAGCGGTTCGTGTGGGGGCTGGCGTACCGGATGACCGGGAGCGCGGCCGACGCCGACGACGTCGTGCAGGAGACGTTCGCCCGCGCCCTCGAGCACCCGCCGCAACGGCTCGACACGCCGCTGCGCCCCTGGCTGACCCGCGTCGCCATCAACGTCGCCCGCGACGCGCTCCGCCGGCGAAAGCGCCGGCCGTACGTGGGGCCGTGGCTCCCGTCGCCGGTGGAGACGGCGGACCTGGAGGAGCTGGGCGGCGAGCCGACGGGGGAAGCCCTCGGCGTGGACGCGCGCTACGACCTGCGCGAGTCGGCGTCGTTCGCCTTCCTCGTGGCGCTGGAGGCGCTCACGGCGCAGCAGCGCGCGGTCCTGCTGCTCCGCGACGTGCTGGACTACTCGGTCCGCGAGACGGCCGCAGCCCTGTCCCTGTCCGAGCCCAACGTGAAGACGACGCACCACCGCGCGCGCCACGCGATGAGCGCCTACGAAGGCGCGCGCCGGCCGCCCACGTCCGCGCTGAGCGACGCGACCCGCGCGGCGCTGGAGCGGTTCCTGACGGCCATCCTCAGCGAGGATCTCGCCGCGGCGGAGGCCTGCCTCGCCGATGGAGCGCGCGCGACGAGCGACGGCGGCGGCGAGTTCCTGGCGGCGCTGCAACCGGTGCGCGGTCCGGACCGCGTCGCCCGGTTCATCCTGGGCGTCCAGAAGAAGAGTCAGGCGGTCGGCCGCTTCGCGATGCGCGACGTCAACGGCCTGCCGGCCCTGGTCGCCGAGGTCGACTCCAGCGCGAGCCGCTGGGCGCCGCGGTACGTGGTGCGGTGCGAGATCGACGACGACGGGAAGATCCGCGAGCTTCACCTGGTCGTGGCGTCCGCAAAGCTGTCGGCCATCGGGCCGATCGTGGCGTAGGGTCGAGGTCGGGGTCGAGGTCGGGGTCGGGGTCGCGGTCGCGGTCGCGGTCGACCGCGTGTGCTACGACCGCCGGGCCATGTCCGCCCCTCCCAGCGCCTCGCTCGACACGCTCTGCATCCACGCCGGTCAGGAGCCCGACCCCATCTCCGGCGCCGTCATGACGCCCATCGTCCTGGCGACCACGTTCGCGCAGGACGGCCCCGGCGTGCACAAGGGCTACGACTACTCGCGCGCCGGCAACCCGACGCGCACCGCGCTGGAGCAGTGCCTCGCCGCCCTCGAAGGCGCGAGGCACGGGATCGCCTTCGGGAGCGGATGCGCGGCGACGACGGCCGTCCTCCTCACGCTCAAGAGCGGCGACCACGTCCTCGTCGGCGACGACGTCTACGGGGGAACGTTCCGCATCTTCGACAAGGTGCTCAAGCAGTTCGGCGTGGAGTCGACGTTCCTCGACATGAGCGACCCCGCGCGCGTCCGCGAGGCGATGCGCCCGAACACGCGCCTCGTCTGGATGGAGACGCCCAGCAACCCGATGCTCAAGATATTCGACGTCGCGGCCATCGCCGAGGTGGCGCGCGCGAGAGGCGTTCCCCTCGCCGTCGACAACACCTTCGCCACGCCGATGCTCCAGCAGCCGCTCGCCCTCGGCGCGACGCTCGTCGTGCACTCGACGACCAAGTATCTGAACGGTCACTCGGACGTGGTCGGCGGCGCCGTCATGACGAGCGACGACGCGCTCGCCGAGAAGGTCCACTTCCTCCAGAAGTCCGTCGGCGGCGTGCCGAGCCCGTTCGATTGCTACCTGGTCCTGCGCGGCCTCAAGACGCTCGGCGTGCGCATGAAGCGCCACGTGGAGAGCGCCCGCGGCATCGCCGACTGGCTGGCGCACCACCCGAAGGTGGCGCTCGTGCGCTACCCCGGGCTGACGTCGCACGAAGGGCACGCGCTGGCCGGGCGGCAGATGAGGGGGCCGGGCGGCATGATCACCTTCGAGCTCGCGGGGTCGCTCGCCCAGGCGACCGCCTTCCTGAAGGCGCTGCGCATCTTCGCCTGCGCGGAGAGCCTCGGGGGCGTCGAGTCGCTCGCCGAGCACCCCGCCATCATGACGCACGCCAGCCTAACGCCGGAGGCGCGGCGCGACCTCGGCATCGGCGACGGGCTGCTGCGGCTCTCCATCGGTCTGGAGGACCCGGGCGATCTCCTCGCCGACCTCGAGGCCGGCTTTGCCGCCGCCGCGCGCATCTAGGCCGCCGCCACCCGCGTCCACGAAGGCGACGTCCTTCGCCCCCGCGAAGCGCCGCCGCATCACCTGGAGCGCCTCGGCGCCGGAGTCGACCAGCACGAAGCGCCGTCCGAGCTCGCGGGCGGCGGCGCCGGCGGTCCCGCTGCCGGCGAAGAAGTCGAGCACCACGCCGCCCGGGGGCGACGACGCGCCGACGATGCGCCGCAGGATGCCGAGGGGCTTCTGGGTCGGGTAGCCGAGCTTCTCCTTGCCGGTGGGGCTGACGATGGTGTGCCACCAGGTGTCGGTCGGCAGCTTGCCGCGCGCCGCCTTCTCCGCGCCGACGAGCCCCGGAGCCATGTACGGGATGCGGTCCACGGCGTCGGCGTCGAAGAAGTACGCCTCGGGGTCCTTCACGTAGACGAGGATGTCGTCGTGCTTGGCCGGCCAGCGCCGGCGGGTCCGCGCGCCGTAGTCGTAGGCCCACACGACCTCGTTGAGGAAGCTCGGGCGGCCGAAGATCGCGTCGCAGAGCACCTTGGCGTAGTGCACCTCGCGGTAGTCGAGGTGCAGGTAGAAGCTCCCGGTGCGCCTGAGGACGCGGTGCGCCTCGACCAGCCGCGGCTCGAGGAAGGCCAGGTAGTCGTCGAAGGTGTCGGCGAACGAGCGCGAGCCGACCTGCAGCGTCCTGTACCGGTGGCCGCCGAAGCCGACGCGGTCGCCTCCCTCGTCGCGCACGGTGCGGAGCTGGGAGCGCGTCTGGCGCCGCCCCGTGTTGAAGGGAGGGTCGATGTACACGAGGTCGACCGACTCGCCGGGGATGCGGCCGAGGACGTCGAGGTTGTCCGCCCGGACGACGAGGCTGGGCCCACCCGGCGAGGAAGCCTTGGTCATGGCGGGAGCGGAGTACATACTCCCCCATCCACCGGCCCCCGCGCTATGCTCCGGAGCGGCAAAAGGGAGACTATCGCGATGTTCCTTCGCATCCTTCGTCTGGCCCGCTACGCGGGGTGGCCCGCCCTCATGGCGGCGTGCGCCTCGGCCAGCGCGTGCTCGAGCAACCACCCAGCTACACCCCAGGCGTTCATCGCGGCGACGGTCGGCGTCGGGCCCGAGAGCGGGCCGAAGGTCTGCAACTTCGGCACGGTCACGCCGTGGGTCGACGTGGGGACCGCCGTGGGCGGCAACAGCACCCCGACGACGCAGCAGGACGGGAGCAACCAGCAAGGCGCCACGGTCCACGTCGCCTGCACGGTGTCCGCCTCCAGCAACGGGTTCGACATCGACCTCAACGTGACCCAGGAGGGGACGAAGGGGGGCAGCGTGACCATCACCTCGCCGACCGGCCAGGGGGCCGTCACGCAGAGCGGGGGGAGCGGGATCACCGGCGTGTTCGAGAGCGCCGGCTACGGCACGTACCGCGAGACGGACTGCACGATCGCCTTCACGTACAACGGCACGCCGGTGAACCAGACGCCCCTCGCGGCGGGCCGCATCTGGGGACACATCTCGTGTCCGACCGCGCAGGTGAGCGGGCAGACGGTGATGGTCGACGGCGGCACGCAGAACGTCCAGTGCGACGCCGAGGCCGACTTCCTCTTCGAGCAGTGCAGCCTGTAGCCTCAGTCGTCTTCGTCGGTGGCGGGCTTCGCGCCGCCGGGCAAGGACGAGAGCAACGCCTCGACCTCGACGCCGACCTCGAGCTCGGGGTGCGTCCCCAGGAACGCCTCCAGGTACTTCCTCGCGGCCGCGTCGTCGCCCCGCGCGTGGTAGGCGAGTCCGACCGCGTGAAGCGCGTCGGGATCGGCCGGGACGCGCGCGAGCGCGGCCATGCCTTCGCGGAGTGAGCCGCGGATGTCCCCGAGGATCCGCAGCACGTGGGACAGCGCGACGCGCGCCCCCATGTGGCCCGGGGCGAGCGTCACGCACGCCGTGTAGGCGTCGCGCGCGGGCTCGAGCTCCCCCACCTCGAAGAAGGCGATGCCGAGGAAGTAGTACGCGTAGGAGTTCTTCGGGTCGTCCTCGAGCACGCCCCTCAGCTCGACCATCGCGTCGCGGAAGCGCTCCTCGTGCAGGAGCTCCGTCGCCTCCTCGACCGCAGCCCAGCGCGCGGCGTCCTCGCGCTGCTCTTTCGTCGCCTTGGTCGCCATCTACGCCGTCGCCTCGGGGCGGATGAACCGATCGAAGGCCGCGCGAACGTCGTCCGGGATGCGGCGCGGCCGCCCGCTCGCCATCTCGATGAACCCCCAGGTCGTCAGCCCGCGGGCGATGACCTGTCCGTCCGCCTTGCGTACGAGCTCGGTCGAGCGGTGGCACTTGGCCGCCATCACGCTGGATATCCAGGTTCGCGCTTCGAGCGCGTCGCCGCGTAGGGCCGGACGCACGTAGTCGATCTCGTGGCGAACCACGACGAACACGGCCCCGAGGCGCTGGTAGGCTTCGAGGCCCAGGCCCACGGCCGACGAGTGGGCGATGGCGACGTCCTGAATCCAGCGGACGAACGCGATGTTGCTCGCGTGGCCCAGGACGTCGATGTCCTCGTCGGCCACGGAGAGGTCCAGCCGAAAGGTGTCAGGTCCGCTCACGGCGGCGCAGCCTAGTCCGAAAGCTGTGCCGGCGCGCATGGATCGTGCTTCTTTCGGGGGTGGATGGCTCTCCCCGTCGCGCTGGAGCAGCTCATCGGCGTCGAACGGCTGGCCCTGCTGCGGGAGGTCGCCCTGGTGCCGCGGGACCTCGCGGCGGTGGTGCCCCGGGCCTTGCCGGGCGAGGACGTGGTCGTGCTGGTTCACGGCTTCTTCGCCAGCGCCGGGGTCTTCCGCCCGCTCCGTGCGCGGCTCGAGCGCGAGACCGGCGCGCGGGTCGCCACCTTCACCCACGCTCCGGGAGTCGGCATCAGGCGCATTGCCCGCCGGCTGGCCCGGCTGGTGGATCAGTTCCCTTCCGGGACCCGCATCACGGTGGTCGGACACTCGCTCGGCGGCATCGTGGCGCGCTGGTACGTGCAGGAGATGGGGGGGCACGAGCGCGTCGCCCAGACCATCTCGCTCGCCAGCCCGTTCGGCGGGATCGACGTGCCGCCGCTCTTCGTCGGGGCCGACCTGCACGAGGAGAGCATGCTCCTGCGCCGGCTCCGCGAGCGCGCGCACGTCTCGGGCGTACCGCACACGTCGATCGTCGGGGAAGAAGACACGGTGGTCGTGGGGGTGGAGACGGCGAGCCTGGGTTTCGGGCGGGTCGTCGTGCTGCCCAGGCGAGGTCACAACGCGCTCCTCTTCTGCGACCGCGTCGCCGGGCTCGTCATCGACTGCGTCAAGACGCGCACTGCGTAGGCCGCTCCCGAAGGTCGCCTAGTCCCCTGTGATCTCCGGCGGGAGCGTGGTAGCCATGCGGCCCGTGCTGCGGAGCCGCCTGCCCCTCGCGTCGCCGCTCGTGGCCGCCCTCGCGCTCTTCGCGGGCGACGCGCGGGCCGACGTGAGCTCGTGGTTCGCGGTGGGCGGCGGGGCGACCGCCCAGCTTGCCCAGGGAGCCTCCTCGCGCGACGTGGCGGGGGCGCTGACATACTCGGTCGGCGTCGGCAGCTCGCCCATGAAGCCGTTCGTCCTCGGCGTCCTCTACCGGGGGACGACGTACTTCGGCCTGGGGACCGACGTCGGCGCCGCGGTGCGCGCGGCGACGGGGAGCTTCGCGCGCGGCAACTGGGGCCTCGCGCTCGATGCGGGCGTCGCCTGGCGCAGCTGGGGCTCCGGCGTGTACGGGGACTCGCCCCTCCAGGGAGTGCTCACGTTCGGCTCGCCCTGGGGGCTCCAGCTGGCAGTGGGCGCCGAAGTGTGGAGCCTCGACGGCGGCGTGTCCGCGCAGGGAGTCTTCGCGGCGCTGGAGATCGACCTGCTGCGCCTCACGCTCATGCGGCAGGGCTCGAGCGAGCGCTGGTGGCCGAACCCGAACCCGGCGGGCGGTCACGAGAAGACCGTGTCGCTCCTCTCCTGGTAGGCGCGTCCAGCCCGGCTCAGGGCTTGCGCTGCTCGTCGGCCTTGATGGAGTAGCGCACGAGCGCGCGCAGGACCTCGTTGCGCTCGACGTTGCCGATGGCGCTCTTGAGGTCCTCGTACACCGTGGGGTCCACCAGCAGGCCCCCGATGGTCCCCTTGCCCTGGCGGACGCCCTGCACGATGGCGCGGAGATCGTCGCTCATGGCGTTGAGGTTCGCCATCACGTGCTGGGACGAGTCGTCTCCGTAGAGGATGGCGTGGGCGATGCCGTTGCCCTCGCGGACGGCCTTCAGGTCCTGGTGCAGCTCGCTCATCATGCCCGCCGTGTCCTTGGATATCTCGCCGTCGTAGACGAGCGCGTGCGCGATCCCGGGCCCCTGGCGTACGTGAGCGGTAATGTCCTGGAGGTCGCCCAGCGTCTCGTTCAGGCGCTCGGTGGTGCGGTTCGTGCTGAGGAGGAGCTGATCGAGCTCGTCGGCCGCGCGGTGGTCGTAAAAGACGCGGTGCATGGTCCCGTCGCCGTGCACCATCGCGTCGAGCAGCGAGTGGACGTCGGACGCGGAGCCCTTGATGTCCGCGGCGAGCTTGGGGTCGCCCAGCGACTGCGCCAGCGGCTCGAGCTTCTCGATGGCCTGCTGGGCGGCGGCGGCGACGCGGTTGGCGGCGGCGAACATGTCCGCGGGCTCCTCCGACGGGATGAGCTGGATCGGGTCGAGCGACTGCGCGTCGGGCGAGCCCAGGCCGAGCTCGATCATCTTGTCCCCCAGCAGCCCCTTGTTGCCGACGCGCGCGATGGTGTCGGTCCGGATGCGGGCCGACTCCTTCTTCTCGATGGACAGGCTGACGAAGATGCGCCCGTCCTTGGGGTCGCTCCCGTGGTGCAGGCCGTTCACCTGTCCCACGTCGAGGCCGCCCATGCGGACCGGCGCTCCCGGCTTGAGGCCCGCGACGTCGTTGAAGGCGGTGCTGTACGAGATCTTGGGCTCCCAGAGCTGGCGCGTGTTTCCGATGAGGAAGATGCCCGCGCCCATGAGCGCGAGGCCCGCGATGACGAAGATGCCGACCTTGAACTGTTTGGACATGAGGTCCTCTGAGGCGTTCCAGGAGCGAGATGATCAAGAAGAAGCGAGCAGCGAGCTGACGTCCTCGGTCTCCGGGGCGCGCCCCTCGATGAAGTCGCGCACGCCCTGGTTGGTGGTGTTGCGAAAGTCATCCTTGGTACCGACGAGGAGGATGCGCCCCTTGCCGATCATGGCGAGACGGTCGGACACGGCAAACGCCGTCCCCATGTCGTGGGTCACGACGACGCTGGTCAGCTTGAGCGTGCGCTGGATGGCGATGATGAGGTGGTTGATGCGCGCCGTGTTGATGGGGTCGAGGCCCGTCGTCGGCTCGTCGTAGAGGATCACCTGGGGCTGGAGCGCGAGGGTGCGCGCGAGGCCGACGCGCTTCTTCATGCCGCCCGACAGATCGCTGGGGCGCATGGACTCGATGCCGGGCAGCCCTACCAGGGTCAGCGACTGCTCGACGCGCGCGAGGATCTCCGCGTTGCTCATCTTGTCCCAGAACTGCTCGCGCAGGCCGTAGGCGACGTTCTCGCCGACGGAGAGGGAGTCGAAGAGGGCGGCGCCCTGGAAGAGGTACGCGATGCGGCGGCGGAGCTCGGTGAGCTGGTCGTCTTTCATCTGAACGACGTCCTGCCCGTCGAAGGCGATCTCCCCCGCGTCCGGCTTGATGAGGCCGATGAGCATCTTGAGCATGACGCTCTTGCCCGACCCGGAAGCGCCCATGACCGTGACCGTCTCGCCCCGCGCGAGGTCGAGCGTCAGGTTCGCGAAGATGCGCTTGGGGCCGAAGGCCTTCTTGACGCCGCGGAAGCGAATGAAGGGGTCGCCCACGGTGAGGAGCATAGCTCACGCAGGCTCCCGTGCGGCGCACGGGAGCACGTGCGGTCTATCGTCCTCCAGGTTCGGCGGCGACGAGGCGCATCTCGACCGCGCCGCCGCCGGTCCACGTGTCGGGACGCAGAGCGCCGACGACGCGCGCGCGGGCGCCGATGGTGGCCGCGAGGGCCCCCATCTCGGCCCCGAAGCAGGAGAGCGGTTGCCCGCCCACATCGACCCAGAGACGCAGGTGACCGCCGCGAACTTCGCGCGCGCCGAGCACGCGCGCGTCGTCGATGGCGACGCGCGGGGCGGGGTTGGCCTGCCCGCACGGCTCGAACCGGGCCAGATCGTGGGTCACGCGCGCCGGGTGGTCGCCCGGGGTGCAGGCCTTCGCTTCCCCGCGCCGGATGAGCGCCGCGACCAGCTCTTCTTCCTCGCGCAAGGCGCCGCGGTACT
>Ga0209415_10007485_pt1 | contig 19067 bp, 22 predicted proteins | sample PeaSoiSIISIP2007_FD_187696 | JGI IMG/M metagenome (GOLD analysis project Ga0209415, IMG submission 187696) | Peat soil microbial communities from Weissenstadt, Germany - SII-SIP-2007 (SPAdes) (version 2) | ecosystem: Environmental > Terrestrial > Soil > Wetlands > Peat | place: Germany...
GCACCATGCTCGATTGTCATTTCCGCCCCCGCCTTCGCGTCCAGACCCAACTGCGCTAGTACCGGTTTGGGAATGACAATTCCTTGGGAGTTGCCTATTTGTCTTATGCTTACGTGTACAGCCCGCATAGTAATAACAATGTTATTCCGGCGCGCGTGGCGTGTCAAGCGGCGCAGCGCTTCAGACCTGATTCCGCTCTTCACCATGGACGCCTCGGGGTTCTTGTCCGCTACCAACGCCTGTTTTCAAATTGTGCTACACTGTAGCTCATGAGGAAGACGTCGGTCCGTGAACTCCACATTCGCACCTCGGAGCTGGTCCGCGAGGCTGCGGAAGGTGGCATCATCGTGATCGAACGCCGAGGCGAACCGGTCGCGGAACTACGCCCGATTACAGAGCCGCCGCGAATGCCCGCCGCCAGGAAGGCTCGGATCTTCGACTCCATGCGCGAAATCTGGGCCCGCATGTCGCAAGTCGGCGACAGTACCAAGATCATCGAAGACGACCGCGACCGATAGAGCGCCGTGTATCTGGACACCTCGTATATCGCCAAGTTCTATTTCAACGAACCCGAATCGCCTCGGGTTCGCAAGCTTATGCGGACGGCCGATACAATTCGTTCGTCGGTGTGGGCGCTAGCCGAGTTCCACGCGGTAATTCATCGCCGGCTGCGCGAAGGCTCCCTGTCGCCCGTTGACGCTCAGGAACTTTCCTCCCGTTTCTACGAGCATGTCCGGGAGGGCTTGTGGAAGCTCCTGCCGGTCCCGGAAGCTCTGCTGCGGAGAACCAGCTCCCTGATCGTTTCCGCTCCGCCCGATCTCTTCATTCGGACGGCCGATGCGGTCCACCTGACCTCCGCGCATGAGGCCGGGGAACGAGAGGTTTGGACTAACGACCGCCACATGCTCGCGTCCGCTGCCTACTTCGGCCTGGCCGGCCGGTCTGTTTAAACCGGCCCCGCGTTATCAGAGTTGCATGATCTGCCTGAGGCCATCCTCCAGTGCCGCCATCTCTTCCGTTGTGACTACGCCCAGTCGACTACGCAGGCGTTCTTTTGCCACCGCGCGGATCTGGTCACTCACCGCCACGGCAGGGTGCCCATCACAGGAGATCGGGATCAGGATCGGCGGGCTGGCCTTCGCCGAACTCGACAGCGGGACAACAATCACCGTCCTTCGCCTTGCATTGAGCACACCCACCGAAATCACCACGCAGGGGCGTGTCTTGCGAATCTCCGAACCGAGCGTCGAAGCGAGCGCAACCCACCAGATATCGCCGCGCTCCGGGATCACTTCCATGGGTCTGCCATTTCGTCGCCGAGTTCGTCAAATTCTCTCTCGATCTCGGCCACGTCCAGGTTCTGATTCGCAACCTCGCAGGCACGGATCAAGGCAACGTCGCGCTCTGCCAGCCGTGCAGCCATTGCCTCACTTACGAAACGCGAACGTTCGCGTGAGGCGACCCGGCGCAGAAACTGCACAGCCAATGGCTCGGGTACGCTGAAGGTCATTTTCCTCGTCGCCATAATCCCATACTACCAGAAAGCCATAATGGGACGGGGCCCTGCTTGAGCCAGCTTGATATTCAACCGCAGAAATCGGCCATGCCGGATCTTTGCGTGTGTCGTCGGGCAGCCTCGGCTGTCTACTAAACCCCAATCAGGATGATGTCCTCGGCGGCCGCGGCGGCCCGCAGTTCCTGATCGAGCGTCGCCAGCGGAAGACTGCGGCGGCGGGCCAATTCCAGGTACGCCGCGTCATAGAGAGTCAGGCGGTACCGAGCGGCCAATTTCGCGGTCGCACCCCAGGCGTGACGATCGGTCTCCTGGTCAACGGTGATCGGCAGAAGAGCAAGGTCGGCCAGTGCGGCGTCCCGAAAGGCCGCATCTGTCCGCCCTTTTCGCACGCCCACTTCGAGAACGTTGGCAACCTCCAGGCGCCAGAGCGCCGGGACCCAGGCCCCGGATTCGACGACTCGAGCGAGTACATCGGAGGTCGCTACCGTGGTTTCGGCAGCGTAAACCCAGGCGAGAGTTACCGAACTGTCAAGCACCAGACTCAAGCCCGGCCCTCATCGCGGTCGGCCTTGAGGACATCCCAATTGAACGGTCCAGTCTCCAGACTGCCGGCACGGGAACGGATGCGGTCCGCCGCCTCCTTCGCCTGCACGCGGTCAATGCCCCCAGCGCTGGCCACCAAACGGGCAACTGGCTTGCCGTGTCTGGTGATCACGATCTCTTCGCCGCGTTCCACGCGGTCCAACAGGCTGCCCAGTGTGTTTTTAGCTTCGAAGGCTCCAACTTCCTGCATAGCGTCCTCTTAATCTAGCTTAAGCCAGCTTAACGTGCAACCGCAACCGTCCGCCGTTCCTCCGCCTGACTGACTCCGGTCAGCCGCAGGTTTGTGCGTTTGTGCTATTATGCTGTTGTGCGAACCACGCTGGACATTTCCGATGAGGCCTACTACATCGCCAAGGCCATCGCGCGGGATCGGAACCGCAGCCTCGGACGAGTGGTTGGCGACCTCATTCTGCAATCGACGAAAGGGGCGAAAGACGCATCCATCGAGATGAGCGATTACGGCTTCCCCACTTTCCGCTGCGCCCGGCCTGTGACCACCGAGGACGTCAAGGCTCTCGATGACGAAGAGTAAGGTCTACCTGCTCGACTGCAATGTCCTCATCGCACTGGCGACGCCCGAACACAGTCTGAACGCGCGCGCCGCGGCGTGGTTCCTCGAGGGGCACCTGTTTGCGACATGCCCCATCACGCAAGGCGCGCTTTTTCGTTTCCACCTGCGCGCCGGTGTGGAGGCGACGGCGGAATCTGCAAAGCTGCTGATCGAGTCGATTTCCTCCCTCCCGCGGCACGAATTCTGGGCGGACGATGTTTCTTATCTCGCCATGCCAACCACAGGAATCGTCGGGCACAGGCAGGTCACTGACGCCTACCTTGTGCTGTTGGCGCGGAAACACGGCGGTTCGGTAGCCACTATGGACCGAGCGCTGGCTGCGGTCCACGCTGGAACCACATTCCTCGTGTAGCTCCCTTCCGCTCTGCGAAGCGGCAGTTGACCTCCGCGCGTGCGCGCCCCTTCACTTGCGCTACTATCAACCTTTTTGGAGGCATCCATGATTGATCGGGCGGCAGGACGATGAAGGTCACATTCTGGGGTGCGGCGGGCACGGTCACCGGCTCGATGCACCTGGTGGAATCGGGTGGGCGGCGATACGCGCTCGATTGCGGGCTCGCCCAGGGGCGGCGCAAGGAAGCGGACGAAAAGAACCGCCGTTTGCCGGTCGCCGGATCGTCGATCGATGCCGTGGTCCTCTCTCACGCGCATATCGACCACAGCGGCAAGCTGCCCATGCTGGTGAAAAACGGCTTCACAGGCCCGATCTATGCGACTCCGGCCACCATCGACCTCTGCAACTGGATGTTGCGCGACACGGCCCACATTCAGGAAAAAGACGCCGAGTTTCTGAATAAGCGCCGTGAGCATCGCAAGTCGATCGGCCTGGAAGACGGGCACGTCGTGCCGCTCTATACGACCGAGGATGCAGAGCGCACGCTGCCGCTGTTCCAACCGGTGCCCTATCACCAACCGCACAACCTGGGCGCGAACCTCAGCTACATCCCATACGATGCCGGCCACATTCTCGGCTCATCGAGCGTGGTGTTGGAGGAACAGGAAAACGGTGCGCGCGTGCGGCTGGCGTTTTCCGGTGACGTGGGCCGTCCGAACCTGCCCATCATTCGCGATCCGGAACCGATGCCTCCCGCCGACTACCTGATTGTCGAAAGCACTTACGGCGGGCGTTTGCACAAGGACGTCAGCCACGTGGAAAACAAACTGGCCGATATCGTGAACCGGACGGCGCGGCGCGGAGGACGCATCATCGTCCCTGCCTTCGCGGTGGGCCGCACGCAGCAACTGGTGCTGCTGCTGCACCAGCTCGCCAACCAGAAGCGCATCCCCGGCATCCCGATCTTCGTCGACAGCCCGCTGGCCCTCAACGTTACCCAGGTGCACAGGGACCATCCCGAGTGCTTCAACGAGGAGACGCGCCAGTACCTTCTCCACAGCGAGGACCCGTTCGGTTTCTCGCGCCTGCAATACGTGCGCGATGCGGCCGAATCGAAGAAGCTGAACGACCTGCATGGCCCCTTCGTGGTGATCTCGGCTTCCGGGATGTGCGAAGCGGGGCGCATCCTGCATCACTTGCGCAACAATATTGAGGACCCGCGCAACACCGTCCTCATCACCGGCTTTCAGGCGCAGGACACGCTGGGGCGGAAGCTGATCGAAAAATGGCAGGAGGTCAAGATCTTCGGCGAACCAATGCGGGTGCGCGCCGACATTGCCAGCCTGGACGAATTGAGCGCTCACGCCGATTACAACGAGCTGCTCGACTGGATCCGGCCGCTGGCGCCTTCGCTGCGCAAGGTCTTCCTGGTCCACGGCGAGCCACAGCAGGCGGCGGCGTTTGCCAAGCAGCTTCACTCGCATTACGGCCTCGAGGCAGTGACACCCGCGCCCGGGGAGAGCTTTGACCTGGCGTGAGATGTTACCGGGCTAACCGTGGCTGCGAAGAAACCGCACCCGCTTCAATCCCATCTATACTATAGAGTCAAGGAGTTCAATACGTGAGCCCAAACCCAAGCTACGCCCAGCCCCAGCGATCGGGCCTGGCAATTCCGCTGCTGACCGGAGGCCTGATCGCCCTGGTGGCAGCCAACATCTTTCTGTACGTGCAGCTGGACCATCTCCGCACGGACTCAACGCAAAAGACCGAGAAGCTGGCGGCGGCAGTGGCCAGCTTGCGCGACGCCTCATCGGTCAGCACAGCGGCTCAGCAGCGGCACATCGAAGCTTTGAAAGAGGAACTGGCGACTGCGAGCACTCAGGCGCGCACCATGTCCAGCCAGGCGAAGGTGGAAGCGCAAGCTCACGCCGACCAGTTGGCCAGGCAGCTTCAGGCGGAAGAAGCCAAAATGCAGCAGCAGGTGACGGGCCAGATTAGCGATGTCAACCAGTCGGTGACGGCGGCCAATGCCAAGATCGCCGACGTTACCACGGACGTGGGCAACGTGAAGTCGCAGGCCGCCATGACGCAGAGCCAGCTTGAGAAGACCATCGCCGATCTCAAATCCGTCAACGGCGACCTGGGCGTACAAAGCGGGCTGATCGCCACTAACGGCCGCGAGTTGCAGGCGCTGAGGATGAAGGGCGAACGCAATTATGTCGACATCAAGTTGGGCAAGACCAAGCAACCACAGCGCTTTGCCGACATCACTCTGAAGCTGGAGAAGGTCGACCCCAAGCGCAACAAATACACTGTGATCGTGATGGCGGACGACAAGCAGTACGAAAAGAAAGACAAGAACGCCAACGAGCCGGTGCAGTTCTACACTGCCAAGGGCGGCCATACTCCCTACGAACTGGTGATCAACCAGATCGCCAAAGACGAGATCGTGGGCTATCTGTCGACACCGAAAGACGCCACAGCGCGGTAGCGGCCGGGCAAGCCCGGCCCGGTTCGGCGGCGCACGATTGCAGCCCCGTTCGTCAGTTGGCGCTGGCGGCAGCCGTCTGGGCTGCGAGGCGTGCGCGGACGCCTTTCATGCGCTCCCGCATGGCGGCGACCCGCTGGCGGCCGTCGGGGGAAGTGTCGATCAACCGTTCCAGGTTGACAAGGTAGTTCGGTCCGAAGTTGGCCCGGATTTCGGCCAGGAATGGCTCCACTTTGAGGAAGGCGCCGATGTGCTCTCCGTTGGTGTCGTTGAACAGTTCGAGAGTGATGGCTCCGTGGTTGACCAGCGCGGCGGCCATATCCCAATAGGTCCACACCATCCGCACGTAGCCGCTGTGTTCGCTGAACAGCGCCCGGTTGACGTCCTCAATCGTTTCGGGATTGAAGTCGCGAAAATACCAGTCGCGCGCCTTGCGCATGGTTGCTTCGCGGCGCAAATCGTAAAGCTTCAGGATCAAGTCGGCTTCTTCATGTTTTGACATACAGGGTCCCCCCATTCTTTTGGCTCGGATTGCAACGGCCCGCAAACTGGCGGTTGCAGTGCGATCATAGCAGATCCACGCTTTGCGCGTCGGGCCAGAACCTCGTTCCGTTCAGCGGGCCAGAAATCAGCGAAGCGCGCCAGCGGGCCGTGACGGCGTTTACCAACTGGTGCCCGATGATGGCGGTTCTCAGAATGCTGCACGGGACGGACCACCGCGGGTTCGCAGGCTTAGTCCCCAGGCAGCCGCCCGCTACAATCAATAACGGGAACCCGGATTTGGAACACGGAATCGAGACCGATCTCGCGCGGCGACTGATGGCGGGCGATGCCGAAGCTTTCGACCGTTTCGTCGAGCACTTTCGCGCCAAGGTCTTTCAATACAGCCGGCTGATGTGTGGCCATCGCGAGGACGCCGAGGAGGTGGCGCAGGACACCCTGCTCAAGGTCTTCGAAAGTTTCGATCAGCTTCGCGAGCCGGAGAGAGTCCGCCAATGGGTTTTCCGGATCGCGAAGAACGCATGCCTGATGAAGCGGCGCAAGAGCGTCTTCGCGCCGGCGCGCGAGCTTTCGCTGGACGAGTTCCTGCCGGCCACGAGCGCTAATGGCGGGGAAGTCCGGATTCAGATCGCCGACTGGTCCAGCTTGCCGGATGACCAGATGCAGCAACGGGAAATGAAGGGCGTGCTGGAAGCCGCAATTGCCGGTCTCCCGGAGACTTACCGATCGGTGGTTCTGCTCCGGGATATGGAAGAGCTTTCCACCGCGGAGACGGCCGAGATCCTGGATGTGACCGCAGATGTGGTCAAGACCCGCTTGCATCGCGGGCGCCTGGCGCTGCGTCAGAAGCTGGATGCATACCTTCGCGCCGGCAAGCGGCCGGCGGCTCCGGCCGGCGGCATTGGAGGAGGATGAGATGGCGTCGCAACACGATGAGAATTGCCGGGGAGTATTTGCCCTGTTATCCGATTACCTGGACCTGGAACTGCCGCCGGACGCCTGCGCTGAAGTGGAGACCCACCTGGCGGACTGTCCTCCATGTATCGAGTTCGCCGAAAGCCTGCGGAAGACTGTCGAACTGTGCCGGCGCTACCAGCCGGCCGAGCCTCCCGAGCCTCTCGGGCAACAGGCGCGCGGCGAGCTCCTAGCGGCCTACCAGAAGATGCTCGCCGGGCGAAAGACCGCGTAGGGCCTGTTATGAAGTAACCGGTTCAATCGCCGGCTTCCATCCTCCAAATGCCTGTTCCAGCCACAACGCCACAGCCAGGGCCACATCTTCGCGCCAGGGAGCGGCGGCTATCTGCACGGCGATGGGCAAGCCCGTGGCCGATTCGCCGCAGCGCACAATCGCGGCCGGCCATCCGGCGACATTGTAAGCCATGGTGTGGCTGAAGCCGATGAAATTTTCATCCAGCGTCGAAGTGCCTAGCGGCAACGCCGGGTGAATATAAGCCGGACACAGTATCGCATCGTATCCACCGGCGAGAAATGCGGTCATTTCGGCGCAGTAGGCGAACCACTCGGCCCAGTAGCCCGCGAATCCGTCGATGCCGGTGCGGTAGCGTTCCAGCTTATCCAGCCAGCCGGTAAGCAGGGGATGGACGCTGGTGGAACCGATGTCCCGGAGATAGCTTCGCAGGCTGTCGCCGCCGTCCGGGCCGATCAGCTTCATCTCGATATCGTAAGCGGCACCGAGACAGGCGGGCCGGGCCTCTTCCACGCGGCTGCCTTCAGCGGCCAGCGCAGCCGCCGCCGCGCGCACCACGCGCGACACTTCCTGATCCGCCGCAACGAGCCCATTGTCGGTGTAAAACGCCAGACGCAGCTCCCGCACCCGCACCGAGCGCGGGTTCTCGAGCGGCATATCCACCACGGTGTGGTCGCGGCCATCGGGACCAGCCAGCAGCGGCATCACGGTGACCAGATCCTCCACCCGGCGCGCCATCGGCCCCACCTGCCACAGGGCTTCGATCCAGCCTCCGGCAGGCGGAACGTGGCCGGTGCGCGGCAGGCGGCCGGAAGTCGGCTTGATGGCGGCGCATCCGCAGAAGGCCGCCGGAAGGCGCACGCTGCCGGCGCAGTCGCTCCCCAGGCCGAGAGGTGAACCGCAGGCGGCGAGCAACGCGGCCTCTCCGCCGCTCGAGCCTCCCGGCGTGCGCGCGGTGTCGTACGGGTTGCGGGTGGCGCCGAAAATCAGGTTGTCGCTTTCAAAGGCGAACAGCAGATCCGGGAGGTTGGTTTTGGCGATGGGGATGCCGCCCGCCCGGCGCAAGCGCTTCACCAGCGTCGCATCTTCCGTGGATGGCGGTGCGTTCTTCCGGCCCAGCGTTCCCGCCGTCGCCACCGTGCCGGCCAGCTCGAGCGAATCCTTGATGCTGAACGGAACGCCGTGGAGCGGCCCGCGCGCTTCGCTGCCATCGGCGGCCGCGGCCTCAGCCAGCGCTCTTTCCGAGAGCACCTCCACAGCGGCATTGATCCTTGGATTGATCGCGGCGATCCGGTCGAGGTGAGCTGTCACCAGTTCTCGCGACGTGACGCGCCGCTCGCGGATCAGCCGCGCCTGTTGGGTGGCGGAATAAGCGATGAGTTCGGTCATGGTCTCCCGGTAGGGCATGCTTTAGCTTGCCCGTATACTCCATATAACTCCATATTTGTACCCTGCGTAGCCCCCCACCCGCGAACCCGGCGTAGTACGATACCAACAGGAGCGTGTTCTGAACAAGGCAGATAACGCAGCAACCGCCGCCCTTCCAACCACCGCCCCAACCTGGCTGATTGCGGTCCGCGCCGCCGAATCCAAGAAGGCCACGGACATCAAGGTTCTGGATTTGACCGGCATCACCTCCTTCGCCGATTATTTCGTCCTCTGCACCGGCTCCAACCAGCGGCAGATTCAAGCCATCGCCGATGAAGTGGCGTTGCAGCTCAAACGCCAGGCGGGCGAGTTGGCGATGAGTCTCGAGGGCTACGAACCGGGCGAATGGGTATTGGCCGATTACGGCGACCTGCTGGTGCACATCTTCTCCGCCAAAGCCCGCGCCTACTATGATTTGGAGCGGCTCTGGCGCAGCTCGAAACCGGTTGAGATTCCGCCCGAGTGAAGATCTTCCTATACTTCATCGGCAAACCAAAAGACCCGCACATCAATGCCGTGGCGGAGGATTTTCTCGGCCGCGCCGGCCGTTATGCCGCCATCGAGATGCGCGAAATCCGCCCGGATCGCACCGATCTCCGGGCCCGCCATCCGAGCGCGCGCAAGATCTTCCTCGATCCGGCGGCCAGGCCGGTTGACTCCGCCGCCTTCACCGCCCTGATCGCCAAAAGTGAAATGGAGGGCCGCGACCTGCTGTTCCTGGTGGGCGGGCATGACGGCCTGCCGCCGGCCTGGACCGGCCGCGCGGACCTGCTGCTCTCGCTCTCCGCTATGACTTTTCCGCATGAGCTCGCCCGCGCCATGCTCGCCGAACAGATCTATCGGGCTTTCGCAACCTTGCGAGGCCATCCCTACCCGCGGTAAGTTGGTTGATTGTATGTCCTGGTTTAAGCGCGACCGGCCGGACGAAAAAAAGCCGAAGGCTATCGACGAAGAATCGAAGCACGTCAAAACTGAGGGCCTCTGGCAGAAGTGCGACGGCTGCCGGCAGATCGTCTGGAAGAAGGACCTGGCGGCCAACTGGAACGTCTGTCCCAAGTGCGGCCACCACTTTCGCATCGACGCTGTCTCGCGCATCCGCATGCTGCTCGATGGCGGCGAATACGAGGCGTTCGATGCCGGGTTGCGCTCTACCAACCCGTTGGGCTTCGTCGACAGCAAACCCTACGAGAAGCGCCTGGACGCCGCCCGCCTGGAAACCGGGCTTTGTGACGCCCTGATTGCCGCCCGCGGCAAGCTCGAGGGACGCGCGGTCGAAATCTGTTCGATGGAGATACGCTTCATCGGCGGCAGCATGGGCGCGGTGGTGGGCGAAAAGATCACGCGCGCCATCGAACGCGCGATTGCGTCTGGCTCGCCGCTGGTGATCGTCTCCGCCTCCGGCGGCGCACGCATGCAAGAGGGCGCCGTCAGCCTGATGCAGATGGCGAAGATTTCCGCGGCGCTGATGCGGCTCGACCAGGCCCGCCTGCCCTTCATCAGCGTGCTCACCGACCCGACCACGGGCGGCGTTACCGCCAGCTACGCCATGCTGGGAGACCTCAACATCGCCGAACCCGGCGCCCTGATCGGTTTCGCAGGCCCGCGCGTGATCGAACAGACCATCCGCCAGAAGCTCCCCGAGGGCTTCCAGCGCAGCGAGTTCCTGGTCAAGCACGGCATGCTGGATGCCGTGGTGCCGCGCCTGGAACTCAAGGCTTACATCGCCCGGGCGTTCGATTTCTTCTGCGGGCAGTGAACTACCCCGATTCGGTCCACTTCCTTTACGCGCTCGGCAACGAAATCAAGACTGCCAAGCTGGGCCTGGAGCGCATTCAGGCCGTGCTGGCCGCGCTCGGTAATCCGCAGCAGCGTCTCTCGATCGTCCACGTGGCCGGCACCAACGGCAAAGGCTCCACCTGCGCCATGATCGAATCCGGCTTCCGCGCGGCCGGACTGCGCACCGGCCTGTACACCTCGCCCCATCTCGCCGAGCCGACCGAGCGCATCCGTATCGACGGCCGTCCTGTCTCCGCCGAGCGCTTCGCCGAAGCCTTCGACCGCGTCCACGGCGTGGTCGAGCAACTGCTGGCCCGCGATGCCATCGACCTGCACACCACCTATTTCGAAACCGTCACCGCGATGGCGTTCCTGATCTTTGCCGAAGAGAGCGTGGATCGGGTGGTGCTGGAAGTAGGACTGGGCGGCCGCCTGGATGCCACCAACGTGGTGCGGCCGGCGCTGGCGGTCATCACGCCCATCGATTTCGACCACGAATCGTACCTCGGCCGCAGCATCGAGTCGATCGCCACGGAGAAGGCCGGCATCCTGAAGCCCGGTGTGCCCGCCGTTTTCGCGCGCCAGCGCCCGGAAGCCGCCCGTGTGCTCGATCGCCGCGCCGCGGAGCTGGACATCACGGTGACGCGCGCCGCGAACTCGTCCGTCGAACATCTCTCTCTCGACGCCCGCGGCAGCCGCTTCGAGCTTTCAGGCGTGACTCCGCTTTCGATCCGTTGCCCGCTCGCCGGCGAGCACCAGGCGGAAAATGCCGTCACCGCCGCGCTGGCGCTGCTCGCCTGTGGTGTGGATCGCGGCGCGATTGAAACCGGCATCGCCGCAGCTGTTTGGCCCGGCCGCCTGGAGCACGTCCGCGAGCGTCCCGCAATTATCCTCGACGGCGCTCACAACCCGGCTGCTGCCCGCGCGCTCGCCGCTTACATCGCCCGCTTTTACGCGCACACCCGGCTGCGGTTGATCTTCGGCATCATGCGCGACAAAGCCGCCGCCGAAATCGCCGGCATCCTTTTTCCGCTCGCCTGGCAGGTGATCGTCACCGCGCCGCGCCAGTCCCGCGCCCTCGCGCCGGAATCGCTCCGCGCCGTGGTCGATCACCCCAACCTGCATTTCACCCCCACCCTCGAAGAGGCCCTCCGCTCCGTCGAAGATGCGAGTCAGGACGACACCATCTTCATCACCGGTTCCCTGTTCCTGGTCGCCGAAGCCAGGGCCTTGCTGGTGCGGGGCGACTGACACTCGAACCGATTATCCGTGACTTCGGCCGGACTCGGCCGCCGATATCCAGGGGCGCGAGTATTGGGACCAGTACATCGCCGCTTTTCACTTTCGCGGTTCGAAGTGCACTTCAACCTCAGTTTTCACGCTAACCGGGTGGCCGCCCTGCATTCTGGGTTGGTAACGAAACTGAGGCCACGGGACCGCCTCGCAGAGTTGCACGCCGGTTTCGAGTTCAGAGATTTTCCCTTCCGGGCCGATGATGACCTTGCAACGAACGGTTCCCCCCGCCGGTTCCCAAAGCGGTGCGGTTTGAACGGTCGGACCCTCCGTCAGAAGAGCGCTTTGTTTTTCCGGTGCAATCGAGACTTCGGGGACGTCCTTCCCCTCGGCCGCGGCGTCTTTCTTCGCTTCCGCTCCAGCCGCGCTGCTCTCCTCAGAGGTTGCGGGCCGTATCCGCGTAACCAGGAATACCGGTCTGGCGGGATACCGTTTGATCCTGGCGCCCAGAAGCGTGGTATCCGCATCGAGTTCATCGAATGCCAGGTTGTTCCAGGCCATCCTGACGACACGCTCGCAGCTGGATGGCAGCGGATAGCCGTTCTTGCCCTGGTCGGGGTCGCCAATCTCGTCGATGGCCTTTTGCGCGTAAACGCCTTCGGCAACATACTCGTGCCCGTCGGCTACCTCGGCAGCCGTCCGCAAGTACAGGCGGTAGCGGTGGTCGCCATCCTTAAGGTACACAGACGGTCCACCCGCGTTCATAGCGGCATCGGCCGCCCCGCCCGAGTCGCCCACTTGGGCCTTTCCCTGGATTCTGTCCAGCGGCCTCCCGGCCTTCTTGGATTCGTTGGCTGCCGGCCCGCTGGAGCAAGCGCCCAATGCGGCAAGCGCAAGTACGAGAAGACAGAAAATGCGTGTGTTGCGGTTCATCCGTCGTGCCCTCGCTTTCGAGATGTTTTCGTCCGAATCTGAAGTTATCACGGGGCGTGGCCGCATACAACGGATGCGTCGCCCATGCGCCCCCGCGGTTCGGTTCCATACGATACGGAAACCGGGACAGCCTGAACTGCGTAGTTTTTCTGAGATCCAGCGCCGCCCGGCGCACGCCGAGTATATGCCACGTCGCAAGCGCTGCATCCTGCCCGGCTTGGCCTGTCACGTCACACAGCTGGGAGCCAACCGCAAGACCTTCTCCTCCGAGCAAGACCGCCCGACGAAGCACGGCAGTCGCTTCGGCTGAACTTGCGGATCAGTTTGCGCTATTTTGAAGGTGGCCCCAAAAGTAACTGCTATCGAAATAAATCACGCAGTTCAGGCTGTCCCGGTTTGTTCCCAAGTATGGACCAGACCACAAGGATGAGTTTCTTCGAGCGCTGCCGCTTGAGCAACTCAGACCGTTCATGGGCGGCGAGTTCGAGGTGGTGTCCGTGGAATTCTCCCTGCGACCAGGCACCGCGAAGAAAGCCAGCTTGATTTGGGGCGTTAGGGCCAAATGGCACGCTCCGGATGGGCGAGAAGCTAATTGCACGCTGGTATTCGAACCGTTCGAGGGCAAACTACAATCAATCTCTCGAGATGCCATTACTCACCAGACCGGCGAAAAAGCGGTGACAGGCGTGTTTCCATTTTCCTTCCCAAGGGCAAATGATAGCGCGGTCTGTACGGCGCGATAACAAACGCGCCTGGGTCGGCCGGCCGCGGCTAAGTCGGCGACACCGTATGCGGCACGAGAAGACCCGCCGTGCGCGAGTCAGTCGTGGCGAATGCGGGCTCGAGGTCTTCCTGCGTGCATGCCCGGTTCTTCTCCAGCCAGTGATCCAAAACAAGCAGCCGCCACAGTTGGGCGGGGACCCATTGCCGCCGCAACGCATCGCGAAGCGGCGCTTCGAGCGAGCCGCTGCGCACCCATCCGTCCCGCTCCAGAGCCGTGCCTTGCCGCAGGCGGTCCAGCATGCCGCTCCAGCGCTCTGCCAGCCAGCGTTCAACCGGGACCGTAAATCCCTGTTTTTCGCGGAACGCTATGTCGGGGCCAAGGCGCCGCCGCACAATTTCCCGCAGCACGGCTTTCAGGGTTCCGCCATGGAACCGCACCGGGGCTCGGAGGGCGGCCGCAAACTCCCAGATCTTCTGGTCGAGGAACGGCGCGCGCGCTTCGAGCGCGTAATGCATGGTTCCACCATCTATCTTCACCATGAACTCACTCACGAGATGCCGGCTGCGGTGATCCGAAAACACCTCCCACAAAAGGCGGCGAGCGGACGCTTGCGACTGTGGAATCATCCGTTGGGCCAATTCGAGTCCGGCCAGTGGCTCCCCTAGAATTCCGCGACCCTGATAATATGGCAGACCGTCGTGCGCTTGCAGGAACGGACCAAGCCCGCCGGTGGCATAGCCCATAAAACTCTTTGCCTTGCGCAGAGGCCCAAAGTCCGGCATCACGGAGCCTGCCCGGGTCCAGGCCGTCGCGGCCCCGCGGGGCAGCAGCCGGGCGAGCCTTTGCGCCATCCAGGCGTTGCGGAAAAATGGATAGCCGAGGAAGACATCGTCTCCGCCGTCGCCCGTCAGCAGGACGGTGGCCAGGCGCTTCACCGACCGTGAGACCCACAGCATCGCCAGGGCCGACTGGCAACTGAACGGCTCGCTGTAAGCATCCGTGAGCTCGTCCAGCGAGAAATCGGTGTCCGGCATGTCGACAATTTCGTGAGAGATCCCGAGCCTGCGGGCGGTGTCGGCGGCCGCGGCGCTCTCGTCACAGTCGCTGCCGGTGGCTCGCACCGTGAATGCCCTGACGTCGGCATTGAGCTGGCGCAGGGCCCAGCAGACCAACGTCGAATCGATTCCGCCGCTCAAAAGCGCGCCCAAGGGCACGTCCGAAATCAGCCGGAGCTTGACGGACTCCAGGATCAACTGCTCGGCTTGTTCGACGGCCTCATTGAAGGCGACCGGGGTGGATCCGCCGGTTTCCGGCAAGGACCAGTATTGCCTGCGCTCCAGGCGGCCGTCACACCACTCCACAATCGTCGCCGGATGGAGCTTCTCGATGCCTTCGAATATGGCGCGCTGCTCGGTCACATACCCGAATTCGAGGAATTCCAGGACTGCCTGCGGGTCGATGCCGCCGCCGAAACCGGCTGTCCGCAGCGCCGCCACGGTGGACGCGAAAGCGATCTCGCCATGACGCGCGCAAAACATGAGCGGCTTGACGCCCAGGCGGTCGCGAGCGAGCGTCAGGACCCGCCGCGGATCGTCCCAGACGGCAAAAGCGAACATGCCGCGAAGGCGGCCCACCAGAGCATCGATCCCCCACTCCCGGTAGCCGTGCAGGAGCACCTCGGTATCGCACTGCGAACGGAACCGATTGCCGCGGCTCTCCAGCTCGCGGCGCAGTTCCAGAAAATTGTAGATGCAACCGTTGAAGACCACGCCGATTTGGCCGTCGTCGGAGAGCATTGGCTGACTCCCCGCCTCGCTCAAATCCAGAATCGCCAGGCGGCGGTGACCCAAGGTGGCGCCGCCCCAGTTCTTCACGCCCTCCGAATCGGGGCCCCGCCGCGCCAGTGCTTGAACCATTGTCCTAACGGCCGGCCCCGTGGCCTCGTAGCGCAGTGCTGACGCATACCCCGCGATCCCACACATAGCGAAATCATTTCAGATAATTCGGTCCGTGAATATGTTAACGAAAGTATGTAGAGGGTTAGCGTTTCCATGGAGATACATCTAACGGCGCAAGTCTACCGTCGCGTGGCGAGAACCTGCGCGAAAAGCGCTTCGTAGCGGTCCGCGACTTGGCCGGTCGAATAGTTATCGATGACGCGCTGACGCGCGGCTTGACCCATGCGTCCCCGCAACGCTGGGTCGTGAAGCAGCCGAATCAGGGCGCCGGCCACGGCGGAGTCGTCTCCCACCGTCGCAAGCAGGCCGTGAACCTGGTCCTCTATCAGCTGCACGTTTGCCGGGATCCGGCTCACCACCGACGCCAGCCCCACGGACATGGCCTCGGCGAGCGCGCAGGAAAACCCTTCGTTCGGCGACGTGAGCATGAAGACATCGCTGGCCCGCAGCCACAGCGGGACCTCCGATACGTCCACCCGCCCGCTGAAGAGCACCTGCGAAGATCCAAGGCCCAACTTCGCGGCCAGGGTGGCCAGTGCGTTTCGCATCGCCCCATCACCGACCAGGACCAGCATCGCCCGCGCTTCCTCTCGAGCCGCCAGCGCAAAGCCGCGCAGCAGAGGCTCCAGTCCCTTTTCCTGGGACAGGCGGCCGACATACACGGCCACTAAGGCTTCCGGCGGAATTCCGAACCCGGCGCGGAGGTTCGCAATCTCCCCCGGCTGACCCGGCCGGAACTGCTCCGTGTCCACCGGATTCGGCATCCACAACATCTGGTCGCGGGCGAATCCTGCCTCCATTGCCTCCTGCATCATGCCTTCGTTGAGAATCAGCAGCCGCGCGGCCCACCGGCGCAGCCAGCCCAACTCCACACGGCCGGCGCGCGAGCGTCTCATGAGAGGAATTACGCCGCTCCCGCCGAATTTCATCACAATGGGTTTTTTGAGGGCGCGCGCCACCGGCAGTCCTGCCGCCAGGTGCAGGCCCTGCATTAAGAAGTACACGATCTGGTAATTGCGCCGTTCCCGCCACAACGCCCACGCCACACGGCACGCAAATACGAGATCCTTCCATCTGCCCCGCGCGCCGCGCGTGAGAATCTGCACCGGCACCCCCGCCGGGTCCACCCAGTGGCGCACCGGCGGCATCGGAGCACCGCCTGACGTCAGCACCAGCACACGATGCCCACGGCGGAGCATCTCCGCGGACACACGTTGCGCCTCGATCTCAGATCCGCCTACCACCGGCGGATAGGTGTCCGAGATCAGCAGCAGCGAAACCGGCTTCATGCCCCTTCGCCGCCCATTGCTATCTCCTCCATCTCGGATCCGGCCCCGATTCGTTCCAGCAGCTCCCAGCCGCGCCCCGAGCGCCGCAGCAGCGACGCGTGATTGCTGTAATCGTGCTCCCAGGTGCGGCCCACAATCCAGATGCCTCCCGGCCGGAGGCTATGAAAAACGGCGCGTGCGCCGCGCATCAAATCCTTAGCCTGGAAGTAGGATCGGTTGAGAATGTTCATCGTGCGCAGCACGTCGCAGGCCCCGGCAGTTTCGTCGAACACGCTTCTCAGCCGGAACTGAAAATTCGCGTTCCTCCGGCCAAGTTCGCGCGCCTGCGGATGCACGCACGGGATTCTGCGCATTCGCCAGCCGCGCTGCCGGGCGGCCTCCGTCCAGTTATTTCCCAGGTCCAGCTTCGCGAATCGTTTTCTCGCCCGGAGCGCCACCAGACGGTTGATCGGGTAGCGCCATGACTCCGGATGATCGAGCGATACCGCAAACGGCGGCTTAACATACTGCAGTGGCCGCCCATCCGGCTCCACGATGTACGCTTCGCCGCCTCGCGATAGCTCAATCAACTCGATCAGGATGTCGGAGGCTTCGAATTTGGCCTGCGGAAATTTCTGGAATATGCGGTCCGCCCACTCCCGCGAGGTTAGGCCGTTCGATACCGCGCGATCCTGGATTTCGACTTCGGAATCGGCGGCATAAAGCTGCTCCATCCATTTCATCGCGGCCGCGTCGACGTCGTGAAACCGCTGCCGGAAGGTCGTTCGAAACGTCCCGTTCGAAGTGCGCAAATTGAAACTGATGTCCTCAAACGCGCGAACCTGTTCTTCGCTCGGATTTTCCCCGACGTCCAGCAAACTGTAGGCTGCGTGGGCTCCCGAATAGCGGCGGCGTTCCCCGGCTCGCAGATATTGCTCCTGCGTGCAGAAACCGAATTTGACCATACTGAGCCAATCTGCTCGATTCTAACATCCGGGCGATTCGGGGGCGCATGTAGCCCGGCCCCCCAGAGGCTCATCCAGCGACCTCGTGTCGAGCGGATCGTCAATCGAGCAGAGCGGTCTGTGACTGAGCTAACACATGGCCGCATTCCGACAGATAGTTCATGCGATACAGGTGGCTTCCCTGACGATCGTCAACCGTTACCTTGCAGGGCGAGGCCGAACACGCATACCTCGTCTGGGCGCCGGACGGCGCTGTCACCAAAACCTCCACGCTTGCCGCCGAAGGCACGCTGCCCAAATCGAATCCCACGAAGACGTCGCGCAGTTGCGCAGCCTGCACGCCGCCGAGCCTTTGCGCAGGCCATCGCCAGGATGCGCCAATGCCGAAGAAAAAGCCATACCACTTGCCCGCGCCAATGCCATAGTTCGCACTCGCGCTCAGGTTCCCGTTGCCGCTATCGCACGTGTTTCCATCGGTTGCCGCATAGACGCCGCCAGTCGTAAACGACGGATTGCCCATGCAATTGCCGTACATAAAATCACCCCAGGCAATTGACGCCGAAGTCCCGCCTTGGGCAAGATAATAATCGGTCAATGACATGGAGTTTTCTATCGTGTTCACGCGCTCTGCTGTGTAACTGTAATTGGCGCCGGGAAGCCCAGTAGGAGGATATCCGGAATAGCAAACGCCGTTACCCATCGAAGCCAGAGTGATCGGATCGCAGGCTGGTTGAATAGCATAATAGTTGGCGCCAGCTACCGGATCGTATACATCATGCTCGTATGTGCCAGCCTCGTTTCGCAATTTACGAAAACTGGCCGCTAAGGACACACTGCTTGCGTTTTGCGCCTGCCACAAAGCATACTGACGAATGCCCAGCATGTAAGGCAGGATATTAAAACCGGTCACGTTGGAGGTGTAAGCATAGTTGACGCCAGTCGATCCGGTCCACGGACGATTCAGCGTAATCGAGGCAGCCGAGTTATAAATGCACGACCATTCATATTGACTCATTGGGTCGCCCTCGGATGACATGAATGAGGTTACACCGTCGGCATCTGCGCCCGCGGCGTTGCGGTTGTCAAACATCACACTCGCGGCGCTGCTGGTGGTTCCAGGCCACGTCGCGCCAAAACTAATCGTAAATTGCGTCGAACTATTTGGCGTAGCGTACACCCAAAGGGTCGGCACAGAGTTACCGTTCCTGCCTGTGAGCCCTGGGCCAGTGATCGCCACTCGCCTCCACCCGGTTGTCGGGAATCCCGTTCCCGTGACGACGCTGGATCCCTTCGTCACCGTGACGTTGGATGCCTGCGCAATTCCATAACAAAAGTTTCCTGACAGTCCGCTACCAGTACCAGCCGCAGATCCGGTCGTAAGCGTGACCGCATTGGTGGCATTCTGCGTCTCCGGCCATCCGCCATACGTACTACGCCACGAGTTTTCAGTATTGCCGAATTGGTTGGCGCTCGCACCCTCGTTGGCCGCGTACTGAATCAGGCTATTTTGCCAGTACTGGTGCCAGCTGATCCCTCCAGGAGCGTCGGCGGAACTAGTGTCC
>Ga0209415_10007486_pt1 | contig 19065 bp, 22 predicted proteins | sample PeaSoiSIISIP2007_FD_187696 | JGI IMG/M metagenome (GOLD analysis project Ga0209415, IMG submission 187696) | Peat soil microbial communities from Weissenstadt, Germany - SII-SIP-2007 (SPAdes) (version 2) | ecosystem: Environmental > Terrestrial > Soil > Wetlands > Peat | place: Germany...
GTCCCTCGCGCAACGCGTCGGCGAGCACTAATAGCTCATAGAAGGACTCATCACGCAGTGCCGCCAGTGGTGCGGTCTTATACAAGGGTGCAAGCGAGACACCGCGTTGCTTGCCTTCCGCATACGGCCAGACGGGAATTGGGTCATCAGTCCGAGCGATCATCGCGCGCAATGGTGGTGCCCCATACGAGGTTGCAACTCCCCGCGTAAGCTCCCCTCGTTCCGCCGGAAACACGTACTTCAACCCGTGCGTAAGGAACTCTTCCAGCGCCGCTATGTTTGGACGATTTTCGAAATCAGGACCGTGAAGTAAACCACTGGCACGCGCGCGTCTTACACTCGCGTGTACCTCCGACGGACTCATTATCAATTCAAGGGCGAGGTGAGAATACGGAGCACGACGCGACCCATCCGCGACAAGCTTGAGCACCACATAGACGTCCTGCGGCTTCAATGCCATGGATCCATTCTACATTCGCGATTCGCGAATAGCGAATGAAGTGCCGACCCGGCGCCGGCTTCCCGAATTGGATACCAGTTCGGCGAGCATTGAGTGCCGCAATATCTCTGAAATTGAATGGCTTGGGCGTTTCGGTGGCACCCGGAGGGGGAACCGTGGAGAACGTCGTTGAGATTCAGAGCCAAATATCCACTTAACTACTTTGGAATGAATGGCATGGCCGAGAGAGAGGGATCGGACACTTGAGGGCTCAAGGAAACCTGTAAGTTGCAGATTCGACATTGCAGTAATAACCCACAGATGCCATCCTTGCCGGGGCTCCTTGTCCGATGTTGCCCGATGGACCTCCTAGGGTCTCGGTGCTTGATCGGGGGGAGTGGAAGAATCAATAGCCGTCCTAGCTCTCACGCACGGTCGTAGCACCCGGATTTTCGCCGCTCAGGTACTGATCCAATGCCGCCTGGAGTTCGGGGATCCAGGCCGAGGCGACGTTCCAGACCTCGTCGAGATCCACCCCGATGTAATCGTGGATCAGGACGTCGCGTATGCCGCAGATTGCTTCTTCTGGAACCGGGCGTCTGAGTTAAATGATTCCCGGTCTTGGCGCCAGCAAAGTGTGTCATTTGCGAGTGTCTCATTTCAGGGGTTCAGTCCAACCGACGAAATCGCCGCTCGAGTCACGGAATCGCTGTAGACCGGAAGGACAGAATTCCTCTCGTCTACCGCTCGCGCCGTTTGCAGGACAGCGTACACTTACTCAGGCAGCAATGCTCGATGTGCTCTGCAGCCAGGCTTGAAGGGGGTGATAACCTCTATTGAAGTGCTCCCCAAGGCAAGTATGCCGCAGCGTATGTGTGTTCACGCCGGGCGTGTGCAATGAAAAAAGGCTCGCCAAAACTTGAGAAACGAAGAGCCACAAAAACTCGTGCGGTGACAGCTCGCAGTGTAGTTCCTTCGGTGGCGCTCATCGGCGCAAAACGCCGCGCTCAAACTGGCGGGAAGACTTTCCCGATAGTAGGTGTTGGGGCATCAGCCGGCGGATTGGAAGCCTTCACCCGGCTGCTAAGCGCTTTGCCGCTGGATACTGGGATGGCATTTGTCCTGGTGCAGCACCTGGAAGCCAAGCACGAAAGCATGCTCGCGAGGCTGCTTTCAAAGGCCACGCAGATGCCGGTAACGGAAGTGCGGCAGGGAACGCGCGTGGAACCCAACCACGTCTACGTAATTCCCGCAAACGCCGGCTTGAGCCTGGGAGACGGAGCACTCCGAATCCTACGACGCAAGACCTCCATCAGTCCGCATTTGCCGATCGATCACTTCTTCCGCACCTTGGCCGAGAGTCAGGGCCCGAGGGCCATTGGCGTCATCTTATCCGGGACGGCTTCGGATGGAACGCCGGGGCTCAAAGCTATCAAACTCGCCGGCGGAACTACTTTCGCTCAGGAACCCAAATCGGCCAAATTCGACGGAATGCCGAAGAGTGCGATTTTAGCGGGATGCGTCGATTTCGTACTGCCACCGGAGCGCATTGCCAAGGAGCTTTCCCAGATCACGCTCCGTCTCCACTTGGGACTCTCAAACTTAGAGAAGGCCGATCCGCCCGTCCCGGCATTGGAGGAGGAGTGGACGCGAATCTTCAATCTGCTTAGAGACGCGTGGGGAGTAGACTTCACGTTCTACAAGAAACCCACCATCAGCCGGCGCGTCGCCCGCCGAATGGCCTTGAGAAAGATCAAGCAACTGAGCGAGTATCTGAAGTACCTCCGAGGCAATCGCGAGGAGCTGAGTGCCCTCTATCAGGACCTTCTGATTCATGTCACCAGCTTCTTTCGGGAACCCGACGTTTTTCGTGCTCTCCGAAATAAGATTCTTCCGCAAATCCTGGCGCGGAAAACGGCCCGCGATCCCGTTCGTATCTGGGTGCCGGGCTGCTCGAGCGGTGAGGAGGCGTATTCTATCGCCATCTGTCTGCTTGAGAATCTCGGCGATCGAGCGGCGTCCACAAAGATTCAGATCTTCGCCAGCGATGTCAACGAGCAGCTCGTCGATAGAGCCCGCGGCGGCACATATCCCAAAGAGGCCGTGAAGAAGGTCTCTAAGGAGCGCGTGCGGCGGTTCTTTGACCTGGTGAACGGGAAGTACCAGATCAAGTCCGGGGTCCGCGACCTGTGTATTTTTGCGCGGCACAACCTGGCCGAGGATCCCCCCTTCTCGCGCATGGATCTGATCAGTTGCCGTAATGTTCTGATCTACCTTGAGCCGGTTCTGCAGAAGCGGATTCTTGCGTCGTTCTGTTATGCGTTAGGACACGGCGGCTTCCTGCTTCTCGGAAAATCAGAAACGCTCGGCGGATTTCCGGATTTTAAGATCGCCGATCGAAAAAACAAGGTCTTCATGAAGGCTGCGATGACAGCTGCCTATAAAGCCAGGCCCGTGGCATTCGAGAAAGCGACGCACCACCAGAAGCGTTCCGTCGAGGAGGCCCCCGGCTACGACTTGGAGAAAGAGGCCGACCGCGTCATATGGGAACAGTCTCGGCATGCCGGACTCGTGGTCAATGGCGACCTTCAGATCCTGCACTTTCGCGGGGACACAAGTCCCTATATCCGGCCAGTTCCGGGAAAGGCGACGTTCCAACTCTTAAGGATGCTTCGGGAGGAACTCGTCATCGAGCTGCGCGCGGCTATCAATAAGGCCCGCAAGACGAAAGCCAGGGTGAAGAGAGAAGCAGTCCGCGTGAAACGAAATGGGGACTTTCATCTCGTCAACATTGAAGTTCGGCCTCTCCCTGCGCACAGAGCGGGCGACCAATACTTTCTGATCCTGTTCGAGGAAGTCATCCATCCCAGCGAACGCCAAACGAAATCCCCTGTTGAGCGCCAGCGCAAGGAAGGCTCGGGTCAGGAGCTAACCGAGGTGAGGAATGAACTCACCCGGACTCGCGACTACCTACAGGCAATCATCCAGGAGCAGGAAACTACCAACGAAAGATTGAAGGCGGCGAACGAAGAAGCCCAATCCAGCATGGAGGAGCTTAGTAGCACCAACGAGGAGCTCGAGACCGCCAAAGAGGAACTCCAGTCCGGCAATGAAGAACTCGTCACTTTGAACGAGCAGTTGCAGAAGCGAAATACGGAATTGGGCGATCTCAGCGACGAAATGAGCAACGTCCTCACCGGCGTAGATATTCCGATTCTGATTCTGGGAGGCGACCGGCGCATCCGCCGATTTACTCCTTCGGCGGAGAAACTGCTTCACCTGTTACCAGGTGATGTCGGCCATCCCATCAGCCATATCCGTATCGGCGTCAACCTTCCGAACTTGGATGAATCGATCTCGCAGGTCATCAAGGGCGTGCGCGATGTGTGGCGGGAGGCCCAGGCTGCAGACGGCCGATGGTACTCGGTCCGCATTCTCCCGTTTGTGACGGCCGAACACAAAATCGATGGAGTTTTGATGGTGTTCGTGGATGTTGACGACCTGAAGCGGAGCCACGAGAGGTCGCGGCGAGAGCAGGAACTCATCACGGCGATCCTGAACGCGGCCATGGACCTTTTGGTCATCGTTCTGGACCCGGAGGGATGCATCCTTGAATTCAATCGCGCCGCCCAGGAGCTGACAGGGTACTCGTTGGAAGAGGTGAAAGGACGACGGTTCTGGGATCTATTGCCAATCCCGGAAGAAAGGGCTCAGGTGAAGAGCGGCTTCGAGGAAGTGCCTGTGGCTAGGACGTTGCAGGGGGAAACTCATTGGCTTACGAAACGAGGCCAGCCTCGGTTGATCGCCTGGACCAATACCGTCGTGGTAAACGATGTTGGAACCGTGGACTACGTGATTCGTACTGGCGTGAATGTTACAGAGCGCGAAGAAGCGCAACTGCAAGCGCGAGACAGTAACGCCGCGGTTCACACCCTACGCGAGAAGAGCGAGGTGACGATACTTCAAAAGCAAAATGAACTGCAGGCCTTGACAGCACGGCTTCTTGCCATTCAAGAGGCCGGTAACAGGGACCTGGCTCGGGAACTGCACGACGATCTCAGTCAGGAACTGGCCGCCTTGGGGATGGAGGTTTCGACGTTACTCCAGCCCTCCGTCAAGCCGCCCGAAGGGTTCGCAGACCGTGTCCGCGCTCTCAGTGCTCGGATCAACGGCCTGGCGGAAAATGTTCACGCCATGTCCCGGCGGCTCCATCCCGCTATCCTTGATGAGCTTGGCTTGGAAGCCGCTCTCCGGGAGGAATGCGTCGGCTTCTCGGCGCAGGCGGGCGTCCCGGCCGAATTCGAATCCAAGGGTGTACCGCTGCGGCTCCCAGAAGACGTCTCCCTATGCCTCTATCGCGTAGCTCAGGAGAGTCTCCGAAACATCGCCAAGCATGCCCGCGCGACGAATGTCCGTGTCGTACTTTTCGGCGACAAGGGAGTCCTCGGTCTCCGCATTGAAGACGTTGGCGACGGTTTTGATCTGAATGAAGTCAAGGGCAAGGGCGGGCTGGGCCTGATCAGCATGGAAGAGCGGGTACGGTTGGTGAGGGGCAAGCTCGCTATCCAATCACAGCCTGGAGAGGGGACCACGGTGGAAGTCTTCGTGCCGCTCAAAGCAAAATGAAACCCTGGAGACTACTGCTGGCCGATGATCATGACATTGTCATCGAAGGACTGAGACGCGTTCTGGATCGTCCCGAACTCGAGATTGTGGGTATTGTCAAGGACGGGCGCGCCTTGCTTCGTGCGGCCAAAGAGATCCAACCCGACATCATTATTGCTGATGTCACCATGCCTCTACTCAACGGTATTGAGGCCGCCAGACAAATCCGCAAGAGCAACCCTGACGTGAAGATCATCTTTCTCACAATGCATCCGGATGTCACCTTCGCCACCGAGGCCTTGGCTGCAGGGGGCTCCGGCTATGTGTTGAAGAATTCCGCCAGCGATGAACTGCTTGCCGCAATTCGAGACGTGATGAAAGGGCATATCTACGTGACGAAATCGATCGCCGAAGCCGTGAAACATGGGCTTTCGTCTCGATCCAGTGCCTGGCGGAGCCCACTAGACAAGCTGACATCACGCCAGCGGGAGGTGTTGCAGTTGCTGGCGGAGGGACTCCACGTCAAGGAAATTGCCGTCAAGCTCAATGTGTCTCCCCGGACGGTCGAGTTCCACAAGTACCGCATTATGGACGAGCTTGGCCTCCGCACTGCGGCCGAGATCGCCCGGTACGCCGCCAGGCATGGAATCGTCACGTAATCGATACATTCTGAAGGATTTGTCACAGTAATAAAACTAGAAGTTTTTCGAGTGGTACCTGTGTCATCCCAGTCTTATGCTCTATACAATCCGATCGAAGAAGAAGCACATGCGCGGCTCTACCTAAACGAGAGATGGCGGGAATGGTTTCCTAGCGATGAATTTGGACACGAAGTTTCTCGCTGAGCTCGGCAAAGGGAAGGCAATCAAAAACCTCGACACGAACACGGTGGTCTTTTCCCAAGGTGATGTGGCGAATGCGCTCTTTTACATTCGGAATGGCAAAGTCAAGGTCACGGTCGTGTCGAATGCCGGCAAAGAAGCAGTGATCGCCGTTCTGGGCCCAGGCGACTTTGTAGGTGAAGGATGTTTGGCGGGGCAACAATTGCGCGTGTCCACGGCAACCGCAATGACGGAGTGCTCGATCATGCGGCTGGAGAAAGCGACCGTAGTCGAGATGCTTCAACAAGAGCCCGCCTTCTCGGAGCTGCTGCTCTCGTACATGCTTACGCGCACGACTCGCATCGAAGAGGATCTGATAGACCAGCTCTTCAACTCCAGCGAGAAAAGACTCGCGCGAGCGCTCCTGCTCCTTGCCAATTACGGGAAATACGGCCAGCCCGAGACAGTAATTCCAAGGATCAGCCAGGATATGCTGGCGGAAATGATCGGTACTACCCGTTCGAGAGTCAGCTTTTTCATGAACAAATTCCGGCGGCTTGGCTTCATCGAATACGACGGCGCTGACTACGACGGCACTATCGAAGTTCGCAGCTCGCTTCTTTACGTCGTTCTTCAGGATCAGACTGAACCCTCTCCCATCCGACGTCGGCCTATTCTGGCTTTTAAGAGTCGCAAACCGCCAGGCACGGAATCGTCACGTAATCGACACGTTCTGAAGGACTTGTCACAGTAAGAAACTAGAGGTTTTTCGAGTAGTACCACTCGCCATCCCTGTTTTAACCTCTAGATTATTCCCCGGTAGAAAAGCAGGAAATCCCAGTAGGAAGGTTTACCGGGCAAGGAGTTGACGCATGCGAGTCGAAGACGTAATGACAAAGGAAGTTTCGTTCTGCAATCCAGGCACGAATGCCGCTGCGGCCGCGGAAATCATGTGGACTCGAAACTGCGGTGTTCTTCCGGTTCTCGAAGACAACGGTCAGGTGGTCGGCATTGTGACGGACCGCGATCTGTTCATCGCCTTGGGCACACAAAACCGGCCAGCTTCTGAACTGCCAGTCGGCGAGATCATGCACCGGGAGCCTTCTGTCTGCGCACCCGACGACGACATTAGGAATGCCATGACGGTTATGGCGCAGCAACGAGTGCATCGGTTGCTAGTGGTAGATGAGTCGGGAGCGCTCAGAGGAATTCTGTCCATCGATGACGTTGTGCTCCAGGCCGGCCCGGAGACTACTAGCGCCTTTTTCAAGGACCATGTCATTCGGACGCTGAAGTCGATCTGTGAACGCCAGCAGCCAGCTCAGTCTAAGCAAGCGGTCGCATAAGGGCATAAGGAGACGCATGCGTGACGAGTGCCAAACGAGAGCCAAACGAGAGCTGAATCATCAAGTATCGGAGGAGGGGCAGCTGCGCGCGGGGCTGGACGCGGGCGTGATTCCAATGGCGCCCGTTCCTCCCGGCGCGAATGGATGCGCCCCGCGAAATAATCGCTGGGCTGTGATTCTGGCAGGCGGAGACGGCACTCGGCTACGAAGTCTAACTCGATTTGTCTGCGGCGACGACCGCCCAAAGCAGTTCTGTCCTCTGCTCGAGGGCGACACGTTATTGGGACACACCGTGCGCAGAGCAGAACGTAGTATCCCGACTGCGCAGATTCTGTTCGCTCTCACGCACACGCATCGGGACTTCTACGTCCAAGAACTCGATGGCTTCCAGTCGCAACGAATCGTGCAGCCTGCGAACAAGGGCACTGCGCCGCCGATATTGTTCAGTGCCCTTAGCATCGCAAGGATGGATGAGGACGCGCTCATGGCCGTACTGCCCAGCGACCACTACTATTCCGATGAGGCATGCTTTACGGCAGCTCTGGAGTCGGCCTTCGAAGTTGCGGCCAACCGCCCTGAGTCGGTGGTGCTTATCGGCGCGCAACCGAGCCGCCCAGAGGTTGAATACGGCTGGATCGAACTGGGCGCACCAGTCGGGAACGAGAGCGGCGAACTGTGTCGTGTTCGCGGATTCTTGGAAAAGCCGTCGATCGAGGTTGCCGAGACTCTGCTCGGTGAGCACTCGGTCTGGAATACATTCGTGATGGTCGGGCGCGTGAGCGCATTCTTGGAGATGGTCGCGCAATCAATCCCCGATGTATTGGAGGCAGTGCGGCAGGCGCGATTGTGGAATGGCTCCGAGACGCACATCGAGGAGTCCGTGTACCACCAAGTAGTTTCCAGCGATTTTTCGAAGCAGGTCTTGTCGGTCGAAGCCCTGCGGCTATTGGTTCTCCGCGTTCGTGATCTCGGATGGAGCGACTTGGGACACCCCGAACGGGTCCTGGCTGCTCTGGAAGAAGGCAGCTCACAGCCGTGGTGGATGGAGGAATGGAAAGGGAAGCAGACGGCCGTAGGGGCACGTCCAGACGCTGAATCAGCTGTTGCATAAACATGGCACGGTACAGTCAGAAGCCGATTTGTGCGGCACTCTTATGTTGAGGGCAGTTACATCCGCGATTTCACTGCTCATCATCGACGATAACCCGGGCAGCCTGGGGCTGCACACGAGCGGCTCGGTTCTTGGCAGCGGCACCGGCATCCCGCCGTTCGCGGCATGGTATTTCGGTAAGAGCATTCATACATCGGCCCGGACCATCGTATTGCGGCTCGCGCGCGTCCTGAACGCGGGGATTTCCTGTATAATCCCGTCCATCCCGGCCTGTAAATTTCAATCAACATCGGTCAACGCATTGGCTACAGCCGAGCGACCACTAGGGACCCCGGCTCACAGCCACCGACGGCGGTGTGGCTCGCTAATCGGCGAAACAGGCCAAGCCCGTTGAGCGAAGGGACTTCGCCTCCGGGCGGTTGGTCTATTTGCGCTGGAAGACGAGTGTGATCGACTTTTGCTCCGGCCTTATGACAGTGACCAGCATGGTGCCATCCGCTGCAAGTGCGTAGCTTTCGGTAGTCACCACGCCGGATTGTGTGGTGATCACCTTTAGGACGTCGTGATCCCACTTGGTCTTGCTCTTGAGGTCCTTGCCGCTGTGAATCGTGGCGTTGTTCTCGCTGTCGGTGAGGTCGCGGTAGAAGAAGGTCTCGGTGGCGCCTTCATACGCGAAACTACGGGAGACGGTGATGTCACCGTCCCGCTCGTTGATCGTCACGGTGCCGGTTTGAATGACGGGCTGGCCCGCAAAATCGCTTTTGGTGGGTACCAACGTCCAGGCGCCGTTCAAGAGAGTGCGGTCGCGCGCGAAGGCGGTGAACGCGAAGAGGAGTGTCGCCAAGACGGCTCCGATACTTGTAATCGTTGAATTTATCCTCATAATTTCCTTCCAGGGCTACCGTAAGAGCACGCCCGGCGCCGTTCGGGTGAGAGCAAGCGTGCCTGCCCGGTACGACTCAGCGGCGCGATTGGCGATGCGCTCCGCCACCGAGATCAACGATCACGGCAGGCAATCAGCAGTGTCATGCACGGTGAAGCTTATCCAATCCGCTAGCTGACGGCGCGTCGGGCCGCGCATTTCGTCTATATTCTGAGGCCGCGTTTTCAGTTGTTCTTACGCCACTCTGCGGACGAGCCAAACAATTAGCGCAATCACAATGATGGTTCCAACCAATCCTAAGCCAAGCATTTTGTTTCCCCTTTCGATACCGACATGTCCTTCTAAGGCATGAGAAGGACCGAACGTCGCCAGGCGGAAATTTCTAAGGCCGCCTATAGCCAAACGCCCAAATGGCGGGCACTGTACTGGAAGGGGCCTTAGGCTGGTAACGATATATGGTCATGTGACCAAGTGTGGTTACTGCAGGAGCCTCGGCGAAAGGAATAGTAAACGAATTGCAACGGGACCATAGGGTTCTCTAACAGCGTCGTAATATTGGTCTCAACCAGGGGTGGCAATCCAACTTCCGACCGTTCTATCACCCTCTGACTCTTTGGACCGACATCCGCAACGTAAAGACGAGAAAGCCTCACGCCTTCCAAGCGTGTAGCAACTGGAGGAAACGAACCATGAGTCTAACCGCCCTCAATCCGCCCATGTTGATCGCCATCCTGGGCGTTGTTCTTGCGATTGGCATTGCGTTGCTGATCTACATGAAGTACGCGCAGAAAAAGCGCACGCAGAATCTCCGTTCCAAATTTGGGCCCGAATACGATAGAGCCCTCAGCGAACATCGGGATCGCGGGCATGCGGAATCGGAACTGCAGAAACGAGCGACGCGCGTCGCCAAGTTTAACATTCACCCTCTCAAGGCCGAGGAAAGTTCGAGGTACACCGAGGATTGGCGCCGAGAGCAGTCTCTGTTTGTGGACGATCCTCAGGCTGCCGTGAATCATGCCGACACCCTGGTCCGAGATGTAATGCAACGCCGCGGTTATCCCGTGGGCGACTTCGATCAAAATGCCACCGATCTCTCGGTAGATCATCCCCGTGTCGTAGAAAACTACCGGATCGCCCGTGAAATAGCCCTTCGAGAAGGTCAAAATCGGGGTAGCACCGAGGATTTACGCAAGGCCATGGTGAGTTACCGCGTCTTGTTTGAGGATCTATTGGATCAAACTGTGGAGAAACCTGAGGAGGTAACAAAATGATACCGCAAGAACTTGAGTTACGCGGAGAGCGGGACGAGAATCTGCCGTTGACGGCTGAGATGCCGAAGGTTAACGGCACGGACGGCGGGGCCAAACTGAAGACGGCAACGCACGAACCAAACGTTCCGTTATTTGCCCAGAACGACACGCAGGACTTTCGTTCCCGTTGGGAGAAGATTCAGAGCGGCTTCGTGGATGAGCCCCGAGAAGCCGTGGAACACGCTGACGAACTGGTGGCCAGCGCCATCAAACGGCTGGCGGAAGTCTTCGCCACCGAACGTCACAAACTGGAGGCGGAATGGGGCAAGAGCGACAACGTTTCGACGGAGGAACTCCGCGTTGCCCTCCGCCGGTACCGGTCTTTCTTCGACCGGCTCTTGTCTGTTTAGAGGAAGCACCAGGGGGCACCTGATATGTCAATTCTCGCGTGGATCGTTCTGGGCTTGTTCGCGGGCTTCATAGGTAGCAAGCTGGTCAATAAAACCGGTGAAGGAGTTGTTCTCGACATTGTCTTGGGGATCGTCGGTGCTGTAGTCGGCGGCTTCCTCTTCAACCGATTCGGAGCTTCCGGAGTGACGGGCTTGAATATCTATAGCCTGTTAGTGGCAGTGGTTGGGGCAGTGCTGCTTCTGGTTGCGTATCACCTGATAAGGCGGCGGAACCTTGCCTGGTACCGGCGATGAAGCGAAGATGCGGCTCTTGGGTATGCGCCTAACTTGTCTAGTCGCGGTGATTGCTTCGATTCCAGCGCTGGCCTCAAGCGCCCGACCGGCGAACCGCCTCGCCGCCGCGGTCACTCGAACTCCTACCGCAAGCGAAATCGAGGACTCAACGAAGACTGGCGCAGTGGGGCCGGGGGCGGCGGGGTCAAGAGTGGTTCGGGCGCAGATTCTTCTGGACCGCGCGAGGTTCTCGCCAGGTGAAATTGATGGTGTCTATGGCGACGATTTCGCGATCGCAGTCAAGGGATATCAGGAAAACCACGGTCTGAAGCCGACCGGCACGATTGATGAGCAAATGTGGCGTTTGCTCGATACCGATACCGGCCCTCTCTTGTTGACCTACACGATTACCAAGGCGGATGAGAAAGGCCCGTTCCAACCAATTCCCGACGACACCCTGGAAAAGGCGAAGATGAAATGGCTGGGCTTCGAAACGCCGGAGGAGGGCCTGGGCGAGAAGTTCCACGGTTCGCCGAAGCTGCTCGCAGTGTTGAATCCCGGCCTGAAAATGGACGCGGTGGGCCTTCGAATCACCGTTCCGAACGTGCGGCACATCGCAGGGGGCTTGGCGATCCGTGTGGTAGCGTCGAAGTCAAAACGCATGGTAATCGCCTACGGCGCTGGCGGTAAGGTGATGGCCCAATATCCGGCCACGATGGGCGGCACGCACGACCCGCTGCCGATTGGTCATTGGACGATCACCAGCGTCGTCCACTATCCGTGGTTCAACTATGACCCAGAGCTATTCTGGAATGCGGACCCCAAGAAAGCGACAGCCATACTCCCGCCCGGCCCGAGAAACCCCGCCGGCACCGTCTGGATCGGCCTCTCGAAAGAACATTATGGAATCCATGGGACGCCGGACCCCGGGCACGTCCGTCACGGCGAATCCGCCGGTTGCATCCGCTTGACGAACTGGGATGTGGATCAACTGTCGCACATGATTCGACGGGGTACACCGGTCGTCCTGGAGGAATAGCTTTGAGGCTCTGCGTTTGCATTGCCGGGCTTCTCGCTGTTGGCGCCACTTCCTCCGTTCTCGATATGAGTCCTCCTATCCGCGGACTCGCCCTTGAGGAGCTGCGGGATATGTTCCAAGAGGTTCACAACGGACACCCCCATGAGGCGATCGACATTATCGAGCCGAGGGGGACACCCGTGCACGCGGTCGTATCGGGAACCGTCCGTAAACTCTTCCTCAGCAAACCTGGCGGCAACACGATATACGAGTTCGACGAAATGGGAGTGTATTGCTACTACTACGCACATTTGGACGGGTACGCGGAAGGATTGCGGGAGGGAACGCGGGTGAAGCGCGGGGAGATTATCGGTTTTGTGGGATCGACGGGTAATGCGGATTCGCGCACGCCGCACTTGCATTTTGCGATCTTCGAGTTGGGGCCAGAAAGGCTGTGGTGGAGGGGGAAGGCCATTGACCCCTTTCCTGGCCTGGTAGCCGCGGTGAAGCGGGCGAAATAGCGGCGCCTATTTCCGCTGGAAAACGAGTGTGATCCGCTTGCGGTCCGGCTTTACGACGCTGACCAGCATGGCGCCATCCGCGGCCAGGGAGTAGCTCTCGATAGTCACGGCGCTGGATTGCGTGATGATCACCTTTAAGACGTCGTGATCCCACCTGGTCTTGCTCTTGAGTACCTTGCCGCTGTGAATCGTGGCGTTGTACTCGCTGTCGGTGAGGTCGCGGTAGAAGAAGGTCTCGGTGGCGCCTTCATACGCGAAACTACGGGAGACGGCGATGTCACCGTCCCGCTCGTTGATCGTCACGATGCCGGTTTGAATGACGGGCTGGCCCGCAAAATCGCTTTTGGTGGGTACCAACGTCCAGGCGCCGTTACTCAGCGCCGTGATTGGCGATGCGCTCCGCCGCCAAGCCCGCCGAGATCAATGATCACCGCAATCAGCAGCCACAGCAGATTGATGCCCGCCGTCGGCATATGACTGTTAATTTCCCACGCGTAAACGATCGTGGTGAGCGGCAGGAAAATGAAGCCGAGTAGCGGCAGCAACAGACCACCATGGAATGCGCGCTGCAGGTAGGTCGAAAAAAGCCACATCAACACCAGCGCAATGCGCGGAAATAGCAGGATGACGAATAGGAGGAAGCAAGGCACAGTCAATCTCCAGCCGGGACGTGCGAGCCCCGAGCAGTGCGATGATACCAGATTCGCTTTTGCGTGCTGGAATCGGCCTCATTTAGCTCAGGCGCTCTGAGTTGGAGGCCGGACCATGCTAAGTAGAGTAGAAGCTTTTCAGCCGTTAATTCCGTTGCGCCAGTCTCCCGCTGATGGCGTCGTCGTAACACCCTTCGGGCGACCCACGTAAACTTCGATGTGTGCGTGGTCCTCTTGCGAGCCCACCGCCGAAGTTGTGTTCCCCGATCCGCTTCCCTCACTGAGGAGAGCGGCCAGCCTCTGTTGCCAGCCTCTCACGCGTATCGCGGAACGGCATGTGGAGCTTGTGAGCGATATCCGGCCAAAATTCCCGGAGGACATCGAAACCCATGCCTGCCGCGAGGGCATAGCCACTTACCCTCAGGGCGGGAGTGAACCCGCGTTCGTTCCCCGGATGATAGGCGTCGTTGAGAGCGACAGCGGTCGCAGTTCCCAACCAGTGCGAAAAATTGAACATGTGCTTGCCACTGTCGCGCTGAGCCACAAAGGTATGCTCGACTGCGTGGAGGAAACGCTGCCTGCCGCTGCCGTGAATCAGACGATAATACCGCGGGTCCTCCGAGAAGATCGTCGGATACGCGAAATCCGTGAAAAATCTCCAGGTTGTTTGCCCGGCGAAGTCGGCGGCAAAGCGTCTCCCATAACCCCCGGCGCCCTGTCCGAACGTGGGGTCCCGGTTCGATGCCTGATCCAAACCTGCGTTGAAGGCGGCTTCAAAGAATGAGATCGGATCAAACGTATCCCGCACGAACAGCATGAACTTGTCTTTCACCTCGAGAGAGCACAGTACGGTTCCGGGTCTGTAATGCGGAGGATGCACCGATTTAAGCTCCAGTTTCCCGGCGAAGGCTCCCACCACCTTCTGGAATGGACCGTGGTAGTCTTCCCAGCCGAGGAGGGGCGGGGGCTCCAGACACGGCGCTGCCACGTTTTTCGTGGTTTCCTCTTGCGACGCGGCGACCGGTGAAAGCGCGCGCGCTAAGGCCGCATCCTGTGAACTGGCAGCAGGTAAAGCCACGCCTGGCCGGGCATCGCCCGCGATAGCGCTCTCCGGGGAAGCGGCGTCCTGTGCGCACCCAAAAGTGCCCCAGGCGAGCGTCAGGAAGATCGTCGCTCTCGCCGTTCCTCGAAAATGAGGACAGCACCTCATAGCGCACCGAGAGGTAGTCGGCGGCCTCGCGCCTTCAGTTTCGAGAACCCGCCAACGGCCTATAACCAGAGAGAAGCAATTCAAAGACCAGTTCGGAGAAAGCAACGTTCTTCGGCGCGCCGAAATAGCGAGCGTTCACGGGATAGCCGGATCTCCTGTCGTGGGCGCGCCGGCCTCCGCCAGCCTGTATTCCGAGTAAGTCAGGACCCGATCGATCACAAGACTCTTGATAAAGAAGATCTTCGCGGCCGCTCGTATCTCGATGTGTTCCGGCATCCAGATCCCTTCGTCCACGCGTATTTGCTCCATGGTAATGTGCGAACCGCGCAGTACGCGCGCCAGGAATAGTCCGATCGAGAACGGCTGGATCACCTGCCCGTCGGCCTTGATCCACCCTAGGTCTTGCTTGTCGACCCACAGCTTGCCTTCCAGCTTGGAAAACATCTTGCCGTATTTGCCTTGCGCTTGGTAGCCGGGGTGCGGCGTCGCTTGCAGCACATATGCCGGGCGGCCGTTGACCACCTCTTCGCCCATGAGTTGGAAATCGAAGGCTTTGGGTATTTCCCGGACCGGCGACACGGTATCCTCTTCCTCCTTGCGTAACCGCTCGGCCCGCTGCGCTGGAGTTTCCCGCTTCAACTTGTCGAGCTTCTCTTTTTGTTTTCGTTCCTCCGCGGCCGGGGGAGGCTGCCCGTTGCGTTCCACGAGTTGCTCCAACGGAACGCCGTTAACCAGAATCATTCTCGAGACATCCAATTCCGCGGACTTCACGCGCCCTTCCGAGTCCAGGCGCCGATCCTCGTCGCGCTCCACATAGGTGTAGTGGAGCCGCTCCTGCCAGCTCCGCTGGGTCGCCGCGATCGAAGAGTCCACAATCTGGCGGACCTCCGGTATGTTGGAATAACTTTGAGATTTGACCAGGAAATCATTACTTTGAGCAAAGAGGATCAACGGAGCCGCGAGCAGAGGAGTTACATTTCTTATCCACATGACCAAAGATCCTTGCGGGAGATCCTCAGCTTCCGCATCATGGCGTTCAACGTCGTGCGTGGCACCCCGAGACGGATGGCAGCGGCGCTGATCACGCCACCGGTGCTCCGGAGAACGCGCATGATATATTCGCGTTCCATTTCTGCGAGCGTGCCACCGGCAGTTTCCACCACCTCCGCCCCTAGTTCAGCCAGGGGGGCGCGGAGAGTGGGGCTTGGCGAAAGGATGACTGACCGTTCGATGAAGTTCTCGAGCTCGCGTACATTCCCAGGCCAAGGCCAACTCACCAAAGCCGGCATTATGTCCGGTGGAATCGTTTCAACGCACTTATTCATTTCCCGGGCATACTTTTGGATAAAGTGCCGGGCGAGCACCGGTATGTCCTCCGGGTGATCGCGCAGCGGAGGTGCCGTGATCGGGAACACCTTCAGCCGGTAGTAGAGATCGCTCCGAAACAGCTTGTCGCTCATCATCTGTTTCAAATTACGGTTGGTGGCCGCAACCAGCCGGACGTCAATGGGGATCGTTCTGGTACCGCCCAACCTCTCAAAAGCCTTCTCCTGCAGCGCCCGCAGCAACTTGGGTTGCAGATCCAACGGGATGTCGCCCACCTCATCCAGAAACAGAGTTCCCCAATGCGCCATTTCAAACCGTCCGATCTTTTGCGCTAAGGCTCCAGTGAAGGCTCCTTTTTCGTAGCCAAATAACTCGCTTTCGAGAAGGCCGGTGGGAATGGCGGCGCAGTTCAAAGTGACGAAAGGACGATCCTTGCGCGCGCTCAATCTGTGAACGGCGTGTGCGATCAACTCTTTTCCGGTACCGGTCTCTCCCAGGATCAGCACAGTGGCATCGGTGGGAGCAACAGTTTCAACATCCCGCAAGACCCGCTTCATAGCCGCACTTCGGCCGACAATCTCCTCGAAATTGTCTCTCCGGTACGTGTTTTCGGCGTTCGCCTCAAGGAGCCGCGGGCCGCACTGTGCCGGGGAGGCTGCGGAGTGCATAACTGCTTCTCTCCTTCCTGCGTTCGGAGGCTCGCACGCGATTCTGGTTATCTGACCGTATTTGGTCGCAACCAGAGTTCCAAAGGAACGTGGCGTAGTGCTCCTTAATCCCGTGCGGGGGCCATTTTGGCTCGAACCCATTGCCAACAAGGGCCTAAGACACATTGGTCTAAGAGATGCAAGGCTGGTGGTGGGTGCGCGCTAACGGCTCCAAAGGGAGACCGGGTGCCACCAGGAGGAAGTATGAAACCGAGCACGAAGGATCAAATCAAAGGCAAGTTTCATGAAGTGAAAGGTAAAGCTAAGGAGAAAGTGGGACAGGTTACCAACAATCCCAACCTAGCAGCCCAGGCCAAGCCGAAAAAGTCGCCGGCGTAGTCCAAACGAAAGTCGGCCAGATTGAAAAGGTGCTTGAAAAGTAGCTTAAGCCGGGCTCGGTGCCCTGCGTGTTTCTTCGCGTGACGGAGCTGCGCCGCGTGAAAATCCGCAGTCACACCGAGCTACCCGTCGTCCCAAGGAAGAGCTCCATGAACAAGACACTTGGAATAATTCTGATTGTGCTTGGCCTGTTCGGCCTTGCGTGGGGAGGTTTTACGTATACGACCCGGGAAAAGATCGTTGACATCGGACCGATTCACGCTACTCGCGACGAGAAACATAATGTACCGCTGCCTCCTATCGCCGGCGCAGTGGCGCTCATTGGCGGTGTTGTGCTGTTGGTAGCACGCAGGAAGGAATAACTTCCGCACGGCTGGCCGCAGCTTAAGATTCAGAAGAAAGGAAGAACGACAATGCTGTTACTAATCATCGTTTTGTTACTGCTTTTTGGCGTCGGTGGAGGATATTACGGCTATGGCCGCTGGGGTACAGGCGGCGGGGCTGGTGTAGGACTCGGGACAATCTTGATCATTCTCCTCGTCGCCTACATGCTTGGCATGTTCCACTAGACCATCGTTGTGAAGAACCTTGCCAGGCGAGAAGTGCGAGTGTTGGGGCCTATTCTTTCGCAAATCGCTTGGCACCAGGGTCTGGGGTGTCTACAATTTCGCCCGCCTTGCCGAGCGAGTGTTCAAAATAGGTCGCCAGAGCGATGCCGGCCAGCGTCGGCAGCCAAAACGAAAGGAGACGATACCCAAGGACGACAATCACCGCGATTGGCCGTGGCACGGCCAAAGTGACGTACAGGCCAATCATTGTGGCTTCGACAACCCCGATACCACCCAGAATAACGGTAAGCTTTCCCAAAAGCTGTGGGACGCCGTAACCAGCCACGAGGATCGCAATGTTGACGCCGTGGCCAGCAGCCAAGAAGAGCAAGCTCAACGTGAGCATGTCGAAGCCGGTATTAAGCAGCGCACCGAGGACTGGACCATGCCAGCCGCCTTTGAGCAGTGCATCCCATCCTTCGAGCAGACGCCCGACGGCAGCTTCGGTCGCCGGACGGTCTTGTGCCTTGTGGCGGAGCCTTGCGATGAAGCCTGTGATTCCCATCGCCATTGGCAGGAGCTTTTCTCGATAAGCTAAACACCACAGCAAGCAGCCCGCGCCGCCTGCGAGGATGAGAATTGCCAAGCACAGGCTCACAACCAGGCCCCCCGACGACTTCTTCAAAAAGAGAAGAACTGCAAGTCCGGCGAGCGATACGACAGCCAGCGTGGCATTGTTCAGGAAAATCGGAAGCCACCCGCCAAGACCCGCTGCACCAGGATTCACGCCTCGCCGTCGAAGCCAGAGATAGGTCATGCCGGCGGTTCCAAGTATGCCTCCGCCAAGTGTGCCTATGCTATTCGCCCCAGCAGTTAAGAGCACCCCGTCAACGATGGACATCGGTTTGGCTGCCAGCTTAACGACAGTCATCAACAGATATCCGCTGCCGAGATAGCTGAGCACTTGCGCGACGATGGAGAGCATGACGAACGGAATCTTCAGCGTGGAAACGAGTCGAAAGGCGTGTTCGATTCTGGCGAACTGGGGCAGGAAAAAGTACACGCCAAGCCCCACGACAATCAGCACGAAAAGGTTACGCCGAAGCTTCGTTGTGGGAGGAATTGGCAGAATAGGTTTCAGGTTCTATGGTAACCGAGCCCCCGGAGATTGAGCCTGATGAATCACATTCCGTTCAGAGAGATTGCGCCTCTAAGCAAAGTTGCATTCCAGAACTGGCTAAACGACCGCGCTCCGCGAATGGGGGCGGCGCTGGCCTACTATATTGCGCTTTCGTTGGCGCCGACTGTGCTGATCTTGCTTGCCATCGCCGGTTTGGCATTCGGCACTCAAGCCGCGGAAGGTCGCTTGGTGTCTCAGATTCAAGGCTTCGTGGGATACGAAGGAGCCAAAGCGATTCAGACTATGATCGAGGGAGCGCGCCGGCCTTCCAGAGGCATCGCCGCTACCGTGCTGGGGCTGGTCACGGTATTTTTCGTGGCTTCGGCGGTAGTCAGCGAACTGAGGGATGCGATGAACACCATCTGGAGGGTTCCCGAAGATACAACTTCGAGCGCGGCCAGGAGCATTTTTAATCTGGTGAAAGACCG
>Ga0209415_10007487_pt1 | contig 19065 bp, 17 predicted proteins | sample PeaSoiSIISIP2007_FD_187696 | JGI IMG/M metagenome (GOLD analysis project Ga0209415, IMG submission 187696) | Peat soil microbial communities from Weissenstadt, Germany - SII-SIP-2007 (SPAdes) (version 2) | ecosystem: Environmental > Terrestrial > Soil > Wetlands > Peat | place: Germany...
CGCCGAGACTCAGGCGCACATCTTCGAGCCGTTCTTCACCACCAAGGAATCGAGTAAGGGGATCGGGCTGGGACTGGCGACGGTGTACGGGATCGTGCAGCATCACGGGGGCTGGATCGACGTGTACAGCGAGCCGGGACACGGGACGACGTTCCGCATCTACGCTCCCATGGCGCGCGGAGTGGAGGCGGCTGCAGCCACGGCGGGTGAGACTGAGGCGGCCCGTACGAAACGGACGTCGACGATTCTCCTGGTGGAGGATCAGGCGGCGATTCGAATGCTCGCCGAGGATGTGCTGATCGAGGCCGGCCACGAGGTTCTCAGCGCGCCCAACGGCCGCGCCGCGTTGCAGATGGCTGAGGCGCACCGGGGCGATATCGATGTACTCATCACCGACGTGGTGATGCCGGAGCTGAGCGGTCCCGAACTGGCCGAGCAACTGAGCCGCCTGCGCCCCGACCTGCTGGTGCTGTACATATCGGGCTACACCGATCACGCGCTGTTGCACCGCGGCGCAATCGAACAAGGCACCGCGTTTCTGCAGAAGCCGTTTCTCCCCGCGGCACTGCTGGAAAAAGTGGACTCACTTTGGGCGCAGAACCTGAGCGCTCACGCGTAGATCGACGGGACCGCTCCCTCACGGTCGCGGCTCGGAAACGATGCGGCTCGGTAGCGCAAGCGGAATCGAGAGGGAGCGGTAGATCGACGGGACCGCTCCCTCACGGTCGTGGCTCGGAAACGATGCGGCTCGGTAGCGCAAGCGGAATCGAGAGGGAGCGGTGGCGCGCGTTACCGGCTGGCGGCCGGGTTTCCCACAAACGGCGTGACGGCCTGCACGTTTTCGGCGGCCTCGTTCACTTTGCCGAGCAGGCGGGACACGGCACCCTGCTGCTCGTCGGAGAGGCCGCGTGTGCTGAAAACGGAAACTCCGCGAGCCAGTTGCTGCGGGTCGCCGCCCTCTTCGATGGTCATTTCATGCTCCACCCAATTGGAGAGCGGGATGTTGCGGAAGTAGAGCCGCTCCTGCAGGACCACCGATTTCTTGTGCAGCAGCAGCGACTTGTTTTCGCGAACGTAGTGCCGCTCTTCGACGCGGAAATCCTGCATGAAGTCGTCGAGAGACTTGCGGCGCGCCTCCTGCTCGGCGGCCTTCACCCTTTCCACCGCGGTCGCTTCCTGGGCTTTCAGAGTGGCCCTGGTTTCGGCCACCGCCTCGCGCTCCCTGGCCACCGCGACCTCCATCCGGGCGGACATGATATAGAAGGACAGCAGGGCGGAACCGGCGGCAATGAACACCGGCAGCAGCACCCAGATGAGCGCGTCGAACGTCATAACTACCTCCACTATCGGCCCAGGAAGTCCCAAACCTTAGTAACCATGGACTTCCCCGTCCAGGTCCCTGGGCATATACCTTAGCGGCAGAACGTCTAAACTACTGCACCGCAGGCTTTTCGCCCGGCTTCAACAGGCTCGGAGCTTTCCGGGGCGGGTTCTTCTTTGCCTCGGCTTCATCGGCTTTCTTCTTCTCCAGCTCCGCGGGGGACAGGTTCTCGTCATGCTCCTTTTTCTCCCGCGCCGCCTCGGCGGCGACCTCCGCCGACCGGGCGGATGGGTCCTCGGTGGCCAGTTCGGTGCTGTCGTGCGTGGTGTCGATCGCCTCGTTGAGGACGAACTCGAACCGGTTCATATCGGCGGGAGGTTTGGCGGTAATCTTCTCCAGCGCGGCGCCCATTTCCTTTTCGGCGTCGGCCACCAGTTTCATGGCCGGGGAAACATCGGCCTTCCGCCGAAGCGCGTCGTCGGCAACCGTGTCGATGGACTCGATGATATTGGTGTAGTCCTCGAGGGTGTCGTGAATGAGGACGGAGCGGCCGGGCTTCTCCTTGCTGAGCAGATTGTTAATGTACTCGATGCGCATGCGCGCGAACTTCACGTAGAGCGCGAGGCGCTCGTTGGGCTCCTGCGCGTCGCGCACCTGCTGGACCTCGTCGGGCGTGAGGTAATCGCGATCCTGCGCGGCCAACGGGGAAAGCGCGGCAGCGGAGGCCAGAATGGCGAGGGCGAAACGTCTCATTTTCCCTTCCTTCTCGTCATGACCGCGTCAAGGATCTGGTCATGCACTTCCTGTACACGCGTTTCAACGCGGTTGACGTCCTCACGGACATCGTAATCCACGGCCAGGCGGAAGCCATCGAGACGGCGCAGCAGGACGCGCAGTTTCATCTCGACGTCCTTATAATGCCGGTTGCTCCTCGGCGGCTTCTTCGTTTCTTCGAGAGACGCCTGGGCGAGCTCCGCCAGTTGCTCCATCTCATTCAACGCGGCCATGGCTTTATTCCAGTCGCCGTTCTGCCAGGCCTGGCGGGCGGCGTCGAGATCGCGGTCGGCCTCGTCTGCGGCAAGCTCGGCGCGTTTGTCGAGGTCGGGCTCGGACTTCACGCCGTCGACGTCGGGACGGCCGAAGGCGAGGCCGGCAAGAAGGAACAGGGCTGCGGCAGGAAACCTCATCGGCCGTTCAACTCCCTCTGGATGATGCGAATCCGCTGGCGCGCCTTGAATTCGTCGTTATAGTCGGCGCCTCCGCTTAGTTCGAGGAAACGCTGGTAGCTCTCGAGAGCGGCCTGGAGCTCCTTGTGATGGGTCTTGCTGCCGCGGTCCGTTTCCTGCATGTGATCGAAGACGATTGCGCGGAGGAAGAGGTGACCGGGCTTTTCGGCATTCAGTGCGCGGATTCGGTCGAGAGCCTGCAGGGCGTTGGGATAGTCGTCCGCCAGAACGAGCACGCCAGCGAGTTCGCTCCACGCCATCCAGTCGTCGGGGCGGAGGCGGGTGGCCTGCGCGAAGATCGCGGCTGCCGGTTCGAATTTACGTTGATCGCGCACGATGCGGCCCTTGAGCATTACCAGCTCGTAGTCGTCAGGCGAGGCGGCGAGTTCCTGGCCGATGAGCGGAAGGGCGAGGTCGGGCTGATGCGTTTTCAGGTAGGCCTGGACGAGGCCGATGCGATTGGCCGCGTTGGGCGAGCGGGCGACTGCAACCTTGAAATGATCGACGGCTTCCTGAGCACGGTCGGCCTTGAGCAGGAGCTGGCCGAGGTGTTCCTGTGCGACGGCGTTGTCCGGGAACTGGTTGTAGATGGCGATGGCGTCGTCGGATTTGCCAGCCGTTTCGTCGGCGGCGGCCAGCTCAAGAAGAACATCGCGGCGCGCGGGATCGAGCTCGGCGGCTTTGCGAAAATGCGGCGCGGCGTCGTCGAGGCGATTCTGTTTGCTGAGCGCGCGGGCGAGGCCGAGCTCGGCGAAGGCGGATTTGGGATCGAGACCGAGGGCGGTCTGGAATGCTTCCTGAGCGCTTTTCGCGTCGCCGGAATCGAGCTGCGCTTCACCGAGATAGTACACGGGACGAAAGACGCTGGGCTTTTGCGCGGCGGCTTTCTGAAGCAGCGGGACGGCGTCGCCCGGCTGCTTGTCGCGAACGAGAAGGATGCCGAGGTTGAGCTGCGCCTCGTAGAGATCGGGTTTGATGTCGAGGGCTATGCGATACTCGGCGGCGCTGTCGGCATCGCGGCGGAGCATGCTCAGCGCGAAGGCGAGATTGAAGTGCGCGGAGTAATCTTTGGAATCGGCCGCGATGGCCGAGGCGAAGTTCTGGACGGCGTCGGCGTAGCGCTTCTCGTCGAGGGCTTTCTGGCCGTCGGCGGAGGGGTCGCTGGCGAAGCCCACCAGACACGACACAAGGGCCAGGAGCGCCCACATGGATCTATTGTACGCATCTGACGATTCGCGCTTGATCCCAACGCACCTCCCTGCGGCGGTGCGCCGTGGGCAGGACGAGCGCCACGCCTACTCTCTATAAAACCTCGCGCCGATGATGGTGGCGAGAACGAGGGCCGGCAGTGTTCCGACCATGAGCGGGACGACGGTGCTCGCCGGGAAGAAACCGAAGGAGCACCACGTGGCATCCCCCAGGCTGACAATGACCCACCACGCGAATGCCGCGATGATGGCGGTTTTCGCGCCGGGGCCAAAGCGCGGCCGGATGGCGGCGTAAAGCCACAGAATGGAAATGCCTTCCAGCACATCCATGACGATATTCAGCAGGATGAAGCCGGGCGTAGGAGTGCCCAGACGGTTATGAGGAAGCGCGGCGAAGTCCCGGCCGAGCAGCGCGGTGACGATGGAACCGAGTATGATCCAGACAATCCCGGCCAGCAGTCCACAGAGGAGCACGCGGGACCAGTTCATTCTGCTCATACGCTTGCGGCGGCGAGGTGCTGCTTCAGGTATTGGCCGGTGTAGGAGCCCTTACAGGCGGCGATTTGTTCGGGAGTTCCCTGGGCAACGATGCGGCCGCCGAGGTCGCCGCCTTCGGGGCCGAGGTCGATGATCCAGTCGGCGGAGCGGACCACTTCGAGGTTGTGCTCGATGATGAGGATGCTGCCGCCGTTGTGGATGAGGCGTTGGAAGGCGTCGAGGAGTTTGGCGATGTCGTCGAAGTGCAGGCCGGTGGTGGGCTCGTCGAAGATGAATAACGTTCCCTTGCAGCTTGCCTGGCAGAGGTGGCTGGCGAGTTTCACGCGCTGCGCTTCGCCGCCACTGAGCGTGGTGGCCGACTGGCCCAGACGCAGATAGCCGAGGCCCACGTCCGCCAGCACCTTCAGCTTATTGACGAGCTTCGGCACTTCCGAGAAGAATGAGATCGCCTCGCGGACGGTGAGCTGCAGCACCTCGTGGATGTTGAGGCCCTTGTAGCGAACGTCCAGAATGGCGCTTTTGTAGCGCGTGCCCTTGCACTCTTCGCAGATCAGTTCGACGTCGGCAAGAAACTGCATCTCCACCATCACCGTGCCGTCGCCCTGGCAGGTTTCGCAGCGGCCGCCGGGAATATTGAAGGAGAAATGGCCGGCGGTGTAGCCGTGGCGATCGGCTTCCGGGGTGGAAGCGAACAGCTCGCGGATGATGTCGAAGGCCTTGATGTAGGTGACGGGGTTCGAGCGCGGCGTGCGGCCGATGGGCGACTGATCGACCATCAGGATTTCGTGCAGCAGATCGGCGTTTTCGACGCGGCGGCAGGTGATGCGCTCGATGGCGTCCTCGAAATCCTCCACCATATCGGGGCGGCCCTGGCGAAGCTGGCGCTCGAGCGATTTGTAGATGACCTCGTGGACGAGCGTGGATTTGCCGGAGCCGGAGACGCCGGTGATGGCCACCATGACGTTGAGCGGAATCGCAACGTCGAGGTTTTTCAGGTTGTGCGCATTGGCGCCGAAGAAGCGGAGCGATTGGCGCGCGCTGACCTTGCGGCGGCCGAAAGCGTGGGAAGTGTGCAGCTCGCCGCGCAGGTAGCGGCCGGTAAGCGAACCGTTGCGATCGGAGATGAGCTTCGCGAAAGGTCCTTCGAAGACGATGCGCCCGCCGAGTTCGCCCGCGCCGGGGCCGAGATCGACGATGTGATCGGCCGCGCGCATGACGTCGGGATCGTGCTCGACGACGACGATGGTGTTGCCGAGTTCGCGCAGCTCGTCGAGGATGCGGATGAGGCGGCCGGTGTCGCGGCTGTGCAGTCCGATGGAGGGTTCGTCAAGAACGTAGCATGCGCCAACCAGACGAGAGCCGAGGCAGGTGGCCAACTGGATGCGCTGGGCCTCGCCGCCGGAGAGCGTGGAGGAAAGCCGCTCGAGGGTGAGGTATTCGAGGCCGACATCGTTGAGGAAGCGGAGACGCTGGCGAATTTCGACGAGGACCTTGTCGGCGATGGCGCGTTCTTCCGGTTCGAGAGTGAGCGCTTCGAAGAAGGCGTAAGCCGCGGCGATGTTCATGCGAGCGACGTCGGCGATGGTCTTGTCGCCCACGCGAATGTTCAGGGCTTCGGAGCGCAGACGCGCGCCGTGACAGGCGGGGCACTCGGCATAGCCTCGGTAGCGGCTGAGGAACACGCGCACGTGCACCTTGTACTTCTTGCGCTCCACTTCGGCGAAGAATTCGCGCACGTGCCCGCGTACGAACTCGCGCTGTTCGGGCGTGAGATCGCACCAGGCGGTCTTCATCGGGAATTTCGCTTTGCGCGCGGCGGGTGCGAACTCTGTTTCGAGATACCAGGAGTATTGCGGCTTGGTCCAGGGATCGACGGCGCCCGCGGCGATGGAGAGCGTCTTATCGGGGACCACCAGATCCATGTCGTAATCGATGGTGTTGCCGAAGCCCTGGCAGCGCGGGCATGCGCCGGTGGGGCTGTTGAAGCTGAAGAGGCCGGGCTCGGGGATGGGCAGCTCGATGCCGCAGCGCTTGCAGGCGAACTTCTCGTTGAAGCGCAGGGTCTCGCCTTCGAAGGTGGGCTGCTGGAAGAGGATTTCGCCCGCTTCGCGGAAGGCGATTTCGGTAGCGTCCACGAGGCGCTGGTGAAGATCGGGGGCGATGGCGAGGCGGTCGACGAGGACGTGGACGGGCTTGCTGAAATCGACGTCGATGAGCGACTCGGGCGTGGAAAACTCGTAGACCTGGCCGTTCTGATAGAGGCGATTGAAACCGGAGCGGCGGAGCTCGAATAAGCGATCGCGGAGGGAATCGGAGGATTTCGATGTGGCCACGACCGGAAACAGAGCGTACCAGCGCGATCCCGCGGGTTGAGCCAGCATGCGCGCGGCGACGTAATCGACGGTATCGCGCTGCACGCGTTCGCCGCACTTCGGGCAGTAGCTGCGGCCGGCGCGCGCGAACAGCAGGCGCAGAAAATCGTGGATCTCAGTGGCGGTGGCGACCGTGGAGCGCGGGTTGCGCGTGGTGTTCTTCTGGCGGATGGCGATGGGAGGCGCGATGCCGAGGATTTCGTCGACGGCGGGCTTCTCCATGCGCTCGAGAAACTGGCGCGCATAGGCGGAGAGCGATTCGACGTAGCGGCGCTGGCCCTCGGCGTAGATGGTGTCAAAGACCAGCGAGGACTTGCCGGAGCCGGAGACGCCGGTGACAACCGTGAGCTGGTTGTGGGGGATTTCCAGCGACACGTCCTTGAGGTTGTGGACGCGAGCGCCACGAATGATGATGGAATCTTCCAGGGAGCCTCCGGCGGGAGCGCGTATGCCGTCGCCGGCGCGATACGCGCGCTCCCACTTATTATAGGGCGGGGGCGCGAAGGCGACCGCGAGCGACTGTGACACTCGCGAAAAGTGCCACAATCGCCCGCATTCGGAACACGCTTCCGCGATATGGTGGAGGCATGAAGAGCAGGATCGGTCTGTGGCTGGGACTTGCCGCGCTGTCTGGCGCCGCGCTCGCCCAGCCAGCAGGACCGCCGGTGCGAGTGGGCATCTACGACTCGCGGGCGATCGCGGTTGCTTACGTGCGCTCGGACATGATGCGCCAGTGGATGGCAGCGTTGACGGCCAAGCGCGACAAGGCGAAGGCGGCGGGCGATGAGAAGCGCGTACGCGAACTGGAAGCTCAGGGCGGAGTACAGCAGAAGCGTTTCCACGAGCAGGGTTTCAGCACCGCGTCAGTGGCGAACCTCATGGACCGGATCCGCGACGAGATCCCCGGCGTCGCGCGCGAGGCCGGCGTGGTGCTGGTGGTTTCCAAATGGGAAGTGATGTATAGGGACCCGGCCATCGAATACGTGGACGTCACCCTGCCGCTGGTTCGGAAGTTCACCGCCGATCCGCGGGCGTTGAAGACGGTCGAAGAGCTCATGAAGCAGCCACCGGTTCCGCTGGACGAACTCGCCGACGAGGACGCGGGGCATTAGAGCGTGCGGCCGGCGCCGGCGCGATACGGCCTGATATGTTCAGACAATATGCAGTTTCGAATCGACGAGGCGGTGGCGATTCTGGAGCGGACTCCGGCGGTCATGGACGCGCTGCTGCGCGATCAGCCACCTGCCTGGCCGAATTGCCGCATCGAGCCGGATTCGTTCAGCCCGATCGACGTGCTGGGCCATCTCATCTTCGGCGAGATGACGGACTGGATTCCCCGGGCCCGAATGATCCTCGAGCAGGGGACATCGCGGGCCTTCGAACCGTTTGACCGGCGCGGCTTCGTGCCGCTGATCGAGGGCAGGACGGTTGAACAGCTTCTCGATCGGTTCGGCGAATTGCGCGCGAAGAACATTGAAGCGCTGCGCGCGCTCGCGCTGGACGAAGGGAGACTCGATCTTCGCGGCCTTCATCCCGAGCTGGGCGAGGTGACCATGCGCCAGCTTGTGGCGACGTGGGTGGCGCACGATCTCGGCCATATCGATCAGGTGATGCGCACCATGGCGAGGCAGTATCGCAATGAAGTTGGCCCATGGCGCGCGTATCTGTCAATCCTGCGATAGCGTCGCCGGGTGGTTCAGGAAAGCCTGAAAGACCCGCAGGAGCGTTCCGTCCCGTGTCTCCAGTAAGTCGTTGTGGCGCGCGCCTTCAATGAGCTTTATCGACCTGGGCTGATTGGCTCGCGTGTAAATCGCCTTTGCCATGCACGGAGGCGCCAACTCGTCCTGAGTCCCGGTCATGATGAGAACGGGAATGTGAATCGTCGAGATTCGTGCCTGCGTATCAAAGTCGTTCCGGTGGCCGAACCACTCGACTGGCCGGAACGGATAGCGGAACAGCCAGTTTTCGTTGGCGACATCGCTGGTGCTCGTGATGGGGCTCAGGAGAACCAGACCGGCGGCATGCGGCGCCTCGACCGCCAGACCCGCGGCGACTGCCGAGCCGATGGACCAGCCCGCGATGAAGATATCCGAGGCGGCAACGTGCCGCTGCTGAATGAGGTATCGCATGGCCGCACGGGCGTCCGCTTCGGTGCGCAGGCCGTTGGCCTGCAGTGGGCTGCTTGTGCCATATCCGCGGTAATCGGCCAGCAGCAGGTTCGCGCCCGTCTCGGAGAACAGAGGCGCTTCCTGCCGCGCTTCGCTCTCCAGCGTGTAGCCGTTCCCGTGGAAGTAGAGAATCACTTTGCGCGTGGCCTGCCGGGCGGGAATCCACCAGGCGTGTATCTGCGTGGAGGCGTCTACAGGGATATGCAGGTCCTCAAAAAGAAGCCCGGCGGCGGCCGGTGTGGTGGATGGGAACGCAGCGGGCGCGGGAAAGATGAGCTGGTCCTGCCAGAGAAAGACGGCGAGCAGCGCGGCCAGATAGAGGCCCACGACAAAGCATGCGAGGCTGATCAGGGCAGTCTTTGCGCTCACCGTGAACTCCTTCCAAACTGGTACTCATTTTATTGCCGGGCCGGGCGCAGGCTCGCCGCCCTGCAGCGGCAAAAGCTGCCGCCATTCTCGGCTTCGGTCAGCAGCCATGTTTCGTAAAGAGGCTTGAAAAGCAAACAAAGCCGCGGACTGCCGTAATCGCCAAAGCGAAACCGGAAAGAAGCGAACGGCTTGCCATCGCCATCGATTCGGACGAAGTGCCGGCCGGTAAGCGGCAGGTTGGCGATCTCCACCGGGTCCCTGTGCGAGACGGCGACCGGAGAGGTGCGATCGATGCCAATGACAAACGATCTCACACGATTGCCGCCAGCGGGGTTGGCCAGGCTCTTGTCGCCGGGCGCAGGCCGTGGAGCCGGCGCGACACAGACAGAGCCAGTGGCATCAGACGCGTGCGTCGCGGAAGACGCGCACAGCAAGATCGCCGCGAGCAACCGATTCATCGAAACACTCGAAACGTCGCGGTGCCCTGGGAAGGCACCATCCAAGTGTCCGTCGCCGCCTTGAAAGAATGGTTGTGGACATCGGCCTGGGTCACCGCCCGGAAGCCGTGCCCGAGTTGCCGGTCCTGCGTGAACAGCGAGCCGCCGGGATTCGAATAGGCGTACACCACCACGTTGAGCGCCTGATGTAGCTGCTCGGCGATGGAATTGGCGCCCCGCCCCGCTTTGCATCCGAAGAGCCGGATCTGGGCATTGACCGCGAACTTCCCTTTGTGGAGATCGTCGCCAAAGCAGAGATTGGCTTCCGGCACGTGGCGCTCGCCGACGTACAGGGCCTGTTCCCAACTATGCCCGAAATAGGCCAGATAAGCGATATTTCCGGGTTCCAGCGCATCGTTGATGGCGGAGATGCTGCTGCAGCGAACGCGCTTGATCAGCGCGCCATTGGAAGAAGGAATACCAGCGAAGGCGTTTGCCCTGAGCTCCTTCTCGTGGGTGACCGCTGCCAGTTCCAGCAGGTTTCCGAGGTTGTGGCCCTCAAGGCCGGGGTCCCCGACGATGATGATAAAACGCGCCGCTCGCGAAACGGCTCCGGGGGGCGCGGGTGTCTGTTCCTTCGGACCCATTCGACAGCGGGTATTCTATCGTAGCGCGGCGGCAAGACTTTCACTCCCGAACCAAACGAGGTGTAAGCTGCGCCCGATGTATGCTGTGAGAGCACGATTGTGTTTCGAGCATTCACTCTCTCACTTCTGATGATGCTTGCTTCGGCGCAGGATACGCCGCCTGCGGCGCCGGCCGAGCCGCTGCGCATCGACCTGAAGAGCGTGCTGGAGCGGGCGAAGGCGTGGAGCCTGGGCTGGCAGACGGCGGCGACCGATGCGGCGCTGGCGCGCGAGGATCGAGTTCAGGCCAGGGCGTCACTTCTGCCGGCCCTGAGCTATTTCAACCAGTACATCTACACGCAGGGCAACGGCACCCCTTCGGGGGTTTTCGTGGCCAACGACGGCGTGCACGTATACAACAGTTGGGGCGACGTGCACGAGGATCTGTCGCCGGGCAAACGCGCCGACTACAAGCGCGCACTTGCGGCCGAGGCAGCGGCTCGCGCGAAGCAGCAGGTGGCGGCAAGGGGGCTTGCCAGCACGGTGGTCCAGAACTACTACGGCCTGATCACGGCCACGCGACGGCTGGCCAGCGCACGGCAGAGTCTCACGGAGGCGGAGCAGTTCGCGGACATCACACGGAAACAGGAGACGGGAGGCGAGGCGGCACATGCCGATGTGATCAAGGCCGAGCTGCAGGTGGAACAGCGCCGGCGCGACGTGCAGGACGCCGAGCTGAATCTGGAAAAGGCGCGGCTCGCGCTGAGCGTGCTGCTGTTCCCGGATATCGATCAGAAGTTCGATGTCGTGGACGATCTGGACACGGCGGTTCCCCTGATGGCCCAGGATGAGTTTCGGACGGCGGCGCTCGGGCATAGCCCGGATGTGCGCGCGGCGGAGGCGATGGTGGCCCAGGAGAAGTGGGGCGCGGCGTCGGCGCGGAGCGGATACCTGCCGTCGCTGAGCATGGATTACTGGTACGGAATCGACGCGAACCAGTTCGCGACGGAGGACCCGGAGGGGCACAATCGGCTGGGGTCGTCGGCGCAGGCGTCGCTCAACATCCCGGTGTGGAACTGGGGGGCGACGCGCAGCAAGGTCCGGCAGGCGGAGTTGAAGCAGCACCAGGCGGAACTCGAACTGGAGGTGGCGCGCCGGCAGCTTGCGGCGGATGTCAGCACAATATGGAAGGAAGCGGATGCGGCGCGCGCGCAGGCAGATTCGTTGCGGCATTCGGTGGAACTTTCACGCGAGAGCCTGAAGCTGACGCTGGAGAGATATGAGGCGGGCGAGGCGAGTGCGCTCGAAGTAGTGGACGCGCAGAGCACGCTGGTGCAGGCGCGCAATGCGTATGATGACGGACTGGTGCGGTATCGCGTAGCGGTGGCGGGAGTGCAGACCATGGCGGGGACATTGTAGATGCGGACGATTGGTGACGGAACGCGGCTGACGCCGCGTGTCCTGCTCCGGCTCACGCCGCGTGTCCTCGCGGTACTGCTCATTCTTCTTCTGGCGGCGTGCGCGAAGAAGGACACAGGGGAGACCGAGCCGGTGATTCCGGTGCAGGTGACGAAGGCGGCGCGGGCCTCCATCGACCGAGTGATCACCGCCAGCGGCGTGCTGTTTCCCCGCGACCAGGCGAGCGTGATGCCGAAGATCAGCGCGCCGGTGAAGAAATTCCTGGTGAATCGAGGAGACCGCGTCAGCGCTGGGCAGCTTCTGGCGGTGCTGGAGAATCGGGATCTGGAAGCGGCGCTCACCGATGCGCGGGGCCAGTTCGCGCAGGCGGAAGCGAATCTGCGCACGGTGACGGCGGCGAGCATTCCGGAGGATCTGGCAAAATCGCAAAACGACGTCGCGGCGGCGAAGGAAGCGATGGACGCCTCGCAGAAAGTAGTGGAGAGCCGGCAGCAGTTGTATCGCGACGGAGCGATTGCCCGGAAGATGGTGGATGACGCCGCGGTTGCACTGGCGCAGGCAAAGAGCCAGTACGAAACCGCCGCGCAACACCTGAAGACTCTTGAGGGGCCGGGCCGGCAGGAACAGGTGAAGGCCGCGCAGGCGCAGGTGGAATCGGCGCGCGGGCGGCTGGAAAACGCACAGGCGCAGCTCAGTTACGCGGAGATCCGCAGTCCGATTGCGGGGATCGTCGCCGACCGGCCCCTGTATGCGGGGGAGATGGCCAGCGCCGGGGCGCCACTGCTGACCGTGATGGATATTTCCAACGTGATCGCACGGGTGAATGTCGCGGCGACCGACGCGGTGTCGCTGCGCGCAGGCGTTCCCGCGACGATCCATGCGCCGGACGGCGATGTGCAGGGCAAGGTCACGGTGGTGAGTCCGGCGACGGACGCACAGAGCACCACAATCGAAATTTGGGTGGAAGCGCCCAATCCGCGCGCCGCGATGAAACCGGGCGCGGCGGTAACGGCCAGCATTCTGGCGCAGACCATCGCCAATGCGCTGGTAATTCCGGCGGAGGCCATCCTGCCCGCAGCGGACGCGAGCAATGAAGTGCTGGTGGTGACTGCGGACTCGGTGGCGCACGAGCGCAAGGTAAAGGTCGGCGTGAAGAACGAAGGCAAGGTTCAGATCCTCGACGGCATCGGCGATGGCGACACGGTGGTCACCACGGGCGGCGTCGGTGTGCAGGACGGCGCGAAGGTGAAGGTGGGCGCCGGCGGCGGCGAACATGCGGGCGGCAGCGAACAATGAACGAGCAGCACTGGACTGCGAAGCACGCACGCGCCATCATCTTTATAATCCTCACGCTGGTCGCCGCGGGCGCCTACGTCGCTTTCAGCATACCCGTGGCGGTTTTCCCGACCACCGATTTTCCGCGCATCGTGGTGGGCGTCGATAACGGCGTTGCACCCATCAATCAGATGCTGGTCACCGTGACCAGGCCGATTGAAGAAGCGGTGAACTCGGTGCCTGGGCTCGAACGCGTGCAGTCCATCACCAGCCGCGGTTCGGCGGAAATCGATCTTTTCTTTTCGTGGTCGGAAGACATGTACCAGACGCTGAATCTGGTGAATGCGGCGCTCGCGGACGCGCAGGCGTCGCTGCCAGCGACGGCGAAGGTGACCGCGCACCGGCTGACTTTCGCGGCGTTTCCGGTGATGGGTTACAGCCTGACCTCGAACACGACGCCGCAGACGCAGCTTTGGGAGCTGGGCAACTACGAGCTGAAGCCGCGGTTGAATCGCGTGAGCGGCGTTTCGACGGTGGTGGAGCAGGGCGGCCAGGTGCCCGAGTTCGAAGTGGAAACCGACCCGGGCGCTATGCTCCGCACGTCCATCACTGTTCCCACCATTCTGGACGCTTTGCATCGCAGCAACATGATCGATTCGCCGGGAATGCTGCAGACGCGGCATCAACTGGTGCTGGGCCTGGTGAGCGGGCAGGCGCACGGCGCGGAAGATCTGGCCGGCATGGTGGTTAAGACGACGACGGCGGGCGTCCCGGTGCGCATCGGCGACGTGGCTCAGGTGAAGCCATCGGTGGAGCCCGTGTACACGATTGTCACCGCGAATGGCCAGCCGGCCGTGCTGCTGAACATCTTCCGGCAGCCGCAGAGCAACACGGTGGCGGTCGCCGACGGAGTACACGCGGAGGAGGAGAACATCCGGCGGACGCTGCCGCATGGAGTGAATCTGAACACGTGGTACGACCAGTCGGAGATCGTGCAGGATTCCATTCACAGCGTGCGCGACGCGATTCTGCTGGGGTTGGTGCTGGCTTCGCTGATTCTGGTGTTGTTCCTGCGGGACTGGGGAACGTCGCTGGTGGCAGGGCTGGTGATTCCCGCGACCATCGCGATTACGTTCATCGCGTTGCGCCTGCTGGGCGAGAATTTCGATCTGATGACCCTGGGCGGGCTGGCAGCGGCGGTGGGCCTGGTGATCGACGACGCGATCGTGGTTGTCGAGAACATCGTGATGCACCGCGATGCCGGACAGTCGCGGGGCGAGGCGGTGCGCAGCGCGCTGGCGGAGATCCGGATTCCGCTGATCGGTTCGACGGTGACCCCGATTGTGGTGTTCCTGCCGCTGATTTCGATTACCGGCGTGACCGGCGTGTTCTTTCGCGCGCTGGCGGTGACGGTGGGGGCGGCGCTGCTGACTTCGCTCGCGCTGGCGCTGACATGGACGCCGACGCTGAGCCATTTTCTGTTGCGGCGGAGGCGGCGTGCAGAACAGTCCAAGGAGGAAGAGCAAGGCGGGTTCCTGGGCCGGGTGATGCCGGTTTATGAGCACACGCTGCGGGCGGCGCTGAAGTATCGCTGGGCCACGCTGACGTTCGCCCTTGTGCTGATCGCCGCGTCGTATTTGTGCTATCGGGGGCTGGGCTCGGATCTGCTGCCGGCGATGGACGAAGGCGGCTTCGTGCTCGACTACATCATGCCGGCCGGATCTTCGCTGGAAGAGACGAATCGAGTGCTCACGTCAGTGGAGCGCACGATCCGGCAGATTCCCGACGTGGAGGGGACGTCGCGGCGCACAGGGCTGCAACTCGGTCTGGCCGCGGTAACCGAGGCGAACACCGGCGATATCTCCGTGAAGCTGAAGCGGACGAACCGGCGGCCTATCGACAAGGTGATCGCGGAGGTGCGCGAGAAGGTGACCACCGAATATCCGACGCTGGACGTGGAGTTCACGCAGCAGTTGCAGGACATGATCGGCGACCTGACGAGCGCGCCGGAGCCGGTGGTAATCAAGTTGTTCTCGAGCGATCCGGATCAACTCGGGGAGTGGGCGCCGAAGGTGGCGGACTCGATAAAGAAGATCCACGGCGTGGTGGACATCCTGAACGGCATTGACAACACCATCAGCGGTCCGGCGATGGAGTTTCATGTTGACCCTGCCGTGGCGGCACGCTCGGGATTCTCGACGGACGAGGTGGAGCTGGATGCCAGCGCGATCCTGCAGGGCGAGCCGGCGGCGAATCCCGTGGTGATCAATGACCGGTCCTATACGGTGCGGGTGCGGTTTCCGGAGGCGAGCCGCGCGTCGGTGGAGGCCATTCGGAACACGTTGCTGACCAGTTCCACGGGGAAGACGGCGACGCTGGGCGAGCTGGCTTCGGTGGAGCAGATTCCGGGGCAGACCGAAATCATCCGCGAGAACCTGCAGCGGGACGTGGCGGTGACGGCGCGGCTGGAGGATCTGAATCTGGGGAGCGGCATGGCGCAGGTGCAGAAGGCCGTGCATGACCTGAACATTCCGCCGTCGATTCGCGTGGCGTACGGCGGCGCATATGAAGAGCAGCAGAAGTCGTTTCACGATCTGGCCATCGTGCTGATCCTGGCGATCCTGCTGGTGTTCACCGTGCTGTTGTTTGAGTTCGGCAGCTTCGCCGCGCCGGTGGCGATTCTGGCTTCGGCGCTGCTGTCGACGTCCGGCGTTTTTCTGGCGCTGCTGGTGACCGGCACCACTTTCAATCTTTCGTCGTTCATGGGTCTGATTATGGTGGTGGGCATCGTGTCAAAGAACGGCATTCTGCTGCTGGATGCGGATACGCGATTCCGCCGCGAAGGCCGGAGCCCGCTGGAAGCGATGGTGCTGGCGGGGGAGCGCCGGCTGCGGCCTATCATGATGACCGCGCTGGCAACCATGGCGGGCATGATCCCGCTGGCGCTGGCGTGGGGCGCGGGTTCGCAGATGCTGCAGCCGCTGGCCATCGCCGTAATCGGCGGGATTCTGGCATCGATGGCGCTGTCTCTGATCGTGACCCCTGCGGTGAATTACTATCTGGCGAAGTAGTGACTGGAAACCCGATTCGCATAATTCGCAGTTTCGCGCCGATTCGAATCTGCGACAACGGCGGCTGGACGGACACGTGGTTTGCGCGCAGCGGCAGAGTGTTCCACATCGCGGTTCATCCGTGCGTCGAGGTGCAGGTGAAAGTGCGGGAGCGCCGCGGCGATGAACCCCGGGTCACAGTGAACGCGGAGAATTACGGCGATCGGTTCACCATCACGGAAGGCCGCGGGAAATACGAACACCAGCCGCTGCTGGAAGCCACTATCGAATTCATGAAGGTTCCACCCGACATGTGTCTCGACATCGCCATCCACAGCGAGGTGCCGGGCGGCTGCTCCACGGGAACCTCGGCCGCGGTGAGCGTCGCGTTGATCGGCGCGCTCGACCGAATCGCGGGGGGCACGATGACGCCTCGGGAGGTGGCGCGGGCAGCTCATCGGATTGAAACCGATCTGCTGGGGCAGCAGAGCGGAATCCAGGATCAGATCGCGTCGGCTTACGGCGGGATCAATTACATCGACATGTTCGAGTATCCGGAGGCGACGGTGAGCCCGATCCGGCTGCCGGATGCGACCGCGTGGGAGCTGGAAAGCCGCTTGTCTCTGGTTTTCGTCGGCGTCGCACACAGCTCATCGGACGTGCATGAAATGGTGATCCGCGAACTGGAGAGCGCCGGACCGGACGCGGGCAAGCTGCAGCCGCTGCGGCAGACCCCCGAGAAATCGCGAGACGCCGTGCTGGCCGGCGATTTTCGCGCGCTGGGCCAGGCGATGATCGAGAACACGGCGGCGCAGGAGAATCTGCATCCCGCGCTGATCGGGCCGGATCACCGGCGAATCATTCAGATTGCGGCGGCCCACGGCGCGCTGGGGTGGAAGGTGAACGGCGCGGGAGGCGCAGGCGGATCGGTGACCATTCTCAGCGGCTCGGACCGGACGGCCAGGCGCGCGATGCTGCGCGACGTGCTGGCAGCGGAGCCTCGATATCGGAACATTCCGGTGCGGCTCAGCCACCAGGGTCTGCGGGTGTGGGAAACGGCCGACGCAGTTTGCTAATCTCACAAATAATCGCGAACGGCGAAACGGGAGGAGAGATGAGCAAAGTACGGGTTCTGGTGGGAACGCGCAAGGGCGCGTTCGTTCTGACCGCGGACGGCAAGCGCGAGCAGTGGGATATCAGCGGGCCGCATTTCGCGGGTTGGGAAATCTATCACATGAAAGGCTCGCCGGTGGACCCGAACCGGCTGTACGCCTCGCAGTCGAGCGGCTGGTCCGGTCAGGTGATGCAGCGCTCGAACGACGGCGGCGCGACGTGGGAACCGGTGGGCAACAAGTTCGCGTACGACGGCGTGCCGGGTACTCACCAGTGGTATGACGGGACGCCGCACCCGTGGGAGTTCAAGCGCGTATGGCATGTGGAGCCCTCGCTCACGGACGCCGACACGGTTTACGCGGGGGTGGAGGACGCGGCATTGTTCCGCTCCGGCGATGGCGGGCAGACATGGGAAGAGGTCGCGGGATTGCGCAAGCACGGGTCGGGTCCGCACTGGCAGCCCGGCGCGGGCGGCATGTGCCTGCACACGATTATTCCGGACCCGAGCAACACGCGCCGCATCTACATCGCTATTTCGGCGGCGGGCGCGTTTCGCACCGATGACGGCGGCGCGACGTGGCAGCCCATCAATCGTGGTCTGTACTCGAAGTACATCCCGGACCCGACCGCCGAGGTGGGACATTGCGTGCATCACGTGGCCATGCATCGCTCACGGCCGAACGTCCTGTTCATGCAGAAGCACTGGGACGTGATGCGCACGGACAACGCGGGCGATTCCTGGCAGGAGGTGAGCGGCAACCTGCCCAGCGATTTCGGATTCGTGATCGACGTGCACGCACACGAACCGGAGACGATCTACGTGGTGCCCATCAAGAGCGATGGGGAACATTTCCCCCCGGAGGGCAAGCTCCGCGTTTACCGCAGCAGGACGGGCGGAAACGAGTGGGAGGCGATGACGAAGGGGCTGCCGCAGAGCGATTGCTACGTGAACGTGCTGCGCGACGCGATGGCGGTGGATTCGCTCGATTCCTGCGGCGTGTATTTCGGAACGACCGGAGGACAGGTGTACGCTTCGGCGGACGCCGGCGACACGTGGAAACCCATCGTGCGCGATCTGCCGGCCGTGCTCTCCGTCGAAGTCCAGACGTTGTCATCATGATCCGTGTCGAGCTGCCTGGGCATTTGCGAACGCTGGCGCGGGTAACCGGCCACGAGGTGACGCTGCAGATTACAGGGGCGGTGACGCTCGGCTCGGCGCTGGACGCGCTGGAAGCGGCATACCCGGCGTTGCAGGGCACCATTCGCGATCACGCCACGCTGCAACGGCGGGCATTCATCCGCTTCTTCGCGTGTTCCGAAGACTGGTCGCATGAATCGCCGGACGCGCCGCTGCCGGATGCAGTGGTGACGGGCGCGGAGCCGCTGCTGATTGTGGGCGCGATCGCGGGCGGGTGACGAAGGAAATCGGATCCACCGCCGACCTGCCGCTATAATCGGTGGATTCGTTGCGCCAAACGCGCCTGGAGGGCCTGCGGTGAAAAGCGTCGCCTGGGTTGTCTGTTTTCTGGTATGTCTCACCTCCGCTCAGCCGGCTCCGCGCGCCAGCGAAGCGCCCCTCGCGTTCACGCACGTGACGGTGATCGACGCCACTGGAGCGCCGCCACGGCCGAATCAAACGGTGGTGATCGCGGCCGGACGCATTGCGGCGCTCGGTCCGAGTGAGGAGACAACTCCGCCACCGGGCGCGCGCGTGGTGGATGCGACCGGCAAATTCCTGATCCCAGGTCTGTGGGACATGCACGTGCATCCGCCCGAGAAGGAGTATCTGCCGCTGTTCATTGCCAACGGGGTCACCGGCGTGCGCGTGATGTGGGGGTTTCCGGAACATCATGAATGGCGCTCGGCGATTGAGGCCGGACAACTGGTTGGCCCTCACATGGCCATCGCCAGCGCCCTTATAGATGGCCCGGTGCCCTTTTGGCCGGGATCGATCTCAGTGGCGGACGAAACCCAGGCGAGGCA
>Ga0209415_10007488_pt1 | contig 19062 bp, 21 predicted proteins | sample PeaSoiSIISIP2007_FD_187696 | JGI IMG/M metagenome (GOLD analysis project Ga0209415, IMG submission 187696) | Peat soil microbial communities from Weissenstadt, Germany - SII-SIP-2007 (SPAdes) (version 2) | ecosystem: Environmental > Terrestrial > Soil > Wetlands > Peat | place: Germany...
CCGCAGGAAGGCCAGGCTTTCTGTCACCGTCTTAGGGACTCGCGCCGGTGACCCCGACGTCGATACACCATCGGCAAGGAAGCGGCTGGCGTCGACGCCGGCGCGACACATCGGTCTCAGTGAACGACGTCACGCCCGGCTTCTGCGCGGCAGCGATCAATGGCTTCACGGGGACGAGGTTCCCTGAACGGGGCGCACAGATTGCGATTCGGCTAATCTGCGAGGATGGCCTCCGGACTGGAGGGCCTCAGCGACGACGGGCCCATGCCGTGGTAGCTGGCGGACACTTCGAACACCGATCTGACGCGGTTTGCCCCTCGCGCGGTAGGATTTCGGCGCCGATCGACTGCGCACGCAGCCTCCCTTTACCGGCGTCTGAAGGTCCGGTGCCCCGGTGACCATTCCGCCGCGGCTGACTGGCCGCCAGCCCCAATGCCTTTCCATGATCGCATCCGGCGCTACCTCAGTCGAAATCGCTGCCTCCCTCGGCCTCTCTATCCGGACGGTCGACCACTACGTCGGCGACGCCTGTGCGAGATTAGGCGTCCGCTCTCGCGCCCAGGCTGTAGCCAAGGCGATCACGTTGGAGATGATTCCGCCTCATCCGCTCGATTGAGTCTCGGAGTCATCGTCGGCGGGACCCGAGACGCTGGGCCATCACATGGCCCTACGGGGGCAATTTTACCATATTGCCGTCCGTTCCAGCCCAATCCAAAATCCACCCGTGGTTGCCGGCCGGTAACAAGCACTCATACCGGACTGCGTTCGCCACGGGGCACGGCGCGCAAGAAGTGACGTGCGATGACGCTCTGCCGCCACGTCGAAGTAGCAGTTTCGGTGGATTGATGGCACCCCTTGGACCTCGCGCGCCTGAGGCATTGTTTTATCTCTACCTGCAAGGCCCCAGCGGTGACGTGGTCTCTTCCCGGACCTGCGCCAAGGCGATGCTCGGCGCGCTCGACGCGCCGTCCGAGGTGCGTCGCGACGCTCGCCTGATCCTGACGGCGGCCTGTCTTTTCCTCCATGGCCGCACGGGTCCAAAGCCTGGCCTGTCCGATGTCATCAGTCTGTTGGAGCAATTGGGTCCAGGCCAGCACGGCCGGGGTGTGCTGGCCGCCAGTCCTATGCAGTTCCTGCGGTTCGTCGATGCCGAACTCGCCGAGCTTGGCGCTACCTGTCGCGCGGCCGCAATCGACCTGTGTTTCCGTGCTTTGCGCCGGTGCACGCCGGAAAAGAGCAATAATACCCGATAAAGCAGTAAAATATAATAATTACTGCTTGACGCGCGTAGCTCCGCAAGTGAGGTTGCGCCTTGCCCCGCCGTTCGCGAGCTTCGCGAGGAAGTGAGCCGCCATGAGCTTTCGTGCCCGCCGCGCCCTGTCGGCCGCCACCGAGCGCGCCAACACCGTTTTGCTGGGGGTTTTCATCTCCCTCACCACCTCGACGGCCACGCTCGCCGGCACGACGGGCGGTACCGCCATGCCCTGGGAGACGCCTCTCCAGACGGTCGAGGCCTCGCTCTCCGGGCCGGTCGCCAAGGCGGTCGGCATCATCGCCATCGTGGTCACCGGGCTGGGCTTCGCCTTCGCCGAGGGCGGATCGGCGATGCGCAAGGGCATCGGCATCGTCTTCGGCCTGGCGATCGCCTTCACCGCCACGACCTTTATCACCTCCTTCTTCAACGTGACCTCGGGCGCGGTGTTCTGACATGGGCGTCTCGTCGGTCGACGGTTTCGAGATCGCCTTTCACGGCTCACTGTCGGAGCCGGTGACGATCGCGGGCGTGCCGCGCATGATCGCGGTGCTCAACGGAACGCTGACGGCCGTCCTGGCGCTGGGCCTCCAGGTCCCGGCGATCGGCCTGCCGCTCGGGATGGGCGTGCATGCAGCCTGCTACTGGCTGAACAAGCGCGATCCCTACTTCTTCGGCGCCCTGAAGCGGCACATTCGCCAGAAACCCTACTGGGACGCTTGAGCGTGAACGAGATCTGCGCCGCCCTCGCCTCACCCGCCGCACTGCTCGCCCTGCTGGCGTCCGCCGCCTGGGCGCCGATCACCGGCGTTCCAACCTGGCCGACCCTCTCGCACGGACGGCTGTGCGGCACGGTGACGATCAGCGGCCTGGTCGGATGCACGGCCTTCGCCGCCCTGCGGCGCCTTGCCGTCAGTGCGGGGAGCTAGACGCCCGTGCTCTACCTGCGAGAATACCGGCCCAAGGCCGACCGCCTCTTCGACCACCTACCCTGGGTCGCTCTGATCGGGCCGGGCCTGATCCTGAACAAGGACGGCGGCTTCCAGAAGACTCTGGCCTTCCGCGGCCCGGATCTGGCCAGCGCCACCGACGCGGGCCTGGTGGCCACTCGGGCTCAGCTCAACAATGCGCTGCGCCGGCTGGGCTCGCGCTGGTGCCTCCATATCGAGGCGCTGCGGGCGGCCGCGCAGGACTATCCGCAGAGCCGGTTTCCGGATGCGGTGTCGGCCTTGATCGACGACGAGCGCCGGGCCGCGTTCGAGGCGGAAGAGCGCCACTACGAGAGCCGCTACTTTCTGACTTTCACCTACCTGCCGCCCGAAGAGGCGATCAGCACGGCGGAGAGTTTGTTGCTGGAAAATGCCCCGTCCGGCCGCGGCGCCGAGGGCATGTACCGCGCCGCCCTGGGTGGGTTCGTCAGCACGGTCCGCCAGATCGCCGACATCCTGGGCGCCATCATGCCCGAGGTGCGGGAGCTCGGCGACGACGAGACCCTGACCTATCTGCACGGCTGCATCTCGACCAAGCGCCACTATGTCCGCACGCCGGACACGCCGGCCTATCTCGACGCCTTCCTGTGTGACGACGACTTCCAGGGTGGGCTGCTGCCCCGCCTTGGCGGCCAGTTTGTCCGCACCATCTCGATCCGGGCCTATCCGACCGCCTCGTCGCCGGGCCTGCTCGACCGGCTCAACGAACTTGGCGTCAGCTATCGCTGGGCCTGCCGCTTCTTGCCGCTGGACAAGGAGGACGCCCGCACCGCCGTCTCGGCCGTCCGCAAGCGCTGGTTCGCCAAGCGCAAAGGGGTGATGGCGCTTCTGAAAGAAGCGATCACCCGTGAGCCGTCGCAGTTGGAGGATCCGGACGCCGCGGCCAAGACCCTCGATGCCGACGCGGCCCTGGCGATCCTCGGCGGCGACTACGCTTCGATCGGCTACTTCACCCCGACCGTTACGCTGATGGACGCCGACCCGGACCGGCTCGCGGACCGCGTCCGCGAGGTCGAGAGCGCCATCAATCGCGCGGGCTTCGTCTGCAAGGTGGAGGACGTCAACGCTGTCGAGGCCTGGCTTGGATCGCTGCCGGGGCAGGCCTACGCGGATCTGCGCCGCCCGCTGGTCTCCTCGCTGAACCTCTGCGACATGATCCCGATGTCGGCGATCTGGCCGGGGCCGTCGCGCAACGCCCACCTGACGTCGGAGTGCGCGAAGCGCGGCCATGTAGGCGCCCAGCCGCCGTTGATGTTCGCGAGGACCGCTGGGACGACGCCCTTCCGCTTCGATCTGCACCAGGGCGATGTCGGCCACACCATGATCGTGGGCCCGACGGGCTCCGGCAAGTCGGTGCTGCTGAACACCATCGCCATGCAGTGGCTGCGCTATCCCGAAGCGCAGGTGTTCTACTTCGACAAGGGCGCCAGCTCGCGCGCCTCGACCCTGCTGGCCGAGGGGCAGTTCTTCGTGCTGGGCGGCGACCAGACCGACCTCGCCTTTCAGCCGCTGGCGGACCTGGAAGGGGCCGAGGATCGCACCTGGGCCCAGGACTGGGTGCAGGACATCGTCGCCGCCGAGGGCGTGGACATCACCCCGTCCGTCAAGGAGGAGATCTGGAGCGGCTTGCGCAACCTGGCTTCCGGCCCGCGCGGGCAGCGGACCCTGACCTTGCTGGCGGCCACCATCCAGGACCAGACGGTGAAGGCGGCGCTCGGCCCCTATACGCTCTCGGGGCCGCATGGCCATCTGCTCGATGCGCAAGACAACACCCGTATCTCGGCGCGCTGGCAGACGTTCGAGATGGCCGAGCTGATCGCCTCTAAGGCCGCCCTACAGCCGGTGCTGACCTACATCTTCCGCACCCTCGAGCAGCGGTTCGACGGTCGGCCGACCTTGCTGGTGCTAGACGAGGCCTGGCTCTTCCTCGACCAGGGTGCGTTCGCGGCCAAGATCCGCGAGTGGCTGAAGACGCTGCGCAAGTTCAACGTCGCCGTGGTCTTCGCCACCCAGAGCCTGGCGGACATTGCCCGCTCGACCATAGCGCCAGCGCTGATCGAGAGCTGTCCGACGCGGGTGTTCCTGCCCAACCCGGACGTCCACACACCGCAGATCGCCGAGCTCTATCGCGGGTTCGGGCTCAACGACCAGCAACTGCGCATCGTCGCCGGCGCCTCGCCCAAGCGCGAATACTACTACCAGTCTTCGGCCGGGAACCGCCTGTTCGAGCTCGGCTTAGGTCCGATCGCCCTGGCCGCCGTCGGCGCGGCCTCGCCGGGCGACCAGCAGCGGATCGATCACGTCCTGGCGGCGGGTGGGGTTGCGTTCGCCGCCAGCTACTACCGCGCTTGTGGCCTCCCGGAGGTCGCCGACTTCCTGCTGCGGCCCGGCGCCGCGAGGGCGGCGTGATGGCGCGACGTTACGCGTCCCCGCCCCTCGAGGGGCCGATCTCGCCGGCGGAGTTGCGCCGCCTCGGGGGGCTCGCCGGCTGCATGCCCTTGGCTTGCACCGCGACGCCGAGGCGCCGGCGCTTCCTCTTCCTGGCCCTTGCCGCGCCGGGATTTCTCGCGGTGTTCGCCACGCCGCTTCATCAGAATCTGGCGGTCCTGATCACCGGCTTCGGGCTGTTCGGCGCCGCCTGCGTGTTCCGCCGCCGCACCGAGCGCGTGTTCGTCCACGCCGAGGCCGCGGCGCTCTGGCCGCCGCTCGCGACAGATTCCATCAACCGGGGGTTCCACCATGCGTAGCCGTCTCGCCGTCTTCACTGTCGGCATCGTCCTTGGACTGACCTGCGTCGCACCGCCTCCCGCCGAGGCGCAGATGGCGGTGATCGACGTCAAGGCGATCCTCCAGGCCCAGCAGCAGGTCTCCCAGGGCCTGACGCAGATCCAGCGCCTGGAGGCCCAGCTGGCCAACCAGGCGCAGATGCTCCAGCACCTGGAGACCAACATCACCGGGCCGCTGACCCAGATCACCGGTCAGGCGCAGACCATCCTGCAACAGGCGCAGGGCCTCGGCTACGGCGGCCAGAACATCGCCAAGCAGTTCCAGCAGCTCTATCCGAGCAGCATGAGCGGCGCCAGCTTCGCCCAGACACAAGGGGCGCTGGCCAGCTGGCGGCAGACCACGAGCCAGACCCTGCAGCAGGCGATGACCCTGCAGAACCAGATCGTCGGCGCCCAGCCGACCACAACCAGCGCCGTCAGTTCGGCGGTGACGGCCTCTCAGGGAGCGGCCGGCCAGACCGCGGCCATCCAGGCGACCAACCAGCTGCTCGCGGCGGTGAGCACCCAGCTCACTCAGTTGCAGAGCCTGCTGATCACCGAGGCGCGCGCGCAGCAGGTCGCCCTGGCCCAGGCTCAAGCCGCCCAGGCGGCGGGCCAAGCCGACAGCCAACGCTTCTGGCAGGCGCCGGCGCCCGCCATCCGGGTGCAGAACCCCGGTCAACTGTAGTGCTTGCGCGCAGAGCCATTTCGCCGCTGGGCCTGGCGGCCGCGCTGGCGGGCTGCTCGGCGCCCGAGCCGGACCATGATGTCGCCTTCTACCGCGATCATGCGAGCCAGCGCGCGGTCAAGCTGGCCGCCTGCCGCGCCGACCCGGGCCGTCTTCAGCGCACCGCCAATTGTGTAAACGCCCTGGCCGCGGACGGGCAGGTTACGTCCCAGCGGTTCTGGAATGTCTCGAAGCTCGGGACCCGCGTCGCGGGCGCCGCCGGTCTTTGAGGGGCATTCGCCGTGGCCACCGCCGATCCCGCCGTCCTCGACGACTTCCTCAACAAGTTTCGCGCCCAGGTCGACGCCGGCTTCGGCCTGATCCAGGGCGATGTCTCGGCGACCCTGGGAACGCTGGTGGTAATCAGCATCGTCGTCACCGCCATCCTCTGGGCGATCGACGAGAACCAGAACGTGCTCGCCTCCCTGGTGCGGAAGATCCTGCTGGTCGGCTTCTTCGCCTTCCTCGTGGCTCAGTGGCACACCCTCTCGACGACCGTAGTCAACGGCTTCGCGGCCTTGGGCCTGAAGGCCGGCGGCGGGGCGATGAGCGTCACCACCTTCACGAGCTCACCCTCGCAGATCGTCATGGCCGGGATCAAGGTGATCGCCGGCCTGATGCAGTACGTGCAGAAGATCGCGCCGGGACCGGTGGAGTTCTTCGCCCATATCGACGTCATCATCATGGCCCTGGTGGCCGCCATCGGCATCCTGATCGCCTTCGTGATCCTGGCGGTCGAGATCGTCGTCACCATCATCGAATTCCACATCGTCACCCTGGTGGCCTTCGTCACCGTGCCGTTCGGCGTCCTCAGCCAGACCGCCTTCATGAGCGAGCGGGCGATCGGCTACGTGGTGTCCGTCGGGATCAAGCTGATGGCGCTGGCGATCGTCGTCAGCCTCGGGACGACCGTGTTCGACAACTACACGGTCTCCTCCGATCCTGGCGTCGGCGAGGACGTCGGCCTGCTGCTCGGCGCCGTCCTCATGGTCATGCTGGCGCTGAAGATCCCGGCGATCGCGGCGGCCCTGATCAGCGGCGGCCCACAGCTGAACGCAGGCAGCGCCGTCGCGGGCGCCGCTGGGGTGGCCGCCGGCGTCGCCGGCGTCGTCCTGGCCGGGCGCGCGGCCGGCGGGGCGATCGGTGCGGTTCTGGGCGCGGGCGGCAGCGAGGTCGCATCGGCACGCAGCGCCTCCGGCGCCATTCCCTCCGGCGGCGGCTCGCCTCCGTCTGGCGGCGGATCTGGTGGCCCCGCGCCCGCTGCCGGCGCCGCGGCGTCCACCGCCTCGACCGGCGACACGCTCCGCGCCGCAGGCGCCCGGATGATGGGAGCGTCGGGCGAAGACGCCGCGCCGCCTGCGCCGCCGCCCTCCGAGACGCTCGCCCGGGCGGAGGCGCGGCGAAGCACGCTCGTCGACATGGCGCGTGGCGCGGCCGTCGCGGCCACGCAGTCGGAAGAAAGCGGCGCCGGCATGAGCGCCACTCCGATCCATCCGACCGATCCCGAACCGTCAGGGAGCGCCTAGGCCAATGCCGTCACCCTTTCGCCGTTCCAACGACCGCTACGGCAGCTCCGCGCCGGTCGAGACGCCTTACCAGCGCGCGAGCCAGGAATGGGACCGGCGCATCGGCGCGCCGGTCGTTCAGGCGCGCAACTGGCGGCTGATGGCCTTCGCCGGCTGGGCGGTCTGCGCCTTGGCGGTCGGCGGCCTGATCTACCAGAACGCCACCAAGACCATCGCCACCTATGTCGTGCCGATCGACCGCTACGGTCAGCCGGGCCGGATCGAGTTGGCGGGGCGCACCTACACGCCCTCGTCGGCCGAGATGGGCTACTTCCTGGCCGACTGGGTGACGCGCACACGCTCCAAAAGCATCGACCCGATCGTCATCCGCGACAATTGGACGACCGCCTATCGCTTCGTCATCGGCGGCGCGATCGGCCAGCTCAACGACTACGCCAGGGTCCACGATCCCTTCGCCAACGCCGGCCAGCAGGCGGTCAGCGTCGAGGTGGTTTCCGTCCTCGAGCGCAGCCCGAACACCTACCAGGTGCAGTGGCGCGAGACGACCTACGACCAGGGCGCGACGACCCAGGTCGCCAACTGGACCGGCCTCTTCACCACCAAAATCCAGCCGCCGCAGAACGAGGCAGAGCTCAGGGCCAATCCGCTCGGCGTCTACATCACCGCCTTCCAGTGGAGCCGGGACCTATGAGCCGAGACCCCATCGCCGTCGCATCGTCGCCGTTCCGGATTGGCCTGGCCGCGGTCTTCCTCTTCCTTCTAGCCAGCGTCGCTGCCGCCGCTCCAAGCGGGGCGCCCCCGGCGGTCCCGCACAAGCCCGTCGTGCACCGAACGCACGCACATCATCGGCGGCGACCCGCTCCACGCTCGGCGGTCGACGCCAACGCCGGCGCCCGCAGCTACCCGAGACCGGACGCTTACATCAACGCCACGCTCTATTACGACTACGAGCCTGGCCGGCTCTACGAGATCGAGACCAGCCCGCATTTCCTGACCGCGATCATCCTGCGGCCCGGCGAAAGGCTGCTGGCCAAGGCCGCCGGCGACACCGTGCGCTGGGTGCTGGGCGAGACCGCCGAGGGCGTCGGCTCCAGCCAGCAGGTGGTCGTGCTGGTCAAGCCGATCCGCGGCGGGCTTCGGACCAACATCGTGCTGACGACCGACCAGCGAACCTATCTGATCGAGGCGGCCAGCCGCGAGGGGGGCGCCTATACGAGCGCCGTCAGCTGGAACTACCCGCAGGAACAGATGCAGGCGCTCGCGGCCCAAACGGCGGCGGATGCGGCCACCGTGGTGGCGCCCGCCTTGGCGATCGACCAGCTGCACTTCGGCTACAAGATCGAGCCGGTCCACAGCAAGCCGCCCCGCTGGCAGCCGGTCCGCGTCTTTGACGATGGCCTGAAGACCTACATCCAGTTCCCGGTCAACATGGCCTCTACTGACGCCCCGCCCCTCTTCCTGGTCGGCCCCGGCGACACCGCGCAACTGGTCAACTACCACTACATCAACGGTTACTATGTGGTGGACCGGTTGTTCGACATCGCCGAGCTACGCCTAGGCGAGAAGCCGCAGGTGGTGGTGCGCATCACCCGCGCCAAGGGCCAGGGCTAGGCGATGACCTACCTGCCCCCGGACCCGCCGATGGATGGATCGTTTCGCAATGCCAAGGTCGCGCCTGAGAGCGTCCTCGTCGCGCCGCGTCTGCCGGTGACGCGCTGGAACCGGCGCTATCTGCTGCTCGCCGCCGGCGCCTTGGCCGCCCTGGTTGCCGCCGGCTTCTACATCGGCTTCGGCGGCGCAAACACGCCCTCGGCCAAAGGGCCGCCGCCGCCGGCCGCCGACGTCACGCCATCGTCGCCCGCCATTTCCGACCGCTACGCCAACGGCTACGCCGATCCCGCCGTCCGGGCGACCTTGCCGGGCGCGGCGAGTCTGCCGCCGCCCGGCGCCGCGCTTCCCCTCAATGGCGCTGCGCCGCCCGCGGCTCCGCCCCCGGTCGATCCGGCGGTCCAGCAGGCGCGCGACCAGGCGCTGGCCGCCCGGTCCGCGAACCCGTTCTTCGCGGCCGCGCCGATCGGCGAGGACGCCGGGCCGCCGGCGGTTCCAATCTCGGCCGCGCCGCCCGCCCCGGCGCCGGCCAGTCCGGCGGCGGCGGCCGACGTGCAGCCGGCCAACGGCCAGGGCGGCAAGCGCCAGTTCCTGGCCGGGGCCCGTTCGGACGACTACCTGACCAATCCGCTGCGGGCGCCTGAGAGTCCCTGGGAGGTGAAGGCGGGCACCGTGATTCCGGCGGCGCTGATCACGGCGCTGAATTCCGACCTGCCGGGCGAGGTGATCGCGCAGGTGACCGAGCCCGTGTACGACCACGTCACCGGGCGCACGGTGCTGATCCCCCAGGGCTCGCGGCTGATCGGCCAGTACGACAGCCAGATCGCCTATGGTCAGCAGCGGGCCCTGATCGCCTGGACGCGGATCATCATGCCTGACGGCCGGTCCATCAACATCGGCTCCATGAGCGGCTCAGACCTCTCCGGCGCGGCCGGCCTGCAGGACCGGGTCGACGACCATTGGGGCCAGCTGGCGCGGGGTATCCTGCTCTCCACCGTCTTCAGCGTCGGCGCGGCGTCCGCCCAGGACGCCAGCGCGCGAAGCTCCGGCAGCCTGGTCCTCAACAGTGCTGGGTCGGGCGTGTCGACCGAGGCGCAGGAAGTCGGCGAACAGGTCACGGCGCGCGACCTGAACCGCCAACCCACAATCAAGGTGCGCGCCGGCTGGCCGGTCATGGTCCTGGTCAACAAGGACATGATCCTCGCGCCCTACCCCTAAGGCCCGAAACGGACCGGCCGGAACAGGAGATCGACATGTCTAAGAGCCCGGCGCCGGCGCTGGCCCTGCCGAAGATCGACCTCGAGGAAAAGTCGGTGGAGGTGCGGCTTCGGCTCAAGGGCAAGGCGGCTGTGGATCTGATGGAGTACCGACAGGCCTACCAGGCGCTGAACGGCGAGGCCATCGAGACCGAACCGCTGGTGGCGCATATTCTGGCGACCTTCATCGAGGCCGACCGTGGTTTCCAGAGCTGGCGCAAGGCGGCGCCGCGTTCGCGCGCAAGCTGACTCCCGGAGGCGGGGCTTTCGAGCGGATCGCCACCGCCGCCTAGCCGACAGGCTGACTGGACCACCGGGCGGGATTCGCCCTTCCCGCGCATGTGTGCAAACTACCTCCTGGGGCCCGGATTTCCGATTGGCACCACAATCGACTGAGCCGAGCTTCCGGAAATCGGATCGACGCTGGACTAGGTTTGGTGAGAGCCTTCACCCAGCATCGGAGGACGCCTTGTCCGAGCCGGACAACCAAGCCGAAGCGATGGCCGACGAAGAGGGGCAAGTGCCTCCGCTCACCCGCAATGGCTACCGCCGCCTCCCGACAACCGAACGGCAGATCCACCGGGTCCTAGGGCTCGACGGTCCGGCTTTGCTGGCCCGCGCGAGGATTACAGACTCCGGCTCACCGGACCACCTGGGCCCTGAAGCGCTCGTCTTCCTGATCCGCCGCGCGAACCAGCAACGCAAAGACACCCTGGTGAGCAGCCTGTTTGGGGAACTGATCAAGCGCTGCGCGCCGGTCTTCCGGTCCAAGTTCCGCGGCTTCAGCGAAGACCGCCGGGCCGATCTGCAGCAGCAGGTCCTCGCGCAGATCGCCAGGGAAATTCTCGCGCAGGACGACCGTGGGGATTTCGCCCAGCGCCGGTTCTGGACCTACTTGGACCGGCGCGCGACCAATGCGGGCGTAGCCGATCGGCGGAAGGACCCGCCGATGGAGAGGCTCGATGCGCCCCTCAATCCGGACGATCCACAAGGTGATGCGCAGGTCGACCTCCTCGAGGACCTTGCCCTCAGCCCGGAGGGCCTGCTGCAGCTACGCGAGGGCTTGGCCCAACTGCCGCCGACGCTGCGGGAGGTCTACATTCTCCGCCACGTCTATGGCCACGACATCGGCAAGGAGCGGCGCGAGGACGAGGATCCTGCGAAGCCCAGCCTTGCTGTCCACTTCGACGTCTCATCCAAGACCATTCAAAATTGGCTCAAGCGGGCGGAGGCCGCCCTCGAGCCTTACCGGAAGGCCTGATCCCCATGGCTCAATCCCCCACCCTGGACGATGTCCTTGACCTCTTCATCGGCGACGGCGACCCGCCAACGCGCGACCGCCTGCAGACATTCGTGGCCCGATACCCGGAATACCGCGACGACCTCATCGCCTTCGCCGTGGCCCACGCCGAGCAGGCCGCCTTGCCGGCGCCGGACGCGCTGCCGCCCGAGACCGAGGCGGCAATCGCGTCGCGCACGCTCAGCCTGGTCGCCAACCTGCTCTATGAGCGGGACGCCGAGGCGGCCGCGCGACCGGGAACCGTCGTCCTCGCCGGCGCCCGCCCGGCGGGCAGCCTCAAGGAGGCGGCCGATAGGGCCGGCCTGACCCTGGCGGCTGTCGCCGTCGCGAGCCGGCTCGACCTGGGCCTCATTTCGAAACTGAACCTGCGCCGGATCGTGGCCGAGAGCATCCCGGCCGGTCTCTTCGCGCGCCTGGGCGAAGTCCTGCAGGCTCCCCCGGCCTATTTGCGCGCCTGTATTACCGGCCCGCCCCGGCTGGGCGCCGGGCGGGCCTATCTCGCATCGGCCAAGCTGAAGGCGCCCTTGCCGCAGACCTTCGCCGACGCCATCAGGGCCTCGTCCCTGTCCCCGGACGACCAGGCGTTCTGGCTGGACCAGTTGACCTAGGATGGACGCCTTCGTCCACGCCAGGGCGGTCGCCATCGCGCGGCGAGCCGAGGTGCTACCTTACCTAAAGGGGCCACTATGCGCCGAGACCCTGCTCGAGGCGGCCACCGCCTTCAGCGGGGTCGGCCGACTGGCGGTCCCGGCGGACGACCCTGTCCTTGACAACGCCGAGGCCGTCCTCGACCGCGAGACTCCGGCTATCTTCTACAAAGACTCGACGCCGGCCGAGCAGGCGCGCTTCCACCAGGCCCACGAGTTCGGGCACCTTTGGCTCGAGACCGAAGGCGGCTACGTTTGCGGGGGCGCGGACCTCGACGTCGCCGCTGCCGAGGCGGCCCTGCCATTCGGGACGCGGCGGGTGGAGGGCTACGGCCCTCGGGCGCGACGGGAATCGGCGGCCAGTGTCTTCGGCCGTGAATTCCTGTTGCCAGCGGCCGAGGCGCGCCGGCTGTTCGTCGAGGCGGCGCTCAGCGCCTGCGACATCGCCGGGCGATACGGGGTCACCCTGCCCCTCGTGCAGCAGCAACTAGGACGCGGCCTGCTGCTGCCGGAGCCGACGCCCGCGGCCGGCTCCGACGTAGAGAAGGCGTCGCCTAACTTGGATGCGTCCCAGAAGGCGGCGGCGGAGTGGCCGACCGGGCCGTTCCTGCTCGAGGCGGGTCCCGGCACGGGCAAGACGCGCACCCTGGTCGCGCGCATCGCGTGGTTGGGCCAAAAGCACGGCGTTGAACCGGAACGAATGCTGGCCCTGACCTTCTCGAACAAGGCCGCCGAGGAATTGCGCGAACGGATAGCGCAGGCGTGGCCGGACGGGGCCAAGGCCTGGACAGGGACCTTCCACGCCTTCGGGCTCGACATCCTGCGTCAGCACGGCCACCGGCTGGGTCTGGAGCCCGATGTGCCGATGTTCGATCCGAACACCGCGCTCGAGCTGCTGGAGGACGAACTCACCCGCCTCCCGCTCCGGCATTACCTGCGGCTCGACGAACCCAGTCAGGCGCTGAGCGACATCCTGAAGGCGATCTCGCGGGCCAAGGATGAACTTGTCGATCCCGACGGTTACCGCGCCCTCGCTGAGGCAATGCGCGTTAAGGCCCAGGACGCCACCGCGGTGGAAACCGCCGAACGCGCGCTCGAGGTGGCGGACGTCTACCAGGCCTATGAGGCGGCCCTGCGCCGCGAGAAGGCGGTCGACTTCGGCGACCTTATCGGCCTGACCTTCAAGCTCCTGGACGAGCACCAGATGGTACGCGAAGCGGTCCGCGACCAGTACCGCCATCTGCTGGTCGACGAATACCAGGACGTGAACCGTGCGAGCGGTCGCCTGCTCCAGCAGCTCGCCGGCGCCGGCGGGGGCCTCTGGGTGGTCGGCGACGCGCGCCAGTCCATCTACCGGTTTCGGGGCGCCTCGCCGCGCAATATCCGCGACTTCGAACGCGACTTCCCGGGGGCCACGCGCCGGGCGCTGAGCACCAACTACCGCTCCAAGGGGCCCATCGTCCGCGCGGTCGAGGCCTTCGCGCCAGCGATGCGCGCTAGTGCGGGCGGCCTTCCTGCGCAGTGGACGGCGCATCGAGGGGACGCCGGCGATCCGGTCGCCCTGGAGATCGCCACGGATATGGCGGCCGAATCTGCCGGCCTCGCGCGCGCAATCCGCGCGAAGCGGGACGCAGGCGTGGCCTTTCGCGACCAGGCGATCCTATGTCGCTCCCACACCAACCTGGCCCGCTACGCGCTGCTCCTGGAGGCGCTCGACGTTCCGGTGCTCTACCTCGGCGACCTGTTCGAGCGGCCGGAGGTCCGAGACCTGCTGTCCCTGCTCTCGCTCGCCGCCGAGCCCAGGGGCGGAGGTCTGGTGCGCGTGGCGAGGTTCCCAGACTACGCCGTACCGCTGGCGGACGTGCGCCTGGTCCTGGAGGCGATGGCGCAGCGGGAGCTGTGGGGGCTGAAGGGACTAGATGACCTCGGAAGCCTCCCCCTCTCGACCCCGGGGCGCGCCGGCCTCGAGCGGCTGCGGGTCCACCTAGCCGGCCTGGCCGGCCTGTCGCCGGCGGCTTTCCTCGCCACCTACCTTTTCGAACGGGGCAACTACCTGCGCCACCTCCTGCAGGCGACCGGCGTCCGGGGTCAGCAGCAGCGTCTGGCGGTGTTTCAGTTCCTGCAGGTCGCCGCGGAAGCCCGCTCCGTCCGCCGCGGCGAGCCCAAGCGGGCGCTGCTCGACTGGATCCGGCGCCTGGAGATTTTCGGCGAGGAGCGCCAGCTTCGCGCCCCGCCCGCGGCGGCCGGGCGATCGACGCGGTCCGCCTGATGACGGTCCATGCCAGCAAGGGCCTGGAATTCAAGGCGGTGTACCTGCCGGCGATGGCCAAGACCTATTTCCCGGCCTCGCCGCAATATGACCCCTGCCCGCCGCCCGAGGGGTTGGCGCCGCAGACGGCGGCTGAGACCCACCTCGAGGAGGAGGAGTGCCTGTTCTTCGTGGCGCTGTCGCGGGCGCAGGACTCCCTTTGCCTCAGTCGCGCCGAGCGCTACGGCAAGGTCCCGCGCGAGGCCTCCGTCCTGCTCAACCCGATCGCCGGCCGGCTGAGCCGTCGCCCGGACGGGCCCATCAGCTGGTCCGCGCCAGGCCCCCCGGAACCGCCGGACCTGGAATTCCCCGACCTTGGGCAGACCCCCGATGAGCACGCGGCTGAGGACCTTGACCAGCACCTGCGTTGCGGACGCACTTACCTCTATCAGCGCGTCCTGGGCCTGCACGGCGGCCGCGATGACAATGGTTATGTCCGGTTCCACCGCTGCGTCTATGCCGCGCTCGGGACCCTCAACGACCTGCCGACAGACGAGGCGGGCGCCCGGGCGGCCTTGCGCGCCTCGCTCGACGAGGCCTGGGCGAGGATCGGTCCGCGGGGCCATCCGTGGGAGGAGCTCTACTATGCCGAGGCGAGCGCGATCCTCGAACGGGCGCGTGAGCGCTGGCGGGGGTCCGCCATCGAGCAGGCCGAATGGCGCGTCGCGCGCGCAGGCACGGCGATCCGGGTCCGGCCCGACGCCCTGGAACGCGTGAACGGCGCTCTGGTGGCGCGCCGGTTGCGGACCGGCCGCGCGCCCAAGGCCAAGCCCGATGACGACCTCTATGCCCTCTACCGCGCCGGCGGCGGACCCGGCGTTACTGTGGAGGTCCTTTACCTAACCGACGACCGGGTCGTGCCGGTGGAGATGAGCGGCAAGGTCGTCGCCAACCGGCTCGGCAAGTATGACGCCGCCATCGCCGCCATCGCCGCCGGGCGGTTCACGGCGCGCCCGAGCGACCGGAACTGCCCGCGCTGCCCGCACTACTTCATCTGTCCGGCCGTCGTGACCGACCCGGACTGACCGGGTTCCGGTTTTGGCGCCCGCCCTGGACTTAGGTCTTAGGGGCGGATGGTCCGCTCCCTCGCGTATCGAAGGAGCGCCGCATGACCAAGATCGAAATCCTGCTGCAGGGGGAGGGGATCGCCGACATCGAGCTCATCGAGCTCGACGAGGGCGCCGGCTCGGCCGAGATTCTCGTGTTCGCCCTGGAGCGCCGCCGGGGCGGCGAACCCGGGGACTATTTGGTCTTCCTCGAGGACCAGGAAGAGCCGCTCGCCCCCGGACATCAGCTGCACCGCCATCCGCATGGCGAACCCCACCGGGTCCATGTGCACCGCTGCCGCACGGTCGCCACCACCGTGACCTTCAACGGCGGGCCGCAGTCGCGGGACTTCGCCCCGTCGCGGACGGTGGCGGCGGTGAAGGCCTGGGCGGCGACGGCCTTCCACATGGATCCGCGCGACGCCGCCGAGCACGTCCTGCAGCTGGCCGGGTCAGTTGATCGTCCGGAACCGGACACCCACCTCGGAACCCTCGTGCGGCACGGCCACTGCGAGATTCGCTTCGACCTGGTGCCCCTCAAGCGTGTCGAGGGCTAGGTCATGGCGGCGGAGGTAACCTTGCGGCCCGACGAGGCGGCGCTCCACGCCGACCTCGCCAAGGGCCGGTTCGTCTCGGGCGAACGGGCGGGGCGCTGGCGCCTCGTTCGGGTCGCTTGGCCCTTCGTGACCATCACCGTCCGAGCGGCGGACGAGGCCGAGTACGGGCTGCGGTTCGAGTGCACCGACTATCCGCGCACCGCCGTCACCGCCCAGCCCTGGGACTCGGTGGCGGACGGACCGCTTGCCTTCGCCCATTGGCCCCGCGGCGGCTCGCGCATCCCAGCGGCCTTCAACCCGGGCTGGCGGGGAGGAACCTGCCTCTACCTGCCCTGCGACCGCCATTCCATCGCGGGCCACGACAACTGGCGAAGCGAGCATCCAGCGCTGCTGTGGGAGCCGGCCAAGGGGATCTGCAAGTACCTCGGCATCGTCCACCAGATGCTGAACTCGGCCGACTACGGAGGCCGCCGTGGAGGCTGAATCTCGTCTGAGGGCGCCGCGCGGCCTCTGGTCCGGCCTCTGCCGCGAACTGCACGCGCGGACGGAAGGGGTCCACGAAAGCGGCGCCTTCCTGCTCGGACAAGTGGCCGCGGATGGGCGCCGGGTGGATCAGGTGGTCTACTACGACCAGCTGGACCCACGCGTGTACGACAGCGGCGTTTGCATCCTGCACGCCGCCAGCTTCGGCCCGCTCTGGGACCTCTGCACGCGCACCGGCCGCCAGGTCGTGGCCGACATCCATGTCCACGAATTCGGAGCCGGGCAGAGCCAGGCGGACCGCGACAACCCGATGATCGCCAGCCGTGGACACCTGGCCCTCATCGTCCCGAACCTCGCCCGCCCGCCTGTGCGCCTGCAGGCCCTCGGCATCTTTGAATACCAGGGTGCGCACCGCTGGCGAGACCTGGGCGGCCGCGGTGTCGGCCATCACTTAATCATCGGGGACTGACCAGACATGAAGCCAGAACTTCATCTCCTGGGGGACCACCTCCACCGCCTCGTCAAGCTGGCGCTCGACACCGGAGAAGCCGCGACGGTCGAGGAGGCCGAAGCCCTGTTCGCGGGCTACCAGCTTGCGGTCGCCGTTGGCGCGGATGCGGCGCGCAACGCCACCCATCAGGCCGCGCTCCTGACCATCGTCAACGCCGCAGGCCGTAGCGTCCTGGGAGGCGTCTTCGTCACCGGGGACCTCGATATGCCCCTGGCGACGCCCTTTCCGGGCGCTTCGACCCTCGCCGAGGCCGTGATGCAGCTCGGCGGCAGCTTCGAAGCGGCGGCGCCGGGCGCGCCGACGCTCGTGCTGGGAGACGCTGCCCTGCCGGACGATGTCGGCTTTAGCCTGCGCGTGACATTTGACGGTTGGTCAGGCGGGGTGATCCCGCTCCGCCATGGTCACAGGTTGGCCGAGCGGTCGGGCTACGCCCCCGCGGGCGTGCTGGCGGGCTGCCTTGGCGTATCAGAGGCCTTTCAGCACCTGCGACGCTCCAATCCAGCCGCAGGCCGCCGCCGGGTGGGGTTCTCGCTCTGGCGGCCGGAGATGTCCTGGCTCGACGAGGTCGCGCGAGGCCCCCAGCTGTCGGCGCTGCCGTCGAGCGCCTGGCTCATTGGCTTGGGCAATCTTGGACAGGCCTACCTCTGGACGCTGGGGCTCCTGCCGTATGCCGAGCCGGGACGCCTGCAGCTAGTCCTGCAGGACTTCGATGTGCTGGCGCCATCCAATGAGAGCACCTCACTCCTCACCGCCCCCGGGCTGGTGGATTATAGGAAGACCCGTGCGATGGCGGCGTGGGCGGAACGTCGTGGCTTCGTCGCCACGATCGTGGAGCGGCGCTTCCGGCCGGACTTCCGGGTGGCCGAGGACGAGCCCCCGGTGGCGCTCTGCGGCATGGACAACGCCCTCGGCCGGGCGGCGCTGGAAGAGGTCGGCTTCAGTCGGATCATCGAGGCGGGCCTAGGAAAGGGCGTCTCCGACTTCCTGGCTCTGCGGCTCCACACCTTCCCCGGTCCGGCTCATGCGCGCGACATCTGGGGCGATGTCGCCGTAGAGCGGGCCGACCTTCTGGACCGGCCGGCTTACCGGGCCCTCCGCAAGCAGGGCCTTGATGAATGCGGCCTCACCCTATTGGCGGGCCGCACGGTCGGCGCTCCATTTGTCGGCGGCGTGGCAGCAGCGCTTGCGGTTTCGGAACTTGTCCGCCTCGCGTCCGGCGCTCAGAGCTATGAGCTGATCGACGCTCACCTAAAAGCGCCCGAGCACCGGACGGTGCTAGCCCAATCAGAGGGCTTTCGCTTCAATCCTGGAATCACGGAGCCGCAGTCTGTCGCCCGATGAATCCGGAGCATTTGACCGAACTCGGACGGACAGGCCTCCGGAATCATTCCTTCGGCAATCACATCGACGTCTTGTTATCGGAACGAAGCCGACTTCCGCTCCCAGCGTGGTCCATCCCCACATCGCGACGCGATTTGATTCGTCTGTAGACCCGTCGATTCTGCCTTGGGCGCAAGCCCAAGAGAATCCGAACGCGTGCCGTATTTACACAAAATTACAACGTCGGCCGCCGTTCCGAAAACCTCAGACTCATCCCACGCTCCAGTCTGCCGAGTCGCGTCCTTCGGGCGCGTGCTCCGGCATGTCTGGAGACGATGTTGATGACGTAGCGCGACGAGGCCCGGAAACGGCGAAGGCCCCTGGCTGCAACCAGAGGCCCTCGAGAATTTCGATCAGACCGCGTGGAGGCGGCGTTTGATGGGGAAAGGCTAGGCGTCGTCGGAATCGACGTCAAGACCCCAAACGCCTTCCTGCGGCCGCCCGAAAGCCTCGCGCCGCCCGGGCCTCGTCCTTGAGGAGGACGGCCCGATGCGACCACCCTGATGCCCTGATCTGCCGCGCGCCTAAGGCGCCGGCGCTCGTCTGTCGCGCCTTGCCCGGCGCGGCCGCAAGTCGTGCGGCCGACGCCGGCCAGGACTTCAAACCGTGACCTGACGACGAGACCCTAAGACGGCGAAAGCCCCCCGTTGGCGCGGGAGGCTCTCGGAACATCGCAGAAGCCGTTGTCGTGGCGGCGTTCAACCGGG
>Ga0209415_10007489_pt1 | contig 19062 bp, 18 predicted proteins | sample PeaSoiSIISIP2007_FD_187696 | JGI IMG/M metagenome (GOLD analysis project Ga0209415, IMG submission 187696) | Peat soil microbial communities from Weissenstadt, Germany - SII-SIP-2007 (SPAdes) (version 2) | ecosystem: Environmental > Terrestrial > Soil > Wetlands > Peat | place: Germany...
CGCCAGGCGCTTCAATCCAACGGGATCGCATTGCCCCCGGGTGCCGTTCCCGTCCTTCCGGCTCGTCAACCCTCTCGCGGACGGAGAGGCCGCAACAGACAGTAAGGTGTGGGGTCTCGTGGTAGGTGATCTGTATGGCTGATGGCATCATTATCGAACTGATAGCTGGCCTTTGCCTTTTCGCGACGATTATCGTGCTGGCGCCGCGACTGCTTTTCCGTCCCCTATTGCGGGATAAACTCTGGCGTTTGCGTGATGAAGTCTCACTTGCGCGTCGCGCTGGTGCACTCCCGTACAACCACCCCGCGCCACTTTCACTGATCAACCGGATTGAGGCCACTCTTACTTATTCGGATGATATGTCACTCGTCAAATTGATTTTCGCGTACCCGTTCCTTCAGCGCGCCCCCGAAGAATTCAGCAAGCACGTCGCGGCTCAACTTAATCCGGATCTCAGTGAACTAACCGATGAGGAACGTGCTCTCTATCTTGCTTTCGACCGTCGATGCCGAGTGGCGACCGTCCTGATGCCTTTCATAACCTGGTTCGGTGCCCTCGCGATAGTTGTCGGATTTGTAATTCTCCTGATAGTGGCGACCGGCGCGCTCGTGGTTGGCAAGAGGAATCCACTTCGCGCAGGAATCAAGAAACAGGAACTGACGATTGAGGAAATAACCCTAGAACGAGCGCGGCTTGAGGGTCTTATGGTAGTCGTTTAATCCAGTTTGATGGCTGGGTAACGATGCCTTTCGTCCACGGGGTAAGCCGCGAACGTCGGCACGTCGAACCCGATTTCGTGAATGCACGCGATCAGCAGGCACGGGTTGTGCGCGATTCACGATCACTTTGCACAGCACCGTTTGAACTGGCCAACCTCGGACTTGCTGCGGAGCGAGTCTCCGAATTTGGTCTTGATCATGGTGAGCGTGGTCTCGACGTTCGATCGCTGGTGGTAGCGGCTGAGAAACGTGTCCCGCTGGTAGGCGAACAGGTGGAACATCCTGGTCCAGGTGGTCGTCTTGGCCGATGGCACATGGGGTGCGATTCCTTCGGCCAGTCCGGCGAAGTCACCCCTGAAGGGGATGAACGACGTACCGCCAGCATCCTCGACGGCCCCGAGGTTGGTCCTGCCGGAGTAAGCCTTGTCAGCCATCACGTCGCGAAGCTCGAAGTGCGCCGCGGTCTGCGTAAGCAGCGTCATGAGCTGGCGGTAGTCGGAGGAACCCGGTCCATCGTTGCGCGTCATCTCGACCCGCGGTGACGATGTTGGTGCGCACACCGGTCATGGCATGGAGCTTGATCCACTCACGCTTGGTCTTCTCGTGACCCCACTTCTCGTCGTACCAGCGTACGAACCGGCAGGTGGTGAATCCTGTCGAGTCAGGGGCAAAGTCGGTCTCACGCCCTTGAGAGGCAGGGCGGACAACTCCACCAGACTCTTGAGCACGGGTGTCATCTCGGGCGACCGTAGGTAACGAAGCACGGAGTTGAAATGCCGATCCTGGGCGGTCAGAGCCTTCCGCAGGGGCAGCTACGGATTCGACGTAGCCCTTTTCGCCAACGCCTGACGGCTACGTCTCGCGTGACTTGAAGCCTCGATCTCTCGCTTTCGCCGGCGCTCGATCTCTGCCTTCACGAAGTGCTCCCATCCCTCTTCGGCCGGCGGGCTCGAGCGGGCCAGCGGGTCCTGGTGATCGGCCCCGCAGGAGAGCTCCCCGGTCCAGGCTCGAATCAGCGCGGTGACGTCGCGGAGCGCACGGAACCAGTCGACCGGTGCGGTCGCCGGTGCGGTCGCCGAGAAGCTGGAGTGCTCGTGATCGCGCAACGCGGACAGGGCTTCGACGTGCTCGTTATGTCGCCACCAGCAACGCGGAATGACGTGATGATCGAGGTGCGAGAACCGCTCTTGTAGCTGCTCGACCCATGCTCGAAGCTCCTCCCATTTTGCTACGGCGTCGACGGCAGGCACCTCGGGCCAGTGCGTAGCGGCGGGTATCTCGCCCAGATCCAGGTCGTCGTAGGCGCCGAACATCTGCCTCAGTTCCCCGAATGGGTTCACCGGTCGCGGGTCGCCGCCGTCACCGAGTTCGCTCATCTAACTGCCTCTCTGGTCGCGTTCACGATTCGATCCTGTGCGCGGCACGAGGTTGTCACGCGAGTGTCGTCGCCCGTCCAATGATCGGGTTCCAATCCAGCACCCAAACCGGCGCGACACACGGCGTGGGACCAGGCAGGGCTCGGGCGGGGCTCACGCATCCTTCACCGCGGGGACCTCGAAAAGCCGCCTAGTAGCCGCCAGATTGTCGGCGTCACGCCGGGCAGTCCACGGCCGAAGCCTCATCATGATTGGCTTTGCCGAGCGCAGGAGCAGCAGCCCGTGACCGATTGGCAGCCGGCGGATCTCCGACGGTTCCAAGATCGGACGCCATCGTGTCGAAGACGACACCGAGCGGCCGCCAGCACCGGCGTGAACGGTCTCCGACCACTCCCTGACCTCCTTCTCCCCGATCAGGCGGGAGAGGTCGGCCAAGTCATCTGCGTTGGCCGAGCCGCCTAACACGATCTTCACGATCGCCGAGTCCCAGATCGCTCCGGCCGCCTCCCGTCCCCACCGGTCCCGGGCCTGCGCGAGCGACTGGAGCACCGCGAGGGTCGTGACGCCCGACCCACCGCCCTCGCTCATGAGCGAGGGCAACGAGGGGAGAGGGTAGTTGGCCGCCTCGTCTAATACGAGCGCTACCGGGGGGTCGAGTCGTTGGCCGGGAGAGCCCGCTCCGATGCGTCGAGCGGCGTCGATCACGTCTTCGATCAGCGCGGCGACCAAGGTGGCCGTGGCCGAGGCTCCGCTCGCAGTGCCGAGCAAGAACAGCGTCCCTCGCATGGCCAAGAACGCGACTGGGTCGAACTCTCTGCCGTGCTCGGGGCTCACCGCAGCGAGCACAGATGGGTCCGCGAGCGGAGCGAACGTGTTCGCGACCATCGCCCAGATCGAGTCCCGCGTGCGGGGATCGCAGGCGATGATGGCGTCGAGCGCCCGCTCCCAGCCGGGTGTCGCTGCGGGGTGCGAAGTGAGGATCGCCACCGCCTCCTTCGCCCCGGGGGCCGAGTGCGACCAGCGGTGCACATCGGACGGCGAGCAGCCCTCGAGGGCTGCCGCGTGCAGCATGCACCGGGTCACCGCGAGCGCCTGCTGGCGGAAGAATGCGCCGTTGTCGACCCCGCTTCGACCTGCGTCGCTCACCAGAGCCTCGGCTCGGATCATCGCCGTCTGTGGGCTCTCGCAGCCCCGAACGAGGGACCATCGCAGAGTCGGGAGCCGCGATGGGCAATGGGCAAGTCGTTGTGGATCGAACACGGCGACGGGGCCGCGGGAGGTCCGCGCCGAGAGGGTGACCGCCAGGTTGTCGGCGCGAGTCGACGTCGTGATGACGGCGCCGGGCGCGTCGAGGATCATCGGTATCACCACGCTTTGGCCCTTCCCGGAGCGAGGCGGGCCGAGCAGCAGCATCGAGTCCTCGACCGACGCCCAGCACCAGACCCCGCGGCTGGTCCCGAGGCGGTACCCCACGTCCGCGGGACGCGGACGCTGCAGGGACGGTCGAAGTGTCTCGGACCGGGCGACCAGGGCTCGAGCCCCGGCGACACTGCGCACCTCGCTCCGCGTGGCGAGACCGTCTGCTCGCACCGGAGAGGCCTTCTTGTCGGAGCCGACGTCGGAGCGCCAGAGCCGCCAACCGAAAAAGGCCACGCACCCCGCGACCGTGAGCACAACCGCTGTGCACGCCCAGTAGATCCCCGCCGGGCCGACAGGCGAGCGCCACGCCACAGACGGGTCTCGGGCATGCGCCAGTGCGACGAGCCCGGCAAGCGGCCTTCCGCGCGGGAGGCGGTGGCCGGACGCCCACGCCGAGGTCTCTCCCCCAGCCCAAAGCACGCCGGCCACGGCAGCCACGCCGAGCAGCAGGCCCAGGGCCGCGTCCTCAAAGCTGCGCTGAGCTTTCACGCCGCCTCCGGCGAAGGGCCGACGCTGTCGGACGGAGTCTGTGGCGGGGACGGGCCGACCCGCCGGATTGCTCGGCGACCTTGCCACAGAAACTGCAGCGCCCCTTTCGGCGACCGTCGGCCAGACCCGCACCAGCCCATCCCCCCACTGCTCGGTGATGACGACGACACGGGCCCGGGCGGCCGCATGTGCAGAGTTCGCCAATCGCGATAGGCCGCTCCCCGCCGGTCACAGTCCGACCACCATCGCCCGCTCGAGCGGAGCGCCGGCCACCGGGATACTGGGCGCGCGATGAGCGAAGCGCTCGTGCGCCAAGCGGGCAGAGCGGGACAGGCGGGACAGGCGACGCTCCGTCAGGTCGGGCAGTGCCAGGCGAACCGCCAGCGTGTCGTCCTGCCGCCGCGCGGCGTCGAACGCGACGAGCCGCGCGAGCGTGCGCGACACCATCGCGTTTCGGCCGAGGCCCTCCCCCAGGCCGAGGCTGACCGACAGGTCGGCCACGTCGAGCGTGCTGGAAGAGACCGCGGCTGCCTGACGGGCGAGGCGCTGCCAGGCGAACGTGGTCGAGGGCCCGAGGATCCCGAGCCAGACGAGCTCGACATAGGGGCTTCCCGGCCGGTGCCCGAAGCGCTCCACGACCGGATCGGGGAACGGGACGAGCATGAGGACGGGCGGGGTTTCCGTCGGAGTCTGCAGGCGCCCCGCCATCACGCCAGCACCCGGGCCGGCTCGACAGTAGATGGAGCAACCAACCGGGCTTCCAGCTCGGCCCGCCTCGCCTGGGCGGCTGTGATCGCGGCCTCGACTCCCGGCGCCTTGCCCCCGGTCGTGTGCGGAGCGGCGCTCGCCTCGATGAGCTGACGGGCGGTCTTGGCGACACGAAGCTGCGTCGCCTGCACGGCCCTGGCGCCGTCCCCGCCTGCCCAGGAGGCGACGTAGGGGAAGCTGTAGTCGCCGGTCGACATGCCGTGTGCCGAGGCGACAACGTAGGCGACGGACTCGGCTTCCACCTCCTTCAACGGCCGGGGGAGGTACATACCGGGAGCACTCGTGTGCAAAAGGACGTGAGCGGCCTCGTGGATCAGGGTCTTGACCATTGCGGCCTCGTCCATGTCAGAGCGGACGAGCACGATCCTTTGCCCCCGGTCCGTCTGGCCGTTCGCCCCTCCGATCACCTCCGCGCTCGCCACGGTGTCAACCCGGAAGCCGGCCTCCTCGATCACCGCCAGCACGGACGCTCCGAGACCAAAAGGCGCCTGTCCTTCCAGCAGCTTCGGGCGCACCGGCTCGGGGACTTCGGCGCCGGAGGTCTGCGACACGTCGAAGACGTGCTCGATGCGAAAGCCCCCGAGCACCTTTTGGTTCTCGATCGTTTCGCCGTCTGCGGGCGCCTCGCCGGTAGGGAGCCGACGGGCATTGCCGTCAGGATCAACAGCGATCTGCCGCTCGTATCTGCACGGTGCGAGCACAGCGTATCCGTGCTGGCCCTTGTCGACCGATCGGCCGAGAGCTCGCCAGGTGTTGAAACCCGCGACGTAGGTCGGCTCCGGAGCATCCACTCGTCCCTCGCTGTACGCGACGGCGTGCTGGGCGGCGATCAACATGACGTTGTTCGGGCTGTAGGTGTGGAGCCGGGCCTGAAAGGCCAAGTAGCGCTGCCAGTCCTCTCCGGACTGGAGAGCCGTCACCTGAGCCGCCAATGTCTCTTGGGCTTGTGCCACCTTCTCGGCGGCTTGTTCGGCCCATTCCTGCTTGGACAGCCGTTCCCGAGATGCCATAGCGCCTCCTTTTCGAAAGCGGTCGGGATGACCGCTCCTACTGAGGACGCGACGGCGCGTCCAGGCTATTGGGCGAGCATTCGGGCGTCAGTGTCGAACAGGGTCAGCTCGTCGGGTGTGCAGATGTGGCGGACGACGAAGGCTCGCTCGTTCACCCTCCAGAGCCCTTCGCCGCGGGCGAGCTCGGGGAGCTGGGCGATCTCGACCGAAGTGAGGCCGAGCACCTTGCCGGCAGCCTGGGCCTCTTCGAAGGGCTCGTTGTACAAGATGCGCGTTGCGGTGTCGCCGAGCAGTCCTTGAGCGAGCCCGCGGGCCTCCGAGCCGATGTCGCCCACGGCCTCCAGGTCCGACAGCCGGTGCAGGACCATGAGGTTCGCCAAGCCCCAGGCACGCGACAGCTTCCACTGGGCTTGCATCCGTGCGAGCAGGACCGGCTGAGCCAACAGACGCCACGCCTCGTCGTAGACGACGAGGCGCTGTCCCCCCGCCGGGTCGGCGAGGACCGCCTCCATCCAGGTCGAGGCACAGGTCATCACGAGGCCGATCAAGGTGTCCGAGCCGGAGATCGCCGACAGGTCCAACGACAGCATCGGAAGACCGGGGTCGAAAGAGACGGTGGACGGACCGTCGAAGAGCCCGGCCAGGTCGCCACGCACCAGACGCGCGAGCGCATGGGCGGCCTCGCGACCGTCGGTGCGCAGCTCCGCAATCGTCGAGCCGGCAAAGGACCACTCGGGTTCCAGCATTGCGTCGACGACCATCGGCAGGACCGGCGTCGAACTCGTGCATTTCGTGGTGTCGAGCGCGATGTCGAGCGCCGTGCGCTCGGTCGCGCGAAGTGCTCGCCCCAGCGTGGCCTCTGCAAGCGCTGCGAGGAGGCCGAGGCGCCTCGATCTCACCTGCGCCTGCCAGGCAGCATCCTCCAGACCAGAAGGACGTGGCCCGTCGTCTAGCGGGTTGAGGCGGGCGGAGGTTCCGACGCCGAGCTCAATCGCCTGGCCGCCGAGGGCACGGGTCACCACGGTCCACTCGCCCTTCGGGTCGCCTGGGACGTACACCCGCCGGCCGAAGGCGATACAGCGCGCGGCAAGAGATTTCGCCAGAGTGGACTTCCCCCGACCGATCTGGCCGGCCAGACAGATATTGGGATTGGTGAGTGCTCCCTGGCGGTAGAGCTCCCACGGGTCATAGCAGAAGGCAGCCCCCGACCAGGCGTCCTGGCCGATCAGCATCCCTGCCGAGCCCAACCCCTCTTCTGCGAGGAAGGGGTAGGCACAGGCCAAGACCTCGGAGGTGGCCCGGTGCGGGACGAGCTTGAGGCGGCAGTAGGAGCGGCCCGCCATCGGACCGGCCTCGCCCCCTGGCGGCAGGAAGGGCCGTTCGCGTTGTTCTCGACGGAGCGCCTCCATCTCGGCGCGGCGCTGGTCGATGAGCCCCTTTCGGTACTCTGCTTCCACCTGACGAGCGGACCGTCGTCGCCCCCGGTCAGAACGCGAAGGCGACCAGCCGGCAGCGCCGTAGACGCGAGCACCTGGCTCGAGCGGCAGAGAGCGAGGGGTGAGAGGCGGTGCGCTGCCATTTTTGTCCTGCTCTGGTGGCGCAACCGGTCGGCGGCGTCGGCCGAGTGTCGCTTTGGCGTCCATCAGAAGGTCGTGCGTGCGAGCGGGAGGGCCGCCGCGATGAAGCCCTGCATCTGGCGTCCGTAGAGCGGCCGGACCTCGCAGGCCGCCTGCGCGGCAGCGCGGGTGACCGTGGCGACCGCTGCCTCGAGAGCCTCCGGGGTGGGCGCCGTCACCGTGACGAGGCCGGTGAACTCCACGTCAGTGTGGCCCGCGATCACCGAGCGTTCCCTCGCCACAAGGTCGTCGTACTCCTGCGCGTCGGACAGGTCGGCGATCTGGCCGATGCGGGACTTTTGCGTCGAGTCGGCGACCGCCTCGGTCTTCTCCCGGCGGATCTGGCGCAGCGCTCTGTCGGTCGGGAGCGGTCGGGAGGTGATCGAGAGCGTCCGGCGCACTCCGGGCGTGAACACGAGTGGGTGCAGGAAGTCCGGAGGCACGTCGATGCGAGGCCACTCCGATACCCACAGCACGCTCGACCAGGCGGAGTCGTGACGAAGCTGCTGCCATGACTCCGAAACCGCCACTGGGCCCGCGTGGCTCAGGTTGGCCGCCGGGTCCGAGGACGGGTCGATCTCCGCGGCCGGGTCGAAGGCTTGGCGGACGATCGCGGCCAGGTCCGCCTCGCCGAGCCAAACGAGCGGGCGCAAGCCGGCCTGGCGGAGGGCGTCGGTGAGACAGGCCATGTCGGCTCTCAGCACCTCGGCTGCTCCCCGGATGCCGCGACCGGCGGCCTTGATCGCCCGGGCGGCGGCGCGAAGGTCAAGTGACAGGCTGACGGTGGTGCGATGGTTGGACGAGTCCAGGCGCACCTGGCCCAAGAGTCTCTGGTACTGGGTGGCCGCCCACCCGCCGTCGTTGCTGCCGTGCTCTACCCACCAGTCCGTCTGGCTCCGCGCCGGATCGGGAATCGTCGCCTCCAGCACCTGAATGGCGGCGCACGTGCCCGACTGTGCGAGCTGGGCCATGACCCGGCCCCAGCGACTCACCCTGAGTGAGCGGTCCGGATCGTCGAGGAGGGCGAACGCCGGATGACTGACCCCCAAGACGGCGGTAAGCGTCTGGCGGTGCGGGTCGTGGACCATGGCCGCGCCCGAGCCTTTGTCGACATGGAGGCGCATCGAAGCGGCGTCACCCGGCAGGGCGAGCGTCCCGGCCGGCCGAGGCCTTTCGACCCTCGTCCGGAACTGCGTCTGGCCGACGGCCTTTCGGGCCGCGAAGTGCGCCGCTGTTCCCGCCCACTCGACCACCGGGCGCCCCGCCACGCGTACGAACACGGCCGCCCCGAGCGGTAACCAGACCAGACCCGACGCGGCGAGTGCCATGGGTCCTCCGACGAACAGCGTTGCGACGGCGACGGCCGCGGCACTGCCAAACGCCACCACACGGGGTGTCGAGAATCCCAGCAGTAGGCCGCGAGTCGAGCGACGTGCAAAGCGGACGCTGATCGGGAGAGACGTATAGCTCTGCTGAGTGTTCACGGTGCGCTCCTTCCTCGCGAGGATCCGGGTGGCTGACGAGGCGATGACGGCGGGCCAGCTGGCTCGGGTGCCGAACCTGGCGCGCCTTCAGCTGCACACCGTGACATCGTGGATCGGGCGCTATTGGCCGGGCCGGTCCGTCCCTGTTGCGGGCCGGCCTGTGAGGTTACAGACGAGCTCGACCTCCCGGCGACACCTTGGCCGACGCCATCCGGCGCAAGGCCGGCCTTGCCATTGGGCCCGCTTTGGCCTCCCGGCCTCCCCGGTGCTCCATTCCCGCCCGGAACGCCGACTGGGGCGGTGAAGGCTCTGCTGGATCCTGCTGTCGCGCCCGCGAGCGCGGACCCTGTCATCGCTCCGGCACCGCCGGTGGCCGGTGCCGCCAACCGCTGGAGATACGGAGCGGCCTTTTGTGCCATTCGGCCAGAAACTGCCGCTCCGCCGACGGCGCTCGAGCCGAGCGAATGGAGCTGGTAGGCGTGCTCGCCGGTGAAGTGGACGACCTTCAGCGCCAACCATGGGGCGAACCCGGCGAGGAGGAGCACGAGGATGCCCGAGATGACCTGGGTCACTTTCTGGGTGCCACCCGAGCCGTCCTGGCCGACCCCGTCGATCAGGATGCCGTATCCCGCGACGAAGACCAGCACCAGGATCAACTTGGAAAAGATGAGCGCGATGGTCGTCTCGATCCATCGGCGCGTCCACGAGACGGTGATGTCCGCCAGCGATCCTGCGAACGCGAGGGGAGCGAACACCGCCGTGACGACGATCAGGACCTTGCGGACTACGAGAGCGGCCCACACGATCACCGCTGCCGCGATGCAGGCGAGCGACAACAACAACAGTGCCGCCGAGCCACCGACTGCCGTGGTGAGCGCGCCCGTGCCCAAGATGAGCTTGCCGAGTCCCGCGATGTTCGTGCCCGTGGCGAGCTTGACGACGCCGGCACACAGGCTGTCAGTCGCTCCGAGAAGCAGATTGACCACAGCGATCGCCACGCCACCGCCGATGAACGCGACGACGAGACCCTTCGCGGCTCGCGCGAGGCCACCAGGCTCACGGCGAAGGACGCTTTGGATGATCTGGATGCTGAACAAGCCGACCGCGACCGCCCCGGCGATCGCGGCGGTGATCCCGAGCTCCAGGTCGAAACCCCGTCCGCCGAGGTGCACCGCCGTCGCCGCGGTCATCTGGACCCACAGCCAGTTCACGGCGTGGTCTGCCGCCTGGCCGAAGCTCTCGGCGATGGCGTGGAACGCGTCGCCGGCGGCAGACTTCGCGACGTCGCCGGCGCACTGTCCGTAGGTGGCCGGGTTGTACCACTCACAGCCCATCTCTAGGACTCCTTCCAGTCAGAGACGAGCACCGTCCCGTATCCGTCGCGCCAAAGGGCCGACCCCACTTGGACCACCAGGGAAAAGCGCCTCGTCGTCGTGGCGTTCCCCCGTGTGATCGTGAGCACCCCCGACACGTCCTCGACCGCAGCACGGAGGTCGGTCGGCTGCCAGCCGGCGTCGATCATCTGCTGCCACTGCGGCTCGGGCTGGCATTCCAGATCGCTCGCCGACCACTCGGTGCCCGCCGCGGCGTCGGCGCGCCACTCGCTCGGCGACGGGAGCGGCGACGACTGGCCGATCATCCCCGGTCTGAGCACCGAGACGTACAACGTCCGCTGCTGGAAGGCGCTCGGGATGCCGGGCATGAGGTCCGGCGCTCCCTCGGCGACCAGCCACGCCCCGAGCGCGTGACGGCTCTGGCGGGCGAAATTGATGTCGAGAAGGCCGGCCACGAACTCGGTGGCCCAACCTTCGGGCGTTTGACTGACGGAAAGATCCGGCCAACCGCCGTCGATCGCGGGACCCGGGAGCGCCAAGGCTTCGGCCCGCTTCATCATCGCCACGTTGCTCGCGGATGAGAACCCCAGCTCGAAGCCCTTGTCGTACTGCTGCTGTACCGGCGACGCCTCCGGCACGGCGGTCGCCGGCGCGACCGGGTGCCAGCCGCCGGCCGGGACCGAAGTCGTCGTCGAGGAATCCCTCTGTCTTGTCGGATGGCTACTCGCCGCCGCGCGGTGGCCGCCGTTAAGGACAGCGGCGAGACCGGCTCCGATAATCAGCGCACCGAGTACCAACGGGACCCCGGCGAGGATCGTCCGTCGCCTCATAGGTGTGACCCTGCGCCAGCGAAGAAGTTGATGAGCGTCACCGCCCCGCCCGTGAGCGCGGCGGCGATGAACGCCACGAGCACTCCGGTCTTTCCTCGCCCTGCCAGCACGGGGTTGACCGAGTGATTGCCAATCGCCCACACGATCGCTGAGATCACGAGTCCCGCGAGGCTGGCGACAAGACCGATCGTGAGCAACGCCCCGACGATGTTGTCCAGCTCGGAGATGCCCGGAAGCCCCGAGGTGTTCGGGCTGACGCTCACACTTGAGAGCACATGCATGAGTTGTGGCTCCTTCCTTTGTTGGTTGCTGCTACTGGTCTGGGGCCGGGTCGCGAATCGCGATCAGGCCGCCAGAGACGAAGGTGTCCCAGATCTGAACGGCCACCCCGTACTGGGGATCGATGGCCGAGAGGACGAGGCCGTAACCGAGGTAGATGCCGACGTGGCCAGCGAGCCCCGGTCCTGGTGAGTCCGAGCCCGGTACGAGCACGAGGTCTCCGGGCATGAGCTGGGCCGCGCTTACCGTGACCCCTTCTGTCTGTTGGACGCTGGAAGCGTGCACAAGCTGGACTCCGACTGTCGCCCACGCGGCCATGGTCAGCCCCGAGCAGTCATAGGCGGCCGGTCCAGCACCTCCCCACACATAAGGCTTTCCAAGCTGCGCGATGGCGAACCGGACGACCTCGGCGTGCTTTGGCAGCGTGCCTGGCGGGATGGTGTAACCGGGCGGCAGCCCGTGCCCTTTGCCGGCGAGCCCGCCTGTGCCTTGCCCGCAGGCGCCTGGGGCGTTGGCATTGGCGACAACGAGGGCGAGAATCCTGCCGGCCGGCCTCCAGTTCGGCTCGTAGTTGGACCCGCTGCTGTAAGCGGAATGCTGCACGTCCTGAGCTGCAAGCCAGGGCGCGATCTGTTGCCAGTGCGACACCGAGAGCAACCGGCGGACGAACGCATCGGTGGCGTAGGTGGGGTCCATGAGCTGGGCCGGGGTGCCCCAGCCCTGCGAGGGGCGTTGCTGGAACAGCCCGAGCGAATCTCTGTCGCCATGGTCGAGGTTGTGCAGCCGACTCTCGGTCATCGCGGTCATGAGGGCGATACGCGCCACGAGGGTGTTGTCACTAGAGGCGGCCATCGCCGCCGAGACGATCGCATCCGCATTGGCGGCTTGATCCGCGGCGAGACCCTGCACTGGACCGCCGACAGAACACGTCTGGCCTGCCAACTCGGCGACGGTCAGGACCGACGCCGATGTCGTGTTCTGGCCGACTCCGCCGATCACAGTGAGCCCGAGCGTCAAGGTCGTCACCGCTGCCGCGGCGCCGGCGGCGAGCGACCACCTCATCGCGCCGTTCATGTCACCGCTCGGTCGCGGACCATGCCGACGATGCTCAGCCTTCGACCTACCGCGTTACCTACCGACTCGTGTCGGCTGTGTAGGTTGCTCGCTCTGTGGGTAAGTCGCCCGGACTCCCGAAGGGATGGCGTTCTTGTGCCCTCGGCCCGTTCCTGATGCCGCGCTCGCGAGCGCGGACCAGACCTCCGGGTGCCGCGAGCCTCTCGATCGGACAGACGACCGAGACTGCCTGGTAGTCCTATCGACTCGCGGCCGCCGGGACCGGGCGATTCAAGAGGGTGCTCGCTGGCTGCGTGGACACGGCGTACGCGCTGCCGCCAGGTGTGATCGTCGTGGGCCATCACCCTGAAGGCGATGCTGCGTACACGCTATCTGTGCACAACTCGACGCGGTCTGTGAACAACTCGTTGAAGCGGCGAGACAGGTCCCCTTGAAGTCGAAAAACTTCTTTGAGGGCCTGACCTTCGCTCACTGCTCCTCACGCCGTCGAACTGGCGGAACCGGAGTACAGCGATCGACTCAGCCTCGGCGCTTGCTCGAGAGCCAGAACCGCGAGCTGGGAGCGCCACCAGCGCATGGTCTCCGGCGGGGGTTGATGCGCCGTGTCGAGCGCTGACAGTCGAACAGCGACCCAAAAAGTGAGCCCTCTCCGCCACGCCACCTGGCACGGCCGGGCGCGGCCAGGACGGGGTCCCGCCACCAAACGAAGAACCGTCGGGTCGGACATCTGAGCCGAAAGGCGTTCAGCCGGTCGCAGCTGCTGCGCCGGGAGAACTCCCGGCAGGCAAGGACCCGCGACCGAGATCGGCACCGGTGACGCGTGCCGCGCCCACCAGTCGCCGGCTTGGACAACTGCTGCTTCCATACGCGCAAACGGGAGGTCCGAGTCAGCCCCCGCCAGGCGCAGCAACTCCTCGACCGCTGAGGACAGCCGCGGGTTCTCGGCAGCCGCTGGCTCTTGTTCGATCGCAGCCAGCCGGTCCGGGTCAGCAAGCGTCAGTTGAGCACGGTACGAGGACGAGAAACGAACCGGCCGCGCCAGGTCAGTTGTAGCCGCAACCCGGCGGCTCACCTCCGGTACGTCCACCGGTCCGTAACAGGAGTCAACCTGGGCCAACCGCACCGTCGCCAACGCCGCCGCAGCGGCTGCGGCGGGACTATCCCGCCTTCGCGAACCCGCCCATTCAATCAGCAGTCTCACCGCCGGCTGAGAGAGCGCTTCGTCGCGCCTACGTCCCAGCTCTTTCGTCGATGCGTGCGCCCGCACACGCAGTTCCGGGTATTGCAGAACCCGGCACCAGGTCCGGTAGGTCCAGTCAGGCAGAGAGGGGGGGCGAGGATCGCACAGCAGGGACGTGAGGACCGCGTTGAGGCAATGGATGCTGGGGTCGCCTGCGCCAATCAGGACGGCTCCGTTGCGGGTCGTCCCTCGTGAATGAATCACTTGGGTCATGTGATGACACTCCGCCCCCAGCTACTGACATCGGAATGTCGCAAGCTGGCCCTTTAGCGGTCATCTCCCGGGCACCCCGTGCTCCGGTCGGTACGCTCTCGCGCGTGACCAGGATCGGCCCTCGCCAGGAAGTGACCCTCCTCAGAGCCCTGGTGAGGGAGCGCCGGCTCACCGTCCAAGAGACACTGGATGTCCTCCAGCTGCGCGCCGAACGAATGAACGAGCGCAGTTACGCGCTGTCGGATCGTCAGCTCCGGAGGTGGCTGGCGGGAGATGTCGTGTCCCTCGACGGAGTTCGCCCGGCCAATATTCGGGTAGCAGAAGCTGAGTTCGGCTGGCCAATCGACTCGCTCTTGGCCGCTGACCGGCGGCCACCAGCACGTTTGGATTCACCACCGGAACCACAAGAGGTTCGGGAGCTGCGCACGAACGAGTTCATCTCGTGGGTTGCCGCGCACTCGACGCTCAGCTACGAGGCCGCGTACAGGGCGGTGGCGGAACGAGCCGACGAGTTCGCGTCCGTATCGCCCGTTATACGCGCCGCCGGCGAGCACGCCCGGTCCCACGTCGGTAGGGCCCAGATCGCCCGAGCGGTTGCTGACTATTACAGCGATCCGGCTGCGTTCTACAGCGCGCGGGTCGGCCAGCGCATCGTCCGCCTCAGCGTCCTGTCCAACCAGGACTGGGTCGGCTTGGCGGTTCCGTTGGGAGGTGATGCCGAGTCCTGCCCTCCGCCGCGACGAGGTGACGGCCCCGCGGTGCGCCTGAACGACAGCCAGGTCCGATCGGCGCTTGACCGCTTGGCGGCAGCAGAAGTCACCGGCACGGTGATGGTCAACAACCTCCTGTACAGGCTCTCCGGCCTCGAGATCGCTGACTGTCATCTGGCTGCGCACTTTGCATGCTCTGACTTCGCCACCTACGCGTTGACAGCGGACCTCCTCGAAACAGAGCTGCGGGACCTGGCACGGAACGACGTGCGATACCCGGATGCCACTACGGCCCCGCTACGCGACGCCTGGCTTCCGACCGTGAAGGCGGGACTGGCCTTTGACGAGCGGGTCTGCGTCGGCGGACCTGTCTGCCTCGTCGCGATCGCCGACGGCGATCAGTACCAGCTGCTCGTTCAGGAGCGCTCGAACCAGGTCCTCAACGTGACAGGAGCGCTAGCCGTCATCCCGAAGGCGTTCCACCAACCGATCGCGGATGCATACAGCGAGACCCGCATCTCAACGACTATTGAGCGAGAGCTTGAGGAGGAGCTCTTCGGACGGGTTGACCTTGAGCAGCGCTCGGCCGAATCCATGCGGCGAGCGGCCCCGCTGCACCCCTCCAACGCGTCCGCGCCGATGAGGTGGTTGCGCGCTCATCCTGACTCTTGGCGGATTGAGTGCACCGGTTTCGGGATCAACATGGTGACCGGGACATACGAATTCTCCTGCCTCGTCGCAGTCGAAGACCAGGCGTGGTGGACGAGCTACGGACACCTCCTCGGGGCCAATTGGGAGGCCATCCGACTGCACCGCTACTCGTCGCTGGACAGCGAAGGCATCCTTCACCTGATAGGCGACCCGCGCTGGAGCAATGAAGGTCTCTTCGCGTTCATCGAAGGTCTTCGTAGGCTTGCGGACCTGGACTTCTCTCGGATGAGGGTGCCAACTATCGAGAGGATCTCATGAGCAAAGGCGACTGGTACTTCGGCAACGCGGTTCGCGACGGCGCGGAGCGCCGCGGTTGGATCGTCGGCCACTTCATGAACGAGGGCGAGTTACGTCAATCGGAGGGGGTCGAGATCAAATGGGGCGTTCATGCGAGCGGTGAAGAGCGGGCCGTTTGGCAGGGTGACGAGAGGCGCATCACCGTTCTCCTGCTCGTGAAAGGCAAATTCCGCGTCGACCTCTCCGTGGACAGCTTCATCCTTAAGCAGGAAGGCGACTACGCCATGTGGGGTCCGGGCATCGGTCACTCCTGGCGAGCCGAGCAAGACTCGGTCGTGGTCACGGTTAGGTGGTCGTCCACCCCTTTGAGAGAAGGTTCAAACGGTGCGTAGTAGGCCGCGGATGGACTAACGACCAAGCGCCCCGGCGACGTCGGCTTTGGCCCGCGACTCCCGCAGCAAGCCGGCCGATCGCCTTTCGAACACATGTGCGTTGTCCCATCGCCTCCTCGACCCCGCGGCAGGCCCCATGATTCTTCGCAGAGCGCCCCTCGAGGTTTGAGTCCGCTGCGAAGCGCGCAAGCACCCAACCCACGCCAAGACGTACTCGCTACGGAGGTTCGACGAGCGCGACGCAACCCTTCAGTGGAGGGATGCAACTGTCGGGGGGTACCGCGAGCCGTATGATGATGCCTCTTTGGTGGTCTGATGCGCTCAGGTGCTTTAAAGGCGGGGAGGCGGTAGAGCACGAACCTTCTTCCCAGGGCCCCCATGTCGCCCCGGCGGCAATCAATCGCCTCGCTAACCGCGACCAAAGAGAGACCGGCCTTGCCAGCCCACCCGACCGTGCACCCGCCGACGTTTCCGAGTCTGCGGACCCACTTGCCATCGTGCGGAGGACTGCGAGCAGGCGGTTCGAGGGTCGCCCGGTCGGCCCCTGGGCGGCGACTGAGGCGGTGATCACTCTCCGGAGTTTCCTGGAGGACACCGGCGTATGGGCGGAAGGGCGCCTCCACGGCGTCTCTTCTTCAGCCCCGACACGCCGAAGCTCCCGAACCTTCTGCCACGGGCGCTCCCACCCGACGTCGACCAAGTGCTGATGGCGCGGTGGTGGTTGACCTCGAAGACGACTTCTCCCGAGCGGCGATCACGATCCTGCGCCTAGGCGGGCCCCTGCGCATTGGCGAGCTCCTCGATCTCGAGCTCGACTGCCTACTCGATTACGGGCGACCGACCGATGGCTCCGGGTGCCCGCGGGATGCTGAACAGCGAGCGGTCCGCCGCCCCGCATCCGCTCGCCGAGACCTCACTAAAGCAGTGGTGCGCGCGGCGCGGATGCCAGCGTGCGCTTCCCCATCTTCGAGGTCGCCCCACCGACTTCGTCTTCATGGGGGGCGGTCGGCGACTTCGGACCGCGCAGTCCAGCGGGGCCCCGCCGAGGCCGTCCGTCTGGCGGGTCTCACCACTGCGGACGGTACGGCGTTGCGGTCGTGCCCCACCAGCTCCGGCACACCCACGCGACCGAGCTCGTGAACGCCGGCATGAGCGTCGCCCAGCAGACGCCGAGCCGTCGTGCGAGCGAGGCGCGCCAGTAGGTTGCCTCGTTGGCTCGGCGGCTCTGCGTCCAGACCTTCTATTTCGTCGACCATCGCGGTACTCTTCTGTTGGATGTCAGTGACGGTTCGGCTCACGACCGAAAGTGCGGGGTACCTAGGTGGAGCCGGACAGTGGGCCGGGAGAAGATCGAAAAGGTGACGAGTACCCGAAGCATTAGTCGCAACTACAATAATTCTTGGACCGTCCAGAGCAGGCTTGGTGGCCGATACTTTCATCGGTGCGGAATCAGCGAGCGCAGGCAGTGACTTACCTACCGCTCAGCGGCGGCACGATGACTGGGCCTCTCAGCCTTGGGGGCAATCAGCTTTCGGACGCAACGATCAATCAGACAGGTGCGGTCGGAAGCGCGCCGAGCCAGATTATTTATGGTCAATCGGGACTTAGCGGAATAGTTGTGGGAAGTGGGAACTCGAAGGCGTGCGTACACATCGACGTCGGGCAGGTGACCGGTTGTCTTGCGAACAACAACGTGCCCGGAACGCCCCCCTGCTATGACTCCGGTTGCACCATCCAAAGCAATTTAACGACGGTTGCGGACGCGAACACTACGAGTGCTTACCTCGGCCAGTTGGTCGGGCCCCAGGGTTCCTCCGGATCGACCTTCCCCTTCGGTACGACTATAACGGGCGTAAGCGCGGGCGTCAGTTTCACTGTGGCCACGGGCAACGCCTGGCAGGGAAGCTCAGGGGCCGTGAGCTTCCCGCTCATCATCGGTGGCTCGCAGAACGACCAAAATGCTGGCATCACGATTCATCAGTGGAGCGACCAGGGCGCCGGTATTACGTTGAACAACTATGGGTCCGGTGATGCCATCTTCTCGGCAAACCTTTCGGAGACCCTCGCTGGCAATGCCCTCAACGCTTGGCAGGGTCAAGCCTACCCCGGCTCGGGTCCAGGATCGATGGCTGTAGGTAACGCTATCAACGTCAAGGTCTGGGGACTAGGTATCGGCATCAACGTCAGCGACGGCGCGAAGGCCGGGAACGCGGCCCTCGTCAATCTATCCCGTTCGAACGGGACGGATGGCATTTACATTGACATCCTCGACTACGCGAATAACTCAGCTTCTCTCGTCAACCTATTCCAGAACACGCAAGCCTACAACGGGAACATGGTTGTCATTAACTCCGAGGGAATCAAGACGGGCTTCATGGTCAATCTTCGTCAGGAAGCAAGTACGTTCAGCGGAACAGGACTCCGCATGACTCTGGCCGATGGCACGGGAAGCTTCACCGGATACTTCATCGAGTGCCTCAACAACACAGCCAGTAAATTCTCCGTCGACTCGTCAGGGACAGTCGTAGTTGCCTCGACGCTGCAAGCTAACAGCGGAGCACAGCTCAATGGCTACTCGACCCTGTACGCCGGATCCGGGGTGCCGTCGAGCGGAACCGGATCCAACGGGGACTTCTATTTCCGCCAGAATGGCACCTCAGGCAATCACATCTACTTCAAGTCGTCGGGCTCGTGGACCGCTCTCGTCTGAGCCCCGAGACAATCCAACTCGCACTCACGGTGATCCGTCAGGCTCCCTTCCAGATCACCGGTGCGCAGGCAGCTGAACACGCCGCCCTCATCTGCCGAGCGCTCGCTGAGCTTGAGGCAGCGCTCCGGGAGGAGGAATCACCCGGATCCGTTGGTTCCGCGACGACCGATATGGAGTCCTCGGGCGCCACCTGGCCAAAGGTGTAACGATGAGGATCGAGCGGTGGCATTCGGCAGCTGCGCCGTCGGAATATTGGCGTGTCGGGGCGCTATTCCTCGCTGCAAGTACCGTGCTGCTCCTCGCTGGAATGGCCGGAACCGATGCTGCCGTGGCAGGGCCGCATACGGATGACTTCGCTGTGGAGCAATCCTATCCGGTTGACCTTGGAAGCTTCAAAGGTGTTTCCTGCCCATCCACGAACGACTGTGTTGCCGTGAGTGTCCAAGCTGGA
>Ga0209415_10007491_pt1 | contig 19055 bp, 21 predicted proteins | sample PeaSoiSIISIP2007_FD_187696 | JGI IMG/M metagenome (GOLD analysis project Ga0209415, IMG submission 187696) | Peat soil microbial communities from Weissenstadt, Germany - SII-SIP-2007 (SPAdes) (version 2) | ecosystem: Environmental > Terrestrial > Soil > Wetlands > Peat | place: Germany...
GGAGACCAGGGGCCCAATACCATAAACGGCGACGGGGACCGGGCGGGCTTCAGTGCCGTCGATATCGGCATCGACCATTACCAAGCTGATGTTCCCGGCTCAGCCCCGGCGGTCCTCTCCGGTTATGTTTCGCCCAGCTAGGACTACCGGACGGAAACTGGCTGAGCCCTGACTGTCGGCGAAAAACGAGCCTTGCGAAGTTGGCGCTATTTTGATACCCTAGGGGGTATGTGTAGAGCAGTCACCTGTCGTAAGTGCGGCCGACCGAGCTGGAAAGGGTGCGGTGCCCACGTCGAGCAAGTGCTAGGCCACGTTCGACGCTCTGAGCGCTGCCAGTGCGGCTCCGGAAAGATACCGCCGGCCCAGACAAACGCAAAACGCAAATCGTGGTTTTCTCGTTTGAGCGCCATGCGTTAAGACGGACCGAGATCTAGTTCCGAATTCGCCTGCCCTGCCGAGACAGCTCTGGACCCCCCTAACCCGGTCAGCCCTTCGCTGGAAGATACCCACTCTGGTACAGCGATATACCCAAAGGGGCACCGTATAGATCAGGACCTCTAAGTCCCATATAGGAGCGAGTTGGCCTGGGACGGGCCCAATGGACGGCCGAGACTCGGACCTGTTGGTCTTTTTAGGGGGTTTCTGGCTGGTGGAGTCGTACCGCACGGAACGATCCCGCGTCAGCTCCACGGTCCCGGTGCCCCAAGCTCCCGCAGCCACAACCGTTTGAGCCTGCTGTCCAGTTGGGAAATGTGCCGTTTTCGAGCAGTCGGCGGCGCATCGCAAGTTATATCTGTAGAGGCTGACGAAACCAACGTCAACCCGTTCACCTAGCAACACTTGAGCCGGTAGGTACCTTGCCCCCCTGGGTACATGCACGGCTCCACCCCAGTACAGTAACCTGACCGGATAGGTGCCCCTAAATGTGGACGGGCCCTGACTTCTCGAGGACAGAGGAGGACAAGTGGAACTGGACGCTTCAGCGCTAAGCGACGTGGCCAAGCGGTTACGGCGAGCTCAGGGCCAGATCGGCGGCATCATCCAGATGATCGAGGACGGCCGGCAGTGCGCCGACGTGCTGACCCAGATCGCGGCGGCCTCCCGGGCCCTGGACCGCGCCGGCTTCAAGCTCGTGGCCACCGGGTTGCGCGAATGCCTGGCCCGCCCCGAGAACGCCCGAGAAGGGGTACCGAGCGAGCAGGAGCTCGAGCGGCTGTTCATGGCCCTCGCCTGAGCTCAGCGCTCGGCGCAAATGTGGCCCGCTGACCCCAAAGTGACAATTTACGGCACGCCGGCATGAAAGTACCGGGTAGCCCGCTTGCACCGCTGGTCGGCGACGGTGCCCTGGTGCCGTGCGTCGACGGCCAGGAACGGCCGTACCTTTCATGCGACGCCGCCGCCTCAACGCCAGCCTTCCCCTCTGTCCTGGCCGCCGTTGAGGACTTCTTGCCCTGGTACTCGAGCGTGCACCGGGGGGCGGGGTACAAGTCACAGCGCTCGACCGACGCCTACGAAGGGGCGCGGGACGCCGTCCTGCGCTTTGCCCACCGCCAGGGCGGTGACGACGTGGCCATCATCTGTCGCAATACGACCGAAGCCATAAACCATCTCGCCTACCGTTTGCGGTTCTCGCCCGGTGACGTCGTCGCCACGACCGTTGTCGAGCACCACGCCAACATGTTGCCCTGGTCCCGGGCCGCCCGGTGCCGCTACATCGAGTGTGGCCAGGGCGGCACGTTCGAGCCCGTTGACGTCGTCGCCGCGCTCGAGACCAGACCGGCTCCCCGGCTCCTGGCCGTCACGGGCGCCTCGAACATCACCGGGTGGGTGCCGCCCATAGACGAACTGGTGGCCATAGCTCGCGATCGTGGTATCCCCGTCATGGTCGATGCCGCTCAACTGGCCCCGCACCGACCGCTGCCGGCCGGGCCCGACTTCATTGTGTGGAGCGGCCACAAGATGTACGCGCCCTTCGGCGCCGGGGTGCTCATAGGCCCCCGCCGCGTGTTCGAGGAGGGGGACCCCTTCCTGGTCGGTGGCGGGGCCGTCGACCTGGTCGAGCTGGACCAGGTGCTGTGGACCAAACCCCCGGACCGGGAGGAAGCCGGTTCCCCCAACGTGGTCGGCGCCGTAGCTCTGGCCGCGGCCGTCGACCAACTTGAAGCACTCGGCTGGCCCGCCGTCACCGCCCATGACCGCGAGATCGCGGGCGCACTCCGCTCGGGCTTGACCGCCATCCCCGGCGTCCACATCCTCGGCCCGGATCTGGGCACGGAGACGCTGCCGGTGGCAACGTTCGTCATCGACGACATTCCCCAGTCCCTGGTGGCCGCAAGGCTCTCTTTCGAAGATGCCATTGGGGTGCGCCACGGGTGCTTCTGCGCCCACCCCTACCTGGTACGCCTCCTCGGCCTGGGCCCGGGCGAGGTCGCCGAACATCGCTCACGCGCCCGGCGTGGTGACCGTAGCCAGATGCCCGGTGCGGTGCGTGCCAGCCTCGGGCTCAACGCCTCGGTCGCCGACGTCGAGCGGCTTTGTGCCGCCGTCGCTCGCTTGGCGGCCCTGGTTCCGGCGCCGGTCACCTACGTCCAGGACCCCGGGACGGGCGACTTCAGCCCGGGCCCTGCGTCGGCGCCGTGGCTAGCGGCCATGAGGCAGCACGGGTCGTCCTGCTCGCCGGGCTGAGCCCGGGCTGACGGCCTGCTCGGCCGAGCGGACGAAGGGCGAGAGGCGCTCAGATCACGTGCGGCAGGCTCCGAGCGGCCGTATAAAGGGCCACGACGACCAACAAGGCGGTGAAGGCGCGCGCCAGCAATGCGGGGCGGGCGACAGTGGCGAGCCGGTTACCGGCCACCGAGCCCACCACGGCGGCGGCGATGAAGGCGGCGACCAGAGGCCAGTCCACCTGGACGTGGGTACCGATCCGGGCGGCCAGCGCGGCGGCGGTGTTGATGGCGATGACCAGCAACGACGTCCCGACCGCCTCGGGCATCTCGAAGCCGAGGACCAAGACCAGGGCCGGCACTACGACGAAGCCACCGCCAACCCCGAAGAACCCCGTCAGCAGGCCCACCACCGACGCCGCTCCCAGCACCCGCAGCGCCCTGGCGCGCCCCGCGGTCGGTATGCCAGCCGGTCCCATCGCCGCACGCGGGCCCGCCGCCAGCGGCAGAACTGTGCCCGCGCCGGGGACGTACTTACCGCCGGCGACCACCGGCCCGGCGCTGACCGGGGCGTAATTGGCCCGGCCCCGGCCGGCGCGGTACGCCATGGCGGCTGCGGCCACGAGCATCAAGCCGGCGAAGGCGCTCAGCAATACGAAAGAGCCGATCTTCGCCGACAGGCGGCTACCGAGGACAGAGCCGGCCACTCCGAGTGCCCCGAACATGAGCCCGTCGCCGAAGCGCACCCGGTGCGCCCGGGCGTGCGCCGTCATCCCAGCCACGGCCGTGACCCCCACGATCACCAATGAAGCCGTGGTGGCCCCGTGGGCGTCCTGGCCGAGAAGGTAAACCAGTGCGGGCACCGTCAGGATCGACCCGCCCCCGCCCAAAGCGCCCAGGCTGAGCCCGATCACCAGGCCTACGGGTACGACAAGGGCCCAGGGGGCGACGTTCACTAGACCGAGCAGCGGTTGGGGCCGAGCTCAAGCTGGCGGAGGCCCGGGCCGGCAGGGGCCCCGGTCATGTTCGCCTTCATCATCTCAAGGTAATTCGGCGGCCTCTGGCCTACCCTGGCCGTCGCCCAGGCCACGAATTCCTCCGGGCCGAGCGATAGGGGCCGCAGCGTCGCCCGCAGCTCTGCCACGGTTGCGCTCACGGGGTTACCGGGCACCACAAGGACATCATCGCCGTAGTGGGCAGGCAGGACCGTTACCCCGTCGGCCAGGCTGAGGACCTCGTCGTGCAGAGAGCGGTAGAGGTTGGCCGCGAACTCCTCGGCACGCTCGGCCAGGTCGGGCCGACCCACGCCGCACACAAAAAGCGTGTCGCCGCTCAGTACGGCGTGCCCCCCCACCACGTAAATAGTCGAGCCTTGCGTATGGCCAGGAGCATGCACCGCCGCCACGGACAGGCCCACGCCTCCCCCCAGCTCGAAGCGGCCCCCGTCGTGCAAGGGGGAAAAGGCAAAGCCAAAGGCGTCGGCGGGGTTGAGGTGCAAAGACGCACCCGTCTGGTCCGCGAGCGCACGGGCACCGGAAAGACGATCGGCGTGCGGGTGGGTGTCGAAGACCCGGCTTATGCGCCACTCCGCGTCGAGCGAGGGGTCGACCACGAACGCGTCGGCCCTGGCACCGATCACGTACGACGGGCAGCCCTTCCCCCGGCGGCGCACCTGGACGATACGAGCACCGGGGATCTCCAAGATGGCCGTGTCGTAGACCAAGCCCCAAGCGGCCATACCGCCGGTGAGGTTGGCTACGTCGGACCCGCCGCGTCGAGGGCGCGCGCCGCTTGCGTCGAGCGGTTGCCGCTGGCGCACACCACCACCACCCGCTGCCCGGAGGGAACTTCGGTGGCCCGAGAAGCAAGCTCGCCGAGCGGGATGTTGACCACCCCGGCGGACACGTCCTGCGGCTCACGCACGTCGGGGACGAAGGGCCGGTCCTCGGTCCCGAGAAGGGCCGCCAGCTCCGTTGCGCTCAGCACCTGGTGCACAAGTCCTCCTACTCCTGCCATCTCCGGCCCACCGCCGGCGCTTTGACCGGCTCGGTGGGCACCGGCGCTGCGAGATCCGGCCTCGCTGGCGTCGCTGATAGGCCGGTCATACCCCCTAGGGTATCAAATCACGGTACCTGCGGCAGGAGCGGTGGCACCCCTCACATCGGCCCCAGCCAACGGAACACCTCGCGGTCGCCTTGGAGCTCGAGCCGCCGCAGCAGCACTGGGTTGTCCCCGGCCTGGCTGCCATGACATGCGACCGCCTGGTGCTGGCGGGAGCGGTCCAGCGCTATCGACAAGTCCAGCGCGCTGTCCGTTCGCCCGACAAAGACGCCACCGAACTCGTCGCTCAAGGCCCGTGCCACGCGGTCCGGCAGGGCCCAAGCGAGCACGGGCAGAGCTCCGGCGGCTAGCGCCGCTTCGGTGGCCCGGCAATGATCGGGATGGCCGGTGACCCCTCCTAAGTCAAAGACGACCAGTAACTCCGGCCGCTGCTCGGCGGCGAGGCGGGCCACCTCGCCCGAAAGTACCTCGAGGGGCACCTCGGCGAGCGAACCGTCGGCGTGGTCCAGTAACTCAACTCGGCTGAGCCCGAGCACGTGGGCGGCGGCCGACAGTTCGCCGGCGCGGATCTCGTGCAAGGGCCCAGAGCTAGCTCCAAGGGTGGAGGCTTCGCCGTGGGTGAAACACAAAACGGCCACCTCGCTGCCCTGTTCGGCCAGCGCGCTCAGCGCCGCCCCGAGCCCAAAACTCTCGTCATCGGGGTGGGCGCAGACGGCCAAGACCGAGCGCGCCCGGGGAAGACCTGGCACGGTTGCGCCCAGGCCCGCTCAGGACCGGGCCGGGGCGGCCTGCTGCTGCTCAGCGACCGGGCGGCGGACCTCGTCCATGTCGATGTCCTTGACCTGGCCTATCAGTTCGTCGAGGGCGCGGCGCGGCAAGGCCCCGGGCTCGGCGTAGACGATCACCTGGTCCCGGAAAGCCATCAACGTCGGGATCGACATGATCCCAAAGCCGGCAGCAAGCTGCGGTTCGGCCTCGGTGTCCACCTTGGCGAAGATGACGTGTGGGTGCTGCTCGGAGGCTTTCTCGAACACCGGGGCGAACGCCCGGCACGGCCCGCACCATGGAGCCCAAAAGTCGACGAGCACTATCTGGTTCGATTTGACCACCTCCTCGAAGTTGCCTTGGCCCATTTTCACCGTTGCCATATCGCTACCCCCGCATCCCGGGTGTCAGTGAGCACCTCACCGCTTTTAACCATTATACCCCCCTGGGTATTTCCGTGTGCAGACCTTCTTGTCCCCGGCCGCCGGGCTGGGCCCCGCGCTCGCCAGGCATGCCTATTGGGGGGGCCGCGAGACCTGCAATTGGCGCCGTGCCGAACACCCCCGGCTCGTCGTCCTAACCGCCGTGCCCATGGCCACCTTGACCCCGCGGGCCAGGATGCCCCCCAAAGGGAACTGATGCCTTGCCGACTGGGGTGTGGCTGGGAACGGGACGGCTGATCACGGTCCTCCTATTCCCGGTGCCGGTGCCGGTGCCGGTAGCGACCCCGTGACGCCCGTCCGTACCATACTGATGACTGCAACTCGATTGGGCGCAACGACACAGGGGGCCGATCACGTGGACAGTTCAGCATTCCTCGGTGCGGCAACAGCCGACCGAGAGGTCCGCGTTGTCGTGCGGGCCGAGCACGGGGAGGTCCGGACACCGATTTGGATCGTCACGGTCGGACCGGACGCCTTCGTGCGCTCCTACCGAGCGGAACAGGGTCGGTGGTACCAGCAGGTGCACGTCTTGGAGGCGTTCCCGCTCGAGCTGGGCGGCGAGCTCGTCTCGGTCCGGCCCGACCCTGTGCATGACGCCAACATGCTTGAGCGGGTCAGCGACGCCTACCTCACCAAGTATGACGGGGAGCCCGAGCTCGTGGCCATGGTGAGCCCGGGCGTTATCGCCACGACACTCAGGCTCGTCCCAGTCGGCGAGTAGCGGCACACCCCGTAAGAACCCTCCGGTGAGAGTGCAAAAGCGACGTTGGCCGAGTTACGCCGCCCGCAAGTGGTAGGAAGTACCTGAGCTGCTCTGCACCCACGCCTGGGGGAGGGCGCCGGCCAAGGCGTGCTGAGCGCACCAGCCGGTGCAGTGGCCGGGGCTATCAGGCCCGGTCCTAACTCGACTAGCGCAGCGACCGTTGGCCCGATGATCGGTTCGAACGCCGGGCCACTTAGGTGGAACCCGCCAATGACCGCCGCGACCTGGGTGACGCCGGCGAGGCGCATGGCGTGGCGGACGATGTTGACGACCCCGGCATGGCCGCACCCTGTTATAACAACCAAGCCCTTGCCGCGCAGGTTCACGACGAGGGCCCCGTCGTCGATGACCTCGGCGTCGTGACCCCAGTGCTGTCCGTCCCATGCCTGGTGGGAGGCGGGTATGCCTCGCTCGAACTCGGTCGTGCGGTCGACCTCCCCAGTGACCAGGATGCAGCCCTGCGCCAACACCGTCGGCTGGCGCCGTTCGACGGCCTCATCAGGCCGACGCCGACCCAGATGTTTGAGGGTCCCAGAACCCGCCTTGGCTCCCTAGACGCCGAGGCCACTGGGCCCCGCCTATACCGAGGTACCCCCATGGGTATAGCCTGCCGTCATGGAGCGCGAGCAGTGGGACGAACGTTACCGGGCTGATGAGCTGGTCTGGAAAGCGGAGCCGAACCGGTTCCTGGTCGAGGAGGTGGCGGGCCTGGCCCCCGGCCGGGCGCTCGACCTCGCTTGCGGCGAAGGCCGCAACGCTCTGTGGCTGGCCGGGAAAGGCTGGCAGGTCACGGCTGTCGACTTCTCGGCCGTGGGGCTGGAAAAGGCTCGGCGACTGGCCTCAGAACGGGAGCTTGAGCTCATCCTGGTCGAGGCCGACGTGGTCGAGTGGGACCCTCCGGTCGCCTCGTTCGACCTTGTCGTCGTCATGTACCTACACCTGCCGGCGGGCGCACGGCGCCGAGTGCTGAGAGCGGCGACGAAGGGTTTGGCCCCTGGTGCGACGTTGCTCGTCGTCGGGCACGACTCCACCAACCTCACCGAAGGCGTGGGCGGGCCCCAGGACCCGGCAGTGCTTTTCGGCCCGGAAGACATCGCGGGCGACCTCGACGGGCTGGAGATCGAGCGCGCCGAGCGCGCCCGCAGACCGGTGGCCACCGGTGACGGCGAGGTCGACGCCATCGACACCGTCGTGCGCGCCGTCCGGCGGTCATAGGGCCCGATCGTGCCTCCCCGGCAGCGACGTTTGCCCTGCACTCATGCCCGGGCCGTCTGATATGCCCTTTGCGCCACAGGGCCCTCTGCCCCAGGCCGAGTACGAGGCCATCTATGCCCGGGTGCCCCGCCTCACCGTGGAGGTCGTCATTACGTCCCAGGCCGGCGTCCTGCTCACCCGGAGGGAGGCCGGTCCCTGCCAGGGCCTTTGGCACATCCCGGGGGGCACCGTACGGTTTGGCGAGCCGCTAGTCGCGGCCGTCGCCCGAGTGGCCCAACACGAGCTGGGCCTCGAGGTGAGGGCCGAAGGGCTTCTCGGCTACATCGAGTACCCGAGCCACCTGGAGGCCGGGCTGGACTGGCCCGTCGGCATAGCGTTTAGGACCGAATTGGCTGCGTCGTCCGCCGGGCAGCCCTTTGCCCGGCCCGAGGTTGCGAGCTGGTTCTCGCAGCTCCCCGACGAGATGCACGACGAGCAAAAGGCGTTCCTGCGTGCCCACGGCCTCGCCACCTAACTATGGGCCTTTACCGCGAGTACGTGCTGCCCCGGCTGGTTGACCGGGCTTGTAGTTCGCAAGGCCTGCAAACGCTGGCGGGCCGAGGTCACATCCGGCCTGGTCGGCCGGGTCGTTGAGATCGGCTCCGGCTCCGGCCTCAATGTCGAGCACTACCCACCCGAGGTGGAAATGGTGCTGGCGGTCGAGCCGGTCAAGCTGGCGCGGCGCCTGGCGGCCCGACGAGTCGGTGCCGGGACCGTGCCGGTGCGTCACATCGGCCTGGACGGCCAGGCCATCGCGCTGGCCAACGCCAGTTGCGACGCCGCGTTGTCCACGTTCACCCTGTGCACCGTCGCAGACCCCGACAGGGTCCTGGCTGAACTGCGCCGGGTGCTCCGCAGCGGGGGACGTTTCCACTTTCTCGAACACGGGATAGCGCCTGAGCCCTCGGTGGCCAATTTGCAACGCCGGATCGAGCCCTGGCAGCGACGCCTGGCGGACGGCTGCCACCTCACCCGGGACAGCTTGGCGCTTGTCGGCCAGGCCGGCTTTGTTGTGGAACGTTACGAGCAGGGCTACGCCGCCGGCCCCAAGCCGTGGAGCTATTTCACTGTGGGCATAGCCGTAAACCACCCCAGATGGAGGTGCTTACAGTTGGTACACCATCGACCTTGGTGGTACCCTGGGGGGTATGTGCTCAGCTGTTACTTGTCCAGGATGTGGCCGGACGACTTGGGTGCCGAGTTGTCGTCGTGGCTAGTAACACTCTGAGTGGCGCTCAAGGCAACGGGTGACGACTCGCAATCGTGCCCTGGACCGTTCTTTGGAATTTGCAGTTTTGACGACTTAGTGACCGTTACGGCCCATTACCGACTGATAAACACCGACTTTCTTGTGTCCCACGCGTGTCCCACAGCCACCGTAGGACTTCCCAACAAGCCTCTGACCAGGAAGTATGCAACCAAAACCAGGTGGGCGCGGAGGGGATCGAACCCTCATGCTCTGAGGCGGCAGGGTTTAAGCCCGCTGTGTCTACCGGTTTCACCACGCGCCCTGATCGAGACGAGCTGGACGGGGCGAGTCTAGAACTGTGGCCCGGACGTGGCGCTATGCGGGCCACGGCCCGGCGTCACCCTGAGCTCGGACGTAGCCCCTGGTAGGTTGGCGCCGTGGCGATACTTGCCGCCCTGGGGGCTGCCTTCCTGTACGCAGTTGCCTCGGTGCTCCAGCATTGGGAGGCCGAGAGGCAGCCTGCGGACAAGGCACTTGGCCTAAGGCTTGTTGCCAAGCTCGCGATGCGGCCCCGCTGGCTGGCAGGGCTCCTGTTCGATGCGGGCGGGTACGTCTTGCAGTGGGTCGCACTGGCGATCGGCTCCCTGGTTGTCGTCCAGCCGCTGCTAGTGGTCGGGCTCTTGTTCGCCCTGCCGATGAAGGCCCGCTTATCGGGCTACCGCTTCCACGGCTGGGACTGGAACGGCGCGTGCCTCACCACCGCCGGGTTGGCTGTCTTCCTCGTGGTAAGCCGTCCCGCGAGCGGGCACACCGAGGTCAAGCCGCTCGTCTGGACGGCGCTCCTCTGTGCTGGCGGCGCGGTGACGGCCGTGCTCATAGCGTTCGGGCACGAAAGCAGCCCAAGATGGAAGGCGATGGCCTACGGCACGGCTGGCGGCGTCGTTTACGGGGCATGCGCTGCTCTGACAAAGAGCTGTGCGCACCTGCTGTCTTTGGGGGTTTCAACGTTGTTCGAGAGTTGGCAGCCCTATTTCCTCCTGGGTGCAGGCATCCTGGGAATGGTCCTGGCCCAGAGCGCGTTCCAGGCCGGCCCGTTGGATGCCTCGCTGCCGACGCTTTCGGCCACGGACCCGATCGTGAGCGTCCTCATCGGCGCGGTCGCCTTTGGGGAGACCGTCCGGACGGGGATCGTCCCTACTACCGTTGAAGTCGTCTCTTTTGTGGCCATCGTGGTCGGCATTTTCATGCTGGCGCACACCGATGTCGTAAAAGTGGCCCAGCGTCATTACACCCAGGAGCAGGAGCGGGAGCGCGCACAGCCCGATGCCGGCGCCCCGTCTGCCGACGGTCCGCCTGCCGACGGTCCGCCTGCCGACGGACCACCTGTCGAGGGTTTGCCTACCAACGTTTTGCCTGCGAACGTTTTGCCTGCGAACGTTTTGCCTGCGAACGGTTCGGCAACCGAGGAGGCCCCCCAGCAGGCGTCAGGCGAGTTGTCGGTCCAGCTGCCTCCGACGGGCCACTACGAGTGGCGGTAGGTTGCACCTGATGAACGGACAGGAACAGGGCCCAGGCAAAGGCAGCGAACTCGAAGACCCCGGCTATCGCGTAGAACACGACTCGATGGGCGACGTGCGGGTGCCGACGAACGCCAAGTGGCAAGCCCAGACACAGCGGGCTGTAGAGAACTTCCCGGTCTCAGGGCAGGGAATTGAGCGCTCCCTTATCTGGGCCCTCGCCGTGCTCAAAAGAGGCGCAGCGTTGGAGAACGCCGAGCTCGGGGTGATAGCCACGGAGGTTGCATCCGCCATCAGCGAGGTGGCCCTCGAGGTGGCGGAGGGTGACTGGGATGCTGAGTTCCCTATCGACGTCTACCAGACGGGCTCAGGCACGTCGTCCAACATGAACATGAACGAGGTCCTGGCGACACTCGCCTCAGAACGCCTCGGCGGCTCCGTCCACCCCAATGACCAGGTGAACGCGTCCCAGTCGTCCAACGACATGTTCCCGTCGGCGATCCACGTGGCGGCGACGTCTGAAATATCTCGGTCTCTGGTCCCTGCCCTCGAGCACTTGGCACAAGTCCTCCGGGCGAAATCGGCCGAGTTCTCGGGCGTAGTTAAGGCCGGCCGCACCCATCTCATGGACGCGACACCGGTGATGTTGGGCCAGGAGTTCGGTGGTTATGCCGCGGCAGTGGAGCACGGGATAGAACGGCTCTCTGCCTGCCTTCCCAGGGTCGGTGAGCTACCACTCGGAGGGACCGCCGTGGGGACCGGGCTCAACGCTCCACCAGGTTTCGCCGCCCGGGTAATAAGCAGGCTCGCGAGCGAGCTCGATTTGCCGCTAAGCGAGGCGAGGGACCATTTCGAAGCCCAGGGCTCGCGCGACGCCCTTGTGGAAGCTTCGGGAGCCATGCGCACCGTGGCCGTATCGTTGTACAAATGTGCAACCGATATCCGATGGATGGGGAGCGGTCCCCGGGCCGGTCTGGCAGAGCTGCGCATCCCCGACCTCCAGCCCGGTAGCTCGATAATGCCTGGGAAAGTGAACCCCGTCATACCAGAGGCCGTGTCCCAGGTAGTCGCTCAGGTCATTGGCAACGACGCCTCCATCGCCTTCGGCGGGGCAGCCGGGAACTTCGAGCTCAACGTGATGCTCCCGGTTATCGCCCGCAACTTGCTCGAATCTGTGCGTCTTCTTGCCAATGTGAGCCGCCTCTTTGCCGACAGGTGCATCGCGGGCCTCGAGGCTGACGTCGAACGTTGTCGCACGTATGCCTTGTCCTCGCCGGCGATCGCCACCGCCTTGAACCCTTATATCGGCTATGAAAATGCTGCGAAGGTCGTCAAGCGTGCTGTAGCGGAAGGCAAGGACTTGCGCACCGTCGTCTTGGAGAGCGGTCTGATGACTGAGGACGAGGTAGACCGGGCGCTCGACGTCGAGGCGATGACCCGGGGCGGGATCGTCAAGTGATCGCAGCCGTACACTCGGCTCCCTCTGTCAGTGTGCTGTTCCAGTCCTTCCTTTTACTGCACATAATCTGCGCCATTGGCGGGTTCGGCGCCCTCGTTCACCGCTCGTTCGCTCTCGATCTTGCCCGCAGGCGAGGCGACGCGGCGACCGCCGGTGTGCTCGCTGTGTACGGACAGCTTTCCCAAGTTGGCGAAGTACTCGTGTACGGGGTTCTCTTGTTCGGGCTGGCGGCGGTCGCGGCGGCGCCGAGCGGTATTTCCTTTGCGAAACCATGGGTCGGTGCGGCGCTCGGCGTCTACATCGTCATGGTCGGCGTCCTTCACGGCCTCGTACGGCCCGCCGAACGTCGCTACCGCAAGACCATGCTCGAGCTGGCCCAAATGCCTGCGATGGCCCCGCCCAAGCGGCCTCCCCAACTTGCAGAACTGGACCGCCAGTACCGCCGCATCGGCGCGGGCATGGGCATCTTCAACCTGGCCCTCATCGGTGCGCTCTACCTCATGGTTTTCAGGCCCTAGAGCTTCTCGTCTTCAGATAGTGCGTTGTCAAAGGAGACCTCGATGCGTTGGTCGCGCCACTGCTGGTTTTGGGCCGCCCGGGCGGTGAGCGAACGCCGGTCGGCGTCGGTCAGGGGAGGCTGGACGATCGAGCGGGGCCAGAGGTGCCTCGCCAGGACGACGTTCAGCTCGGCTGCATAAACCGTTACCTCCGTCATAAGGTAAACCCACGCGTAAAGCCCCAGCACGATGCCGAACAAACCGTAAACTGCGTTGTCATTTTTCAGGTAGCGGCCTATAAAGAAGCCGCCCATTGCTTGGAGCACCGTCCATGCAACCCCGGCGAGAACAGCCCCCGGTACGAGCTGGCGTACCGACACGCGCGCTGGGGTAAGGACGCGGAACGCCAAGAGGTACTCGCCGAAGTTGACGACCGCAGATGCGACTGCTCCCGCGATCGCCCAACCGATAGCGCCCCGGGCGGTCGGCACGGCCGCTGCGAGGAAGGTGCTGACGAGCAGCCCAACCCCGAGGACCACAAGAAAGGTAACGCTGCGGTACAACCTCTTCAGGTAATTGGGCCGGTCAACAGCGGGCAGGTTCCAGATCTGTTCCATCGTGAAAATCCCGTTTTGCGCAAGGCCAAGCGAGCCCCAAAGAAGCCCCACGATGCCAACCGTCAGCCCAACGGCGCTGTCGCGGTGCAGCACCTTGATGTTGTTGCCGAGGTCGGTACCAATTATCGGGAACTGACGCAGCGTCGAGTGGAGCACGTCCGCCCGGAGGCCGGAGTGGCTGTTGAGCACGAGCCCGAGCACCGTGAACAGCAGGAGGAGCAGCGGGAAGATTGACCCGAAAGCGGTGGCCGCGAGGCTGCCGACGAGCGTACCCGCATTGTCATCACCGAACTTTTTAACGACACCGAAGATGACCGAGATACCTCTGTTCCGCTGTTGGACGCCATCGATCCTTCTGGTAAACCGCTCGATAGTGTTCACGGGTGCACTCTTCCCTTTCTCAGATCGGGGTACCCCTTTCGCTGGCCGCTCCGGGCCGGCCGTGCGATCATAGGTACCCATGGCCGAAGTGACCGAAGCCTTGACCGGTGACGCCGTGGAGGTCCCGCGAGGTTTTGTGACCTACGCAGGCAGCGCCGGCGTGAAAGACGACAGCTTGGACCTGTCGATCGTCGCGAGCAACATCGCCTGCGTCGCGGACGGCGTCTTCACCAAGTCGCGGTTCGCGGGCCCCAGCGTCGTCCTATCTCGGAGAAATCTCCAATCGGGGGCTCCCAGGGCGATCGTCACCGTTTCCAAGAACGCCAACGTGGCGACCGGGCCCCAAGGCGAACGGGATGCCGCCGCGCTTGCGGAGCTGGTCGCTGCCGTTATCGGGTCTGAGCCGGGCGATGTGCTGGTTGGATCGACCGGTGTGATCGGGCGGCGTTACCCGATGGAGCGGCTCAGGTCACACCTGAGGGGGCTGAAGATGCCCAAGTCTGCTGATTTTGGATCGGTCGCCCGGGCCATCATGACCACCGACACCGTGCCAAAGCTCGCCAGCGCGCGAGCTGGGGAGGCAACGGTGCTAGGGATAGCCAAGGGGTCAGGGATGATCGAGCCCGATATGGCGACTCTCCTTGGGTACCTGGTCACCGATGCCGCTGTAGCGAAAGAGGCCATGGTCGAGGTGTTCCGGCGGACCGTCGATGCGACATTCAATTCGCTTTCGATCGACACCGACACTTCGACTTCCGATTCGGTGTTGCTGCTTTCGAACGGGGCCGCGGGGCACGTCGCGATAGCGGATTTCGAGCGCGCGCTCAACGCCGTCTGCCGTTCGCTGACCTTGCAACTTGCCGCTGACGCCGAGGGGGCCACCAAGGTGGTCCGGGTGACGGTCAGCACGGCTCGCGACGCCGGCCAGGCAAAGCGGGTAGCCAAGGCAGTGGTCAACTCGCCGCTCGTGAAGTGTGCCGTGCACGGCGCCGACCCGAACTGGGGGAGAGTCGTCATGGCGATCGGCAAATGCTCCGAGGACGTCGACATAATCCCCGAGGGCGTGCGCGTGAGCTTCGCCGGCTTGGAGGTCTACCCCTGCCAGCTCGATGACGCAGGCCTGGGAGAACTAACCAAGCTGATGCGCTCCGACATGGTCGAGATCGATATCGACCTGGGTACCGGTGATGCCGCAGCGACTGTCTGGGGTTGCGACCTGTCGGCAGAGTACGTGCACATCAACGCCGACTACACGACCTGAGATGGCGGGCGTGCACCCTCTCGAACAGCTGCGCTACCTGGCAAGAGGGTGGGAAAGCGGCGAGGAGTTCCCCGCCCAGGACGCGGCGGCCGTCCTGGCGGACCTGGCCCGGGAAAACCCGGCAAGCCTGCTCCAGGCTTGCCGGCGCCTCATCGAGTACTTCCCGTCTGCGGGGCCTGCTTGGTGGCTCTCGGCTCGTGCTCTATCAGCTCCTGAACCGGTCGAAGGGATCTGGGTAGCTGCAGACGAGCTTGCCAACGACCCAACCTCCCGCCTGGTCGGCGAAGCCTTGCCGACCGGTGGGGCGGTCGCGGTACCCGAGCCGTCCTCGGTCGTCATGGCTGCCTTACGCCGGCGCAGGGATGTTCAGCTGCAACGGAGGAGCTCAGGTGCGTACCTGTGTGTCGTCGCGGCGAGGGCGGCCGGGCCCGGCTCCGTGCTCGTTGGGAGACATTCGGCTTCGGCTGCCGCCGCGGGCGCGCGGGCAGGAAACGATGTCTGGGTGGTGGTGGAGCGGGGAGCTCTCCTGCCCGGGCCTCTCTGGGACCAGCTCGTCCAACGAGCCCTGCCGGTTACCCGCATGGAGGTCCTCGAGGCGAGCGAGTTCTCTGCGGTAATAGGCGACCAGGGGCTTGGCACCTCCGAGGAGGTACTGTCGAGGCCTAGTTGCCCGCCCGTCGCCGAGCTCCTCGGCTGGAAGAGCTGACCTCGTCCCAAGGTCCGGCTGGGCGCCGCTAGGGCTCGGCCCGCTTGCGGGCAATTACCGTGACTAGCGGGGGCAGGACAACCGGGTCGCCGCCAGGGTCAACCCCGGTGAGGTCTTCCAGGTAACCAGCGACCGCCCCCGGGCCAGCACCGGCCTGAGCTTCGGCCCAGGCGTCGACCAGTTCGAGGCCGGCGTCTCTGACAAGCGCGGGTAGCAGCGCCCCGATCTCGGGGTGGCGAGCCATAGGCATCGACATCGGCAGCCCGCCGACCCTTCCGGCCGAGGTGATCGGTTCTTGGGCCAGCAGCCAGCCGTCGGTCCGGGTAATCGACGACATCCGGAGAAGCACCGCCAACGGGTCCACCACGTGCATGAGCAGGAAACGGCAGTAGGCAAGGTCGACTTCTTCGGGCAGGACGAGCTCTTCGGCGGCCTGGGTGATCGCCACGACCTGGGCTTCTCCAGCCTCCGCGGCTGCTTGGGCAACCTCGTTGCGACGGGCAGGGTCGATGTCGACGGCGTAGACCCGGCCGCCATGTCCGACGACGGCAGCGAGGGCCACGGTCACGTCGCCGCCACCAGCGCCTATGTCGGCGCAACGCCAGCCAGCCGACAACCCGAGCCGTTCCAATGCGGTCTGCAGGGGGCGGCGGTAGACGTCGTTGCGGAGGTCGAGCTCAGGCACTTGTGGCGAAACCCTAGTCAAGCGTGGCCCGTTGATAGGCCTTAGCAACTTCGTACAAATTTGGCGGAACGCCGTGCCCTCGGGCGACCGGTCCTAAATCTCACTGACGGTGGCCGTGGAGGCGCCTGGTGGCTTCGTGCGGTGACCTCGACCGATACCCTGGTTTAGACTCACTCGTGAAGCCGGGAACGAGGAGGACACGCATGGAGCTGGCGGCGCTCGGGTCAGGCAGCGTACTTCGCGACGCGGACGTGGTGGTCTCGCGCGAAATGGCGCGTCAGGTGCGCCTCAGGCGTCTCCTGGTAGTACTCGCGCTCGGCGGCGCCCTCGTTATCGGGCGCACCGCTGCCGGCGTGGTCCGCTACATGCAAGGCGATATGAAAGCCGCCGCTGGAGACTTCCACTGGCCGCACCCGGGGATACCGTCGTCGTTGCTGCCCTTTGTCCCCGGCTTCCTTCTTATCCTCGTTCTTTGCGCGGTGATGGCAGGGCCCTTGCTCATGGCCGGGCGTTCGCCTCACGTGCTGTACCGGCCCGAGGAGATCGGCATAACGCTGGCAGATGTGGTGGGCGCCGCTGGAGTGGTGGAAGAGGTCATTAAAACCCTCAACCTTTTCCTTGCTCACAGCACCTTCAAGGACAACATGGGCGGGACGCCGCGCCGCGCCATCCTCTTCGAGGGCCCGCCGGGGACGGGAAAGACCTATATCGCCAAGGCAATGGCAGCCGAGGCCGGGGTGCCTTTCCTGTTCGTGTCGTCATCCGCGTTCCAGTCGATGTACTACGGGCAAACCAACCGCAAGATACGGTCGTACTTTCGGGCGCTGCACAATTACGCCAGACGAGAGGGCGGCGCGATCGGCTTCATCGAGGAGATAGACGCCATCGGTGCGGCAAGGGGCGGCCTCGGTGCAGGGCCTGGGCGTGAGGGCGTCGCCGGGGTTGTCAACGAGCTCCTCATACAGCTCCAGTCTTTTGACGTACCGCCGTTCAGTACGCGGGTGGCCAACGCGTTCATCGACGTCGCTAACCGATGGCTGCCTGCCGCCAAGGCAGTCCGCAAGCGTACCGTGAAACCGGCGAACTTCCTGGTGATCGGGGCGACCAACCGGGCCGCCGACCTCGACCCCGCTCTGTTGCGTCCCGGGCGCTTCGACAAGACCATCCGGGTCGACGTCCCGAGCCGTGCCGGGCGGCGGGAGATCATCGACTACTACCTCTTGCGCAAGGCTCACGAAGGTGAGCTCAACGACGTGGCCAAACGCGATGCGCTGGCAGGTTCGACTTTCGGGTATTCGCCGGTGATGTTGGAGCACCTCTTCGATGAAGCGTTGGTGTGGGCTCTCCGGGGAGGACGTTCGCGGATGAGCTGGGCCGACGTCCAGCAAGCACGCATGGCCGAAGAGCTCGGGCTCACCCAGGTCGTCGTGTACACCGAAGGGGAGCGTAGGGCCATTGCGACCCACGAGGCTGGGCACGCGACGGTCGCCTATTTCACCGCTCCTGGTCGCCAGCTGGATGTGCTGTCGATCATCAAACGGAGCGATGCCCTCGGCCTTCTTTCGCATTCGGAGCAAGAGGAGCGTTTCACCCGCACCCGGAGCGAATGCGAGGCTTTGTTGCGCATATCGATGGGTGGCATGGTTGCCGAGGAGATTTTCTTCGGAGAGGCAAGTACCGGGCCTTCGGGCGACCTGAGCTATGCAACGCGGCTGGCGGCCCAGATGGTTGGTTCGTACGGGATGGCGGGGAGCCTCATCTCGCTCGATGCGTCCCACGCGTCATTTGACATTGTGAGCAAAGTGCTCTCGGACGACACTAGCCGGAAGGCCCTCGAAGGCCTGCTCCAGTCAGCGCGCGACGGTGCTCGCGAAGTCCTCGAGGACAAAACGCATGTAGTCGAGGCTTTGCGCGATGCGCTGTTGGAGCGCGACGAGCTGATCGGCGACGACATAGTCGCGGTTATCGAGTTGGCCTCCGCCGTGGTCGGGACCGACCAGGGTAACCTCGAGCGGGTCATCGACATCCGCGCCGCAGTGCTGACCAGCACGCCCCGGAAAATAACCAAGCAAACTAAAGGTCAATCGCAACCAGCAGATTAGGGCTGAACACGCAGAGGTCAGGGCCGGAAGCCGAGACGCTCAAGTGCGTTCATCAACTGCAGCACCTCTTGGTCAGTGTGCGCCGCGGACAATGTCACGCGTAGGCGTGAAGTTCCTGGCGGCACCGTCGGTGGTCGGATGGCCGGGACGAGCAGTCCCTCTCCCAGGAGTGCTGCCGACGCGGCGAGCGCTTCCTGCTCCCCGCCGACCACGACCGGCACGATCGGCGAAGGCACGGTCCCGGTGCCGGTGAAATGCGCAACATGGCCCCGCAAGCGGGCCAAAAGGTGCTCGCCCTCCTCCGAACGCAGCACCTCGAGAGCCGCGTTTGCAGCGGCCGCGTTGGCTGGCGCGAGGGCGGTGGTGAAAATGAACGAGCGGGAACGGTTGACGAGCATGTCGGTCATCAAGCGCTTCCCCGCTACGAACCCGCCCTGGCTGCCCAGCGTTTTTGACAATGTGCCCACGCGCAGGGTTTCGCACGGGAAGTCGTCAAAATGGGGCCCTAGGACCGAATGCGCCTCGTCGATGACCAGCAGGGCGTCATGTTGGCTGCATACCTGCGCAAGTTCGTTGACCGGTGCAAGATCGCCGTCCATGGAAAACACGGCGTCGGTGACCACGACCGCCCTCCCGCTCGCCGAGGCAAGCAACTTCGACACCGCGTCAACGTCGCAGTGGGGGTAAACCTC
>Ga0209415_10007493_pt1 | contig 19052 bp, 17 predicted proteins | sample PeaSoiSIISIP2007_FD_187696 | JGI IMG/M metagenome (GOLD analysis project Ga0209415, IMG submission 187696) | Peat soil microbial communities from Weissenstadt, Germany - SII-SIP-2007 (SPAdes) (version 2) | ecosystem: Environmental > Terrestrial > Soil > Wetlands > Peat | place: Germany...
CCCGCGCAAGCGGGAATCCAAAAACGGCAGAAACGGGCCCTTGCGCCGCATGGATTCCCGCTTGCGCGGGAATGACGAACCTGGAAGCGACTTTTTCCGCAACCTCCTAGGCTGCGACACACTCGGGATCGGCTGGCGGAATCAAAAGCACTGGAATCCTGATTCTAATGACGGTTCCGATATCGTTCGATCGCGACGGAACCATCGTTCCACCAAGCTGGCGCACAAAGATAGCCACGTAGTTGGCGCCCCGTTTCTCGTGAAGTTTCGCCAGATCCTTGTCCTTCATGCCGATGCCATCGTCGGCGACGGTCAGTTCGATCTGGCCCCCGATCTGCGTCACCCCCAGCATGATGCGTCCAGCCCCCGTCGGGAACGCGTGCTTGATGGCATTCGTCGCCAACTCATTGACCAGGAGCCCGAAGGGAACGGCCCGATCGGCATCGATATGCAACGCTTCGGCGCTGACCTCTATTGTGATGCCAGACCCGGTTCCGAGGAGGCCGGCCGACATGGTTTTGGCAATTTCCCTGAGATAGACGTCCATCGCAACGGTCTGACCAAAACTGGATTGAGAGATCAGGTCATAAAGTTGGGCGATCGCGCCAATGCGACCCTGCATGGCGCTATAGCCTTTGGCGGAGGGCGGGACCATCGATCTGGCTTCGTAGGCGATGAGGCCGACGATGAGTTGTAAGTTGTTCTTGATCCGGTGCGAGATTTCGTTCGTCAGCATCTGGGCGTCACGCTCGCGCTGCTTGCGGTCCGAGATGTCCTCAAAGACGAGAAGGATCCGATGAGCATGGTCGCCTGGGCGAAAAATTTTCCTGGCGTTCAAATTGAAAACGCGACGGCCCAATCCGGGAAAATCGTCCTCGATCTCAAAACTTTCGATCGGCTTGTTTTCCGGAAGCACTCTCGCCATCAAATCGCGAAGCGCCGGCACGTCCCATTGGCGTTGGCCCAGTTCGGAAACGCGGCGCCCTTGAGCATCGGCCTCGGCAATTCCGAAGATCGTCAAAAACGCCTTGCTCGCGGTCACGATCGTCATGTCCTGTTCGAGCACGACCAGGGGATCGCGAATGGTGTCGACGATACATTGGGCGAGTTGCCAATTCAGTTTGCTCTCCGCCTCGGCAACGGCTTTGGCGCGACGCAACAGGACGGCGTCGAGAGCCGCATCGATGGCTCTGCGCAGAAGCGGCAGGAACTCGCCTTGAACATCCTTGGAAACGTAATCGGCCGCGCCGGCTTTCAGGGCGGCGACCGCCACATGGCCTTCCTGCGTCGCGGTGACATAAATGACCGGCGGCGGCTCGGCCAAGTCGCGAATGTGGGCCAAGGTCACCAGACCGTCCTGATCCGGCATGTAATGATCGAGGGCGACGACGTCGATGCCACCTTCGGCGAGCCGCGCGAGGCCGCCGGCACCGTCGGTGGCGATCTCGACGACATAGTTCCGACGTTCCAAATCCTTTTGGACAAGCCGGCACAGACCGGGATCGTCATCAATATAGAGAATTCGAGTAGGCGGTACGGACATCAATTCGCCCCGGGAACCTGCATGACATACATGAACAATCCAAACTGTTGGATCGCGTTGGCGAATTTCTCATAGTCGACCGGCTTGGTGATATAGACGTTGCAGCCGAGTTCGTAGCAACGCTGGATTTCCCGTTTGTCATCGGTCGTTGTCAGCACCACCACCGGCGACACTTTGAGATGCTCGTTCGACTTCAGGCGTTCCAGGATATCGATGCCGGACATATCCGGTAAATTGAGGTCCAGCAGGATCAACAGGGGGCGCCCTTTGTTGATGAGACCCGAGCCATCCGCCCCGAACAGGAACGTCATCGCGCTCGCACCGTCCACCAGCGGCACGATCGCATTATGGATTCCCGCGCGACGGAGGTTCTTCTCGATAAGGCGCGCGTGGCCCTCGTCGTCTTCGATCATCACGATCGTCACGGGTTGGGTCATGTCGCCGTCCCATTGGCGGGCTGAGGCCAGGTCTTGGGCAACGTCACGGTGAAGACACTGCCACCGCCAGGCTCACTTTCGACGGTGATCGCCCCGCCAAGACCCCGCACCAGCGTCCGCGCATGCGCCAGACCGATCCCGTCGCCCGGCCGGTCCTGAATGCCGGATCGCCGGAACAGATCGAAAATGCGCTGACGATCGCGAGGCTCGATACCACGCCCATTGTCGCGGACCTCATAGGCGATCACATCGTCGGATTCGTTGGCGCGGATCTCGATGCACCCCGGCACCCCGACCCGTAAATATTTGACGGCATTGTCCATGAGATTCGAAAACACCTGTTCAAGAGCAAGGCGATCGCTGACGATCGACGGAAGGTTTTCAATGGTGATCTTGGCGTTCACGGCCTGCGCTTGATAAGCCAACGCCTCAAAGGTCGATTTCAACAGCTGCGACATATCGATGAATTGCGGTTGGAACTGACGCTGCCCCTCGTGCGACAGCTTGAGAAGAGCGCCGATAAGCCGATCCATTTTCGCTACCGACGACTTGATGAAATTGACCGCTTCTTCGACATCGCGGTACATGGCGTCATCGCTCGCGGCATCCGACTCAGCCCCAACTTGGGCCCGCAAGGCGCCCAGCCGCTCAAAAATCTGTTTCCGCCAAATGTCGATTTCGCTGGCGAACCCCATGATATTGACGAGCGGCGAGCGCAAGTCATGGCTGACGACATAGGTAAACCGTTGAATTTCCTCATTCGCGTCGCGCAGGCGGCGATCGAGCTTTTTTTTCGCGGCTTCCGCCTGCTTACGCGCGGTATTGTCGGTCCCGATCAGCAGATAGCCGATGATGGCGTTCTCGACATCGCGCAGCGCCGTGACCGACACGACGGCGGGAAAGCGACTTCCATCCTCCCGAATGTAGGTGAGTTCGTAGATATCCTCGATCCCCCGCGAGGCCTTGAAGACCAGGGCTTCGAAACCCGGTGTGATCGTGGTCCCAAGTTCGACGCTAAGCGCCTTGGCGCGCGCGATCAATTCCTGTGGATCGGATATATCGGCCGGGGTGATCTTGTTCATCACGTCGGCCGCCGTGTAGCCCAGCATCCGCTCGGCACCGACGTTGAAGATCTGAATAACGCCCTTGGCATCGGTGGCGATGCTTGAGAAATTGGCGCTGTTGATGATGGCCTTCTGCAGCGCCCCGGCTTTCAGGATAACCTCTTCCGCGATGTCGCTCGAAGCGATACCGGACATGGCGATTATTTCCTATGAATTGCACCTCTCAAATATTATGCGGCGAGCAAGTCTTTGAGGGAGAGTTGAAGATGATCGGGCGTGTAGGGTTTACGAAGGCAGTTCATGCCTTCAACAAACAGTGATTTTATTTCGTCGGTAACATAATTTCCCGTCGTGTAGAGAACCCGCAAATCCGGCCGAAGTGCGATTGCTTGATGCGCGAGCTCGCATCCGCCAAGAACCGCCGTTTTGAGATAGATATCGGTAAACAGCACATCAATTGGTCGCCCTGATCGCAGGAATATCAGCGCCTCCTCCGCATCGCTGGCCGACAGCGTGTCGTACCCCCAATCTTGAATCGTCATCTCCGCCAATTCACGGATAAACGCATCGTCTTCGACGATGAGGATCATGGCCATTACTGCAATTCCCTCGACCATTTGACCTGCATCCCGCACGCTCCAATCGCCATAAAGGGGAGCGCTCCGCCAGCGCGTCAAGCTTCGGAAACTACTCAGAGCATGGACAACCGGAAACGGCCCTGGCGATCCGCAACCCGAATCCCAGAACATTCTCATGTGATTACCGTCTTGCCGCCGATAGTTTTGCGTTAAAAAATAATCGTCATCGTGAGGAGATCGGACAGGCGATCACGGCTCTCAGAATAGCCAATGGCACTGTCGGCGCTTCGGCGACAAAGACCTCGTCACCTTTGGCCAAGGACACATAGGGAAAAATGCCATTGGCCGCATAGCCAATATGCAATCGCCACCCCGGCAAGCGCTCCGCGATCAAAGTGCGGCATTGATCGATCGAAGAGGAGAAATCAGCCGATGAAACGGCGAAATGCTCGGCAATTGCCCGATCAATATCGGCATCGGCGCCATTCGCCGTCCATAATGCCGCTGTGAGATCTTTCAAATCGGCCATACCGTCTTCGTCCTGAAAAGAAAACCTTGCTCCTTTTCCGACCGAAAAACGACCCGACAATAGGCCGCGATCATGCGCTCAAGCAAACCCTGGCATGACGAAAAGCCTCAGCGCTGGCCGATTCCCACGCACACCCTGTCGACGAACCTGTCGATGCCGTCGTTCATCTTGACGGTTCGCTCGGCCAAATCCCCCGCGGCGAGCAGGACTTGACCGGCGGCCTCGGTTGCCGTGTCCGCCGTTCCGGCGACATCGGAAATGGTCTGCGAGACATCCCGCATCCCGGAGGACACATTGCGGATCGAACGGCTGATGTCGTTCATTGCCACGCTTTGCTGTTCCGTGGTTGCCGCAATCGCCGTCGAGGAACTGTCGATATGGTGGACCAGATCCGAAATCTTTCGGATCGCGGAAACCGCTGTTTCCGTTGCCATGCGAATCGTATCGACCTGCTCGACGATCTCGCCGGTCGCCCGCGCGGTTTGATTGGCCAATGTCTTGACCTCACCGGCGACCACGGCGAATCCCTTCCCGGCATCCCCGGCCCGCGCCGCCTCGATCGTCGCATTCAGCGCCAGCAAATTGGTCTGATTGGCGATGGCGGTAATCAAAGCGACCACATCGCCGATACGCTGTGCGGCTTCCAGCAGACTTTGAATATCCCGATCGGTTTCGGCGACTTCCCGCACGGTCTCCTTGGCCTGTTCGGCGGAGAGCGCCACACGATTGGCAATCTCTCGAATGCCTGCGGAAACCTGTTCGGCGGCGGAGGCCACCGTCTCCACATCCGAAGACGCCTCCTCGGCGATTCGCGCGACGTCGGTCGATTTTCTGGCATTGCTGCCTGCGATTTCGCTCATTTGACGCGAGGTCGCCTCCAACTCGGTCGCGGTCGCCGCCATGCCCTGGCTGGCCGTCTTGATGGTCGCTCCGATACCCGATGCTTCGCTGACGAAGGTTCCGGTTCGCTGTTCCATCGAGGACAAGGCTTGATTGATCAGCAAAGCGTGGGCGGAAAATTCGCCGCTCATGCCTTGGCGAAGAATCTGCCGGAAATATCGTCCCTCGGCGGCGCAAGCCATCGCCGCATCGGCCTCTTTGGTAAAAGCCTCGGTCAAATCGAGCAATCGATTGATGTTCATCAGCATCTGCCCGGTGACCCCATGCCCCCGGATATGCAGCACCCGGCGATCGAGATTGCCTTGCGCCGCCGCGGCCAGCACGTCGCATGCCTTGCGCAGGCTGCCGTCGGCGCGTCTCAGCCAATGCGCGCTCAACCCGCCAAGCCCCATCAGAACAAGAACCAAAACAATAGCTTGAAGGCGCCCAGCCATGATCGCATCGATCGCGAGCAGCAGAGTGACCAGCAGACCCGCATAACCGGCCAGCGTCGCCTTAGAGACTGAAGACAAACTCATCGTAGGGCTTTCCCAGGTTACCGAGGAGATCCATCAACATGCGGGTCGCGGCCGCCATGCCGTCCTTACGATCGGCATGGCGCTCTTCTTCGGCCAGCAATTTGGCGTAAAGACCGGTGGCCTTTTCCACGGCTTCCGGCTTCGGGGACCGCCGATTGGAGTGATAGCTGATGATCTTGCCGGTGGCGCCAAACGTCGGCGTCACATGGGCATACACCCAATATTCGTCGCCGTTCTTGGCACGGTTCAGGACATAGGCGAATATTTCGTTTCCGGATTCGATGGTGTCCCACAGGAGCTTAAAGACGCATCGTGGCATGCGTGGATGGCGAATAAGACTGTGCGGCTGCCCCAGTAATTCCGGCTCGGAATAGCCGGATACGCGCTGGAAGACTTCGTTCGCGTAAATAATGCGTCCCGTTAAATCCGTTTTACTGACGATAATCTCGTCAGAATGGAATTTACGTTCAACGCCCGTCAGGCCACCGCCCGCTCTCGCCATGAAAACCCCGTCCTCGGAAAGGCCAATTTACACAGGAATGCAGTGCAATAACCACATACTTTATAGTGATTATATGACCCACTCGCGATAGCCTCGCAAGAACAAATTAGAGCGATCCCAAAAACCCCTCAAGTGACAATAATAATGTTAAAATAGTTACATTCTCGGGGCGACCGCTGCAGCCGCAGTCGCGGCCGATACCAACCAGGGCTGTCCCGTTCGTCACCGGCGTTGAAACACCGCATTGGCGACCGGCTGCAACGGCAGACTGAAACCGGCGATGCTTTCGGTATGGCCGACGAAGAAATACCCCCCCCGACGAAGATGCCGGGACAGTCGTTGAATCACCGCCTCCTGAGTCGGCCTGTCGAAATAGATCAAGATGTTCCGGCAAAAAATGATATCGATGTCATCATCCACGGGATAATGCTCATCCATCAGATTAAGGCGGCCGAAATGCACTTTCGTCCGAATATCGGCAGCGATCCTGACCGTTCGTCGCGTTTCATCGCGTGATCGCAGGATATAGCGCCGGCGCATCTCTTCGGGCACCGGAACGACCATATCCTCAGGGTAGATCGCCTCTAACGCCACGGCCAAAACGTCGGAACTGATGTCCGTCGCCATCACCAAAAAGCGAAACCCCCGCAGCGATTGGCCAAAGTCATTGAGGGTCATCGCCAAACTGTAAGGTTCCGCCCCGTTCGAACAGGCGGCGCTCCATACTTTCAGCGGATGGTCGAGGCCGGCCCGTGGCGAGCGCGACAGCAAGTCCGGCAAAGCGACATCGACCAGATAGCGAAAATGCGTGAGCTCGCGGAAAAAGTCCGTCTTGTTGGTCGTCACCGAGTTGATCAGGCTGACCGTTTCATTTTCCAGCTTTCCTTCATCGAACAAAGCGCGACAATAGGCATCGAGACTGGAAAGCCCAAGCGCGCGCACCCGACGCCGCAAACGCCCCTCGACCATCACCTTCTTAGCGGACGGCATTTTGATTCCGCTGTAGCTCTCGATGAACGAGGCGAGACGCAGAAAATCCCGGTTGCTCAAGGAATCGCCATCGCCGTTCATCGAAAACGCCCTCACCGGTCATCCCCGAACAAAGCCGCTTCGTCACTGGACGCCAGAGGCACCGGAGCAAAAACGATGACGATAGACGAACGGCGCCGGCCGATGGCGCGGATATCGTCGTCCCTCCCGCGCTCCGCCGTCAAAACCGCTCGAATTCCGCATCGCGCGGATCCCCCGCCGTGCCTTGCTTCAGATCGAGAGCAAAGCCGTTCCGGCGCGGCCGGCCGTCTCCCATCGCGATAATCTTGGCGCCACGTTTCGCTTTGCTCCCCCCGCCTCCCGACTTGGCGGACAAATGGGGAATCGCCGAAGCTTGCGTCTCCGGATGGGAATGCCCGGAATTCTTCCGGCTGCCCGAGCGCTCGTCGGTTTGAAAGAATCCGATGGACGACAACAGTTGATCGGCTTGGGCGGCCAGTTCCTCGGATGTGGCAGACATTTCATCCGATGCACTGGCGTTTTGCTGCGTCACTTTATCGAGTTGTTGGATCGCCTGATTGATTTGTTCGGCGCCGATATTCTGTTCGCGGCAGGCCGCCGAAATCTCTTCGACCAAAGTCGCCGTCTTCTGAATATCCGGCACCAATTTTCCCAACATGTCCCCGGCAACCTGCGCCGCCTTCACGGTGGACGACGACAAGGCGCTGATTTCGCTGGCGGCGGCCTGGCTTCGCTCGGCCAGTTTTCGCACTTCGGACGCCACGACGGCGAACCCTCGTCCATGCTCTCCGGCACGGGCCGCTTCGACGGCGGCATTGAGCGCCAGCAAGTCGGTTTGTCGGGCGATCTCTTGGACGATCATGATTTTCTCGGCGATCGTCTGCATGGCGTTGACCGCGTGCGTCACTGCCTCGCCACTATTCAGGGCATCCTTCGACGACTGTCGGGCGATCTTTTCCGTCTGCGCCGCATTGTCGGCATTTTGCCGGATATTCGCCGCCATCTGTTCCACCGACGCGGACGCCTCTTCGGTCGACGCCGCCTGTTCGGTCGCCCCCTGGCTCATCTGCTCGGCGCTCGCCGACAATTCCTGGCTTCCCGCCGACACATTGTCGGCCGCCGACAGAACCTCGCCAACCACCGAACGCAAACGATCGACCATCTCGTTCAGATGGCCCAAAAGATCGCCGATCTCGTCGTTCGGCTTATTCGTGATGGTCCGGGACAAATCACCGCCGGCCACGGCTTCGGCCAGCGCCCGCGCCTGACCAAGACCACGGCTGAGATTAAGCGACACCCAGGTGGCGGCGGCTGTCGCCACCAACAGGGAAAACAGGACGATGACGATCAGGCTCGTCCGGATCTCGACGTAAAGGGCGTCGGCGGACGCTTTCGCATCGACCATCCGCTTTTCGTTCAATGCGATGATCTTGTCGAGAATGCCATCGACGTCTTGACGCGCCTGCCCCCCCTGGCTGTCGGAAAGCTCACGCGCCAGCGCGTCTCCATTTTCTTTCGCAACGACGACAACATCGGAATGTATTTTCAACCATTTGTCAAAAAGACCTGAAAAATTATCGATCCTATTTTTATCATCATCGCCAACCACAAGACGAAGGCTGTCGCGTTTCCGCAGGGATTCTGCGATCTCTTCATTCGCCTGAGTGTCGTAGCGATCCATTACTGAGTTGGAATCTTGTAGTATTAACGTTTTCTCGTCCTTATAAGCTTCCGTCAGTTTGATCATGATTCCGCTGGCCAAAACCGCCACCTTGGTCCGGTCGATCCCCGGCGACATCTTGTCCAACCGCCCAAGAAGCTCTTGTAAAGGCGCCATCATTACGTTGAAAGCCGGCAACGACTGACTGTGCGACATATCACGCGCCCTATTCGAAGAGTTGAGGCGTGACAGTTGCCGAACCTTGTCCTGCACGGCGAGATATCGATTCCAAGCCACGTTGAGGGCGGCCAGCATGGGCTTTCCCTCCTCGGAGGCGTTGGACGATATCTGATCGAACTTCTGGCGAAATGCCTCGCGATTTTTCAGGATCTCGGCATCGTAGCGATCTTTCCCGTCGCGCGTGCCATCAAGCATCAGACCGTTTTCCGCCCGTATCACCGAGAGAACATCAACTTTCATTCCCTCGGTCAGAACGATGCGTTTCGCCAGAACTTCGACCAAATTATCCAAACGCTCATTGATCGAAGAAAGGCTGCGCGCCCCCATGATGGCTCCCACCGAAGACAGCGCGACCACGATGGCGAAGGCGAGGCCTAATTTCAGCTTTACGGAGATGCGCATGGTCCTCGTCCTTTTTTTCGTCGCTCTTCAAAACACCGATGGCTGCAACGACGGCAGAATGGCTTCGATGCTTTGAATCGCGCCCCAACCTCAAACGATAACGAGCGCGCCGACAGACATCACAACACACTGACGATGCGGGTTCATCCACGTTTAACAATATTTTGGAACAGTATTATTTTCAATGGAATATCAAAAAAACACAGAATTACCCAAGCAAATTCATGAATACTTTTACATTATTACATAAAACTTTAGTATGATAACCAAGTTCGTCCATTGAGGTAATTATATTTCTTTCGGCATACCCCGCTTGCCGCATCCAGAAATCCGCTGATTATTATCATTCCCGAAAGGTCGCCAGAACGCCGCAATTTCTATGGGTTGAGACTTCCTGATAGATAATAACCCCATGGTTACACCCTCCCGTCTCTCCGCCCCATGAGAAAAAGGACATACCCCTTTCGGATAGGGTCGATTTTGTAAACATCGCCCTCTTTTGCCGGCCCCCCGTTCGCAAGAATCTGTGGCGGTCTCCGTCACAAAGATATAACTAACCAGAATGGTTCGGCCCAAGCACAAGCCGCTTGACCGTCCCTTGATGGATCAACCGTTTGGTATCGTCGATGGAGTGCACATCTCTGGTCACGGGAGCGACGGGCTTCGTCGGTTCCGCTGTCGTTCGCGCCTTGCTCGCCGCCGGCCATTCGGTTCGCGTGCTCGCCAGGCCCGGAAGCGACCGGCGCAATCTGGCCGGTCTGCCGATCTCCCTGGCCGAAGGGAGCCTGGAAGACAACGACTCGCTTCGGGCCGCCGTCGGCGGCTGCCAATTTCTCTTCCATGCCGCCGCCGATTATCGCCTCTGGGTCCGGGACCCGGCCGCCATGCTGCGAACCAATGTCGACGGCACACAAAATCTGATGCGCGCCGCCATGGCCGCTGGAGTGTCCCGCGTCGTCTACACCAGTTCGGTGGCCACCTTGGGGCATCGCTTGGATGGGCCGGCCGACGAAACGACACCCTCCAGCCTTTCCGACATGACAGGACCTTACAAACGCTCGAAGTTTCTTGCCGAAGAGGCGGTTCAGCGGATGATTCGGGAAGAAGGACTGCCGGCGGTGATCGTCAGTCCGTCCACGCCCATCGGACCGGGCGACATCAAGCCGACGCCGACCGGCCGGCTGATCGTCGAGGCCGCATTGGGCAAAGTGCCCGCTTATGTCGATACCGGCTTGAACGTCGTGCATGTCGACGACGTCGCCAGCGGTCATCTGCTGGCCCTCGAGAAGGGCAAGATCGGCGAGCGCTATGTGCTGGGCGGCGACAATCTGGCCCTGGCGGAAATTCTGACGACCATTGCCAAGACGGTCGGCCGGCGCCCACCCGTGGTGAAGTTGCCCCGCCTGCCGCTCTATCCCCTGGCACTGGTCGCCGAAGCCTGGGGCCGCCTGTCAGGCCATGAACCGCTCCTGACCCTCGACGGCTTGAAAATGGCCAAATGGCGCATGTGGTTCGACTCGACCAAAGCGGAACAAGCCTTAGGCTACACGCACCGGCCGGCCGAACAGGCGATCCATGACGCCATCGGATGGTTTCGCGACAACGGATATTGCCGATGAGCGCGTCCGTCACTGTGGCCTGGCTGGCCGCTCTGGCTTGGGGCTGGATGCTCTTGGCGCGGGGATTTTTTTGGCGGATCGAACGCCCCCGGCCGGCCCCCCGGCCGGAGAGCTGGCCGCCGGTCACCGCCCTGGTCCCGGCCCGCAACGAAGCCGAAGTGATTGCTCAAGCCGTCGGCTCTCTGCTGGCTCAGGATTATCCGGGAGCGTTCCGCGTCGTGGTCACCGACGACCATAGCACCGACGGCACGGCGGATCTGGCCCGCGCCGCCGCGGCCCGTCTTGGTGCCGAAGCCCGTCTGACGGTGATCCGGGCGTCCGCCCTGCCGAGCGGCTGGAGCGGCAAGATGTGGGCGCAATCGCAAGCCCTGAGCACGGCGATCGAGACCTATCCCGATACCGAACTTCTGCTCCTGACCGATGCCGACATCGGCCATGCCCCCGACGAACTCACCCGCATGGTCGCCCGCCTGCTGGCCGAAAAGTCCGACTTGGCGTCACTGATGGTCCGCCTCTCGACAGCCTGTTTCGCCGAAAAGGCCGTGGTGCCGGCCTTCGTCTTCTTCTTTCGACTGCTCTATCCGTTCCGCTGGGTGGCAGATCCCTCCAAAGCGACGGCCGCCGCCGCTGGCGGCTATATGCTGATCCGCCGTTCGATGCTGGAAAAGATCGGCGGCCTGGCCGCCATCAAGAACGCCCTGATTGACGACTGCAGCTTGGCCGCAACGGTGAAAAGGGCTGGCGGACGCCTCAGCCTCGATTTGTCTCAAGACACCATCAGCCTCAGAGGCTATCCGAAGGCCGAGGAGTTGTGGATGATGATCGCCCGCTCGGCTTACACCCAGTTGCGCTGCTCGCCCGGGTTGCTCGCCGGCACGGTCGTCTCGATGTCCATCACCTTCCTGGCGCCGCCGCTGCTGAGCCTGACCTCGGGACCGCAAGCCTTGCCGGCGCTCCTCGCCTGGGTCCTGATGTCGCTGGCCTTCGCGCCGATGTTGCGTTTCTATCGCCAATCGCTCATATGGGCACCCTTGCTGCCTCTGACGGCGCTGTTCTATCTGGGCGCCACGGTGGATTCGGCGCGGCGCCACTGGATGGGCCGCGGCGGAGAATGGAAAGGCCGGATACAGGCGAGCGACAGGATAAGGAGAGAAGGATGATGCCGGACGGCACCGTCGAGCATGCTTCGGGAAAAGGCAGTCAGGATGAGAATTTTCCTGTCGGCTCCCTGCTCATCGCCGCACATTTGCGGCCCCATGTGCATGCCCTTTACCGCTTTGCCCGCAATGCCGACGACGTCGCCGACGCCACCGATCTGACGCCGGCCGAAAAGCTCGCCCGTCTCGATCGCATGGCAGCCGTGTTGGATGGGGCCGCCGGCGACGACGCCCCAGCGGCCGTCGCGATGCGCGCCAGCCTCAAGGACAGTGCCGTCGAAGCGGTGCATTGCCACGAATTGCTCGACGCCTTTCGCCAGGACGCCACCAAAACACGCTATGCCGATTGGGACGAGCTGATGGCCTATTGCCGGTTGTCGGCCGCGCCTGTCGGGCGTTATCTGCTCGACCTGCATGGCGAATCACGGGACACTTGGCCGGCATCGGACGCCTTGTGCGCCGCCTTGCAAGTCATCAACCATCTGCAGGATTGCGCCAAGGATTTCGAGGACCTCGATCGGGTCTATCTTCCCTGCGACTGGATGGCCGAAAATGGGACGGGCGTGGAAGATCTCCGTCGATCCGCCGCCACACCGGGCATGCGCCGCACGTTGACGCAGGCCGTCGCCGCGACCCGCCCCCTGGTCGAACTGGCGAAGCACTTGCCCGGTGGCGTCAAGGACCGTGGATTGCGCGCCGAATCCGCCGTCATTGTCTCGCTCGCCGGACGCCTGCTCGCGCGCCTCGATCAAGAGGACCCATTGGCGAAGCGCGTCAAATTGGGGCCCGCCACCATCGCCCTGGCCGCCGCTGGCGGAATCCTGCGGTCGTTTCTGGGAGCCCACGCGTGACGAGTCCGCCCTCTCCAAAGGCCCACGACGAAGCGACCTTGACCGCCCTGGTCACCGAACGAGTCCGCAAGTCGGGAAGTTCCTTCTACTGGGCCATGCGCATGATGCCGATCGAACGGCGCCAGGCCATGTATGCCATCTATGCCTTTTGCCGCGAGGTCGACGACATCGTCGATGAACCCGGCGAGACCGCCGACAAGCGCCGTCGCCTGACCGAATGGCGAGAGGACATCGCCGCACTTTACGCAGACCGCCCGGTCCGTCTGCCGCTGGCCGCCGCATTGGCCACACCGATCCAACGGTTCGCATTGCCGGCCGAAGATTTTATCGCCGTCGTCGACGGCTGCGAGATGGATACCGGTCCCGGCGTCGTTCGCCCCGACATGGCGACGCTCGAACGGTACTGCGATCGCGTGGCTTGCGCCGTCGGCCGCCTGTCGGTGCGTATTTTTGGCGATTTCACGCCACGCTGCCTGGATGTCGCCCATCACCAAGGCTTGGCCTTGCAATTGACCAATATTCTGCGCGACGTGCGCGAAGACGCCAAGATCGGCCGCTTGTATCTGCCCGACGAGTTGCTGTCCGCACATGGCATCGAGAGCCATGACCCGCAAACGGTGGCAAATCACCCGGCGCTGGCTCTGGTCTGCCGCGATCTGGGCGACGTTGCCCGGCAGCATTACGCCGACGCGCAGGACGCCATGGCCCAGTGTTCGCACCGGGCTATGCGTCCGGCGGCCGTCATGATGGCCATGTATCGCGAAATTTTTGATCGCCTGGAGGCCGCCCAGTGGCAATCCGGCGAGGCGCTTCACATCCCAAAAATTCGAAAAATTTGGTGTGCGCTGCGACATGGTCTGTTTTAAGCGACCAAAACTCCATGGTATCACTCTCGAAAATCGCACCGGCGCATGGTATGAGCCGTGCCGGATCGAATGATGAGGACTTAAGGTGTCGAGCAAAGAGTTGAACCGGGCGGCGTCCATTGACAGAGATCGCCTGGAATTGGCCGTCAATCAGTCGGCGGCTGCCCTGGCGGCGCGCCAGCGCGCGGACGGCCACTGGGTTTTCCCGTTGGAAGCGGACGCCACCATTCCGTCCGAATATGTTTTGTTTCTGCATTATCTGGACGAACGCAATCCAGAGTTGGAAGCGAAGATCGGCGTTTATCTGCGGGCCATCCAGGGGGACCACGGCGGGTGGCCGTTGTTTCACGGTGGTGAATTGAACGTCAGCGCCTCGGTCAAAGCCTATTTCGCCTTGAAGGCGCTGGGAGACGATATCGATGCGCCGCACATGCGGCGCGCCCGCGAGGCCATTTTGGCGCACGGTGGCGCGGCCGCCAGCAATGTGTTTACACGGACGTTGCTGGCCTTGTTCGGGCAGGTGCCCTGGCGCGCCGTTCCGGTGATGCCGGTCGAGATCATGCTGCTGCCGCGCTGGTTCCCCTTTCATTTGGACAAGATCAGCTATTGGTCGCGCACTGTGATCGTTCCCCTGCTGGTGCTGATGGCCTTAAAACCTCAGGCCCGCAACCCATTGGGCATTCATGTCCGGGAATTGTTCAGGATAGCGCCGGAAGCCGTCAGCGACTGGCACACCGAGCCGGCGCGCTCGAAATGGGCCTATTTCTTCCGCCGTCTCGACGGCGTCTTGCAGGTCGCCGATCCCTCTTTTCCCAAATGGGGCCGGCGCAAAGCCATCGCCCGGGCGAAGGCCTGGGTCGATGAACGCCTGAATGGCGAAGAGGGCCTGGGCGCCATTTTCCCGGCAATGGTCAATGCCGTCCTGATGCATGACGTCCTGGGCACCGATCCCAAGGATCCGCGCGTCGTCACCGCCAAGCAGGCGTTGCGCAAGTTGGTGGTCGACGAGGGCGATCGGGCCTGGGTCCAGCCCTGCGTCTCACCGGTGTGGGATACCGCTCTGGCTTGCCATGCCATGCTCGAAGTTGGCGATGGACCCGCCCTGGAGTCCGCCCGGCGCGGCGCCGACTGGCTGGTGGACCGGCAAATCACCGACGTCGTCGGCGACTGGGCGATCCAACGGCCCGATTTGGCGCCGGGCGGCTGGGCCTTCCAATATGCCAATCCTCACTACCCCGATGTCGACGACACCGCCGTGGTCATGGCCGCCCTCGACCGGCTGGATCCGAAACGCTACGAGAGCGTCGTACAATCCGGCGCCACCTGGGTTCGCGGCATGCAAAGCGAGGGCGGCGGCTGGGGCGCTTTCGACGCCGAGAATACCCATTTCGCCTTGAACCATATTCCCTTCGCCGATCACGGCGCGCTCCTCGATCCGCCGACGGCCGACGTCTCCGCCCGCTGCGTTTCCGCGTTGTCGATGCTGGGCCAACGCCGTAACGATCCGGTGGTCAAGCAGGGCGTCGACTATCTGCTGGCCGAGCAGGAGGCCGACGGCTCCTGGTTCGGTCGCTGGGGCACCAATTACGTCTATGGCACCTGGTCGGCCCTGGCCGCGCTGAACGCCGCCGGTGTTCCCCATGACGACCCGGCCGTCCGGAAGGCGGTGCAGTGGCTGTTGTCACGGCAACGGCCGGACGGCGGCTGGGGCGAGGATGGGCGGTCCTATTGGGACGGTCAGCCGCATGGCAGCGGCTCGGCCAGCACGCCCTCACAAACAGCCTGGGCCCTGCTCGGCCTGATGGCCGTCGGTGAAACCGGCAGTGCGGCGGTTGCCCGCGGCGTCGATTATCTGCTGGCCCATCGCAACGAAGAAGGCCTGTGGGACGAGGAGCTCTTCACGGCGGTGGGGTTCCCCCGCGTGTTCTATCTGCGTTACCACGGCTATCGGGCCTTCTTCCCTGTCTGGGCGCTCGCCCGCTTTCGCAACCTCACCACCGGCAACGCCGGCCCCGTCCTGCACGCTCTGTAATCCGGCGCCGTCGTGACCTCCGTGATGAACTAACGTCATTTAACCTAAAAAGAGCATTTCACCACAGAGACACAGAGAACACAGAGGAAAAACAAAGACTTTGTGGAATAGCGCTCGTCACCTTTTGGGTGAGCTTCGGGTTTTCATAACACTTTGAAAAATCTCTGTGTTCTCTGTGTCTCTGTGGTTCATCTGCCTAATTTAAGTTTAAGATAAACCGCAGTAATGCCGGACTTCGCTCCGGGCATCACTGAAATCGAGAGGGTTTGCCCGTGACTACCGCAACCATCGGCATCGTCGTCGGAATGCGTTCGGAGGCGGGATTGCTGCCGGCCTCATCGTCGGTCGCTTGCAGTGGCGGCATCCCGGCCAAGGCGCGACGTCTGGCCGCGGAATTGCTGGACGCCGGCGCCATCGGATTGGTCAGTTTCGGCATTGCCGGCGGATTGGCGCCGGCGCTGCGTCCGGGCGATCTGATTATCGGGACCGGCGTGGTCAGCAACGGTCATGTCCTCGATGCTGATCGGGATTGGCAATTTCAACTGCTGGAACGCCTGCCCGCCGCCAGAAGCGGACTGATCCAGGGTGAAACGGAGATCATCGCCACGGCCGAACGAAAAGCCCAACTGTTCGCAGCCAGCGGCGCCCTGGCCGTTGACCTGGAAAGCGAGGCCGTCGCCGATGCCTGCCATGCGGCAGGCAAACCCTTCGCCGTGATCAGGGCGGTCGCCGACCCGGCAAACCGCTGCCTGCCGTCCCTCGCCCTCGACGCGCTTGATGCCGACGGACGTCCGCTTCCTATGAAAGTGGCCGCCGGATTGCTCCGGCGGCCATTCGAATTGCCAGGATTGATCAGGGTCGGACTTGACAGCCGAGCGGCTCTGTCAACCTTGGCTGCGGCGGTGAGTCGGCTGGGCCCGGCCCTCGGCTTCCAGACGCCCTAGATTCTGCTCTAGCAAGGCGTCGAACACCTTCTGCGACGGACGCTGATTGTCGAGCGGAATATCGGGGGCCATCGGCCCATCGACCCGCGGCCCGCGCAAAGCGACAGCCAGAGCCTTCAACGGATGCGCCATGGTGTCGGACACCGCCGTCGCCTCGAACCCGCTGTGGACCATGCAATCGGCACATTTTTCGTAATTGCCGGTGCCATAGGCATCCCAATCGGTTCCTTCCATCAGCTCCTTGAAGGTCTTCACATAGCCTTCGCCAAGCAAATAGCAGGGACGCTGCCAGCCGAAAACATTCCGCGTCGGGTTGCCCCAGGGCGTGCAATGGTACGTCTGGTTGCCGGCCAGGAAGTCGAGAAACAGCGACGACTGGACGAAGGCCCATTTGCGGCCACGCCCCAACCGGAAAATGTCGCGAAACAATTGCTTGGTGTTCCGGCGATTGAGGAAATGCTGGGTATCGGGCGCCCGTTCATAGGCGTAGCCGGGCGAAATGGTGACGCCGCCGACACCCAACGCCGTCACCTCGTCCATGAAGTCGGCGATGCGTTGCGGCTCGGCCCCGGAGAACAAGGTGCAATTGATATTGACCCGGAATCCCTTTGCCCGCGCCGTCTGGATCGCCTTGACCGCGATATCGTAGGTCCCAGGTTGCGAGACCGCCTTGTCATGATCTTCACGACCACCGTCCAGATGGACCGTGAAGGCGAGATTGGGCGTAGGCTTGAACTGGTCGATCTTCTTTTCGAGCAGCAGCGCATTGGTGCACAGATAGACAAATTTGCCGCGCGCCACCAGACCATCGACAACCTGGGCGATTTCCTTATGCAAAAGAGGCTCACCGCCCGCCAGAACGACGACCGGAGCGCCGCATTCGTCAGCGGCGGCAAGGCACTCGTCCACCGAAAGGCGGGCATTCAGCACCTTGTCCGGGTAATCGATCTTGCCACAGCCGTTGCACGCCAGATTGCAGCGGAACAGGGGTTCAAGCATCAGCACCAGGGGATAGCGTTTCCGCCCGGCGAGCCGCTGACGCAGAAGATACAAACCGATGCGAAAAGACTGTTTTAAAGGTACGGACACGGGATCAACTCAACAATTGAGGGGGAAGTTTGAAATGCAGGTCCTCGGGAACTCCGGGAAGCGTCGTCACTTCGGTCGCTCCATAGGCACGTAAAGCTTCGATCAATCCTTGCACCAAGTCCTCGGGAGCCGACGCGCCGGCAGTAACGCCAACGGTTTCAACGCCTTCAAGCCACTCGGGTCGAAGGGCCGCGGGCTCTTCGACCAGATAGGTCGGGATACCGCGCGCCAAGGGAATTTCACACAGGCGATTGGAATTGGAACTGTTTTTGGCACCAACCACCAGGACCAGATCAACCATTGCCGCCAATTCGGCCACCGCCTGCTGGCGATTCTGCGTCGCATAACAAATTTCTTTGATATCCGGCCCAATGATCGCCGGGAACCGACGGCGTAAGGCTTCAATAATGACGCGCGTATCGTCCACCGAGAGTGTTGTTTGTGTCACATAGGCCAAACGCGACGGATTTGCAACCTCTAGACTATCGACGTCTTCGACGGTCGAGACCAACCGGCCCACCCCTTTCAGCCATCCCATGGTGCCTTCCACCTCGGGATGACCGGCATGGCCGATCAAAATGACCTCGCGGCCTTGGGCGGCGTAATAGCCACCGTCATTGTGGACGCGCAACACCAACGGGCATGTCGCATCGATCACCTGATGACCGCGCTCCAACGCTTCCTCGGCCACCGTCGGCGAAACGCCATGGGCACTGAAGATGGTCACGCTGCCGGCCGGCACTTCGCTCAACTCTTCGACGAAGCGGACGCCTTTGGCACGCAATCGATCGACCACATGGCGATTGTGGACGATTTCATGGCGAACATAAATCGGCGAACCGAATTTTTCCAAAGCGACTTCGACGATATCAATGGCGCGCTGCACGCCGGCGCAAAACCCCCGAACCTCCGCGAGAACAACGCGCATCCACTCATCTCCACATTCAGCTCTTGCCGATGTCCAAACCTTGTTCTCAGTCATCGGGCAGCAAAACATACGGAGCCTCTCCAATGATTTCAACCGGAGAACAGGTCAGGGCAATCGGGTGAATGAGGGCGTGACAACGGGCAAAAGTTCTGAATCTATCGATAACCTCCTGTTTGACGTTG
>Ga0209415_10007495_pt1 | contig 19052 bp, 17 predicted proteins | sample PeaSoiSIISIP2007_FD_187696 | JGI IMG/M metagenome (GOLD analysis project Ga0209415, IMG submission 187696) | Peat soil microbial communities from Weissenstadt, Germany - SII-SIP-2007 (SPAdes) (version 2) | ecosystem: Environmental > Terrestrial > Soil > Wetlands > Peat | place: Germany...
ACCCGCCACAACCGGGCTACCCGCCAACTCCGCCGGACTCGCAGCAACCGCCGGGCACGGCGAGTTCGCCGGGGGCCGAGCGAGACGACCCTTCGGCGCCGGAAACTCCTCGGGACGAATAGATGCCTTCCGGATCTTCGTCGAGCTTTGCCGCCGAGGCGCGGCGGCAGGCGGCCCAGATCCTGTCTCGAGCGCCATATGCACACAAGGCAGGGGCGGCACTACCTCTCGCAGGTGTGCTCCGAGCCATCGGGCACGGTTTCCTCCGGCTGGTCGGCCCTCCGGCGCACTGGCTAGCACAACATGTTCTGGTCTCGCTGTTTCGGGGCATCCACGCTCGGCTCGGGGCCGGAGGCTGGGTCGTGGTGCTGGCGTTGGCGGTCGGCGCCGGCATCGTCGTGGGCGTGCTCCTCATCCGCAGAAGAGCCCGAATAGGACCGCGGCTAGTGGGGACCCCGCCTGCCGCGATTAGCGAGAACATGGCCGATCTCGAGCGGGCGGCCGAGGAGGCAGAAGCCAAGGGTGAAAACGAGCTAGCCGTCCGGCTCCGCTTCAGGTCCGGGCTCGCTCGACTCGAAGCTCAAGGAGTGATCCCCGACCGGCTCGCCATGACCAGCCAGCAGCTGGGTCGGATCCTTCAGTCCCAGCTCTTTGACGAGCTGGCCTCCCAACACGAGTTCATCGCCTATGCCCACGCACCCGCCTCGGCTGGCGATGCGGCTTCTGCTCGGGATCGCTGGCGACACTTGCTTGACGAGGCACCCCGATCCGGGCTGAGCCTTCACACTGCCCGGTACCCGGCGGGGAGCACTCAATGAGCAGGACGGCGCCGGCGCAGGCATCGACGACGGCGCCGGCATCGACGACTGCAACGGCGCGGTGGCATCAGGTCCCTCTCAGATGGCGTGCGGTCATGGTCGTCGCCGCTGGGGCAATCGTTGTCGAGTTCGCGATCTCCTTTGCTGGTGGCGTCTACGGCGCGCCCAGCAGGTCGATCATCGGCCCTGCCTCCTCGCTCGACTCCTCGGGTAGCGGCACCGCCGCTTTCGCGCAGCTCCTGACCGACCGGAAGCATCCCGTTCGCCAGCTGACCGTCCCGGTGAGCACCACGACGCTACCGGTGCCCGGCACCTTGTTCGTGTTGGACCCTCAGGGCGAGCTGACGAGCGACCTTGCGACTCTTCACCGATACCTCGCAGCCGGCGGACGCGTCGTGCTGGCGGGCCGGCCAGCAACAGCGACGCTCAGGGCGCTGCTGGGTGCCGGACCGCTCCCGGTCTGGCAGGCGACAACGACACGCTCCTGGCGTCCGGGCGCTCCGGAACCGGAGACCTACGGAGTTCGTACCGTGGTCTCGGACACGCTGGGCGCCTGGCAAACAGCGACCTCTGACGAAACTGTGGCGAACGCGAGCCGGCCGGTGCGCATCCTGCTCGGCGGATCACGCGGGGCGCTCGCGCTGCTCGTGCTGGTCGGTCGAGGTCGGCTCGTGCTGCTCGCAACGGGCGCTCCGCTCGACAACGCGCACCTCGCCGATGCCGACAACGCAGCTCTTGCCCTCGACCTTGCAGGCCCGGATTCGGCGCCCGCGATTTTCGACGAGTACGACCACGGCCTCGGGCGCCCCGGGTCGGGGATCGCCGGCCTACCGGGTCACTGGCAAGTTGCCCTGTTGCTCGCCCTTGTTGCCGTCCTCGTTTGGATGCTCTCCGCAGCCCGTCGCCTCGGGCCGCCCCTGCCGGCCGAGCGCGAGCTGGTCCCGCCACGTATCGCCCACGTAGACGCAGTGGCCTCGCTCCTCGCGTCGGGCTCCGCCGCTCGTCTCGTTGCCGGCGCAGACCCGCTGCGTCAAGCCGCTCGTGAACGGTTGGTCCACGTCCTCAGGGCACCTCGCGACTCGACGGACGCGGACCTTGTCGCGGCGGCCTCGACGCTATTGCTTCCGCCTGACGTCGTCGCGTCAGTCCTCGGCGAGCCTCGTTCTGAGGCTGATCTCATCGCGCTCGGTCGTGCCTATGCCACGCTCGCGGAAAAGGGAAGGTGACCATGACTCAGGCGTTGAGCGACGCTGGCGGCCAGATGGGACTTGTGCGCGCTCGTGTGAACGAGCAAGTGGGAAAAGTCGTCGTGGGGCAGTCGCACGTCGTCGACGCCACGATCATCGCCATCGCCGTCGGCGGTCACCTCCTTCTCGAAGGACCTCCCGGCGTGGCCAAGACGCTTCTTGCATCCGCGATGGCCCGCGCATGCCGGCTCGACAGTCGCCGTGTGCAGTTCACACCCGACATGCTCCCGTCAGATCTGACCGGCACCCTGACCCTCAGAGGAAACGAGCTCGGCTTTCGCCCAGGACCCGTGTTCACCAACATCTTGTTGGCCGACGAGATCAACCGCACGCCTCCGAAGACCCAGGCGGCCCTTCTCGAGGCGATGCAGGAGAGCCAGGTCACCGTCGACGGGATCGAGCACCCGTTACCGCAGCCGTTCACGGTGCTCGCCACCCAGAACCCGATCGAGTACGAGGGAACGTACCCGCTCCCCGAGGCACAGTTGGACCGGTTCCTCATGAAGGTCGTCGTCACCTATCCAACGGCCAACGACGAGGAAGCGTTGCTCCGGCTGCGTCGCACCGGCGTCGCGCCGTCGACCCTCTCCGACGTCGAAGCCGTAGCCAGCGAAGTGGACCTCCTAGCTGTCCGCGAACAAGTGGACCATGTCGCGGTAAGTGACGAGATCGTCACTTACGTGGCAACGGTCGTCCGCCGCACCCGGGAGTTGCCCAGCATGGCGCTCGGGGCAAGTCCGCGTGCGGGCGTGCACCTTCTCGTGGCGGCGAAGGCGCTCGCTTGCATGGCCGGCAGGGGCTTCGTCGTGCCCGACGATGTTGTCGCGCTTGCCGCTCCAGTTCTCGCACATCGCCTGATCCTCACACCCGAGGCTGAGCTCGACCGGTTTACTTCGGCCGACGCGTTGTCGAACGTTCTCGCCACCGTCCCCATCCCGCGCTGACCAAGGTCCCCCAGATACGTGACCAGGCCTCCGACTCGAGCCCTCGCAAGTCGCGAACGGGCGAGGCTAGGCAGCTCCGTGCCGCGCCCGACTCGCCTTGCCGCGTTGCTGCTTGCTCTTGTCGCCATCATTTCTGCGGCTTTGCCGCTCCCAGTGGTCGTGCCTTTGTTGCTGGCCGGCGGCGTCGCAGGGTGCGTCCTGATCGATCTTCTTGTGGCCCGGCGCCGAGTGCCATCGCTCGAACGCACGGCGCTGCCGACGCTGTCGCTTCTCGTTCCGGTCCCGTTCCGGGCCAAGGTGGGCGAACTCGCCCAGGCACGAGCCGTCAGGATCCGCCAGCCGGCGCCGCCCGGCCTATGTGTGGACCCGCCTTCGGCAGAGAGCGAGGAGCTCTCCGGTGAGCTGACGGGGCGCGTGCGCGGGACCCACGTGCTGCCTCCTGTGACCGTACGGGCTTCCGGGCCGCTCGGGCTGGGCTCGCTCGATTACACGCTCGGCGCGAGCGAGGACGTGAGCGTCTTCCCCGACCTGCCTCGCGCCCGGCGACTGGCGGCCGCACGCCGGCGCGGGCGGGCGACCGATGAGGGCAGGATCCGCGCGCGTCTCGGACTCGGCACGGAATTCGAGACCATCCGCGAGTACTCGCCCGACGACGACATCCGCCAGGTGAACTGGGTTGCCACCGCTCGGGTCGGGCGGCCGATGTCCAACCAGTACCGGGTCGAGGAGAACCGCGATCTCATGTGCGTCGTGGACGCCGGTCGGCTGATGGCCTCTCCTGCCGGCCTCCTCACCCGTCTTGACGTCGCTCTGAATGCCGTCGCCGTATTGGCCGTCGCGGCCGAAGAGGCTGGAGACCGAGTGGGAGCCCTGGCCTTCGATGCAAAGGTGACGCGCCAGCTCTCGCCACGCCGTCGCGGCGCCGAGGCCGTGGTGCGCGCACTGTTCGATCTCGAGACGACCGAGGTTGAGAGCGATTACGAACGAGCGTTTCAAGCGGTCGGCCGGCAGAAACGGGCCCTCGTGGTCGTGTTCACGGACCTCGTCGACGAAGGTGCGGCTCGGACACTGATCGGGGCCGTGCCCGTACTGGTCCGCCGCCACGCAGTCCTCGTGGCTAGCGGCGTCGACGCGGATCTCACAACCGCTGTCTCACGAGCCCCGGACGACCTGCGAGACGTGATGCGAGCTTCAGTAGCCGTTGACCTGCTCGCCAGCCGCCAGCGGGCTATCAACCTCCTCGAAGCCCTCGGCGCGGTCGTCGTCGAGGCGCCGCCGCAGGCTCTCGGTCCGGCATGCGTCGAGGCGTACCTCAGGTTGAAGCAGCGAGCCCGCCTTTGACGGGGCCCTTCCCCGCGTCGTCCGGCCCATCGTTCCCCTCCGACTCTTCAGTGCGACTCGTCGCTCTCCCCGCGGAGCGTCGTGCCGAGCGACCCGCCACGTTCCGTGTCGCATCGAACGTAGGTAGAGGTGCAGCCCCGGGTCGTCCCCTGACGTACACGAGTGCCCAGAAGCTGCCCGCCAGCGCTATCCCGACAGCGAACGCAGCTGGGGTCGGCAGATCCCAGGGCGTGACGATGCCCTCGGTCAATCCCGCGACAACGAGGAACAGCATGACTCCGAGCAGCGTGGCGCCCAGCGTTGGCGTCAGGTGAGCCAGTGCCTCGGCTCGTGTGTCGCTGCCGGGGTCGATGAGAGCGCGGGCGATCGCCAAGCCACCGGCCCCTGCCAACGCGATACAAGAGAGCTCCAAGAGGCCGTGCGGGACAATGAGGCTGAAGAACTGATGGAGACCTCCGGCCCGCCATTCCAACGCACCCAGGATGCCGATGAGGGCGCCGTTGTAGGCCAGTGCGAATCCTGTCATCAGCCCGAAGGTGAATCCTCCCGCCACAGCGAGGACTGCAACTTCGATGTTGTTCACGAAGATCGCGACCGCGAGCCCCGCACGTCCCACGATGGAGACGGAGTAGTAGGCGCCCTTCCCCGGATGTGCCGACGCGTGGAATCCCGCCGGGAGCAGGCCGGAAGCGGCAGAAGGCTGGGTAAGTCCCCACAGGGCCCCCAATGCCACGAAGCCGAGGAGGATGCCGGCAGAGATCGCCAAGCAGCGGTCCAACTCCCGGATTCGCCGCCAGAGGCGCAGGCTCAGAAATTCCCAAACGGTGTCCTCACGCGATGCCTTCGAATACACGACGGCATAGGCCCCCTTTACAAGCGTCTGGAGGCGCAAGGTGCCCGACGCGTCCGGCCACGAGCGTCGCGCCATGGCCAAGTCCGCGACCGATGAACGGTAGAGCGCGCCGATACGGTGAATTTCCTCGGGCCCGAGCTTGCGGCCGTTGCCCCGCGCCAACTTGACGAGGCCTTCGAGCTCGGTCCAATCCGGCCCACGATCTGCGACAAAGCGCTCGATGTTCAAGATCCGTCCCAGCCGCTCGGTCCGCAACCGGTCGACATGCGTCCTACGTTTATAGCGTGGAGTTCGAGGATCGATTCGTCACGGTGACTCCCGAGGGCATCAGCCTCGACGTCGTGCTTGCCGGGCTCGGCTCCCGTTTCATTGCGTTCGCTATCGACTTCCTGCTGCAGATGGTCGCATTGGTCGCCTTCCTGGTCGTTGCCTTCTCGACGTTCGGTAACAACGCGAGCAATACGAGCACACTCGTCCTTGTTGGTGCCTTCGCGCTCTTCGCCCTGATCGACTTCATCGGGTACTTCATCTTCTTCGAGATGCTCTTCAACGGGCGGTCGCCCGGCAAGCAGATGACGGGCCTGCGCGTCGTGCGAGTCGGAGGCCAGCCCGTCGGCTTCTGGTCGAGCTTGCTCAGGAACGTGCTCCGCTTGGTCGACATGCAACTCGGTTCTGTCTACCTCGTAGGCAGCGTGCTCATCCTCTCGACGAGCCGCAACCAGCGCCTCGGCGACCTGATTGCCAACACGCTCGTCATCCGCGAACGGGTGGCCGCCGAGACGCAATGGAAGAACCCAACTTGGACCTCGGGTGCAGAGTTCAGTGCGCCGGCTTGGAGCTCGACGGCGTGGTCTCCCGAGGCTCCCGGGCGGGCCTGGCTTCCACCCGAGCTCGCGCACTGGGACGTGAGCGCGGTTCCCGACTCCGAGCTCGCCTTGGCGCGGGCATTCCTCGCAAACCGGAGCGGGTACACAGATGAGGCTCGGCGCCGTCTCGGCGCTGATCTCGCCAACCGGATGTGGCCTCTCGTGGCCGGACCCACGACGCCTTCGCAGCCCGAGCAGTTCCTCGAGGCGGTGGTCCTCGTCAAGTCGGCCCGGTCCTGATCCGCGGACGACTCGTCGGCGTCCGGTCGTCGGCAGTTCTCCACCGCCGTCCGGTGTTCAGGAAAGCTCGTAATCGAGGTGGAGCTGGTGCGAGCCGTCCGGCGCGATCTCGATTCGGCCCTCGCCGGAGATCCGGGCGAGGTCTCCGGTCCCCGAGCCCGGCACGACCGGCCATCTGGCCCATTGACTCGCTCCGGCCATGGTCCCGATATGCAGCACAGCGAAGCTTCCCGACCGGCCATGTACCGAGCCCGCAATCCGTTCGACTGCCACATATCCGGCGGCCCCGCTCTCGGCGCGCACCGACAACATCTCTACCGTGCTGCGAGCCTCGATATCACCTTTGAACGTCTTGGCGATCCGGATCCGGGAATACCGGATGCCGGGATCCTCCAGAAACGGGGCCTCCTCGTCGAACGAATCGAGCACGAAGGAGGAGACCGCGATCGGCATGCCCCAGACGCTACCAAGTGACTGAAATCGCTCAGCCGCGCGACGTCGGGCGTGCGGGCAGCTGCGCATATCCACCGGTCGAGCGCGCCCCCGGTCTACCTTGCAGCCAAGCATGCAGACGAACCGCCGCGCGGAACGAGGGACCTCCACGAGCAATTTCGGGGTCGGGCGCCGGGAGAGTCACGACGCGAGCGGCTTCTACGCCCGGTTCCATCCGAGACAGATCTCCGACGACGAGACCCTCGCGAGTTCTTTTCAAGTGTCGGAGCCGCTCGTCTGCGGCGACGCCAGGGACATGAACCTGCCGGACAACTCCGTGGCCCTCGTCGTCACCTCCCCGCCGTACTTTGCCGGCAAGGAGTACGAGCAGGCGCTGGGCCAGGGCTTGATTCCTGCTTCCTATGCGGAGTATCTCGAGATGCTCCGCGACGTGTTTGCCGAGTGCACGCGCGTCCTCGAGCCCGGAGGTCGCATCGCGGTCAACGTCGCGAACCTTGGGCGGCGGCCGTTCCGGTCGCTCGCCGGCGACGTGACCCGGATCCTCGAGGACGACCTCGGCTTGCTGCTGCGAGGCGAGGTGATCTGGGCCAAGGCGGAGGGCGCCTCGGGCTCGTGTGCCTGGGGCTCCTATCGCTCACCTACGAATCCGGTACTGCGCGACGTCACCGAACGCGTGGTCATCGCCTCGAAGGGCCGCTTCAGCCGGGCTGTGGACGTCGATGAGCGACGAGCCCGTGGGCTGCCACACGAGGCCACCATCTCCACTGACGAGTTCCTCGAGGCGACGCTCGATCTCTGGCGCATGGCCCCGGAGTCCGCTCGACGGGTCGGGCATCCGGCCCCGTTTCCTGTGGAGCTGCCGCAGCGACTGATCGAGCTCTACACGTTCAAGGACGATCTCGTCCTGGATCCGTTCCTTGGATCAGGAACCACCGCGGTGGCCGCGGTCAGGACCGGGCGCAGGTATGTGGGATACGACACAGACGCCGCGTACGTCGACCTCGCCGTCGAGCGAGTCGCCCGAGCCCTCGCCGCACAACGGAAGAACGGCGTGGATCGGCCCGGATCGCTCGGCTACTTCGCACAGGCTCCGGCCGCCTCGGGCGACCTTCAATCGCCGCCCGGCGCTGAGCGAAAGGCCGCTTTCGCCTACGCCACCGACCTCCTCAGCGACGCGGGGTTCGGCATCGTCCACAGGAACTACAAGATTCCGGGCTTGGGGCTGAACGTGAGCATCATTGCAACCGACGAGGAAGGGGCATCCTGGTACTTCGACGTGACCGGCGCCTTCACCTCGACCCGTGGCGGGTTGATCCGGACCGACACTCTATGGAAGTGCCTCGGGCGCGCAAGTGTGCTCGCAAGTCACATCGCCTCCCCGCTCGTGCTCGTTTCCTCCGATTTGCCGCCACGGCGGAGCAGCGGGGACCAGGCGCTGCATGCGGTCGGTCCGAACGGGATTCACGATGTCATCGGCCTGCTCGTTCCGGCCGATCGTGAGCGGTTGGCCGCGTACGCCAAGGGCGGGCACCGTTCCCGCGCACTCCCGGGTTTCTGGACCGTGGCAGAGCTCGCTGCCTGTCGCACTCTCGCCGATCCGGTGCCCTTCCTGCGCAGCCCCGCCTAAGGCACGCCGCGGCAATCGAGGTCCCGTATCACCCTGGCCGCGTCATCGATCCGGCGATGCCGGCATTCTCGGCGTAGGCCGCCTCGGCCCAACAGTATGTCCCTGTCATGACTCCAGCCGCTGACCGGCCAATCGACCCGCATGGGCTGCCCTCGGGCATCGAGATCCGTACCGAGACCAGGACGGACTACCCGTCGGTGGCAACCCTCGTTACCGCGGCATTCGGATCGTCAATGGAGGCCAGGTTGGTGGAAGCCATTCGTGCCTCGCCAGAGTTCGTGCCCGAGATGTCATTGGTCGCGGACTTCGACGGACGGACCGTCGGCCACGTGATGATCAGCTATGCCTCGATCCGTGACGGCGACGCCCAGCATCGAATAGCGGTCCTCGCGCCCCTGGCCGTCGCCCCGGAGTTCCAGCGCCAGGGTGTGGGATCGGCCTTGGTCAGAGACGTGACAGCACGAGCCGACGACCGCGGCGAACCGCTCGTCGTACTCGAGGGAAGTCCGTCCTTCTACGGACGCCTGGGCTTCGAGTACTCGGTGCGGTACGGGATCCACATCACCCTTCCCTCCTGGGCGCCAGCGGAGGCATCCCAAGTCCTGCGCCTGAGGAACTACAGGGCATCGATCCGCGGACAAGTCGTCTACCCACCCACGTTCGTCGCTGTGATCGAGCACTGACGGAGGAGCCAGGAGCGGCCGTCCCGCGCACTGGGCCTAGGGTCCCTCGAGCAGCGGAGGGAGGTCGTCGATGCGCGTCAGGTTCTTCAGCCGTGGCGAGGACCACCCTGGCGAGTGCGCCCGTTCGTGCAACGACGTCAGCGGGTACGGCACCAGAGCCGCCCACCCTCCCACTTTCACGACCGGCCGCGCGTCGGACACCTCGCTGTTGCCGACCATCAGGAATTGCTCGGGCACGATGGCGAGCTGGCGGAAGATGCGCAAGTAGGCCTCGGGGTTCTTCTCGCTCAGGATGTTGATGCTCGCGAACAGGCCGGCAAGCCCCGAGCGCGCGATCTTGCTCTCCTGGTTGAGAAGGTCGCCCTTGGTGACGAGGACGAGGCGATAGCCGTCGGCGACGAGCCGCAGCGTCTCGGCCACGCCAGGGAGCAGCTCCACGGGGCGTGCGAGCATCTCCTGCCCAGTCCGGAGCAGGCGCTCGATGTCTGCAATCGGTACGGCGCCACCACTCACCTCGATCGCCGTCTCGATCATGGACAGCGTGAACCCCTTCACGCCGTAGCCGAACAGCTCGAGGTTGCGCCTCTCGATCTCGTGCAAGCGAGCCAGGACCTCGCCGTCGGAGGCATGGGCGGAGAGCAGATCCGCAAGCCGTTCCTGGGCCCGGGCGAAGGCGTCCTCGCTGTGCCACAGCGTGTCGTCACCATCGAAGCCGATGACCGTGACGCCGGCGGCCCACAGCTCTCGAGTCACTTCGACGACGCTACCGCCGGCAAGCGCGAGATCATGGTTGGCATGAACGCCCTATCGCTCGTGTCGGTCGCGCCGGAAGTCCAGGCGGCGCTCGAGTCGGGTCGCCCCGTCGTTGCTCTCGAGTCCACGATCATCAGCCACGGCCTGCCCCGGCCTCGCAACCTCGAGGTGGCCATCGAGCTGGAAGCGCTCGTGCGAGAGGCGGGTGCCGTGCCCGCAACCGTGGGCCTATTTGCGGGCCGGCCCACCGTGGGCTTGAGCCTGGGACAGATCGCGACCCTTGCGACGGCGACCGACGTCGCCAAGGTAAGCGTCGGTGACCTGCCGGTCGCGGTTGCAGCCGCACGGCACGCGGCGACAACGGTCGCTTCGACGGCGGCACTCGCACGGATGGCCGGGATCCGGGTCCTTGCCACCGGCGGCATCGGCGGTGTCCACCGCGGAGCGAGCGAGAGCTTCGACGAGTCGGCCGACCTCGAGACGCTGGCCCGGACTGCCATCACGGTCGTCTGCGCAGGAGTGAAGTCGATCCTCGACGTGCCCGCGACCTTGGAGCGCCTGGAGACGCTGGGCGTCACCGTCGTCGGGTACCGGACGCTGCGGTTCCCCGGCTTCTACGTCGCAGACTCCGGCAACGACATCGACTGGGCGGTCTCCGAGCCGAACGAGGTGGCCGAGGTGATGCAGGCCGCCGATCGCCTCGGTCTTCCCAGTGCGATCCTGGTCGCGAACCCGGTACCGCTCGACCATCAGCTGGACCCGGTGACCCACGACGCGCTCCTAGCCGATGCGCTCACCGCGGCGGAGCACGCGGGGATCCACGGCAAGGCGGTGACGCCGTTCCTCCTGGACCGTGTCAACTCGGCGTCCGGCGGAGCCAGCCTCGAGGCGAACATCTGGGCCGTGAGGAACAACGTGAGGGTGGCGGCGCAGATCGCCCGGGCCTGGTCCGAGACCGAAGAGTGACGCGATCGCAGGTGGTCGTCCTCGGCGACGTCATCAACGACGTGATCGTGAGACCGCGTGGACCGATCGCGGTCGGCACGGACACGCCGTCTTCGATCGAGCGGTCACCGGGCGGCTCGGGGGCCAACCAGGCAGCGTGGCTGGCCGCGCTGCAGACTCCGGTGCGTTTCGCGGCCCGGGTCGGCGCCCCGGACGCGGCCGACCACCGGAAGGCCCTCGAGCAACTCGGCGTCGAAACCTGCCTGGCTGAAGATCACGACCTCCCCACAGGCACCATCGTCGTGCTCGTCGCCCCGGACGGTGAGCGCTCGATGTTCACCGACCGTGGAGCGAATCTCGCTTTTCGAGCCGCCGACGTTCCGAGGCATCTGCTCGACGACGCCGTCCTCCTCCACGTGTCGGCTTATCAGCTCTTCGAGCCGGAACCGAGATCGGCGGTGCGCCAGCTCTGGGCTGCAGCGCTCGAAGCTGGCATCCCGGTGTCCATCGACCCGGCATCGGTCGCCGGCCTCCGAGAAGTCGGGCGAGAACAGTTCCTCACCTGGACGGCGGGGGCGCACCTCGTGTTCCCGAACCTGGACGAGGGTCGGCTCCTGACAGGCCTCGACGAACCGGACGCGATCGTCGCCGCCCTGCTCGAGAGCTACCAGGTCGTCGCACTCAAGCTCGGCCCGGCGGGCACGCTCGTCGGCGCGGCCGACGGACGCCGGTTCGCCGTCTCCGCGCAGCCGGCTGCTGTCGTGGACTCGACTGGCGCCGGAGACGCGTTTTGCGCAGGCTTCCTCGCAGCCTGGGTAGCTGGCAACGACCTCGATCGATGCGCGGCCGGCGCTGTCGACGCGGCAGCCCGAGCCATCGGACAGGTCGGCGCGCGCCCGAGAAAGCCCTGATTCCAAGGGCTAGCACGCGGGAGCCCGATAACTCAAGGTTCTGAGAACGATCTAGGGTCCTTCGATCAGCATCGTCCTGGTCGAGGGTCTGTCGCACGCCTACCGTGAACGCGGCGCTCACGAGCTCGTCGTCCTGCGCGACGTTGAGTTGGAGATCGCCCGCGGCGAGTACGTCGCGCTGGTCGGGCCGTCCGGATCGGGCAAGACCACGCTGCTGTCAGTGCTCGGTGCGCTGGAGCGCCCACAGGTCGGCAGCGTCGTGGTCGCCGGCCAAGATCTCTCCAAGCTGTCCGGGGACGGGCTGGCGCTGTACCGGCGGACGGAGGTCGGTTTCGTCTTCCAGCACTTCGGCCTCCTCGCGGCCCTCACGGCGCTCGAGAACGTCGAACTGGCGCTCACCCTGGCCGGGCGCGGCAGAGGGCAACGCCGCAGGAGGGCGACCGACGTGCTTGAGCGAGTGGGACTCCAGGACCGGCTCGAACACCGTCCCGCGGAGCTCTCGGGCGGCGAACGCCAGCGGGTCGCGATCGCGCGGGCGATCGCGAATGGACCGCGCCTCATCCTGGCGGACGAGCCGACCGGCAACCTGGACGAGCGGGCGTCGGTCGCGATCGGCGACCTTCTAGAGTCCCTGCGGCACGACGGCGGGTGCACGCTCGTGCTGGTGACCCACAACCGGCTCCTCGCCTCGCGCGCCGACCGCCGACTCTGGCTGCATTCGGGCAGGCTGCAGGCGACGGAGCCGGTTCTCGAGGCGCGGGCATCGGCCGTGGCCGGGCACGATTGGACCGAACACACTTGACCTGGAGAGATGCAGCCTCGATGGCCGCTCGGGAGCTCCGTCGCCGCCCCGGCCGGGCAGCACTGACGGTTCTTGCGGTCGCTCTCGCTGCGGCACTTCTCTGCGCGCTGCTCGCGATCGCCGAGACGGCCAAGACACGCGTGCTCTCCCAGCTCTCCCACGGGGGTTCGCTCGCAGGAATCCTCGTGACGCCGAACTTCCCCAATCCGTCGCAGGCTGGGCTCGACAATCCTCAGCCTGGCCCCGAGCACGCACTCACGGCCTCGACCATCGCTCACATTCAAGCTCTGCACGATGTGAGCTCCGTGATCCCGGTGACCTCTGCCCCAGTGGAGGTGCTTCCGCCGCCGCGGCCGCCGGCGAGCTCGAAGCTCTGCCAACCGATTCGCCCTCATGGCGGTTTCTGCGCTCAGCAGGGCCTCCCCGGCTTCGGCCGGGGGCCGGCAGGTTCGGACGTTGTCGTGGTCGCTGCCTACCCGACGTCGGTCGTGGGCGTCGACCTCGGCAAGCTCAGTGCCCTGCCGGTCACGCTGCTCGCCGGTCGCCTGCCCCGGCCTCACTCCAGCACCGAAGTCGACGTCGGCCAGCAGTACGTGAGCCGCCTCGGACTCACCCGACAAGAGGCAACCGAGGTCCTCGGCACGTTCGTCGAGCTCGGAACTCTCCAGTACATAAGCAGTTCGGGAGGGTATGCCGCTGAACGTTGGGTCACGGTCGAGATCGTCGGCGTCGTCGATCAGCAAGCTGCACCGGGGGACCTCGTGGCGTGGCCCGGCCTGGTCCAGGCCGAGGCCGGTTGGCCTCTCCAAGGCGGCGCCCTCGCGGGCTCGACGCCCTCGCCCACCTACGTCGGTGCGGTCGTGATCGCCGACGGCCTCAACCAGGTCTCCACGGTGCGCGACGAGATCGCCTTGGCGGGCTATTCGAGCAGCGCGCCGGTCGGCCTGATCCTCTCGGTTGGGCGGTACCTCCACGTCGTAGAGCTGGTGCTCTCCGGTATCGGCATCGTTGCGCTCGGGATCGCCGCGCTCGGGATCGCGAACGCGCTCCTTGCCGCGGTGCGAGAGCGCCGGCGCGAGATCGGCGTCCTGAAGGCGATCGGGGCACGCGATCGAGACGTGCTCCGCATGTTCCTCGTCGAGGCGGGGGCGCTCGGCCTGGTGGGCGGCCTGCTCGGGACCGTGCTCGGAATCGCCATGGCCCTCGCGATCGACGCGGACGCCAACACTTACCTGACCTCGCAAGGCCTGGCGGGCGTACAGCTCGCGATCGGATGGGTGCTCCCGGCCGGCAGTGTGCTCGGCTCGGCAATCGTGGCACTGGCCGCCGGAGCGCTCCCAGCACTGCGCGCGGCTCGCTTGCCGGCTCGTGAAGCGGTCGAGGCGTGAGACGGTGACAGCGTGACCCGTCCGCCGCGGGCTCGCCTCCGGAAGCTCCTGATCGTCTTAGGTCTCGGAGCCGCGGCCTTGAGTCCTGGCGCGTGCTCGAGGATCTCTGCCACCTATGCCGGGCCGCCACCTCAGCCAGCCGGTCCGCGCGAGACCTACGTCGCGATCGGGGGCGCCGAAACGCTCGGGTTCGGTGCCGAGGACCCCCGCCAGACGTGGACTCAGATCCTCTACCGGACCGCCTTTCCGCCTCGCGCAACGATGTACGTGCTCGCGACAACCGGCGCGACCGTCGCCGATGCCCTCGCCGCCTTTGCGCAACAGGCTCTCGGACTCAAGCCGACCGTCGTCACGGTGTGGTTGGGGCTCAGCGACATGGAAATGGGGACGCCGGTGAACGAATTCGCCCAAGACGCTCGGACCTTGTTTCGCGACCTTCGCCGACACGGATCGACCACGGTCCTCGTCGCGAGTCTCGTCACGTCCGCGACCGGGTCGATCTGCAGCGGAGCCGATTGCGGGCTGATCTCAGCCTACGACGACGCACTCGCGCAGGCCGCGTCGGCGACGGGAGCAGTCCTCGTCAATGTGCAGCTTGGGGTCGTGGCCGCTGCCGCACGACACCGAGGCGTCGAGCTCGTGCTACCGGGTCTGAACGGCCTCACCCCCGAGGGCCAGGTCGTCGTGGCAGGGCTCTTCGCCGCTGCGCTGCGGCATCGTTGAAGCGGGCTCGGATGGTGGCGTCTGGACTGGTTGCAACCCAGCAGGGTTCGGCCGTCGCTATGGTGCGGCTGGCGGTCAGGGGCGCTACCGTCACCCGCATCGTCGTCGTGAGATAGGAGGATCGTGATCAGGCCTCCCGTCCCACTCGTCGGCGACGGGGCGCTCGTGCCGTGCATCGACGGCCACGACCGCCCCTATGTCGCTCTCGATGCCGCTGCGTCGACGGGCGCACTCGGATCGGTGCTCGATCGAGTCAGGGAGTTCCTTCCGTCCTACTCGAGCGTCCATCGTGGCGCCGGCTACAAGTCGCAGCTCGCAACCGCCGCGTACGAGAACGCTCGGGAAGCGGCGCTCTCGTTTGCGAGGCGCGAAGGTCGCGACGACATCGCGATCGTCTGTCGCAACACGACCGAGGCCTTGAATCACCTCACCTACCGTCTGCGACTGAGTCGCGACGACATCGTCGTCACTACCGTCGTCGAGCACCACGCCAACCTGCTGCCTTGGTCTCGCGCCGCCACCTGCCGGTACGTGGAGTGCCGAGAGGACGGGACGTTCACGACTGCCGACGTCGAGGCCGCACTGGACGAATCGCCGAAGCCCCGGCTGCTCACCCTCACCGCGGCTTCGAACATCACCGGCTGGCTACCGCCGATCGAGGAGATCACCGATGCCGCCCACAACCGAGGGATACCTGTGGCCGTCGATGCCGCTCAGCTCGCGCCTCATCGTCCCCTCCCGAGAGAGGCCGACTTCCTCGCTTGGAGCGGCCACAAGATGTACGCGCCCTTCGGCGCGGGCGTGCTCGTCGGGCCTCGCGGGGCGTTCGCCGACGGTGATCCGTTTCTGGCCGGCGGTGGCGCTGTCGACTTGGTCGAGCTCGACGAAGTCGTCTGGACTGACCCCCCGGACCGGGAGGAGGCCGGCTCTCCGAACGTGGTAGGCGCAGTGGCCCTGCACGCTGCAATCGGCGCCCTCGGTGAGATCGGCTGGCCGGCCATCATCGCCCACGACCGCCATGTCGCTCACCTCTTGCGAGAGGGGCTGGAAGGGATCCCAGGTGTGAACGTCCTCGGGCCGGATTCTCGAACCGACACGTTGCCCGTTGCAACCTTCACCGTCGAAGGCCTCCCTCATTCTCTTGTGGCTGCGCGACTGTCGGCCGAGGATGGCATCGGCGTGCGGCACGGCTGCTTTTGCGCTCATCCGTATCTGATGCGACTCCTCGGCCTCACTCACGAGGAGGTCGCCGACTACCGGAACGAGGTCCGGAGGGGCGATCGCAGTCGGATGCCCGGGGCTGTGCGCGCGAGCGCCGGCATCAACACGACCGAAGCCGACGTCAGCCTCCTGCTCGCTGCGGTCACCCGTCTTGCCGGAGGCCAGCCACCGCCGGTCGCCTACGTCCAGGATCCCCGCACGGGTGATTTCAGCCCCGACCTACAGATCGCGCCGTGGTACGCGGGCGCCCGATCCCACGGTTCTTCGTGCTCGCCCGGCTAGAACGGTCACGTCGTTCGGGACCGCGGCCGGCGGCGTCACCTTGAGGCCAGTCATCGGAACGCGGGGGCGACTCGGTCGATATCGGCCAGGATCTCCGCCGACAGCTCGAGATCCCCAGCCACTGCGTTCGCGCGCACCTGTTCGACCGACGTAGCACCGGCGATCACACTGCCCACCGCGGGTTGCGCAGCCAGCCCCGCGATCGCGAGCTCGGCCGGGCTGATACCAGCCTTGGTGGCAAGGGCAGCAAGACCTTCGATGACATCGAAGGTCTGGTCACTCGGGGCGCTTCGGCCCGCGAGTCGGCTGATCTCCGGAGCGGCGGCGCCGCGTTTCCACTTCCCGGTCAGGAGCCCGTTTGCGAGAGGGAAGTACGGGATGACAGCGACCCCGTGTGCCAGGCACGCGGGAACCAGATCCAGTTCGATCGTCCGCTCGAGGAGCGAGTAGTGGTTCTGGGCCGAGACGAAACGAGTCAGGGCGCGTGTCTTTGCGATCCAGTCGCTTTCGGTCACCTGCCAGGCCGACAGGTTCGAGGAACCCGCGTACCGGATCTTGCCCTGGTGCACCAGATCGTCCAGAGCCTCGAGCGTCTCCTCCAGAGGGGTCAGGCCATCGGGCCGGTGCAGTTGGTAGAGATCGATCCAGTCGGTCTGCAGGCGCCGCAGGGACGCCTCGACGGCTCTCATGATGTAGCGACGTGATGATCTCGCGCGCCAATCCGGTCCGTTCGATCCTCCCATGTCCGATCCGAACTTGGTGGCGATCACGACCTCGTCACGGCTGCCCCTCAACACCTCCCCGAGGATCTGCTCGGAATTGCCCTTGTCGTAGCTGTCGGAAGTGTCGATGAAGTTGATTCCTGCCTCGAGGGCTGCCTCGATGACGGGACGGGATCGCTGGAGATCGAGTCGCCAGCCGAAGTTGTTCGCACCGAGCCCGACGACCGACACCGTGAGCCCAGAGTTGCCGAGTTGACGAAAGCGCATGCGGACGACGGTAGCGGCGCGTCCGGTCTAGGAACCCGTTGCTCCGTGTAGCGGAGGGTGCCCCGAATATTGGCCCGACTGCTTCGCTGGGGTCGCCCTGACCGCCGGCTCGGTTCCCTCGTCCGGATGGTTACAAGTCCTCAGTGTCACCCGAGTGGCAGGTTCCGAGACGACCGAACTCCTCTTGTGCGCCTTGTCCCAGCCTGATCGCGTCGGGCTGGTCAAACTCAACTCGGCGGCAAACCGAGGTCACTGCGAACGACATCGCCCGCCAGGATCGCCTTGCGTCCAGTGGCCCTGAGTTGAGCTGCCTCTTTCGAAAGGCTGCCTAAGGTTTGCGTGCTCACAGAGTTCAGATCCTTGATCACGACGCCGTCATCGGCGACCAACGTATGAATGTCGGTTGCCACCTTGCCGGTGACCGCGATGCGCATTAACGCGTTGTCGAAGGTTGTCAATTCGGCTGCGTAGGTGGCACAAGGACCGATTACTTGGCTGATCGTAGTCTTTCCCGTCACTTCGGCCTTCCACGTCGCGTACGCGGCGTCAGAGACCTTGGCGGCCGCCAGGAATTGCTGAGCCGCCGTTGCCGACGAGACTGTCGTGGTTGGCGCCGTCGAACTGACCGTTGTTGATGTTGAACTCGACGGAGTCACCGCCGGCTTGGAGCTGGAGCAACCCGCCGCCAAGACCGCCAGTCCTATCGCGACGATGTATTTCGCCTTCATCGACCCTCCTCGCTCACTCCCCTGAAACCTTGTTCCTACAGAGGGCTTGCGCACGTGCTCGGCCGTCTCCGGTTTGGTCCACGCACCGGTCATCCTGCTCCTTCAGAGCATCGGCCGTCAGAGCCGAATGTCACAAAGAGTGGGTCCCAGGCGAGTCGCTCAAGCACGCTCAGGTCATGGAGAGCTTCTCTGGTGACCTGCGAGCGGCCCGTGCCGGTTCACCATCGCGCTGAGTGCCAGCCAGGCGGGATAGCACCCACTTTGGAGAACCGCAACGAGATTGGCGGTAGCAGAACCCCCGGTACAGGCTTTCCGATCGGGAGCAGGCAACGTCGCTGACTGCCGTCGCCTGCCCGGCAAACCCGTTTCGTGGGAAACCTGGGCTGCTGGGGCGACCACCGCGTCGAGTTCGGCAACAAGCTGGTAGGTCACACGGGGACTGGCAGCGACATCCACCGTCGGCGAACCTCTCGATGGTGCTCCTCAAGCGACCGAGGACTTCGGCTGCATCTCGTGGACCGTCGGGCGCCAGCCGGACCTGTCAGTGGGACGTCGTGAACATGAAGTTCGGTCCCAGGTCGTAGTTGACGGCGTGCAGACCGTTGGCGCTTTCGGTGAAGAACCAGTTGGGCTCCACCATCGTACTGGTCGTCGTGAGGCCACCAGGACCGTACCCTGCCATGGCCACATACTTGATGGCGGGATTCACATCCGAGGCGACAAGTGTGGGTGATGCGATGTAGTAGTTCGAGAGCGAAACCCAGACGATTGCATAAGTGTCAGTCTTGCTCAGGGTGATGGGATTGGAGAGCGCGGCGTACCGGTAGACACCGGTCGGCGGGTCGGAGGCGCGTACATTGACACTACCCAATCGTGTATGAGAGCTGATGTCATACACCGTGACTGGCACGGTTACGAAGGTCTCGGACCCGCCAGACAGGGCCGAGAGGTTTGAATCATACGCGCCAAGTTTCGTGATCGAGATTGAATTGTTGGCGGTGAATTCGAACCCTTCGATGTAGCTGCCCTGGGTGTAGTTGAACCCGCCGCTGCCGGAGGCCGGGACGGTAAGGGCGACATTGCTGGTCGTCGTGGGCCCACTAGTGGGCGCACTAGTGGTTGTCGTCGAGACACTCTGGGACGGCGGCACCGCCGACTGGCCGCCACCACAGCCCGCGGCGAAACTCCCGGGCGTGCCGAACGTCGCCACCGGGACATTGCCGGTGACGGGAAAGCCG
>Ga0209415_10007497_pt1 | contig 19046 bp, 17 predicted proteins | sample PeaSoiSIISIP2007_FD_187696 | JGI IMG/M metagenome (GOLD analysis project Ga0209415, IMG submission 187696) | Peat soil microbial communities from Weissenstadt, Germany - SII-SIP-2007 (SPAdes) (version 2) | ecosystem: Environmental > Terrestrial > Soil > Wetlands > Peat | place: Germany...
GTCACGATGCATCTCCGACGGTGCCAGAGAGATCGATTCAGAGATTGGCCGCAGAATCAACGACGGCGAACACTAGTCTCGCGTCTATTTCGCGGTCGTCACCGCATCGAGCACCGTTGCGACATCGGCGACCGTCTCCAGACGTCCCACCAGCTCGATGCAACGCCCCACCCGATCGCGGTCGAACACCAAGCCGGCATTGGCGCGGAACTTCTCCACCGTTTCATCCGGCGTCAGGTGCCGCGCCGTGCCGAACACCACCTCGTGCACCCGGCCGTCCTTCATCTGGATGCGCAGCCTTGCGTCCGGGTTGCCATCGGCGACGTGCGGGCGGCGCAGGATGACGTCGGGATTGCGCACCAGGCTCACCCGCTCCATGAACGCCTGCAGATCGCCACGCTCCGCGCGCGCGTCGCTGAACGTGTCGAGATCGACCTTGCCATCGATGATGGCAGCCGCGATGTTGTACCGTAGGCAGAACTTTCCCTCCAGCCCCTCACGCACCTCGTTGCGCAGCAAGGCGCCGGTGCACGGCACGTTCGGGCCGATATGCTCGATCGAGGCCACCTGATCGGCCTTGATCGTCTCCCGGCTCAGGAACGCGAAGAGGTTTGTCAGCGTCTGGTGATTGCCGCCGCAGCACGGCCACGGCTTGATCCGCGTGCCCTCGGTCGCCAGGTAGAACAATTGCCCCAGGAACTGGGTCATCACGGGGATGTTGCATTTCGGCCCACCGAAATTGTCGGCGTAGCCCTGCCGCCCCTCGATGATATCGGGATCGGCGGTGTAGCCGCGCGCGGCAAGCTTGGCGGCGATGATGCCGCTGCGCGCCGCGTTGCCGGGATGGAACGGTTTCGTCATGGTGCCGAAATTGCGGCGCAACCCCGCGGCCTGCGACCCGGCGATGCCGAGCGCCATGCGGGTCTTCCAGACATCGAGGCCCAGCAGCTTGCTGGCCGCAACGGCAGCCGCCATCGTGCCGAAGATCGCCGTCGGGTGCCAGTCGCGTTCGGGGTGCAGGTTGGCGCTCAGCCGCGTGCCGACCTCATAGCCGACGGCCCATGCGGTCAGCAGTTGCCGGCCGGACAGATGCAATTCCTCCGCGACCGCCAGCGTGGTCGGCGTGAGGACGGTGGCCGGATGGCCGCCGACGCCACCCAGGTCGTCGAAGTCCGCGGCGTGGCCCATGGCCCCGTTGGCAAAGGCGGCGCTGGCGGTCGCCGTGCGGATGTCGGTGGCGATCACCCGCGCCTGCGGATTGCCGCCCTGCTCGCGCGTCAGGTCAAGGATCATCCCGCCAAGGTCGGTCGTGGACCCGTGGATGGCCGTGCCGATATAGTCCAGCATCGACTTTCTGGCCTGCGCGAATGCCGCCTCCGGAATGTCATCCGATGACGTGGCGACGATCCATTGTGCCAGCTTTTCCGTGGTACCCATTGTCCGCTGCTCCCATTCTGTGCGTGCCCGGTCCGAGTCCGGCGTCGCGACCCCGTGGCAAGCTGTTATCGTCGGCTGCGCGCCCGTTGTCCCGGGGCGTTGCAGCCAGATATCACCGTCCCGATCGGCCCGCCCCGCCGATGGATAGGCATTATGCGCTCAACACGCTCACGCCGACAATTTGCAGCTCCCATCGGGCGGCGGCATGGCCTGCTCCGGCGGGACGGACATGGTGATCGCGGGCTTCAACACGCCGTCCACCATCCGCACCTGGCCGAAGAAATTCGGCACCACAAGCTGGTGATCCTCCTTGCGCATCAGGCTCGATCCGTAGACCGTTTCGAAAACCGTGCCCTCCAGCGCCTTGGCGACCTCAACCGGCGTGATGCTGCCAGCCTTCTGCACCGCCTGGAAGATCACGCGCATCCCGACATAGGTCTCGCCCTCGAAATTCGACGGCGTGGTGGCCGGATAATATTTCGCCCAGGCCGCAACGAACCGATGGTTTTCCGGCGTGTCGAGGGTGGAACTGTAGTTGATGATGCCCCAGATGCCCTTCGACAGCTCGCCCATCGCGCGGACCGTGTTGTCGGTCACGAAGCTGACGCCGGCGACCAGCATCTGGTCGAGCAGCCCGAACTGCTTGGCCTGCGTGCCGAAATTCACCGCGTCGCGGCCGGACAACGCCACCCACAGGGCCTCGGCGCCGGAGTCCTTCACCTTCTGGATGTACGGCGCATAGTCGTTCGTCCCGAAGGGTGGATAATTCTCCGAAACGACCGTCCGATTGTTCGCCGCCGCGGCCTTCTGGAAGCTCGCGCCGGAATCGCGGCCCCACGCCTGGTCCGCGGCGACGGTCGCCCATTTCGTCTCCTTGCGCGTCGCCAGCCAGGGCCGTACCACCGCCGCATCGGAATTGTCCGGATGGTTCACCCGGAACATCCGCGCCGCACAGGACGCGCCGGTGATGGCGTTCGCCTTGGCGATGGTGGAGACGTAGATCGCATTCCAGCGCGCCAACATCGGGCCGATCGCCAGGCTCTCGCCCGAGGTCTGGGTCGCCGTCAGAATGTTGAAGCCGCTGAGCGCCAGCTTCTCGGCCTGCTGGCGGGCAAGATCAGGCTTGGCTTCGGTGTCGAGAAAGCGCGCCGCGACCTTGCGTCCGTCGACGCCGCCGGCCGCGTTGGCTTCCGCAACCGCGAACTCGACGGCGCGCTTCGCCTGATTGCCGACATCGGCGTATGGGCCGGTCAGCGGCGTGGGGACGCCGATCTGCAAATCCTCCTTCGCGGCGTGCGCGACGCGGATCGCGCCGAACAGCGCAACCGAGGCTGCGCCGGCGAAAAGCTCTCTTCTGGCAACTTGCATGGCAGTTGGTTCCTTTGCTCTCCACCGCATGGCCCGCCCACGGGTCCGGCGGAAGGCCGGCCCGCGAGCGTGCCATGACGGCACGATACGGCCGCGTGCGGTCAGGCGGTCAGCTTGCAGCTCCCGTTCGGCGCCGGGAACGCAACGTTCGCCGGCACCGTCATGTTGATAATCGGCTTCATGACGCCGCCCACCGCGCCGACGTAGCCGAAGTAGTTCGGCGTGACCAACTGGTGGTCTTCCTTGCGCATCAGTGCGTCGCCGTAGATCGTGCTGAAGGTGGTTCCCTCCATCGCCTTGGCGACCTCGCCCGGCGCCACGCTGCCCGCCTTCTTCACCGCCTGGAAGACGACCTCCATGCCGACATAGGTTTCCGCCTCAAAATTCGTCGGCGCGGTGCCCGGATATTTCTTGTCCCACGCCGCGACGAACTGCTTGTTGGCCGGCGTGTCCAGGGTGGAACTGTAGTTGATGATGCCGACGATGCCCTTGGCGGCGTCGCCCAGCGTCTTCACCTGGTTGTCGGTGATGAAACTGACGCCGGCGGTGAACACCTTGTCGAACAGGCCGAACTGCCGCGCCTGCTGGGCGAAGGTGATGGCATCGCGTCCGGCCAGCGCCACCCACAGCCCCTCGGCGCCGGAATCGGCGATCTTCTGGATGTAGGGTGCATAGTCGTTAGTTCCGAACGGGGAATAGCTTTCCATCACGACCGTGCGTTCATCGACTTTTGCGGCGTTGCTGAAACTCTCGCCGGAGTTGCGCCCCCACGCCATGTCGGCCGCCTGGATCGCCCATTTGTGCTGCTTCTGCTGCTTCAGCCAGGGCTGCACCACGGCGGCATCCGACGAGTCCGGATGGTTCACCCGGAACATCCGCGCGGTGCAGGCCTTGCCGGTAATGTCGTCCGCCTTGTTGATGGTGGACATATACAGCGCGTTCCAGCGGGCAAGCTGCGGCCCGATCGCCAGTGCCTCGCCCGAGGCGATGGCGGACATCAGGATATTGAAGCCCGACAGCGCCAGCTTCTCACCCTGCTGGCGCGCGAGATCGGCCTTGGCCTCGGTGTCGAGATACCGCACCTCCACCTGGCGGCCATCGACGCCGCCGGCCGCGTTCGCCGCATCGATGGCGAAATCGGTCGCGCGCTTCACCTGATTGCCCAGGTCGGCGTACGGGCCGGTCACCGCGGTCGGCACGCCGATTTTCAACGAGTCCTTCGCGGCCCAACCCAGGCGCGGTCGCGCGGCACTCAGCAGCGTCGCTGCCGTCGAGCCGATCAGAAGTTGTCTGCGGTTCACCTGCATGGTCATTTCCTCCGTTGCGCCTGCGCGCGATTACACAGCGACATGTTTCTTCAGTGTCTCCATCGACAGGCCAGCGAGCCGGCCTGCCTCCACGATCGATCCCTTCGACAGGACGTAGTACCGCTCCGCCACCCGATGTACCAGACCGAAATTCTGTTCGATCAGCAGGATCGCGGTCCCGGTGCCGGCCAGCGCGCGCAGCGTGTCGGCAAGCCCATCGACGATCACCGGCGCCAGCCCCTCGCTCGGCTCGTCCAGCACCAGCAGGTCCGGGTTGGCCATCAGCGCCCGGCCGATCGCCAGCATCTGCTGCTGCCCGCCCGACAGCGCCGTGCCGGCCACGTCCATACGCTCCCGCAACATCGGGAACAGCCCGAACACCTTGTCGAGCGTCCATGCCCCCCGGCGATCGACCGCGCCGCCCAGCAGCAGGTTTTCCTTCACCGTCAGGCCCGGAACGATCCGGCGGCCCTGCGGCACCACGGCGATCCCACAGCGCGCGGCGGTGAAATGGCGGATCGTGGCAACGGGCCGCCCGCCAAACGCGATCTGTCCCCGGCGCACCGCGGCAATGCCCAGGCAGGCATTGACGATCGTGGTTTTGCCGACCCCGTTGCGTCCCAGGATCGCCACCCGTTCGCCGGCGGCGATCTCGACCGACACGTCGTGCAGGATCTGCGCCCGGCCGTAATACGCATCGACGTTGCGCAGCGACAACAGCGTCATGCCGCACCACCGGCAAGATCGAGGCTGCCAGGTTCGGGGCTGGCAGGATCGGGGCTGGCAGGCTGGGCGCTGCCAAGATAGGCGGTGATCACCTCCGGCATCGCCCGCACCGCCTCCGGTGACCCGTCCGCCAGGATGCGCCCGAGATGCAGCACCGTCAGATGGCTGCAGATGGAAAAAATCACCTCCATGTCGTGCTCGACGATCAGCACCGTCACCTGCCAGCGCGCGGCAAGATCGCGCAGCAGCAGCGCCAGGTTCAGCGATTCCGCCATCGACAACCCGGCCGCCGGCTCGTCCAGCAGCAGCACGCGGGGCCGGCCGACCAGCGCCAGCGCCACATCCAGCCGCCGCTGGTCGCCATAGGAGATGTCGGCCGCGCGCCGATCCGCCAGCGCCGCCAGTTCCAGCACCTCCATCACTTCGCGCGAATTGTCGATCGCGGCGACGTGGGTGGCGAGGCCGATCTGCTCCGCGACGGTGAGATCAGGAAAGATGTTGGTTCGCTGGAATGAACGCGCCAGCCCCGCCCGCCGCCGCGCCCGCGCCGGCAGCAGGCTGATGTCGCGGCCGAACAGTTTTACCTGTCCGTCGGCAGACCCGCCGCGGCCGGACAGCACGTCCATCAGCGTGGATTTGCCCGCGCCGTTCGGCCCAATCAGGCCACGGATCTCGCCCGGGCGCAGGGCCATGGAGACGTTGTCCAGCGCAAGGAAACCGCCAAAGCGGCGCGTCAGGCCAGCGCCTTCGAGTGCCCACTCGCCTTGTGCCGAGCCGCTCATGACGCGCGCACGCCCAGCCGCTCCAGCAGCATCGAGATGGTGCCGCTGGCACCGCGCGGCAGCAGCACCGTGACGACGATCAGCGTGCCGCCGATGATCGCCGGCCAATGCTCCGTCAGGTCGCCGGCGGCGTTCTTGAACAGGAAGAAGATCAACGCGCCGAGCGCCGGGCCCCACACCGCGCGCGTGCCACCGATCACCGCCATCACCAGCGCCTCGCCGGACAGGCTCCAGTACAGCACATCCGGGGTGACGAACCCGTTGTAGAGCGCGAACAGCACGCCGGCCAGCGCGGCGATCGCCGCAGAAATGGCATAAATCACGGCGCGCGGCACGATCGTCTGGTAGCCGATGAACCGGGCCCGCTCCTCGTTCTCCCGGATCGCCATCGTCAACGTGCCGAAATGGCTGGTGATCAGCAACGACAGCCCGAGCAGCACCAGCATCAGAGCGATCCAGCAGATCGTGAACATGCTCCCGGGCTGCTGGAACAGGCCAAGGTCCAGGCCCAGGATGCGCGGCGGCAGTTGCGCCGCGATGCCGTCGTCGCCGTTGGCCAGCCCGCGCCAGCGCAGCACCAGTTCGTAGAACGCCTGCGCCACCGCGAGGGTCAGCATGGAAAACGCAACGCCGGCCAGCCGCAGCATGGCGGCGCCCAGCAGCAGCGCCAGCACGGCCGGCGCCAGGATGGCAAGCAGCAGTGCCGCCTCGATCGGCATCACGTGATAGGTCGAGCACAACGCCACGACATAGGCACCGATGCCGAAGAAGCCGGCATGGCCGAAGCTGACCAGCCCGTTCTGGCGCACCAGGAAGCCGACGCCGGTGGCCAGGATCGCGCTCAGCACCGCCTGCGTCAGCAGCGTCAGCACCAGGGCCGAGCCGAGCAGGTTCGGCAGCAGCGCGCCAACCACAGCCAGCGCGAGGAATATCGCCGGCAGGCGCACGAATTTGCCGCTCACGCGCCGGCCTTTATCAGCCCACCCGGGCGCCAGATCAGCACCATCACCATCAGCACCAGCGGGATCATCGACGCCGCGCCGGGCACGAACACGACACCAAGATTGTGCAACTGGCCGATCAGCATCGCGGCAATGAAGGCGCCGGTGAAGCTGCCGAGCCCCCCGGTGACGACGACGACGAAACTGTCGATCAGGATGTAGCCGCCCATCGACGGCGACAGCGCCACCAGCGGCGCGGAGATGGTACCCGACAGTCCCGCGAGCCCCGCGCCGATCGCCACCACCGTCGCCGACAGTCGTTCCGTGTCCACCCCCTGCATGCCGGTGGTCAGCGGATCGACCGAGGAGGCCCGCACATAGAGGCCGATCCGGCTCAGCCGCAGCCAGAGCGACAGCCCGACCGCCACCATGACCGCGACGCCGATCACCGCCAGGCGGTAGACCGGAAAGTTGGTGCCGCTCAGCAGTACCACCCCGGAAAGTGCGGGCGGGGGCTGTAATGTCAGGAAATCCTTGCCCCAGATGGTGCGGACCACGTCCTCCAGCACCAGCAGCAGTCCGAACGTCACCAGCATGGTCACGATCGGGTCCTCGTCCTGCAACGGGCGGAACACGAAACGGTCCAGGATCGCGCCGATCACCGTCAACACCAGGACAGAAACCACCAGCCCGGCCCAGAAGCCGGCGATGGCAGCCACCGTGTAGCCGACATAGGCGCCGACCATGTAGAGGCTGCCATGGGCAAAATTGACCACCCGGCGCAGGCCGAAGATCAGCACCAGGCCGACCGCGAGAACGTAGAGCAGTCCGCCATACACCAGGCCGTTGAGGATCTGGATCAGCATCGCGGCCACCCCGCGATGCGGTTGGATGCGATGGCGCCTCCGTCGGATCGTCGTTCCTGGCCGCGTGCAAAGCGCCTTGCCATCCGTTTCCCCCGAAACCGGCGTGCCTGGTGCGGACGGGCACCATCGCTGCCGGTCGTCGATCTCAACCGAACGATGGTTCATTCGATTGGCGGATGTCAAGCCGCCAGGGGGCATGGTACACCCCAGGCCAGCGTCATGCACCCTGTTGATGATGGTCCGTGATCGGTAAACCCCGCCTATCCCGCGGATTCTTCAGGACCAGCCGGCGGATTGAACTTCTCACGTGCGGAATTCAGGGATGGCGGGCCTAGCCCGCCGCACGCGCTGGAGCGACCTTGAAGATGGCGGTGGCTGTCGCGATAGGGGCGCCAGCGACGTTCAGCCGCGCCTGCACGAACGTCATCGATCGTGTGGTGCGCACGATCTCGTACGCGCATTCCAGGAAGTCGCCGACCTGCGCCGTGCTCAGGAAGGTCGTGCTGAACTGCACGGTGACGTGCTTCCGCTTGCCGACATCGTTGACGATCTCGCCGACCACCTCGTCCAGGAATGCGGTGACCAGGCCGCCGTGCATGGTGCCGATGCTGTTGGTATGAAGCGGGCTCACGCGCAGACCGTAGACCCAGTGGTCGCCCTCGCGGCGCCGCTGCACGGGACCGATCAGATCGGCGAAGTTGCAGGTTTTCGGCGTGTTGTGCCAGCCGGCGTCGGGATCGCTCGATTTGCTCATGCCGCGGAGTGTGGCTCGATAGGTTCGGCCGATCAATCCGTCGCAGCGCGTCGTTACGCGACAACCGCCCGCGGCGACGTGCCGTTTGCGGGTCGATCGGGCATGACCCGGCGCGTGATTGACGGGCTGATCGCGCAACAGCAGCTTGGCCGCGATCGGGCCGCGCCGCGGTCCTGTGCGGAGACCCATGCCAATGCCCGAATGTGCCGATATCGCCCTCTGCGGCATCGCAAGTCGCACGGCACGCATCCGGTTCCACGCCCGGGCGCGCGAGCAGAATAGCGGCGAACAGGGGTGAACTTGCATTGGCGCGGACCATGGGCACACGGCTGCGGATAGGGATCGTCGGCTGCGGATTGGTTGCGCAGGTGATGCACCTGCATTACCTCCGGGAGCTGCCGGAGCTGTACGAGATCGTGGCGCTCTGCGACGTGTCGGCGGACCTGCGCGCCGCGTGCGCCCGCGATTACAATATAAGCTGCACCTGTGCCGACTGGCGCGACCTGCTCGCGCAACCGCTCGATGCGCTGTTCATTCTGACCTCGGGCAGTCACGCGCCGATCGCGATCGCCGCCGCAGAGGCCGGGCTGCATATCCTGGTCGAAAAGCCGATGTGCTTCTCGGTGCCGGAGGGGCAGGCCATGATCGCGGCGGCCGAGCGCGCGCACGTCACCCTCATGGTCGCCTACAACAAGCGCTACGACCCCGCCTACCGGCGCTTCGCCGAGGAAGCCCAACACCTCCAGGACATCCGCCTCGCCCGCATCACCACGCTGGAAGCGCCGTTCGTTCCCTATGTCGCGCATTACCGGCTGCACCGCCCGGGGCCGCTGCCGCTCGCGGTGCAGGCCGCATTCGCCGCCGACAATGCAACCCGCATCGCCGCCGCCATCGGCGAGGTCGATCCGCTCTCGGCGCACGCCTATCATCTGGTGCTGCTCGACAGCCTGGTGCACGAGTTCAACGCGGTGCGCGGTGTGCTCGGCGAGCCCGACCGGCTGGAGTTTGCCGACATCACCGAGCATGGCGTCACCGCCGTGCTGCGCTTCGGTGCAACGCAGTGCGTGCTCACCTGGGTCGACCTGCCGGGTATCGCGCGCTACGCGATGGAATTCGCCTTCTACGCACCGCAGTCGCGACTCACCGTTGCCTTCCCGTCGCCGTTCCTGCGCAGTGCACCGACCCTGCTGACGCGCGAAGGCGGCGAAACCGACACCGCGCGCTCCTGGCAGACCGAGGAAATCACCGCCTACGATGAAAGCTTCCGCGCGGAGCTGATGCATTTTCACGACTGCGTAACGTCCGGCCGCGCGCCGATCACCTCGGCGGCCGACGCGCTGCACGACATTGCGCTGTGCCAATCGGTGATCGACGTGCATCGCCGGCGCGCCCCGCGCGACCGCCCCAGCGAGTTTGCGCCGTCCATGACGCAGGCCTGACCGATGGCCATCTTCAAACTCGGCCTGATCGGCGCCGGACGCATGGGTCGCACGCATCTGCGCGCCCTGGCCGGCAGCGAAACGGTCGTCATCGCCGCCGTCACCGAACCCGTGCCCGCATCGCGCAACGACCTTGCGCAATCAGGTCTCGTCGTGCACGCGACGCTCGACGCCATGCTGGATGCCGGCAGGATCGACGGCGTGCTGATCGCGGCGCCGAGCGACAACCACCTCGCCCTGGTCCGCCGCGCCGCCGCCGCCGGCCTGCCGATCCTCTGCGAGAAACCCTGCGGCACCACCGCTTCCCAGGCGCAGGAAGCCGCGCGCATCACCCGCGCCGCCGGCGTCCCACTGCAAATCGCCTATTGGCGCCGCTTCGTCCCCGCGCTGCGCCGCCTGCGCCAACGCATCGCCGAGGGCGCGTTCGGGGGCATCTATCTCGCCGCCTGCTACCAGTGGGACGAGCGTGCCCCGCCCGCATCGTTCCGCGCCCATAGCGGCGGCATTTTCGTCGACATGGGCGTGCACGAGTTCGACCAGCTCCGCTGGCTCACCGACCAGGACATCACCGCCATCCACGCCAGCGCCGCAACGATCGCCGAAGACCCCCACGTGCCAGGCGACGCCGAAAGCGCGCAGGTGCTGTGCGATCTGTCGGGCGGCAGTACCGGCCTCGTCTCGCTGGGCCGCCGCTTTCCGCAGGGTGACGTGTGCTGGGCGCACATCTTCGGCACGCGCGACGCCGAAGAGTGCCGCTTCCTCTGGCCGCCCGACGCCGAGGCCACATTCCTGCGCGCACTGCGGCTGCAAGCCGAAAGCTTTGCGCACGGCGTTGGTGGTACCGAGACCGACGCCGCGCGTGCTGAGGACTCGGTCGCCGCGCTGGTGGCCGCGGAAGCAGCCTCTCGCATTCTTCGCTAGAGGATTTTCGCACTGACGGAAAACACGATCCGGCATGCCGCGACCTGTCATTGCGAGGAGCGCAGCGACGAAGCAATCTGGTGCCTCTGAGGCAGGAGATTGCTTCGTCGCTGCGCTACTCGCAATGACAGGTGGGGTCGGCGACTCCAGTCTGTGTGAACGCGCTCCAAGCAGAGGAATATCGTCATGGCAGTCGAGATCGGCATCAACCCCATCACCTGGACGAATGACGATCTGCCAGAGCTCGGCGGCGACATTCCGCTGGAGACCTGCCTCGCCGAGACGCGACTCGCCGGCTACGCGGGCACCGAGCTCGGCGGCAAGTTTCCCCGCACGTCCGCCGAACTCGGCCCCATCCTCGCCAGCCACCACCTGCGCCTCGTCTCCGGCTGGTACGACGGGCGCATCCTCGAACGCGAGGTGGCCGCGGAATTCGCCGCGGTCCTGCCGCACCTGACGCTACTGCGCGATCTCGGCTGCAAAGTCGTCGTCTACGCCGACACCTCGCGCCGCAGCCACGACGGCATCTTCCAGCCGCTGTCGCAACGTCCGCGTCTGGCCGACGAAGACTGGCCAGCCTACGGCCGCAAGCTCACCGCGCTCGCCGATCGCATGGCGGCGTTCGGGGTCGGCATGGCGTTCCACCATCACATGGGAACCATCGTGCAGACCGATCGCGAGATCGACCTGATGCTGCAACATAGCGGCGAAACGGTGGGGCTGCTGTTCGATACCGGCCACTGTCTGTTTGCCGGCGGCGATCCGGCCGCGCTGCTGCGCCGCCACATCGCCCGCGTCGTGCATGTGCACTGCAAGGACGTACGGCAGGACGTGCTGGATCGCGCGCTCGCATCCGATCTGGATTTCATGGCTGCGGTGCTGCAAGGCATCTTCACCGTCCCCGGCGACGGCTGCATCCCATTCCTGCCCCTGCTGCAAGACCTGCACGCCCACGGCTACGCCGGCTGGCTGGTGGTCGAGGCCGAGCAGGACCCGCGCATCGCACATCCGCTCACCTACGCCCGGCTGGGCTATCGCAATCTTCTGGCGACGGCGCAGGCAGCAGGGTTCGCCGTCGCCGAAGCCGCGCCATGACCGATTGGCGACCCCGCGTCGCGATCATCGGCACCGGCGGCATCGCGCGGGTGCATGTGCGGCTGATCCGCGAGCTCGGCGGCGAGCTGGTCGCGGTGTGCGGCCGTACGCTCGGCGCCGCCAGCGCCTTCGGCCATGCCGATCCGTACGACGATCCCGTGCGCATGCTGCGCGAACGCGCGCCGGAGGTCGTGCATGTCTGCTCGCCGCATCATCTGCACGCCGAGCACAGTATCGCGGCGCTCGCCGCCGGCGCGCACGTGCTGTGCGAAAAGCCGATGGCGACCAACCTGAACGACGGACTGCGCATGTTCGAGGCGGCCGCGCGCGCCGGGCGCATCGGTGCGATCGCCTACACCTATCGCGGCTATCCGCTGATCGAAGTACTGCGCGGCAAGGTCGCGGCCGGCGCCTTCGGAACGATCCGGCGCGTCGGTGGCTGCTATCTGTCACAGGATGTCTTCGCGGCGGACAAATATGTCTGGATGTTTTCCCCGGGAACCACGGGCGAATCCTATGTACTCATGGACCTTGGCTTGCACTGGCTCGACCTGGTGGAATTCGTCACCGGGCAGCGCATCACGGAAATCACCGCGCAATTCTCCACCCATCAGCCGGAGCGCATCTGGCGCGGATTGCCGGGCGAAGGCGGCGCGCCACCGGGCAGCCGCACCGCCGACGGCGGCGTGCTGGTTCGCCACGGGCTTGAGGAACAGGCCGATCTTCTGATCCGACTTGGCAACGGCGCCGCGGGCAGCGCGACGATCAGCGGCGTTTCGCCAGGTCACCCCAACACGATCATGCTGTCCCTCGACGGATCGGAACGCGGTGCCGACTGGCATCAACAGGACCCGAATGTCTGGATCGAGCGCTGCCCCGCCGGCAACACGACCGTCCAGCGTTCGCCCGAAGCCCTGCCGCCGGATCTCGCCTGGATGTCGACGCTCCCCGCCGGCCACGCAGAAGGCTACGTCGATGCGTTCCGCAATATCGTGTCGCAGTCCTGGTCGGCGATGCGGGGCGGCGCTGTCGGATACCCAAGCTTCGCCGATGGCCTGCGCGGACTGCGCCGCATCGACGCCGCGGTCCGCAGCGCCGTCGACCGTCGACCGGTTTCCGTGCAGGACTGATAACGACCGCGGATCAACCCGCGCGGCACTATTGCAGCATCAGCCCTTGCGGTCGGATCAGCCCATCCGGCACCGGCGTGAACCCGACCAGGTGCTTGCTCACCGCGTACAGCCAGGTCATGTGGAACAGGAACAGCATCGGTCGGTCGGCGATATACGTAGCTGCCACCTGGTGATACAGCGCTTGGCGCTGCACCGGGTCGGTCACGGCGCGCGCCTTCTCCAGCGCCGTCTGGAACGCCGGATTGCAGTACTTGGTCCAGTTCTGGAACCCGTCGCACGACAGGTACTGCGTGATGTTGAAGTCCGGATCGGAGCGCCCGCTCCAGATCGTCAGCGCGGTCTGGAAGTCGCCTTGCTTCATGGCTGAAATGTTCGCCACGGTCTCGCCGGCCAGCAGCTTGACCGTGATCCCCGCCTCGGCCGCCATGGATTGGATGATCTCGCCGATCTGCGTGTCCAGCGGCGTGTTCAGCGTGCGCAGCTCGATGGTCGGATGCGCGACGCCCGCCTGCTGCAACAGTGCCTTTGCCTTGGCGACGTCGCGCGGCGGGACGGGGCGCTGCTGATTGAAATACGGGCTGCTCGGCAGCTCCGACTGGTTGTCCGGCACGAACAGGTCGGAGGCCGCGACATGGTTGATCACGCCGCGGTCGATCGACGCCTCGAACGCCTCACGCACGCGCGGATCGCGCGCAAGGTCCGGATTGGCGCCGGTTCCGTTGCCGAGGTTGATCATCATCCCCTCGTAGCCCAGCGCCGTCGTCTTCATAAGCAGCAGCCGCGCATCCTGCTGCACCTTCACGGCATCGGTCGGCGCGATCTCCTCGATCATGTCGAGCTGGCCGGTCTGCAGGCCGACCAGGCGCACGGTGGAGTCGGGAATCGGATGGAACTCGATGCGGTCGAGATGGATCGCGCCCCCGTTCCAGTATCCGGGAAAGCGTTGCAGCGTGATGTGATCCTGCGGCACCCGCTCGACAAAGCTGAACGGTCCCGCGCAGACCGGATGCGTGAAGAAATCCTTGCCGAGTTGGTCCAGCACCTTCGGCGCCGCCATCATGCCGGCCCGGTCCGACAGCACGGCGATCAGCGGCGCATAGGGCTGCGACAGCACCAGACGCACGGTCTTCGGATCCACCACCTCCACCGCGGTGACCGGCTTCAGCTCGCCGCGACGCGAGCTGTACGGCGCGCTGCGATAGCGCTCGATGTTCGCCTTCACCGCGTCGGCATCGAACGTCTCGCCGTCCTGGAACGTCACGCCGCCCCGCAGTGCGAGGGTCAGCGTCCGCGAGTCGGCCGACCAGGCCCAGGCGGTCGCAAGCTGCGGCACGAAATTCAGCTTCGCATCAAGATCGATCAGCTTGTCGCACAGGCTGGCGAACACGATGCGCCCGGCAAAGGTGCCGCCCAGCGCGGGATCGAGGGCGTCCGGGTCGTCCTGCATGCCGACGCGCAGGGTTCCAGCCGCATGGGCCGATACGCAAGCCAACAGCAATATCGCGATAAAGCCGCACCGACGCAGGTGTCGCATGTCCGAGTCCCTCCCCACGCCTGGAGTGTGGCCTGTCGCAATGAATTTGTCACGCCGGCGACGGCCTGTCCAACTGCCTAGACGGCGCGCGCGCATGGTCGCCGTCTCGGCGGCGATCGGTGCAGCGATCGGCGTTCCGGCCCATCGACGACCAGTCGCCCAGATTTGCGCCTGCATGTATACAAGTGTACAAAACGCCCGGGACGGGATCCAGACAGCATGCGCGCGGGCGAGTTGCAACGCATCGACCGATTTGAAACGGCGCGGACCAAAGGCAATCGCCTCTACGCGCGCCTGTACGGCGACATCCTCACCGGTCGGCTGCGACCGGGTGAGGCCCTGTCGGAAACCAGGATCGCCGAGCAGCATGGCATCAGCCGCACGCCAGTTCGGGAAGTGTTTCAGCACCTGGCCAAGGAAGGCCTGCTCCGCGTGGTGCCGCAGATCGGCACCTTCGTCGCGCCCATCAGCCTCGCCGCCGTCAGCGCCAGCCAGTTCATCCGCGAGGCGCTGGAATGCCGCGCCGTGCGCCAGGCCGCCGAGCGCGTCACGCGGATGCAGATCGCCGAGTTGCGTCGGCAGATCGCGCAGCAAACGCGGGCGATCGACGCCGGCGATCACCTCGCCTTCTTCACGCTGGATGAGGCGATGCACCGGCACATCCTGGCGATCGCCGGGCATCCCAAGGTGTGGGACCTGATCGCCTCGGTGAAGGCGCAGCTCGACCGGGTGCGGCATCTCTCGCTGGAAGATGGCGACTGGCTGGAGATGATCTTCCGCCAGCATCGCGAGATCGTGCGGCGCATTGCCGTCCATGACGCGCCGGGGGCGGAACAGGCCATGCAGGCGCATCTGCGCACGGTGTTCGGCGCGATCGAGCGCATCGCCGCGGCGCACGCCGAATTCTTCGAACAGGAACCGCAACCGGAACGGGAGATCGCGTGATGGAACAGACCTGGCGCTGGTTCGGGCCCGACGATGCGATCGCACTGCCGGAGATCCGCCAGACGGGTGCCACCGGCATCGTGACCGCACTGCACCACATCCCCTACGGCGTGGTCTGGAGCCCGGAGGAGATCGCCAGGCGCAAGGCGACGATCGCGGCCGACGCGACGCTGGGCCTGCGCTGGAGCGTGGTGGAGAGCCTGCCGATCTCCGAGCCGATCAAGCAGGGCGAGGGCGATCTTGCCCGGCTGTTCGACAACTATCGGATCTCGTTGCGCAACCTGGCGGCGCAAGGCGTGACAACCGTGTGCTATAATTTCATGCCGGTGCTGGATTGGACGCGCACCCAGCTCGCCGCGCCCCTGCCGGGCGGCGGCACCGCGCTGCGCTTCAACGCGCATGAATACGCGGCGTTCGACTGCTTCATCCTGCAACGCAAGGGCGCCGAGGCGGAGCAGCCGCCGGAAGTGCTGGCCCGCGCCCACGCCTGGTTCGACCATGCGTCCGAAAGCGACAAGGACCGGCTGCTCGGCAACATCATGGCGGGCCTGCCGGGGGCCTATGACCGCTACGATGCGCCGGGCCTGCGGTGCATGCTGGATCGCTACGCCGACATCGATCGCGACGGCCTGCGCGAACATTTGGCGCGGTTCCTGCGCGAGGTGATCCCCACCGCCGAGGAAGCCGGCATCCGCATGTGCATCCATCCCGACGATCCGCCGCGATCCTTGTTCGGTCTGCCGCGCATCGTTTCCACCGCGGAGGATCTCGATTTCATCGTCGGAGCGGTGGACAGCGTGGCGAACGGGGTGACGCTGTGCACCGGCTCGCTCGGCGCGCGCGTCGGGAACGATCTGCCGGCAATCGCTGACCGCTTCGCCGCGCGCATCCATTTCGTCCACCTGCGGAACGTGGCCAAGGAACCGGATGGCTCGTTCATGGAGGCCGATCATCTGGACGGCGACGTCGACATGGTCGCCGTGGTAACCGCGCTGCTGCGCGAGCAGGCGCGCCGACACGCGGCCGGCGATGCGGCCTGGCGAATTCCGTTCCGACCGGATCATGGCCACGAACTGCTGGACGATGCGCGCCGCAAGACACATCCGGGCTATCCGTTGATCGGGCGCATGCGGGGGCTTGCCGAACTGCGCGGCGTGATGACCGCCGTCGCCGCGATCAACAAGCTGCCGCTGTGAGGTGACGGTCGTGCGCCGCCTCTGCCGTGCTGCGCTGCCCGGCTTGCCCGACGCGGTGCGGCGCCCGGGTTTCGATCCGGCCGCGATTGGGACAGGCATCGTGCACCTGGGAATCGGCGCCTTCGCGCGCGCGCATCTGGCGTGGTACACACAGCCATTGCTGCGGAACGATCCGGGTTGGGGAATTCTCGGCGTCAGTCTGCGCCGGACGAATACCCGCGATGCGCTCGCGGGGCAGGATTGGCTCTACACCTGCGCGGAACGCGACAGCGCCGGCGAGCGGCTGACCGTGATGGGTGCGCTGACCGGGGTGCTTGTCGCGCCCGAGGCACCGGGCGCGGTCCTGGCGCGGCTTGCCGATCCGATGGTGCGCATCGTTACGCTGACCATCACCGAGAAGGGCTATCACCGCGACGGCGCCAGCGGTGGGCTGGAAGCGGAGGATCCGGCGATCCGGCACGACCTTGCCACACCCGATGCGCCCGGCACCGCGCCCGGGTTGCTTGCCGCCGCGCTGCGCTTGCGCCGTGCGGCCGGCGTGCCGCCGTTCACCGTGCTGTGCTGCGACAATCTGCCGGAGAACGGTCGTTCCACGCGCCGCGTGGTGACGGACTTCGCCGACCGTCTCGATTCGGCGCTGGGTCGCTTCATCGCCGAACAGGTGGCGTTTCCGAACTGCATGGTGGACCGCATCGTGCCGGCCACGACAGATACCGACCGGGCGCGGATCGACGCGGCACTGGGCGTCGAGGACCGTTGGCCGGTCGTCTGCGAGCCCTTCACGCAATGGGTGATCGAGGATCGCTTTCCGCTCGGCCGTCCCGCCTGGGAAACGATCGGCGCGGAGCTGGTCGATGACGTTCGGCCGTACGAGGAAATGAAGCTCCGGCTGCTCAACGGTAGCCATTCGAGCATCGCCTATCTGGGACAACTGGCGCGCTGGGAGACGGTGGCCGAAGCGATCGCCGAGCCGACGCTCGCGGCGCATATCGACGCGCTGATGCAGGAGGTCGCGACAACGCTGCACCTGCCTGCCGCGGTCGATCTGGCGGCGTATCGGCGTGCGCTGCTGGCGCGCTTCGCCAATCCCGCGCTGCGCCATCGCACGGCACAGATCGCCATGGACGGGTCGCAGAAACTGCCCCAGCGCCTGTTCGCGCCGGCGCTGGCGCGGGTGACCGCAGGGCAGGATGTGCCGCGCATCGCGCTCGGCGTCGCCGCCTGGCTGCGCACCCTGCAAGGCCGCAGCGACGACGGCTCGCCGCTGCTGGTGGACGATCCCCGGGCCGATGCGCTGACCAGCGCCGCGCGGACGGCGCAGGGTCCGCGCGCGCTGTGCGATGCGATCCTCGCGATGCGTGACGTGGTGCCGCCGGCGCTCGCCGAGTCCACAACATTCCGCAACCAGGTCCTGGGCGCGCTCGATCGGCTCGCGACAAAGGGGGTTCGCCGGACCCTGGCGGAAATGACCTGACCGGATACGAAACAACAGAGGGAACGTGACCGTGAAACACCTGAAACATATCCTTGCCAGTGCCGCACTGCTCGGCGCCTTGCTGGCGACATTTCCGACGACGGCGCAGGAACCGCCCGCCCCGGGGGCCAGCCCGCGGATCGACGCGATCCGCAAGGCTGGCGCGTTGCGCGTCGCCGTGCTGGCCAACGCGCCCTGGCTGGTGGAGAGCACCACCGGCGGCGCGCAGTGGTCCGGTCCGGCCTGGGTGCTGGCCGAGGAATACGCCAGGCGGCTCGGCGTGAAGCTGCAGCCGGTATTGGTTTCACATGGAACCAAAATCCCAGTGCTCGCCTCCAACCAGGTGGACATTTCGATCACGCCACTCGCCGAGACGCCGGAACGCGATGCCGTGGTGGAGTTCGTGCTATATTCCAACACCAGTGTCTGCATGTTCGGCCGCGCGGACAATCCGCGCTTCACCCGCGCCAAGACGGTGGACGACCTTAACCAGCCCGATGTCACCATCGCCTATTTTATTGGCGGCGCCGAGGAAGCCTGGGTGAAGCAGCGCTTTCCGAAGGCAAAATTTCTCGGCGTGGCGAACTCGGGTGCCACCGCGCCGCTGGAGGACATCATGGCGAAGCGCGCCGATGCGGCGCCGATCAATCGCATTCCGTACGTGCCGATGAGCCACAAGGTGAAGGGGCTCGCCGTGCTGCCGACGGCGAACAATTGCCAGGGCAGCACCGAGAAGGCGCAACCGGTCGGCATGGCGATCGACAAGAACCAGCCGGGGTTCCTCACGTGGCTGCGCGCGGTCGAGAAGGCGATCCATCCAAAGCTGGAGGCCGCCGAGCAGAATGTGATCGAAACGATGAAGTAGCGACGAGGACGGCTACGCCGGACTGTCGCCATGGAATTTGATTTTTCCCCGGTGATCGACAGTTGGCGCTTCCTGCTCGGCGGGCTGGGCGTGACGCTGGCGCTGTCGGCACTGACCATGCTGTGCAGCCTTGTGCTGGGCGGCGCGGTCGGGCTGGCGCGCTGCTATGGGCCGGCGTGGCTGCGTTGGCCGCTGGTGTTCTACATCGACTCGATGCGCGCCGTGCCGGTGCTGGTCGTGCTGGTGTGGAGCTACTTCGCCCT
>Ga0209415_10007498_pt1 | contig 19046 bp, 12 predicted proteins | sample PeaSoiSIISIP2007_FD_187696 | JGI IMG/M metagenome (GOLD analysis project Ga0209415, IMG submission 187696) | Peat soil microbial communities from Weissenstadt, Germany - SII-SIP-2007 (SPAdes) (version 2) | ecosystem: Environmental > Terrestrial > Soil > Wetlands > Peat | place: Germany...
GAAATCCGCGATACGGCAGGTTGGAAACCTGCGCTACGCCTTCCGGAAAACCTCTACGATGCCCGCCCCCTGGCCGACGAGTTGCTGGGCCGCAGGAAGTGACTGCAACAAAGATTGACAATCTTTGCGAAAGCACAGAAGTTGAATTGGTATGGCGGCATCGACCATGAACGTTTCCTTGACCCCGGAGTTAAGAGACTTTGTCCAGCGGCGAATACGGTCCGGCCTTTATGGCAACGGCAGCGACGTGGTGCGCGCCGGCTTGCGGGCACTGGCGCGGGAAGAGATGGCGGAGCATTACCGCCGGTTCCAGGCCCTGATCGCCACGCAGCCGCAGGAACCGATCACTTCCGAAATGGAGCAGGAAATTGAACGGGAAATCAAAGCCGCGCGCGAGGCTGACCTCCGCAAAGCGGCGCGATGATCCGCGCGGTGTTCGATTGTGGCGTCCTGGTTTCCGCCATCGGATGGGCCGGCAATCCGCGCTCCTGCCTCGCGATGGTCCACGCCGGCCACGCGCAGTTGTTTGTCAGTGACGACATCTGGCGCGAATACCAGAGGCGCATTCCGCAGATTCTCGAGGCCAAGCGTCGCCAGGCAAATGTTTCCGCCGCGCTCGCGTTGTTGTTGGAGCGAGCGCACTTTTCATCGCCGGCGCCTCTGGGCAAGCAGCGCAGCCGGGATCTGAAGGATGACTGTTACCTCGCGTGCGCCCTGGCGGCGCGGGCGGACGTGATCGTCAGCAATGATCGCGATTTGCTCGATTTGGGCCGACCGTTCGGCATCGCGGTCCTGACACCCATCCAGTTCCTCAAGTTTGTCCAGGAAAGCACGCGGCCTTGACCTCCGCCCGTGCCCTCGCGACGCGCCGAAGCTTGGCCCGCCTGTCGAATTACCCGTCCGCCGCGCCGCTGAAAAACAAAAAGAACGGTGGTCGGTCGCGCTGGTGCTTGCGTAACGGTCCTGCGCTCCGAATTTCCGAATCTGCTTTTCGCCGGCATGCTCTTTATGCTGGCGGCCCCGTTCTCTCCGGCAGCCACTTCCTCGACCGACCGACCTTGCTCGGCCTGTCCCCTCCGCCCAGCCCAGCGCTTTATCCCAGCGAACTCCGTCGAGGAGTCGGTTCTTTGAGGAAGTGACCGGAATTTGCTTTTGGCCGCGCCGCCGGTTTATTGGCGCTACGCGGGTGAGGGCCAACCCGGGCGAAACCCTAGCCAAGTGCTCAGATTGCACTCCAGGTCCGCAGCAGTTTCAGGTGCGAAGATAACAGACGGCCTGTGAACGGCGAAACCTCTATGGGCGCTCTTTTCAGCGGGGGGCTGGAGGGGCTGGGCCAATCGAGGAGAGGACGAATCCCAGCCCCACTCCAATGATCGGCGAAATGAGGAAAAGCCACACGTTGGTCATACTTCTGCCAAACTGATCCGCCCAAAAATAGAATAACCTGTTACCAACAAAAAGCAAAAAGGCACCAGCAAAAACCATATAATGCGTGATCAGGATCGGGCCGCAGACATTCCTAAAAAACCCAAGATGAGAGAGGTCATAATCCCCTGTTCGGTCATGTTTCTTTGCGATGATCATGCCCGAAACGTATGAACCTAACAGAGCGACAACCACTGGACACAGCAGGAATATCAGACGTATGCGCTCACCAAAGTCAAGAGATCGCACCGTGCCTGCAAAGTCGTAACCGAAGAATGGCGCAATTTTGAAGAGAGCCAGTTCAAGGCCAACAATGTAGCCTACTATGAATCTAAGATAGCTCACGAAGAATGTTTACCAATTGCATGCCGGCCTGTCACGGCTGATTTATTGACAGGAATTTGCTTTTGGACGCGCCGCCGGTTTGTTGGCGTTGCGCGGGTGAGGGCGAATCGGTTTTGTGTCTCGCTCATTCTCTTTCCATGCTGCTAAACGGGGAGCCGGGTTCAAGCCGCAAATTTTGCCGGTTTCTTGACGATTTCCCCTTGACTCGGCGGCGGGGGGCGGATAATTATAGGTGAACATACGTTCGCCTATGAAGCTTGAACCGACCCCACGCCAGCGGGCGGTGCTCCGGGCCATCGAGCGCCGTCGTTTCGCGGGCGAGCCGCCGCCCACGTTCCGGGAGCTTGGCCGAGACCTCGGCATCGCCAGCGTCAGCGCGGTGGCCAAACACGTGGGGGCCTTGCGCCGAAAAGGGCTGCTGCGGGCCGCCGATGGCCGAAGCCGAAGCCTGGGGGTGGTCTCGGCCCTGCGGACCTTGGAGAATCCGGTGGCGCATATCGCCATCTTCGGGTCGATCCCGGCGGGGTATGCCCAGCACCGGGAGCAGCAGGCCGAGGGTTGTGTCTCGGTGGACATCGAGACTCTGGGGTTCAAGCCGACGCGCAATACCTTTGCGTTGCGGGTGTCCGGCGACTCGATGATCGGGCGGCACATCGTGAACGGGGATATTGTGGTGCTGGAACACGGCCCGGAACCGCGCCCCGGCGACATCGTGGCGGCGTTGATTGACGGCGAGAGCACGCTCAAGACGCTGGTCACGAAAAACGGGCGGGTGTTTCTCAAGGCTGAAAACCCGAAGTACCCGGACTTGATTCCGGCTGACGAGCTGATGATTCAGGGGGTGCTCAAGACCCTCATTCGAAAGGCCAAGGAATGAGGGCTTTTTTCCACTCGCGCGTTCTGAAAGCTCCGAGCCAATGAGGGCGCATGTCCCGCGTCATCGTGCATTTGGACGCCGATGCGTTCTTCGCGTCGGTGGAGCAAGCGGCCGATCCCCGCCTGCGCGGCAAGCCGGTGGCGGTCGGCGGCGAGCGGCGGGGCATCATCGCCTCGGCTTCTTACGAAGCCCGGCGCTTTGGAGTTTACACGCCGATGCCCACGGCGCGAGCGCGCAAGCTATGTCCCCGGCTCATCGTGCTGCCGGGCGATTTCGAGCGGTACGAGCAGTTCTCCAATTGGATGTTCGGGTATTGTTACGATTTTACGCCGGACGTGGAGCAGACCTCGATCGACGAGGGATATTTCGAGCTGACTGCCAACCACCGCAGTCCGCCCCTGGAGATTGCCCAGACCGTTCGCCGCGCCATCCGGCAGTCGCTCAAAATTTCGGTGAGCGAAGGCATCGGGGCGAACAAGCTGGTGAGCCAGATTGCGTCGAAGCTGAACAAACCGGCGGCGTTCCAGCGAGTGCCTCCCGGGGGCGAGACTCAATTCCTGCATCCGCTGGCGAACCGGTGGCTGCCTGGCGTGGGCCCAAAGACCGCCGCGCGGCTGAACTCGGCCGGGCTGGCGCTGATTGGGCACGTCGCAGGCATGCCCTTGGAGCTGCTGGAGCTGCTGCTGGGGGGCCAGGCGCGGCAGTTGCAGCAATTTGCCCGGGGCGTTGACGAACGGCCCCTGGTCCCAGCGCGCCAGCCGCAGAAATCGTTCAGCCAGCAGGAGACCTTCGACCAGGACCTGACCGACGAGGAGTATGTGCAAGCGGTGCTGCGGAGAATGGCGGACCGGCTGTTTGTCAAAGTGCGGGAGGAGGCGCGCAGCATTCGCACGCTGACCGTAAAAGCGCGCTACAATGACATGGCCGAAGACCAGTGCAGCGAGAGCCTGAGCGAGCCAACCGATTTGGAGACCGACGTATATGGCCGGCTGGCGGGGATGCTTCAATCCGCGTGGAAGCGGCGCGTCAGCCTCCGCATGGTTTCGCTAAAGCTGTCCAACGTGTACCACGGGGTGTTCCGGTCCGAATTGCCGCTGGAAGAAAATGCGCGCAAACAGGAGGCCGGCGAGCGCTTGGCCCGGGCGGTGGACGAGTTGCGCCGCACACACGGAAACGGAGCCGTGCTCCGGGGCCACGACCTGCGGTTGCAATTGCCGCCCCATGAAGCCGGGGCGCCGTCGCGAACAGACCCGCGGCCCGTTCGTTTCCAAATCGTGGTGCGGTCGCCGGCGGCCCGGGCGGATTACATTCCTTTGCGGACCCACAGCTACTATTCGTTTCTCGATTCGACCTTGTCGCCGCCGGCGGTGGCGGCTCTGGCGGCCGGCTTTGAGTGCCCGGCGGTGGGGTTGACCGACGCCGGCAACCTGCACGGAGCGGCGGAGTTTTGCGCGGCGGCGCGCGCGGCCGGGGTTCGACCCATCCTGGGAACGGAACTGCGGCACGAAGGCCGGGCGCTGCTCCTCTACGTGGAATCGCAACGGGGATACGCCAATCTTTGCCGGCTGCTCTCGAACCATGCCGCGCGGCCTGACAACGAGGAGGGTTCCGTGGCCGCGCAGCAACGCCGCTCGTTCTTGCGGCGGGAGTTCGACGGTCTGACGGAAGGACTGGTGGCGGTGGCTCAGGATTCACGGTTGGCCGGGTTTTTTCCCGGGCGGTTTTATCTGGCCGCCCCGGGCGAGCCGGAGGGGGACAAGCTCCCCGTGGTGGCGTGCCCGGCAATTCACCACGCGAGCGCCGCCGACCGCGGCCGTTACGACATCGTCCAGAGCATTCGCACGCTGACCCTGTTGCGGCAGGCCCACCCGGAAAAGCGGTTGACCGGGCGGCGGCATTTCCGCAGTCCGGCCGAGATGCTGGCCGGCTGCCGGGAACATCGGGACTGGCTCGAACACACCCGCGAGCTCGCCGACCGCTGCCGGTTTGAATTTCCGTTCGGCACGCCGCAGTTTCCCGCGTTTGTGCCGCCCGACGGTTCGAGCAGCCGCCAGTTCCTGGGCCGGCTGGCCTTGGAGGGGTTGCGGCGCCGCTATCACGGACGACGGATTGTCTCCGACACGGGCGGCGCCATGCCGCTCAGCCAGGTGCAGAGCCAGTTGGAAGCCGAGCTCTCCATTATCGCCGAGGTCGGCTACGAAGATTTGTTTCTCATCACCTGGGATTTACTCGAGGCCTGCCGCGAGCGCGGCCTCGAGTGGATTACCCGCGGGAGCGCCGCCGACAGCCTGGTTTGCTATTGCCTGGGGATTTCGGAGGTGTGCCCGATCCGGTTCGGCCTGTACTTTCGACGGTTCCTCAACAAGGAGCGCATGGCGCTGCACAAGCTGCCCGATATTGACGTGGACTTTCCGCACGACCGGAAGGACGAAGTCGTGAATCTGCTCTTCGCCAAGCACGGCCCGGAGCACTGCGCCGTGGTCGGCGGATTCTCCACCTTCCAGGCCCGAAGCGCCGTGGGTGACGTCGCCAAGGTGCTGGGCGCGGCCGAATTTCAAATCCGGCGATTCACCGAGCGTTTCCCGTGGAGCTTCGGGGGCGGTTGGGATGAGACCGAGGCCGGTGAGCGGACGGGCGCCCATTTGATCGAGGCCTTATCAGCAATACCGGAATGCCGCGATTTGCCTTTGGACGAAGAGCCCTTCCGGACGGCGGTGGAGATGGGGGCGTTCCTCGAGGGCTTCCCGCGCCACCCCAAGATGCACCCCTGCGGCGTGGTGCTGTCGCGCCAGCCGATGCACGAACTCACGGCGACGTTCGTTTCCAATAAAGGTTGGCCGACAACCCACCTGGATATGGACGCCGTGGAGGCGGTGGGCCTGGTGAAGATGGACATTCTCGCGCAGGGCGGCCTCGCCGTGATGCGCGATGCGAAGGAGACGCTGGCCGGTCGCGGGATAAGGGTGGACCTGGCCAGTCTGGCGCCCTGGCAGGACGCGCAGGTGTGGGAAATGATCGCCAGCGGGGGCGCCCGGGCCGTGCATCATATCGAATCACCGGCCATGGTCGGGTTATGCCGGCAATGCAATGTGCGTGAGATCGATGGGTTGGTGGCCATCGTCTCGGTCATTCGGCCGGGCGCGGCGAACGAACAAAAGAAGCGGAAGTTCACCCGGCGTTATCAAGGGATGGAGCCCCCGGAGTTTCCGGATCCTTCGCTCGAGGCCTGTCTGCGGAGCACGTTCGGATTGGTGGTCTATGAAGAGCATATTCTGCAAATATGCGAAGCGTTTGCCGGGCTCAATCCGGGGCGGGCGGACGTTCTGCGCCGGGCGCTGGTGAAGCAGAACCGGAAGGTCGTCCGGGAAATCGGGGCCGAGTTCGCGGCTTCGGCCAAGGCTCGCGGACACGATGAGGCGAAGATCCAAGGCGTCTGGGAGCTGGTGACCGGCTTCAACGGGTACGCCTTTTGCAAAGCCCATAGCACCGCCTACGGCGTGGAGGCCTATCAGGCCGCATGGCTTAAGCGTTACTACCCCGCCGAGTTTATGGCCGGGGTGCTCACCAACGGAAAGGGGTTCTATCATCCGCTGGTTTACGCGCTCGAATGTTACCGGCTCGGAATTGGATTCCTGGCGCCGAGCGTGAATCAACCCGGTCCGGGATTCCTGGTGGCGGGAGGGAAGATTCGCGTGCCGGTGGTGCGGGCGAAGGGCCTTACCCAGCGCACCGTGGACCGCATCCTCGCGGAGCGCCGGCGGAATCCCTTTGCATCGCTGGCCGATTTTTATCGCCGCGCCGCGCCACAACCGGAGGAGATGGAAATCTTGATCCGCGTCGGGGCTTTCGATGAGTTCGGCCAATCCCGCACCGCCCAGATCTGGGAAGCGCTGCAAGTCCAGCGCGCCTGCGGCCAGTCGGCCGACGGCCAGGGCTGGCTGCTGCCGGCCTCGGGCCTGGAGCGTCTGGCCGAGGTTACGTTGGCCGAACCGCCGCGCCGCCAGCGGCTGGAATGGGAAACGGAGTATTTCGACTTCGCCGTGAGCGGCCATCCGCTGGAATTGTACGCGAACATCGCCTGGGACACGTATTGCCCGGTTTCGCGGCTGGGCCGGCACGTCGGCGAAGAAGTCGTCACCTGCGGCCTGGTGGTCGAACAGCGCACCCACCACCAGGTCACGGGTGAACCGATGAAATTCCTGACGCTGGCCGACTGGACCGGCATGGTCGAGACGGAGTTGTTCGCCGCCACCTATCGCACCTACGGGCTGGTGACAGCGCGCTACCCGGTGCTGGAGATTGCCGGGCGAGTCGAGCCCTTTGAAAACGGGCGCGGCTTCACCCTGCGCGTGCTGCGCGCCTCGAAGCCAAGGTCCAAAACCCCGTAAAGGGGTCGGTTCTCCATGTGGCCATGTTTATGACGGCGCGCTACGCGCTGCTGGAAATTGCCGGGCGCGTCGAGCTATGGGGCCGAGTGTAGTTCAACATGGCCACATGGAGAACCGACCCCTTTACGACCCCTTTATGGCAGCGAGGGCGTCCGTGAGTTGCGCTTTTGCCAATTACGGTGTATGATGAGAATAATCCTGCACGCTGATGTGCGCCTCCTCATGGGGCGGGCGAGGGCGCGGGAATCATCGGGCCAGATCTTGGAGCCTGGGGCTTCGGCACACGAGGCTTGGCCATGACCAATATGAGAATGAAAACACAAGCCCCAGCCGGACCGCCCGGTGACAGGTCGGGACAGCCCTCTGCCATTATGAAAACCGACCCCTCGCCCAAAACGACGCGCCACGCGTTGCGTGATTCTCTGCCTTGCCTCTGCCTCTGGCTCCTGGCCGCAGGCCTGCCCGTGGCGGTTCTGGGCCAGAGCAATTACGCCACCCCTTACACCTTCACTACGCTCGCCGGGAGCGCCGGCGCTAGCGGCACCGCGGACGGGATCGGGAGCGCCGCTCGGTTCTATAATCCTTGGGGCGCGGCGGCGGACGGCGCAGGCAACGTCTATGCTGCCGACGAGCTCAACTTCACCATCCGGAAAATGACGCTGCTCGGAACGAATTGGGTGGTGACGACCCTGGCCGGACTGGCGGGCAGCTCTGGTACGAATGACGGGACGGGCAGAGCCGCGCGGTTTAGTAATCCGACGGGCGTGGCGGTGGACAGCGCGGGCAACGTCTATGTGGCCGACTCCGGCAAAATCCGTAAAGTGACGCCGGCGGCGGTGGTGACGACCCTGGCGGGTGTCGGTGGAGGCGCCGTCGCGGTGGACGGCGGGGGCAACCTGTACCTGGCCTCCGGTAACTCGATCGAGCAGGCCACGCCGTTTGGCACTAATTGGATTGTGACGACCCTCGCCGGAGTGGCGGGCAGTTCTGGCAGCGCGGACGGGACGGGGAGCGCCGCGCGCTTTGATTACCCTAACGGCCTGGCGGCGGACGGCGCGGGCAACGTCTATGTGGCGGACTCCGCCAACTACACGATCCGCAAGGTCACGCCGGCGGGTGTGGTGACGACGCTGGCCGGACTGGCGGGCAGTCCCGGCAGCGCGGACGGGACGGGGAGCGCCGCGCGGTTTGGTCAGCAGGGTGCTGGTCCCGCCGGCGTGGCGGTGGACAGCGCGGGCATCGTCTATGTGGCGGACACAGGCAACTTCACCATCCGCAAAGTGACGCCGGCGGGCCTGGTGACGACCCTGGCCGGACGGGCGGGCGGTAACGGCAGCGCGGACGGGACGGGGAGCGCCGCCCAGTTTGGTGGTTCCTTTTATTATACTGTTCGCGGCGGTATCGTTATTCAAGGCGGTCCTGAAGGGCTGGCGGTGGACAATGCGGGGAACGTGTATGTGGCAGACACAGAGAACAACACCCTCCGGAAGGTGACGACGGGCGCGGTGGTGACGACCCTGGCCGGACGGGCGGGCAGTGCTGGTACGAATGACGGGACGGGCAGCGCTGCGCAGTTTGGCGATGATGGCTATGGCGGTCCTCGCGGCCTGGCGGCGGACGGCGCGGGCAACGTCTACGTCGCGGACACAGCGAGCAGCACGATCCGGGAAGTAACGCCGGCGGGCCTGGTGACGACCCTGGCCGGACTAGCGGGCACGGTTGGCAGCGTGGACGGGACGAATAGCGACGCGCGGTTTAATAACCCTTACGGCGTGGCGCTCGACCGGGCGGGCAACGTTTATGTGGCGGACACTGACAACTTCACGATCCGCAAAGTGACGCCGGCGGGCGTGGTGACGACCCTCGCCGGACTGGCGGGCATCTCGGGCACCGCTGACGGGACGGGGAGCGCCGCGCGGTTTTATTATCCTCGCGGCGTGGCGGTGGACGGCGCGGGCGACGTCTATGTGGCCGACATGGTCAACTGCACGATCCGCAAAGTGACGCCGGCGGGCCTGGTGACGACGCTGGCCGGGCTGGCGGGAAGTCCTGGCAGCGCGGACGGGACCAGAAGCGCCGCGGCGTTCCTCCATCCTGGAGCCGTGGCGGTGGACAACCAGGGCAACGTCTATGTGGGCGACACTGGGAACAACACGATCCGGAAAGTGACACCGGCGGGCGTGGTGACGACCCTAGCCGGACTGGGCGGTTGTTGCAATATCGGCAGCACGGACGGGACGGGGAGCGCCGCGCGGTTTTATTATCCTTCCGGCCTGGCGCTGGACAGCGCGGGCAACCTCTATGTGGCGGACTTTGCCAACGACACGATCCGCAAAGTGACGCCGGCGGGCGGAGTGACGACCCTGGCCGGGCTGGCGGGCCCTGCGGTCGGCGCGGGCGTTGCTGGCAGCGCGGATGGGACGGGTAGCGCCGCGCGGTTTTATGATCCTTCCGGCGTGGCGGTGGACAGCGCGGGCAACCTCTATGTGGCTGACACTTTCAACAACACGATCCGGAAAGGATTTCCCGCCAGCTTAGTACCGGCGCCGATCTTACAGCCGCCCATCCTGAGCGGCAGCCAGTTCAGCTTTGGAATCACCGGTCTTCCCAACTTGCCGGTGGACCTCGAGTCTTCGGACGATTTCTCCCAGTGGCAGGCGGTCGGCACCTATTTCCTCGAGGGCTGGACGAATTACTTTCTCAGCCCCAACCCACCCCAGGGTGCCCAGTACTACCGCGCCCACGTACGGTAGGCGCCGGCGTCTGGAGTTTGGACCTTCTGCACGCCAAAGGCGTGCGGGCGCATCAGTTCAGGGCAGCGCCCTGGGAAACCAGCCTCCAGGGGCACCGCCCGCCCTGCAAGGGCCAAAAAAGAAGAAAAGAGGCCATAGCATGGGGTGTTTTCGTTCAAAAAAAGGGTCGGTGCTCCATGTGGCCATAGCAGGGGTCGGTGCTCCATGTGGCCATGTTTATGACGGCGCGCTACGCGGCGCTGGAAATTGCCGGGCGCGCCGAGCCCTTTGAAAACGGGAGCGGCTTCACCCTGCGTGTCCTGCTTTGCGGGGCATCCCCGCCGGCTTCTTTGAGGAGGTCCTGCCGGTCAATGCGGAGGAACCGCAAGAATGGATTACACGCTCGCCCTCACCCCGGCCCTCTCCCCCGAGGAGAGGGGGAGGCGCTCGCGGCGTTGGCGGAAAACGACGCGCCCGGGTGTTGGCGCGCCTTCTGGGCGGAAGGGCAACCACGCGACAGATGCAACCGAGGCCATCGAGCTTTCAAATAGCGCCCGGACCCTCTCCCTCTCCCCGGGGGTGAGGGCCGGGGTGAGGGCGAGCCTCCTTCTGGCCGATCAGGCGTTAGGCCGGTCTCAGTCCTCCGGCAAGGGCTGTCCTTTGGTCTCGGGCGCCCAATAGAGGGCCACGATGCCCAGGAGATAAATCGAGCACATCATGATGGCGACGGTGCGGAAGGGCAACAAGGTGCTCAGCCAGCCGAGCAGGAACGGAAACGGCGCGGCCAGGTAGCGCACCGTGTTGTAACACAGCCCGACCCCGGTGCCCCGCAGGCGGGTCGGAAACAGTTCCGGCAAGTAGATCGAGTAACCGGCGAAGAGCGAGAGCGTGCCGAAGCCCATGAGCGGCAGCATCCAGTAAATATCGGTGGCGGACTTGAGCGAGTAGAAGACGAAGGCGACCGCGCCCATGCAGAACAGAAAGGCCCCCAGAAAGGCCGCGCGCCGGGTGAAGTAGGACGCCGCAAACGTGAAGGTGAGCATGCCCAGAACCGCACCCAGGTCCTGCAGCATCGTTCCCCCGCTGCGCATCCCCGCAATCGTCTTTTGCAGCTCGAGAATCGCGCCGGGAAAGAGCTGTTCCACCAATTGCCGATCCAGGAATACCCGGTCCTCGCGCGCGCCGGTCGTCTGGGCGAGCTGGACCAGGTTCCGGGTCGCCTTCTTGAGGGCGACCGATTGGAAGGCCTGCGCGTCGTAAAGTTGGCCGCCCTGGATAGCCCGATTCAACTCGTGCCGCAGGATCTCGACCAGGCTGGCCGGGACCTTCTCCGCGCCTCGCAAAGAGCCGAATTGGACGATCGCCTCCGGGGACAGTTCTGCCCTCAGGCGAGCCACGGCCGGGTTTGGGGGCGCGTTCAAAGCGGCGCAAATCTCGGCCGGCTTTAGGATTTCTGCGCTCTGCAACGGGCGATTCTTCAAGGCGGTCGTGATCAGCTCCGGCGAGAAGAACGCGATGCCCCACAAGCCGACCATCCCGGCCAGCCCCAGGCAAACCCCCACGAGCATCCCCTTGCGCCAGCGCGGGTGGGTGAACATGTCTGCCATCGACCCAACCGATTTGGCCCGGCCTTGCGCGGCGGCCAGTGCCTTGGCCTTTTTCCAGGCCTCGGGTTCCTTGAGGAGCAGGGCCATCGGCGCCGCCAGGATGGCCGGGCATACGCCGGCAAAACATAGAACCTGCCACCCGCTGAAACGGCCCCAGAAGTTCTCCTGGGCCGGGATGATGCTTAGGCTCAAGGCGGAGCCGAGCATGGTCCCTCCCGCGGAAAGGGTTTGCATCAGCCCCAGCGCCAGGGTGCGGGCCCGCTGGGGCACGCTCTCGGCCACCAAGGTAGTCGCGGCCCCAAACATCCCGCCCACGCCCAAGCCAAACAAAAAGCGATAAACGATGAACTCCGTGCCGTTGCGGGCAAAACCCGCCAGCCCCGAGAACACGGTGTACGAGAGCAGCGTGCTTACCATGGCCTTGACCCGCCCCCCGCGATCGCTCATCAACCCAAAAAGAATCCCTCCGGTCGCCCAGCCAACCATCATCATGGACGTGGCCAGCCCGCCCCAGCGCCTCACCGTGTCATCGGAGGCCGTGGCGCCGAGCAGTTCCCTGAGAGCCGGTTCGCGCGAAATCACGAAGATGCGCTGTCCCATGCAGTCGAAAAACCAACCGGAAGTTGCCAGGATAACCACCAGCCAATGGTAAGTCGTTATGCAGTCGCCAACGCTCCGCGCCGGCGACACGTGAGCACGGGGCGCTTCCGATCCTTTGCTATCCGGCGGCGGTTGCATCGCCGCTCATAGTCCCCAACCTCCGCAGCCGTTGTCAAGGAGCCAGCCCGGCTCCTTCCGGGGTTGACTTAATCAGGCGCAGGCGGTAACACAGGGCTCGAGCGCGCCGCGTTTGGCGCGCGCAGCTTTGGCAACCATGAGCACCTCACATTGGACCCGCCGCAAACGATTACAGGCCGCCCTCGACCACGAGCAACCGGACTGCGTGCCGGCCGACTTCGGCGGGACGGCCGTGACCGGCATTCATGTTTCAGCGGTAACGCGCTTGCGCCGCCGGGTGCTGGGCGAACCGGACTACCTCGTGCGAGTCATCGAGCCTTACCAGATGCTGGGAGAGATCGATGACGCGTTGCGCGAGGCCTTGGGCCTCGATGTCCTTGGAGTGGCGCCGCGAAGATCGATGTTCGGGACGGAATCCAAAGATTGGAAACCCTTTACGCTCTTTGACGGCACCCAATGCCTGGTGCCGGGCAACTTCAATGTGACCCGCGCCCCGGACGGCGGCTGGTTCATCTACCCGGAGGGGGACACCACCGCCCCACCCCGGGGTCACATGCCCCAGGGCGGCTATTTCTGCGATACCATCATCGAGCAGCGGCCCATCGATGAGGCCAAATTGAATCCCGAGGACAACACGGAGGAATTCGCCCTGTTGGGCGAAGCGGACCTGGCCTATTACCGCCAAATGAAGCAACGGGTGCAGGAGCGCGCTGATTGCGGCTGCATCCTGACCATTCCCGGCGCGGGCTTCGGGGACATCGCGCTGGTGCCGGCCCCCTGGCTGAAGCACCCCAAGGGCATCCGCGACATCTCGGAGTGGTACATTTCCACCAAGACCCGCCGCGATTATGTCTATGCCATATTCGAGCGCCAATGCGCCATCGCGCTTCAGAATATCCAGACGCTTATCGACCTCTTCGGGGACCTCGTCCAGGTGGCCTGGATTACCGGCACCGATTTCGGGACGCAACGCGGACCCTTCATCTCGCTGCAGGCCTATCGCGACCTGTTCAAGCCGTTTCACAAGCAGGTCACCGACCTGGTCCATCGCCGCTCCCCATGGAAGACCTTCATCCATTCCTGCGGCTCGGTCTATCAACTCATCCCCGACTTCATCGACGCCGGCTTTGATATCCTCAATCCGGTCCAATGCTCCGCCGCCCAGATGGACGCCCCCGAGCTGAAACGTCAGTTCGGCAAAGATCTCGTCTTCTGGGGCGGCGGGGTGGACACTCAGAAAACGGTGGCCTTCGGGACGCCGGACCAGGTCTATGATGAAGTGCGGGAGCGGATTTCGCTCTTCAACGCCGGGGGCGGTTTTGTCTTCAACTCAGTGCATAACCTCCAGGGCAATACCCCGGTGGAAAACCTCGAGGCCCTCTTCAAAGCCCTGCGCGACTCAAGGAAAGTATAAATCGTTCATCTTGCTTTTTCAGACTTCAGCCGGGCGGCGCCGGACGTATTCTTGCGTGCGGTCGCAGATCGAATCGAGCGCGGGCTTCTGCTCGCGGCAATAGGCAAAAATCTCCGGCATTTTGGCCCCCGAGTAATCGTGGGCGATGATTCGAGAAGCTGACGGGCCGCGTCTGGTTTCATAATTTCACTCCGGTTTGCATTGCCACTGCTGCCAGCGGTTCGGACAACTGGTTGCGCCGGCGCACGACCACGTCCAGTTGTTGCCAGCCAATGCGGTCCAGGATGGCGGTCCGCAACTTCAGCACGTCCCGGAAACCCAGCTTGTCCGACACCACCAACAGGTCAATGTCGCCCCCTTTGGCCGAATCATCGGCCCGCGAACCAAAGAGGTAAATCTCGGCCGCCGGGTCGCATTGCCGGATTTGCTCGCAGATCGTTTTCGCTTCGTTTGCGCCCAGTCTCATCTTCGTGTCAACAAGCCGACCGGCGGGTCTGCTTGACTTTCGGTCAGAACCTTTCACCCTCCAGTATAAAGTATAAAGTATGAAAAGCACTCATCCTTTATCCTTTGCCTGCCGGCGCCCATCGTCCACCGGGCGCAAACAGCTTGTCGAGGGCGCTGTCGAGGGTGGCGGTGCGCGCGGCCAGATCCAAGGCCGTGAAGCGGCGGCGCAGGAACAGGCCCTGGCAATAAGTGCGGCGGAGGCGTTCGCGCGAAATGCCGATGGCTTCGGGTTCGACCGGCGCGCCGGCGGCCTGGAGCATGGCTTTGAGGTCGTCGAACGGGATCAACTGCTCGCGCAGCCGTTGGCTCAGGCGCGGCCAGGCCTGCCGCAATTTCTCGAGTTGCTGGCGCAGTTGGGCGCCGTCCACGGCCTTGGCCCGGCTTTCGACCAAGGCAACGTTCCGGGCGTCCCCTTCTCCAAAGAGCTCGAGGATCTGCTTTTCGTAGGCCGCCTGGCCGGGCCAGCGGGCGCAGCATTCGTCCAGGTCCAGTTCGGCCAGCGGCAACGCCAGGAGGCACTCATAGAGCGCGCTGACGGCCAGCGTGCCGATGGCCACCTTAAAGCCATGCCACGGTATTTTGCCGTTATGGGTGTGGTGCTGCATGTCCCATAAATGGCTGAAGAGGTGCTCGGCGCCGGACGCGACGCGGCTGGACTGGGCCCAGACCATGGCCAAGCCGCCGAGCATCAACCCCTGCGTCAAGCGCTCGATGGTGTCGAGGTCGCCCGCGCGCACGCCGGCCGGATTGGCCAGCACCTCGCGCAAGCGGCCCTGGATGATGTCCCAGGCCTCCGGGTTCATGGTGTCGGCGCCCACGGCCTCGGCCAGCAGCCAGTCGGCCCCGGCCACCGTCTTGGCCATCAGGTCCGCGTAGCCGGCCGCGTTCAGGTCGGGCGGCGCCGCGCTCATGATGTCGAGGTCGGCCACGACCGCGATTGGCGCCGGGCAGGGGAACGTCTGTTTCGAGCCTTGGTAAGTGATCGAGGCCCCGTAGGCGGTGTAGCCGTCCATCGAGGCCGCAGTCCCCACGGCGATGTAGCGGCGCCCGGTGCGATGGGCCGCCAGCTTCGTCAGATCGTTGATCGTGCCCGTCCCGACGGCAATGGGGATGGCGTCGGGCCGCGCCCGCAAGACCTCCTCGAGGGCCGTTACGAACCGGTTCTCGGCATAAAGCTGCGGATCATTATATATATAAGGTTCTGCCACCGGTCGCTTGCCCTGCACGAAGGCCCCCAGGACCGCCCGCCCGGCAACGGCGAAGGTCGTTTCATCCGCCACCAGCAGCGCCGGCTTCTCTCCGAACTCGCGGGCAAAAACCTGCGGCGTCCTGGGCAGCACGCCCCGACCCAGCTCGAGGCACCGGGTTTCGTGCGTCGCCTTGAGGGCGCGGTCAACATGAGCTTTCAGGCTGTCGTTCATTTCCATGCTTCATTATTACGAAGGAAACCAGCCCGGCGCAATGCCCTGGAAGGCTTAAGAGAACGCAATCAGCAATTCGCATTATGACCCTCCAGGTAATCCCATTAACACCCCCATTCATGGGGGTGTTGAAGCGGCCGCACGGGAAAGTAACCGTTTCAACGGTTTGTCTGCGCCTCGGAGCCCGTGCGCCACGTCGGGAAACCGTTATCACGGTTTTCCGTCCGCCCGCCGGCCTCAACACCCCCATGAATGGGGGTGTTAATGGGATGCGGTGCATAAGTAATGCCCGGCTCGCCGCTGGGTGCCTGGCGACCACCGTGACCACCCGGTGGCCCGGCTCGACACCGACCGCCCCGGCCACCCGCTGCCAGCGAGCCAACGCCTTATCCTCTTGGTGCTCCTGACCCTCAATGCGTGAAATTCACGCATTATGCGTGAGAATCACCCGTCTATGGAGCTGGTGACCGGCTTGCACTGGTGATTTGCTGGCTTTTGTGCAGGCAATGGCAGTGGCACGAATTATGCTTTTAGTCTGTTCTGGCCTGATAGTCTGATGCGATGAAGAAAAAGACTATGCTGGGGATTGAAGCCAAAGCCGCCCGTCCCTACGCCGAAAAGCAATTTCTTATCAGTTCAAGAAAGGATGAAACCGCCAAATCCTCTGTTTGGGGCCGCCGTGCTGCTTGGCTCCTTCGTCTCCGTGGCTGAAGCCCAAGCCCCGATAATCCTGGCGCAACCGACCAACGAGGTCGTGCTGGCTGGCAGCACCGCGGCTTTTTCGGTGGCCGTCTCGGGCACGGGTCATTTGACTTACCGATGGCAATTCAATGGCACGAATCTTCCATACGGCGTCATCACCACGGTGGCGGGCAACGGGAAAGAGGGCTACTCTGGGGACGGCGGCGCGGCGACCAGTGCCGGATTGAGATCTCCCACTGGCGTGGCTGTGGACGCCTCCGGCAACCTGTTCATTGCGGATGAGTACAACAACGTCATCCGCAAGGTGGGAACCAACGGGATTATCACCACGGTGGCGGGCAACGGGACCTGGGGCGCCTTCGACAACGGCGGCCCGGCGACCAGTGCTGAATTGGACCATCCCAATGCGGTGGCTGTGGATGCCTCCGGCAACCTGTTCTTTGCGGAGGGGTTTGGCGCGCGTATCCTCAAGGTGGGAACCGACGGGATTATCTCCACGGTGGCGGGCAACGGGACAAACGGCGACGGCGGCGCGGCGGCGAGTGCTGAATTGGGCCGTCCCTGGGGTGTGGCTGTGGACGCCTCCGGCAACCTGTTCATTGCGGATGAGCTTAGCAACCGCATCCGCAAGGTGGGAACCAACGGCATTATCACCACGGTGGCGGGCAACGGGACAAACGGCTACTCCGGCGACGGCGGCCCGGCGAGCAAGGCTGAATTGCACTCTCCCACTGGCGTGGCTGTGGACGCCTCCGGCAACCTGTTCATTGTGGACGGTGGCAACAGCGTCATCCGCGAAGTGGGAACCAACGGGATGATCACCACGGTGGCGGGCAACGGGACACCAGGATACTCTGGCGACGGTGGCCCGGCCACCAATGCTGAATTGTCCCTTCCTCTGGGAGTGGCGGTGGACGCCTCCGGCAACCTGTTCATAGCGGATTACAACGACAGCGTCATCCGCGAGGTGGGAACCAATGGGATTATCTCCACGGTCGCCGGCAACGGGACGAACGGCTACTCCGGCGACGGCGGCGCGGCGACCAGTGCTGAGTTGTCCTATCCCAGCAGCGTGGCTGTGGACGCCTCCGGCAACCTGTTCATTGCGGATGGCTTTAACAACCGCATCCGCAAGGTGGTCTTCCCGGGGCCGACGCTGGTCTTGACTAACGTGGGTGGCGCAAACGCCGGGTCCTATGACGTGGTGGTGTCGAGCCCCTACGGAAGCGTCACCAGCAGGGTCGTCACGTTGGCCGTCGCGTTAAATCCACTGAATGTCCTCGGTACTGGAGGGCCGGAACTGCAACTGCAATTCCAGGGTGTCCCGGGCGACTCCTACGTCCTGCTGTCGGCGACCAATCTCACCCCGCCGGTTGACTGGCGTCCCGTCAGCACCAACGCCGCCGGTACGAACGGCCAGTGGGCCTTCACGGTTACGAACGCCCTTTCCAGCCACGCCCGGTTCTACAGAATGTCCAGCACCGGGCAGTAAAGGCAGCGGTTCCCATAGCTTACTATCTCAGGAGGCCTTCGGATCAAAGGCAAACTTTGCCCGGTTTTCCCGTTTGGGCGCATTTCACTTCATTGGGTTCCTCCTAATCTTAGTCTTAATCTTAATCTTAATCCTAATCTCCTCGCCCAGAGGATTAAGATTAAGGTTAAGATTAAGATTAGGATTGGACGGGAAACTTTCCGAAAACGTGAATAGCGCCGTTTCCGTTTCCGCTCTAGCCAGCGGGGTCGCCTTGCGTTATGGTGGCGCCAATGACACGTTGTTTACCAAGGCCGGATGTCATCATTACGCATGAGAGCGATCTCGATGGGTTGGTGGCCGGGGTCTTGTTGCGCCGGCTGGCGCAGAAGCTCTTCAATGCGGACGTGCGCCTGGACGCCTGCCACTATCACACCTGGCGCCAGCGCGAGTTGCGCGAGCCAGCCGCGTGGGTGACGGATCTGACGTTTGAAGCGCGGCTCGACAAGCCCAACTGGGCCGTCATCGATCACCACCCGACCGAGCTGCCGGCCCGCCACGCGCTCCTCATCCACAACGTCGGCAAGTCGGCGGGGCTGCTCTGCTATGAGCTGTGCCGGGAACAGGGCCTTGGCTCCCCGGCCCTGGATCGCCTCGTCCACCTCAGCAACGTGGCCGACCTGTTTCTCGAGGACGACCCGGATTTTGTGCTGGCCGGCGACTATGCCAACCTGGTCAAGAGCTACCAGTTTTGGAATTTGCACGCCTTGATCGGCGGCCAGCTCGAGCGGCTGCTCGATCATCCGCTGCTCGAAGTCATGGCGGTCAAGCGCCGCATCGAAGATCCCCTCGGCCTGGCGTGGAGCCGCGAGAATATTGTGCCCATCAGTCCCGCCGTCGGCTTCGTCAACACCGTCGTGGGCAACAACAACCTGATCGTGCATCAATTGCTCGAGCGGCAGGCCTCCACGTGCCCGGTGCTCCTGACGCTTTTTCGGCGCGCGAACGGCGTCATGATCGCCAGCCTGCGCAGCCGTAACGGCGAGGCGCTCAAAGTGGCGGAGACTCTCCAGGGCGGCGGCCATGCCAATGCCTGCGCCGCCACCCTGCCGCGTTCCGTCAAGACCATAGCTGACGCCGTCAACTACCTCCGCCAGGTCCTCAACCCCAAGAAAGAGGAACTCGCTGCGCCCCAGGCCCTCTCGGAAATCTTTGACGCGCCGCGCTGAGCGACCTTTGTCGGAGCCTTTGTCGGTTCCTTTGTCGAAACCCTTTGTCGGAACCCTTTGTCGCTTCGTCGAAAAATGGCTGATTCGACGTAACTGTTCAGGTAGCCGTGAGCCGCGCCGCCGCATAGGAGCGCGGACATTCTTGTCCGCTTCGGGCGACCTACCACGTTCGGCGGACAAGAATGTCCGC
>Ga0209415_10007499_pt1 | contig 19041 bp, 20 predicted proteins | sample PeaSoiSIISIP2007_FD_187696 | JGI IMG/M metagenome (GOLD analysis project Ga0209415, IMG submission 187696) | Peat soil microbial communities from Weissenstadt, Germany - SII-SIP-2007 (SPAdes) (version 2) | ecosystem: Environmental > Terrestrial > Soil > Wetlands > Peat | place: Germany...
TCTCGCAACGGCAAGACGTGGAGCGCGCGGCTGACGATTCTTGCGTGACGAAAACCCCCACCCTGTCGCAAAGGACGCGACAAGGGTGGGGCGCCCTCGTTTTAAGGATTATCCGCCAAGATTTTTCTGATCTGCTGGGCCGTCTCCAGGAGCTTGGGGCTGTCAGTGTTGTCCAGCAGGATGATCACTTCTTTGTGCTGAACGATGCGCTGAATCAGGGATTGGAAGCCGAAGATCGCGCCTCCGTGCATCGGAATGGACTCGCCGGCATAGGGCGAACCTGGCTTTGGTACGAGAATTCCCCAGCCGTAGCCGTAGTTCTCCAAATTCGGTTTGAAGAGCAGATCGCGCAAACGAGCCGGCAACAAGCGTTCGCTGTACAGTGCTTGATCCCACAAATAGAGATCGCCCACAGTTGAATACAGCGCGCCTGCGGAGAAAGGGATGGACATGTCGTAGTAGCGCGCGTTTTGCAGGCCTGACGGGGAGCGCTCATAACCAGCCGCGCGATGCGCGATGATCGTCTCCGAGTGCGCATAACCGGAGTCTTTCATTCCCAGCGGCTTGAAGATGCGATTTTGTAGCAGGTTCTCATAGGATTCCCCCGAAACTTGCTCCAGAATCGCACCCAACAGGAAATAACCGGAATTGCTGTACTCGAACTTAGTTCCAGGTTCGAACCGCAGGTCGCTACTGCAATACTTCTGGGCGAACTCCCGGACGCTGTAGCGCGTTCGGCTCGCAGGACCATCCAGAAAACCGGGGACGGTGATGAAATTAGGGATGCCGGAAGTATGCGATAGCAGCTCGCTGATGGTGATGCGTTTGCCGGTGTCCTGGCGGTAGTAGGGCAGATAGTCAGAAACGTGCCCGTCGAGCCTAATCTTGCCTTCATTTACGAACTGCAAGACCAGCATGGCGGTGAACTGCTTGCTCATGGAACCGATTTCAAACTTTGTTTGCAAATCGTTGGGAATGTTCCATTCCCGATTGGCGAGGCCGAAGCCGCGCTGGTAAAGGATTGTGCCCTGGCGCGCGACGAGGATCGTGCCGTTGAAGTCTCCCGCGGAGAAACGGGATTGCATGAGTTGGTCGATTTGTGCGAAGCCGGGCTGGTCCGAAGTTACCTGCGCGGGAGACGACAGAATAGATAGGAAAACACAAACGATAGTTGCGCAGATTTGAAGGACTCGCATGAATGATTCCTCCGCGCAAGGGCCGTCCCATCCCACGTTTCGCAAGACCTGCGAAACATGGGCACCCGCCGAACCTCAGTCTTTCAGAAACCTAATCAGTCAGCTTCCAGCTTCTCAAATACCTCTCCCATCTTGTCTGCCGGATTCAGCTTCTCGTCCCCCTCAATCTCCAAGAGAAGCGGCGGCGTGTGCGGCGCTGAGCGAAGCAATTCCATGGCTTGCTTCCAATCGATCGACCCCTGCCCCGGCCAGAGATGAGAATCTTTGTCCTTGGCATTGTCGTGAATGTGAGTGGAGCGGATGAGATGCTTAAGCGTTTCGAACGCCTGCGGTATGTCGCCCATGATGTGAGCATGGCCGACGTCAAAGCATATCCCGACATCTTCAAAGTGCGCGGCCTGGATAAACTCCACCAGCTTCTCCGGCATGGACAGCTCATTAGGAATGTTTTCCAGCAGGATGCGCACGCCCAGCGGCTTAGCAAACGCCCGCAAGTGCTCAATCGAGGTCATGGCCGCCTCGAACTTGCGATCGTCGAATGACTCGTTGCTGACGCCAATATGCTGCACCAGAAAGCGAAAGGGAATCTGCTCCGCGATCTCCAGCGCGCGCTTGATTTCGTCCATGGCCTCGACGCGTTGTCCCCGGTCGGTTGAGGCCACGTTCACCGGTGCTGAGCCCGAGGCGCCCCATTCGTAGTCGGCATACAGCGGCGAGTGCACGGAGTGCAGCGGGATGCCGCTGGTGCGGAACCAATCCGCGATTTCGCGCACATGCTGCTTGCGGTTGGCATAATCCATGTGCTGCCGCGCGCCAAAGATTTCAATCGCCTGCGCTCCGCCGCGTACCAAGCCGTCGAGCAGGCCGGGGTGCAGCCTTTCCCTCACATACACATAGGTGGACATTGCTTTCAGCATTTCGTTCCTGTCTTTCCTGTCTTCCCGCCGCGAATCGCTCTAACATCCTACCTTGCTGGGGCCAAATCAGACTTACTTTGTGAATCGCGCGCAAATAGGGCGGTCTACCGCTTGCGTTTCCTGCCGGGTTTCCCAATCTTGGGGGTCCGGCGCTTCCAGTTTTTCCTTTTCGCCGCAACCATGGTATACGACTGCTGGATGAGGGCCTCCAACTCCTCTCTCGACAGAACATCCAGCCGCTCCAGCAGCAGCCATTTGTAACGGCCTACGTAGGGCGCGGGACGAATCCCCTCCTGTTCCAGAAGTTCGGCGAATTTCTCTCCTGTACATTTGAGAATTAACTGCGGAGGCACGGCATTCAGGCTCAGCATGGCGAAAATCTTGCCTCCCACTTTAAAGCAGAGAGTCTCGCCCCATTGCAGATTCTCTTTGGCCTGCGGGAACGAAAGGCAAAAGCGGCGGACCCAGTCGACTTCCGTATCTGTCGTGGCGGCCCGCACGCTCGTCTTAATTCGCGTATTTCACCGAACATCCATAAGGGCGCGTCGCCGCCGTGGCGACCGGCTTGCCCGACATGGCCTGCTCAAGGGCCAGCGAAACGTAGTTGGTGGCGCCATTTATGTCGCTCACGTCCGAGGTTGGACGATTATCAATCGCGCCGTCATAGATGAGCGCGCCCTGCGGATTGATGATGAACATGTGCGGCGTGGTCTTGGCATTGTAAACGTGGCCTAATTGCCCGCTCGGATCGAGCAGCACTGCCGTCGGTACGGCGTGCATTCTTCCCAGATAAGCATTCTCCTCGCTCGCGGTAACGTAACCTTGCGTGCCTGGTGCCGAGGAAATCACGGTGAACCACGCGACTCCCCGCCCGGTCCACTCCTTCTGCAGACCTTGCATGTTGCCACCTTCGTAGTGCTTACGGGTATAAGGGCAGCCCTGGTTGTGCCATTCCAGCACCACGAATTTTCCTTTCAAATCCGCTAGCCGGTACGTCTTCCCATCGCTGCCCAAGGCCACGAAATCCGGAGCGGTTTCGCCCACCCTGGCGGCTTCGAGGAGTTGTGGCACAACGAATAAGACCATCAGCAATACCATACAGAAATAGAAACTTAGTCGCTTCATCTCGTTCTTCCTCCTGCTATAAGGTTATCTCCAGGCAAACTCTGCGGGCTCTCCCGGATCTCTATCAGTGGACCGGAATATTCAGGCTGTAGGCCTTTTCCCCCAAGAGCAACGCTCCCTGCAAGCGATCGATCGGCTTCAGAAATTGATCTGACTTCTTAAGAGTCAGCTCGAAACCACTTTTCACCGGCCGTAGAGTTTGCGGCGCTGCATTCTCAATCTGATTTGCCAGCAAGGGAAAGAAAAACGCTTGCTGCACGGAATGTCCAACGCTGCCGGCGAGCTGAAAAGAATCTTTTCGGCTCACCACTTTGAATTTCCACGATGGGGGCATCGGTTGCGGCAGCGCTCGCCTTGCCGCCCTGAACAGCCCGCTGGCGGCCTCGTCCGGGGGAGGCGTTTCCTTTCTAACTGGAAGAGAAAGCGAAGCTTGGGCCCGGCCGGTCACGCAGACGTCGCGGCACACGGCCAGCTTGATGCCTGCGCTGAGACTCAGGCTGGACCCTGCATCCAGCTTAGGGCTGGCCTTCATGGGAACGAGAAGCAATACCTGATCTTCGTATCCGAAATCCATCAGCGTAAAGGCGGGGAGGCGCTTGGGCATGGGCCACTCGATCGTGCCGGCGTGGACTCCCGCTGGAAGCTGCCAGGTCACACGCGGAGATTCTCCAGCGTCTCCGGGGTTTATCCAGTAGATGTGCCAGCCCGGTTCGAGCCGGAAGTTTAGCCCGATGTAGAAGTGGTGGCCGGGCTGAATGGACGTTCTCTCCGTGAGCAGTTCCGCTGTCCCGTGGGGAATGGCCACCGCCGAGGCGAGCAGCAGGGTACAGCTGAACAGCAGGATACCTAACTGGAAAATAGGACCTACAAAATGCCGTATCCTCGTTGTTGTTGTTCTCTTTTTCAAGCCGGTTCCCATATCATGAATTCTAACGCCCGGCGAAGCCGCAACGGAGCCCCTCGGGAATGCAAAATGGGTTCCCAAGTTCTGTTTTGCCAATGAATTCGCCGGCATTATATTCGCGAATCCAAACAGCCTATGGAGGGCAGGATGCAAAGCAAGCAGTTGGGAAACTCCGATCTGCACATCACTCCAGTGGGGTACGGGGCCTGGGCGGTCGGCGGCTCGGGCTGGCGGTTTGGCTGGGGAGCGCAGGACGACAAGGACTCCATCGCCGCCATTCACCGCGCGCTGGAGTTGGGCGTCAACTGGATCGATACGGCCGCGGTGTACGGGCTGGGTCACTCTGAAGAAGTCGTGGGGAAGGCGCTCAAGACCTGGCGTGGTGCCAAGCCCTACGTTTTCACCAAGTGCGGGCGGATTGGGGACGATAAGGGAAACCTTTGGGGTGATCTCAGTGCCGCCTCCATACGGCGCGAAGCCGAAAACAGCCTGCGCCGCCTGGGCGTGGAGGTCATCGACCTCTATCAGATTCACTGGCCGCCGAATCCCGATTCTTCCCAGCTTGAAGAAGGCTGGTCCACACTGGCCGAATTGCGGCGGCAAGGCAAAGTGCGCTGGCTCGGCGTCTCGAATTTCAACGTCAGCCAAATGCGGCGCGCGCAGACGATCGCACCCATCACGTCGTTGCAACCGCCCTACTCCCTAATCCGCCAGGGAGTCGGAGAGGAGATTCTTCCATTCTGCCAACGGGAGGGCATTGGCGTGATCGTCTATTCGCCGATGGCTTCTGGAATGCTGACCGGCGCCATGACCCGGGAACGGGCGGCTGCATTGCCCAAGGATGACTGGCGCAAGGCCCATCCCGATTTCAACGAACCGAACCTGTCGCGGAATCTGGCTCTCGTCGAAAAATTACGCGCCGTTGGTGAGCGCCATGGCCGCTCTCCGGGCGAGGTCGCCATTGCCTGGACCCTCTACAACCCAGCGGTGACCGGCGCTATTGTCGGCGCCCGTAACGCTCGCCAGGCGGAAGGAGTGATGCGCGCCGGCGAACTGCGCCTGACGAAAGAAGAAGTGGGCGAAATCGAAGCTTCGCTGGCGATTGTGGCTGTGTGAAGCGGTTCGCCTATACCTCTTGCTTCGCTTCGCCCAGAGTCACACTGACGACCATTTTCTGTTTTCCGCGGTAGATGGTCACGCGCACGGCGTCACCGGCGCGGTGATTGTTCATGATCTGGGCCAAGTCCTGCTGATCCTCCACTTTCTGGTCGTCGATGCCGACGATTAAATCTCCTCCCAACATGATCGGCGTATTGCCCAGGAATGCCCGCTCGTTGCCGCCGCGCAGGCCGGCGCGTTCCGCCGCCCCACCTGGAGCTGCCTGGACGATCAGCAAGCCGTAGTCCGCCGCCAGGCCCATTTGCTCCGCCAGTTCGGGACTGATGGGGATGGTGCGAACTCCCAGCGCCGGACGCCGCACCCGTCCCAGCGTGAGCAAGTCGTTCAGGACGGCCTTGGCGGTGTTGATGGGGATGGCGAAGCCGATGCCGGCGCTCTGCCCCACGCTCGAAGCAATCATGGTGTTGATGCCAATCACCTCGCCATGCCAGTTGAGCAGCGGCCCGCCGGAATTGCCGGGATTGATGGCGGCATCGGTCTGAATCGCCTCGTCGATGGTCATGCCGTCAGGCTCCTGCACCGAGCGGATGGAACTCACAATCCCCTTGGTCAGGGTGCCGGAGAGGCCGAAGGGATTGCCAATGGCGTACACCTTCTGCCCGACCTGCAAGTTTCGCGAGTCGCCCAGGGTCATTGGGGTCAGGTCCGGTGCTTTGATCTGGATGATGGCCAAGTCGTGAGAGCGGTCCGTGCCCACAACCTTGGCGGAATACTTCTTGCGGTTGTGCAGGGTCACCTCGAGCTGCCGGGCCTCGGCGATCACGTGGTAGTTGGTCAGGATGTGGCCATCTCTGTCGATGATGAAGCCCGATCCCTGGCCTTCCTGAGGCACCAGGCCGTAGAAGAAATCAAAGGTGACGGCTCGCGACGTGATGTTCACCACCGATTGGATATTCTTGTGGTAGACGCTGATATTGTTCTGTTCTTCCGGATCAAGCGGTTCGTTGCCAGCGGCTTCGGTAATGGCAACTTTGCTGGGGTTGCTGATCCATTCCGCCGGCCGCATTCGACCCGAACGATAGGTGGTGAAATAGAAAAATGTGCCGGCAAGAATCACCGCCACAACAATCGGTCGCAGCACTTTCATAGCTTGAGAGGCCTTCCCTGTGAACTGCTTTCAATTCCAAATCGCCGCAGACGCAGGAATGCGGCGGGAAAACCGGCTCCGGCCGCTAGCATTTTCCGGCTTCCTGTTGCAAATCCCGAAACACGGCGCGGACCTGCTTTTGCGTTTCATCCAGCGACCCCGAGTTGTCGATCACATAATCGGCAGCCTTGATCTTTTCATCATCCGGCAATTGCGCCGCCATGCGCCGCGTGACTTCCCGCCGCGCCGTCTCTTCGTCGACGTGCAGGCGCTGAGCCCAGCGCTCGATGCGCTGTTCGGGGCGGCAGGTGACCACAATCAGGCGGCGATAGCGCGGCGCCATGCCTGCCTCCAGGATGAGCGCCGCTTCCACCATGGCAATCGCCTGTGGATCGCGACGTTCCAGGTCATTCATCCATTCCTCTTCCTTGAGGATTACGGCGGGATGGACGATTTGGTTCAGTTCCTGAACCCGCGAGGGTTTACCGGGGGCGTTCTTTGCGGCCGACCCAAACGCCGCCTCCGCCAGGCGCGGACGGTTCACCCGGCCGTCGGGATCGAGAATTCCCCTACCGAACCGCCGTACTACCTCTTCATAAACGCCTTCCCCGGGCTGCATGAGCTGGTGAGCGATCTCATCCGCTTGCGCAAGGTGCGCCCCCAGGGCCACAAACATCTCGCCCACGGTGGATTTGCCCGAGGCGATACCGCCGGTCAGACCCACCCTCAGCAAGTGCGCCTCGCCGGCCGCTGTTTCACCACGGAGCCACGGAGCCACGGAGAAAACCGAGAAATTCTCCGTGCCGGAGCCTGCCCTGAGCGAAGCTGAAGGGTGCCTCGGTGGTGACATAATTCCGTCAGCATTCTCATGTCCGTGACATCTCCCGCATCCGATTGCCGCGTCGCAGCTTGGCCGCTTTCACCGTGTTCACCATCAGCATGGCGATGGTCAGCGGGCCCACCCCGCCAGGCACCGGCGTGATGGCCCCGGCGACACCCGCCACCTCGGGGTGCACATCCCCCACCAGCGTAGAACCCTTGGCGCGGAAGGTCTCTTCCCGCTTAGCGTTCCCGGCGAACAGGCGCTGGAACTCCTCGGGATCGGTCACCTTGTTCATTCCCACGTCAATCACGGTGGCGCCCGGCTTCACATAGTCACGCGTGATCATTCCTGCCCGGCCGATGGCAGCGACCAAAATATCCGCCCGCCGGCACACGCTTGGCAGATTGCGCGTCTTGGAGTGGCAAACCGTGACCGTAGCATTGCCATTGATCAGCAACATGGCCACGGGTTTCCCCACAATGTCGCTGCGTCCCACGACCACTGCTTCCTGGCTGGCTATCGGAATACCGCTGCGCTTCAGGATTTCCATGACCCCCGCCGGCGTGCAAGGCACCAAGCCCGGCCGTTGCGTAGACAGGAACCCCACGTTCATGGGGTGGAAACCGTCTACGTCTTTGGCGGGATCGACCGCCATCAGCACCCTCTTGGAATCCACCTGCGATGGCAATGGAAGCTGAACCAGAATACCGTCAATCTCGTCGCGCCGATTCAAGTCATCGATCAGTTCGAGCAGTTCCTCGGTTTCAATGGTGTCCGGGGGAATATGTTTTTCGCTGTGGATGCCCAGTTCCTCGCAACTCTTCACCTTTCCCCGGACGTAAATCTCGGAAGCAGGATGGTGGCCCACCAGCACGACGGCCAGCCCGGGCTGCATCCCAGCCGCGGCCATTGCTTTGATATCCGCCGCGACTTCCGCCCGGATCTCACCTGCGATTTTATTGCCGTCCAGAATGGTGGCAGCCATGAGGCCTCGTTTCTCTGTAGGGAACCGAACAGGAAAATTTTACCGTAAACCGTGCAAGTGCGCCGCGAGCCGAGCGGACAGAGAGTTTCTTGCCGCCCCCTCTCGGAGTAGAATCGCTGCCATGGTTTCCAAGGATCTGCTGGATATTCTGGTTTGCCCGCTGTGTAAAAAGCCGCTCGAGCTCAAAAACGAGGGGCAGAGTTTGAAGTGCACCGCTTGCCATCGGGTCTATCCCATCCGCGACGACATTCCCGTCCTGTTAGTAGATGAAGCCGTGGTCGAGGCATCCTGAGCGGCAGGACAGGTGACCCCACTTTTGTGCCACGACGTAATTCGTCCCACAACGACATAACGTGTCAGTTCCGAGACCCCGCCAGGTCAACCCACCTTCCGTCCCAAATACCCTAGTCGCCTCGCAACTTACCGCATCAGAAGGGGTTTAAGAAACCAAACGGCTTCCTGGTACGTAATAGGAAGTAGGACTCGCGGCACGGCACCAAAATTGCATGCAACGTTGGTCAGTGCTGATGAGTCTAATAGGCAAGGGTAATAGAGGTCGGAGTCGGAGGTGATGACGGCCATGAGAGAGACTTTTTCCACAACCGAATTAGCGGCTTTACGGAACGATCTATTGCAGGGGGGTCTGATTGATTCCCACGAGGCCGCTGAACTGCTGCAAGTGTTCCTGATGGGGCGCGGCTTCGGAGTTTCGCCGCAACGAGCTCGTGACGCCGCCAGCCGAGTTGAAATGGCTGGTTGCTCTTTGCCGGTCCTGCAACACGAATTGGAGAACCTAGCCCTGGTGATGTAAAGGTGACGCCGTGCGATGAAGCCTTGGGAATGACGCATAGCGGAATGACATGTCGCGGTGACGGGTGGCGCGAGGCTTCCACCTGGCGACCCAGATGAGCAACAGTAATACGAAATCTGAGTGAAGTTTGAAGTTAAAGAGATCTCGGGGACCTCAAAACCAAGCCGTTCCCCGAAGGTGAAAACGCGAGAACGAGCCGGGCGAACCAGCCCGGCTTTTGCGTTTTTGCACGGCGCTCATGGCGATTGGCTTTTAGCTGTTGGCCCTTGGCCTTTAGCCGTTAGCTAGGCCCTCAACACCGAGCTCCTTCTCTCCGCCGAGCCTGGGAATCATCACGAAAAAGCCAAAGGCTAATAAGCTAAAAGCCAAAAGCCAAAAGCCAACGGCCAAAAGCCATTAGCCTATTCGTACCGCAAGCTCTCTACCGGATCCAGCTTAGCCGCGCGCGTCGCCGGAACTGTGCCGAACAGTATCCCCACCAGCGAAGACACCGCGATCGCGACAATCGCCGACAGACCCGAGATGGGAAGACGGTATTCCGTAAGGAAGCGTACAGAATATGGAATCGCCAACCCCAGCACGACGCCGATCAGTCCTCCTCCCACCGAGATCAGAATGGCTTCGGAGAGAAACTGAAAGCGGATTTCACGGTTGGTCGCGCCCAGTGCCTTACGAATGCCAATTTCCCGAGTGCGGGCGCTGACCGTGGCCAGCATGATGTTCATGATGCCGATGCCGCTCACCAGCAGAACCACCAGCGAGATCAGAAGCAGCATGAGGGTGAGCATGTTCGTGACTTTGTCAGCCAGCGCGACCAGTTGGGTCAGGTTGGCGACGCTGTAGACCGATTCGGCGCGATGGCGCGACTGCAGCACCTGCTTGATCTGCTGGGTGGCAGGCGCCACCATGCTGGAGTCAGCCACGGAAAAGAAGAGTTGCTTGACCGTAGGCGCGTCGGTAAAGTAGCGCGCCACGGTGTAAGGCATCACCAGGGTATTGTCTGTCACTTCGGACTGACCGAAAGTGTCCACCCGCTCTTTAAATGTCCCGACGACGGTGAAAGGTAATCCGCTGACCTTCAGGATCTTGCCGATAGCGTCCTCGGGAGAGCCGTAAAGCTGCTGCGCCAGCTTCTCCACGATGACCACGACCTTGTTGTGTGCTTGCTGATCCTGGAGGTCGAAAAACCTGCCGGAAACAATCACTAGATTGCGCACCACTTCATATTCGGGCGAGACGCCCAGGATATGAATGTCGCGTTCCTTGCCTCCGCCTACGGGAATCCGGTCGGACAGGTCAATTACCGGAGAAGCAGCCACGATGCCGGGAACTTCCTCGCGAGCGGCGGCGAGGTCGTCGATGGTCAACGGATCGGACGCGCTATTGGTGATCCGCTGCGCCCCACTCTGGTACTCAGCGTAAATCCAGTTTGAGCCGATGGCCTGGATTTGGTTCAGCAAGTATTGTTTGCCTGTCAGGCTGATGGTTGTTACCAGGATGAGCGAAGCGGTGCCAATCACCATGCCGAGCGCGGTTAGCGCGAAACGCACCTTGTTGCTGCAAAAAGTTTCGTAGGCGAAGCTGAGAATTTCGCAGAGGACCAGCTTAGGCGGACGCGGTCTTACCGACGGCGTGTTGGATGGACGGCGCCCTCCGGTCGGCGCAGGCGGACGACTGGGCGGAGGCGCAACGGCGGTAGTAGTGGCTGCCATCCTGATCTTTAGATGCTACCCGCTGTCAGCAAGCGGCACAATTCCATCGTTGGCACGGTTATTCAATTCGGCAAACCATGACGGTGCCGTTCTGGTATGGGCAATCGAGGCCGGCCACTGCCGGAGGCGCCGGCCTCGGTTGCTCCAGGATCACCCAGTCGACTCCAAACCTGTTCTGGAGCCGCCGGAAATCCTCGGCCCGAAAATGCTGCCATCCCTGCTCGGCCGTTACCTCCTCCAGCCAGCGGTTCGCCAGGCGGGGCACCTGGGTGGCGACGGAAGGGTCCTTCACATAGTCGGCCAACGCACTCCGCTCCGCCAAGGCGCGGAAACTGTGAAAGTCCTCTCCCGGGCGCTGCATGTAGTAGGGGTCCAGCGCGAACAGGCTGTCCACGGGCGTGTTTTGCCGGACCCAGGCGAAAGCGTCCACCCATGCATTCCCCGAGCCCGCGCCCGGCCACTCGAAATGGCGGGTGGCGGGGAAAGTTTGCAGCTGGGCGATGAACATCGCCACCCCGAGCGGCAGGAAAAAGAGCGCCCAGCGCCAGACGTGGTGGCGCAAAACGTACTGCCCGATCAAGCCGCCGGCGAACAGAACGAATAGAAAATAGAGCAGATGCAAATAGCGCATCGGCTGGAACGGCCGCAGACGGTCCAACCCCGGAAGCAGCAGAATCACAGCCGCCACGACAAACTGCACCACCGCGTAAAGCGCCAGCCTTTCGGACATGTGGGCCAGTGTCTTTGCGTTGTCCCGTAACGCCAGGCGGCGAAACCACCACAGCAAGATCAGAGGCGCGACCGCGCCCAGCCATTCATACCAGTGCCATCGCGAAAGATAGTAATAGTCGCGCGTCTGCGCCGCCTGCTGCCATGCCGGGGAGGTGGGTTCGAAGACCCATCCCAACGGCAGTAGGACGAAAGCCGCTACGGCCGAGAGCCGGGGTTGGTTCCATGCAAGCAAGAGGCAATAAGAAGCTCCAAAGCTGGCCATGAGCGGATGGACGACAACGGCGACGGCCAGCAGCAATGCGGCCAGAACGCGCTTGCCGTCCAAAATGGCTACAATCGCGGCCAACACAACCGCCGTCGCCAGCGCCCGGGGGTGGAAGTATTGGTCGCCGAGGTACAGAGCAGATCCGGCTACCGGGAGGGTCAGCAGCACCGCCAGCGTCGTTACCGCCGCCCATCGGGCATAGCTTTCCCGGAAGCATCGGCGGCTGATCCGCCAGCATCCCCACAGAAGAAGGAAAATAGAGAGAACCTGCCAGCCGAGCACCACAGCTCCGAGCGGCAGGTGGGTGATACGGACCGAGCCGGCAACCAGCTTATCGAAAATTGTTGCCTGGAGCTGTACAGTGAAGAAATCCGAGTCGTGGGGGTAGAGCGCCGGATTCAGGTCCCGTTTGATGGCCGGCAAGTAGACGCCGTCATCCTCGGCCCCAGGATGATAACCCGATATCAGAAGAGCCAAGGCGGTGAGCAGCAGCAAGAGCAGGAGATTCCTGCCTTGCTGATAGTTTTTCGCCCCGGAAACCATTAGAATCCTCGCTGCACCCGATGAAACCCGCCAGAATGGTATCAGAGCAAGAAGGCCTCCCGTCGGTTTCGGCCGCCGCACCGGTGGCCCAACTCGGGCTGGTGATCCCCACTCTGCACGAAGCGGCCAACATACGAACCGTGCTGGATCGCGTCCGCTGGAGTCTGCACCCGCTGGGCATTGCCTACGAATTGATAGTGGTCGATGACCTGAGCGGTGATGGCATTGACGCGATTGTCCGGGAAATAGCCGCGGTCGACGGCCGCGTGCGGTTCGTTTCACGTATCGGGAAGCGGGGGCTGGGAAGTGCGGTTCGGCATGGCTGGCAATCCAGCAACGCCGAATTCCTTGGCGTGATCGATGCCGACCTGCAACACCCGCCCGAATTGCTCCCCGACTTGTGGAACGCGGTGCATGGCGGGAGCGACGTGGCGTTGGCCAGCCGCTATGTTTCCCGGAGCACGATCCGGAAATGGCACCGTGGACGGCATCTACTATCTCGGCTCGCCATTTCGATGACCGGACCTCTGCAAAAACCTGGCATTTATGTGAAGGACCCCATGTCGGGCTTCTTTATGGTGCGCCGCTCGTGCCTTCAGGGCCTGGCCCTGCAGACTCAGGGGTTCAAGATCTTGCTTGAAATACTGGTGCGCGCCAATGTCCAGTCGGTGACTGAAATTCCCTTCACGTTTGGAGCCCGCCAAGCCGGAAACAGCAAGGCCGGTCTCGGCGTCGGAATGGATTATCTGCTGCTGTTGGGACGCCTCTGGATGCAGCGTTCCGGCGAGCATCCGTTGCGGGACTTTCAACAGTTGTAGGTTTTGAGCAGGAAAGCTCTGCTGTGCCGGAAGCCATGGCTGCATAGTTCCACCGGGCGTTCACGTTTCCAAGCGCAATCGTCGAGTCATGCCGAGTGGTGCAATTTAAGTGGTGCTGCAATCCTGGAGCCAAGAAATCACAGCTCACGCATCGGCGAAACGCGCCCAGCTTTTTCTCCCGCCGCTGCTCAGCCTGGCGGCGTTCCTGGTGCACGGCTACCATCCCTTCGCCGAAGACGCCGAGATTTACCTGCCCGGCATTGAAAAAATTCTGCGGCCGGAACTCTTTGCCACGGGCACGGATTTTTTTGAGTCGCACGCCCGCCTCACACTTTTTCCCAACCTGATCGCTCTCTCGCAGCGTGTGACCCACCTGCGGCTGGATGTCTTGCTGCTGTTGTGGCAACTGGCTTCCATCTATCTGCTGCTGCTGGCCTGCTGGCAACTGAGCGGGAAATGCTTTTCGGATCAGAGCGCTCGCTGGGCCGGAGTCGTCCTGATCGCGGCGCTTCTGACTTTGCCGGTGGCGGGCACCGCGCTGTATATCGTCGATCCATACGTCAATCCTCGAAATTTGGCTGCATTTGCCGCGATTTTCTGCATCGTGAATCTGCTTGAGAGGAAGTTCCTTCGGGCTGGGCTCTGGCTGGCTTTCGCCGCGGCGGTGCATCCCCTGATGTCGGTCTTCGTCTTTTCTTACTGCATTCTGCTGGTTGGACTGGACAACTTCGGCCTGGGTGTTGCCGCTTTTGTCCTCTTGCCGCTTGGAATTTCCTTCCAGTCCCCTTCCCCCGCCTACCACGAGGCGGCGCTTTACCATTCCTTTCACTACATTCTGCGTTGGCACTGGTATGAATGGCTGGGCATACTGGCGCCTGTCCCCATTCTGTGGTGGTTTGCGCGCATCGCGGGCTCCCGGAAGTCGCGGAATTTGAATCTGATGTGCCGGGCGCTCATCATTTATGACCTGATCTATTTTGTGGCCGCTCTGGTGGTCTCGATTCCTGTGCGCTTTGAGAGTCTCGCCCGATTGCAGCCGTTGCGGAGCTTGCATCTGCTCTACGTCCTCATGTTCCTGTTCGCCGGTGGATTCATCGGCGAATCCATCTTGAGGAATCGGGTCTGGCGCTGGCTGGCGCTATTTGTGCCCTTGTGCGCGGGCATGTTCGCAGCTCAGCGTGCGCTCTTTCCCGCCAGCGGGCACATCGAGTGGCCTGGCGCAGCGCCGAAGAACGAATGGGCGCAAGCCTTTGTTTGGATTCGGCAAAATACGCCGGCCGCTGCGATCGTGGCGCTGGATCCCTTGCACATGCGGATTCCGGGAGAGGACACACAGGGTTTTCGCGCCATCGCGGAACGAAGCAGGCTGGCAGACGCGATCAAGGACAGCGGCGCCGTGACCATGTTCCCACCGCTGGCGGAAGAATGGTGGCAGCAGATGCAGGCTCAGAGTGGCTGGGAAAAATTTCAGGCGCAGGACTTTCGCCGGTTGCGCGCGGAATATGGGGTAAGCTGGGTTGTGCTGCGACAGCCTGGCATTTCTGGCTTGGATTGCCCGTACCAGAACCCAACCGTCATGGTTTGCCGGGTGAATTGAAGCCGTACATGCGTGATCGGTGCCGGGCATGTGAAATAATAAGCGGAGTTGCTTTTCAGCCCAGCGTCCGCAGACTTGAAGTCAGGGATAGGTGCGATGTCCTCGGTACAAGCCGCCCAGAAGCAACTCCCACTGTTTCCTTACTCCAAATGGAATTCGAAACTTCCTGCTCTCGCGGTGCAGTACCTGGATGCCAGCCCCTTCCCCCACATCTGTCTGCCGGATTTTCTCGATGCTGAGATTGCCTCTTTGCTGGCGCAAGAGTTTCCCGGTCCCGGCACCACGGCCTGGACCCAATATAAACATCAAAATGAAAACAAATTGGGATTAGCGAGGCGAGACCTTTTTCCTCTATGCCTTGGGGAAATGGTCGATGAACTGAATTCAGCGGCATTCGTGAGTTGGCTTTCCCGGCTGACCGGCATCCCGGGACTGGTCCCGGACCCCAGCCTGGAAGGCGGGGGGCTTCATCAGTCCGGGCGGGGTGGCTTCCTGAATGTCCACACCGATTTCACCATGCACCACTACCACAGAAATTGGCGTCGGCGGGTGAACCTGATTCTTTATTTGAATCCCGGATGGCAAGAGGATTGGGGGGGCGCCATAGAATTCTGGGAAAGCAGCATGTCGCGTTTTGTGGCGAAATATCCGCCGCTCTCGAATCATGCCGTCATTTTCAATACGGATGAGAGATCTTTACACGGTTTTGCGGAGCCGCTCCAGTGCCCGGAAAATGTTTCACGCAAAAGCCTGGCGCTCTATTACTACACGGTCGAGCAGAATCCAAGGGTGTCGGGCAAATCAACGAACTATCGTGCCCGGCCCGGCGATGGACCCGCCAAGGCAACATTGATCTGGTTGGACAAACAAGCCGTCAACCTGTACTCGAGAGCCAAAACACGGTTTGGATTCTCGGACGAGTTTGCCAGCAAGATTCTAGGCCTCATCTCCCGGAAGAAGTAGGCGGAATTCCCCACGCGCGGGGCCTATGCCCGTGGGCTTCCGGCAGCGCCGCGAGCGTAGTAGGTGGTGTGCCCCGGCTCCAGGCGGCGTCCCTTGTCGCTGAAGATGCGGAAGTGCATCACGCCCATCCGCTGCAAGGCGAACTGCAGCGAGGTCAGCACGACCCCCAAACCATAGGTCACGCTGCGCCTGAAGTTGATGGAAGAGGCTTCCGCGAAGTACTTGGTCGGGCAGGAGACCTCGCCGATGCGAAAGCCGAAATAAGCGCACTGCGCGAGCATCTGATTATCAAAAACAAAGTCGTCGGAATTTTCCAGCAGCGGCAGCTTGGTCAACACTTCCCGGCTGAAGCCGCGATAGCCGGTGTGATACTCCGAGAGCTTGATCCTGAGAAACATATTCTCAAACGCGGTCAGAAGGCGGTTGGCGATGTACTTGTAGAGAGGCATGCCGCCGCGAAGCGCCTGCCCTCCGATGATGCGCGAGCCCAGAACCACGTCATAAACACCGTACGCCACCATGCTGGCCATTGCGGTCACCAGCAGCGGCGTGTACTGATAGTCGGGATGCACCATGATGACCACATCGGCGCCGGCTGCCAGAGCTTCCCGATAGCACGTCTGCTGGTTGCGTCCGTAGCCGTAGTTCCGGTCATGCACAAAACACTGCAAGCCCAGGCGACTCGCGATTTCGACTGTGCGGTCGGTGCTGTGATCGTCGACCAGGAGACACATGTCCACCAGTTCGGGTAGCTCGCGAACCGTAGCTTCCAGCGTCTTCTCGGCATTGTAGGCGGGGAGAACCACCGCCACGCGCTTGTGGTTAATCATTCGTAACAATGATAACCTGCCCCGCCTGTTTGCCCGCGGGCCAACAAAGCATTCCCTTTGTCCCCTCTGTGGTTAGAGTTGCCCAGCCGCAGCGACCACAGGAGGCAAACTTGCTGCGCTCCCGTTTGACGCTTTTCCACAGCGCACGCTAGAATAGTCCAGTTTGCCTGTACTCGCGGTTCCGTTCTGGAGCCGCCCGCCAAAGTTGCCGAGAGCGCCGACGCGGAAACACAGCAAGCATAGAAAAATCAGCAGCTTCCCGGATCGCGCCTGAGCTTTTGCCAGCGCAGCGGCCGGGCAGAGGATTGGACGGAGGCATAAGTATGTATGCGGTCATCCGCACCGGTGGAAAGCAGTACCGGGTCGCGCCCGGGGATGTGATTCGGGTCGAGAAGCAAGCCGACGGCAAGGTTGAGTTCAGCGACGTCCTCGCCGTCTCCGGCAGCGAGGGTCAGATCGGCAAGCCACAGTCGGAGGCGCGCGTGACCGGAGAGGTGGTGGAGCAGGGACGCGCTGCCAAGATCCTCGTTTTCCATTACAAGCGCAAGAAGCAGTACAAGAAGCTACGCGGTCATCGCCAGAGTTACACGGCGGTGCGCATCACCGAGATTGCCTTCGACGGGCAGAGTTTCAAGGCGCCTGAGTTGCCGAAGAAAGAGCCAAAGCCGAAGAAAGTTTCGGCGGACGTAGTCGAGGTTCCGAAGGCCGAGGCGAAGGCGGCCAAATCTTCGGCAAAGAAGAAAGCTGCGGCAAAGAAGCCAGAGGCGAAGAAGGCAGCGCCGAAGAAGAAAAAGTAAAACCGAGACACAAGGTCCCTCGACTTCGCTTGGGATGACATATAGATTGAGAGTTATCTATGGCACACAAAAAAGGGCAAGGCACTTCACGAAACGGGCGCGATTCGAACGCGCAGCGGCTGGGCTTCAAGGCTTTCGGCGGGCAGCTTGTTCCGGGCGGCACGATCATCGTGCGCCAGCGCGGCACGCGGGTAAAACCGGGCCTCAACGTCGGCCGCGGCAAGGACGACACCCTCTTTGCCAAGATCAGCGGACGCATCAAGTTCCTGAATAAGGGCAGCATGGGCAAGTTTGTGATGATCGAGCCCATTGAGGCGAAGTAGGCGCCGCACAATAAAATCCATGGTGGGTTGCGCAGGAGCTTGAGCAGCGTCCCTCGGCCTCGCCTTCGGGCTGAGGCTTTTTTGTTGGCCGTTAGCTCTTGGCTGTTTTTGGATTTTGCTAACGGCCAATAGCTAAGGGCCAAAGGCCATTCCTCATGTTCATTGATGAAGCCACAATCCGGGTGAAGGCGGGCGACGGCGGTAACGGCTGCATGGCGTTCCGGCGGGAGAAGTTTGTCCCGCGCGGCGGGCCGTCGGGCGGAGACGGTGGCAAGGGCGGCGACGTCATCATGGAGTCGAGCGAGCGCCACAACACGCTGGTGCACTTCCGCTTCAATCCCGAATACAAAGCGCAGCGCGGTCGGCACGGCGAAGGCTCCAACAAAACTGGCCGCGAAGGCGAAGATGTGCTTCTGAAAGTCCCAGTCGGAACCATCGTCTACGACGAAGAAACCGGAGAGAAGGTGTACGACTTTTCCAGCCCGGACGAGCTCGTGGTCGTAGCCCGCGGCGGAAGGGGCGGACGCGGCAATGCGCGCTTTGCCACGTCGGTGCACCGAGCGCCTCGCGAACATGAAGACGGGCATCCTGGCGAGGAACGCGTTTTTCGCCTGGAACTAAAGCTGTTAGCGGATGTGGGCTTGGTCGGATATCCCAACGTGGGCAAGTCGACGCTGATCGCGCGCATCTCCGCCGCGCGTCCGAAAATTGCGGATTATCCCTTCACCACGCTGCAGCCGAACCTGGGGGTGGTGATGGTGGGAAAGCCGCCGGCCGAGAAGAGTTTTGTGGTCGCCGACATTCCCGGGCTGATCGAAGGCGCGCACACTGGCGCCGGTCTGGGCACGCAGTTTCTGCGCCACATCGAGCGCACCCGACTGCTGGTTCACATGGTGGATGTGTCGGACGCAAGCGGACGGCCCGATCCGGTGAAAGATGTCGAGGTGATCGCGGGAGAGCTGGCGAGCTTCGGCGCAAAGCTCGAACAGAAACCACTGCTCATGGTGGCCTCGAAAATCGACGTCGCCAACAAGGACAAGCTGGCTAAGCTGAAGCGCTACTGCAAGAAGCAGGGATTGGAGCTGTTCCCCATCTCAGCGGTGACCGGTAAAGGGATCGCGGAGTTGACGTACGCGATGGCGGAGAAAGTGGAAGAATTGAGGGCTAGCCTGCAGACGTCGGTCGTGACTTCGCAGCCGAATTGACGGCGGCAGAAATGGGATCTTGCAGTGACAACCATCCCCACACCACACGAACGGCTTGGAGCTATTCAAGAAGAAAATCAGTTCTTGGTTTCCAGTTCATAGTTCTCAGAAAATGCAAGGCGGCCGTTCCCGGCCGCCTTTGGCTTGCCTCCTATGATCGCTCTTAGGCCCGCGCAATCTGCGAGCCGTGTTGAAAGCGGTATTGCAGGATCTTGGCGGCTAAGGCCGT
>Ga0209415_10007500_pt1 | contig 19041 bp, 15 predicted proteins | sample PeaSoiSIISIP2007_FD_187696 | JGI IMG/M metagenome (GOLD analysis project Ga0209415, IMG submission 187696) | Peat soil microbial communities from Weissenstadt, Germany - SII-SIP-2007 (SPAdes) (version 2) | ecosystem: Environmental > Terrestrial > Soil > Wetlands > Peat | place: Germany...
CCCTCCTCCTTTGCCGGGCCTCCGCGCGGGCCGAGACGAACGCCCCCGCCGAGACGCCGGGGGGGATCGTCACGCCGTCGACCATCAGGCCGGGGAGGTCGGGCGGCAGGACCCTCTGCCGGGCGCGCATCCCCCCCGCGAACGTCGCGAGGAGGACGAACGCGAGGACGGACCAGCGGGTGAGGGACGGCCACGACATCGGAGGGGTGAAGCGGTATCCTCAGCATACGATGAAGACGTGTCCGCAGTGCAAGATGCGGTACCCGAACGACGCGGTCTTCTGCTTCGTCGACGGCGCCGACCTCGTCGTGCTGAAGGACAAGCGGATCGGGTCGGTCGTGGTCGGCCGCTACCGCATCGAGGAGGTCATCGGAGAGGGCGGCATGGCGACGGTGTACCGCGCCACGCAGACGCTCACCGACCGCGTCTGCGCGCTGAAGATCATGAGCGCGACGTTCGCGAAGGAGGCCACCGTCCGCGAGCGGTTTCGGCGTGAGGCGAAGAATGCGCAGAAGCTCGCCCACCCGAACATCATCGAGATCTTCGACCAGGGGGACACCGAGGACGGCACCGCGTACATCGCGATGGAGCTGCTCAAGGGGCAGGGCCTCGCCGAGGTCATCGCCAAGGGGCCGATCGAGCTCCATCGCGCGTTGCTCATCATGGTGCAGCTCGCGCGAGGTATCGCCCGCGCCCACGACCTCGGGGTCATCCACCGCGATCTGAAGCCCGAGAACATCTTCCTCTCGGAGGCCACGGGTGGCGGCGACCTCGTCAAGCTGCTCGACTTCGGCATCGCGCTCTCCAAGCAGGACTCGCGGCTCACCGGCACGGGCGAGATTTTCGGTACGCCGCAGTACATGGCGCCCGAGCGCATCACCTCGGGTGACCCCGGCCCCGCGGCCGACATCTACTCGCTCGGCATCCTCTTCTACGAGATCCTGACGGGCGAGCTCCCGTTCGACGCCCCCGACATCGCGACCTTCTTCCAGATGCACCTGAAGCAGGCGCCGGCGCCGCCGACGAAGCTGAACCCGCGCATCCCGGCCCCGCTCGAGGCGCTCATCCTCTGCATGATGGCGAAGGACGCGAAGGACCGGCCGGTCGACGCGCACCGCGTCCACGCCGATCTCCTCGACATGGCCCGGGACGCCGACGTGCCCATCCCGAGCGTGCCCGAGAGCGAGGCGCACACGCAAAGGCGCGGTCCCGGCGCGCCGCCGAAGATCGCGCGCCCCACCGTCGACGTCGAGCGATGGACCCGCCGCATCCGCACCTTCGAGCGCATCATGCAGGACGCCTACGGCGATCTGCCGCCCCCCGCCGCCGCCGAGCAGCTCGAGACGGTCAAGGCCCTCGTGCCGAGGATCATCGAGCTCCGGGAGGCGACGTTCGAGGCGCAACGAGCGCTCGCCGACATCGCCGAGCAAGGGAGGGAGGGGAGGCAGCGGTTCGGCTTCGCGGTCGATGCGCTCGGCCTCGACGCGTCGAAGGCGAAGGACGAGGTCCGAGTCGTCGACACGCACTGCAACGTCGTGAAGGCGCGCACCGCGCAGGCGAAGAGCCGCTACGTCGCGGCGCAGCGGGAGATCATCCTGTGGGAAGGGCGCTCTGGGCAAGAGGAGCCGACCGCGGACCTCGCGCAGGCCTACCGCGCCGCCTCGAACGCCGTCGAGTCGTGGGTGAAGGCCAAAGAGGAGGAGCGAAAGGCTCAGGCGATGCGCGAGGCGAACGAGCGCACCGCGAGCGACCTCGAGTTCCAGATCCAGGCGCTTCGGGCGGGGCTCGCGACGCGCGAGAAGGAGATCGACGCGGCGCAGAAGGACGCCGAGGAGGACATGCTCAAGTTCTCGGCGGAGGCCCTGCAGCTCGAGACCGAGTTCGTCGGCCTCGCGATGCGTCTCTTCGAGCCGCTCCGGATGCGGCAGGAGCTATGGCCCATCTTCGAGGAGATGGAGGCCGACGCGGCGGCCTAGGGTGACGGCGAGCTCGCGGGGCGCGTGATCATCATGTGCCCGTGGTGGTCGCGGTCGGGATAGCCGTAGCGGAAGGGGAGGTCGTGCTGCGGGTTCGTCTTCCAGAGCTTCCGCATGTCTTCCGCGTTTCGGTTGTCGACGAAGCCGAACGCGGCCGGCCACTCCATGATGCCGTACGTGTCCTGGACGAAGCCCGCCTTCGTCGCCACCTTCGGCGTGATGCCCGTCGAGTCGCTGATCATCCAGGCCATGTGGTCGAGCAGGTACTGGCGGATGATCGAAAAATCGTCGGACCAGAGGCAGTGGCTCGCGGCCTTCGTCATCGCGGAGACCTTCCCCTTGGCCTCGAGGTGTCGGAGGAGCGATGGGTCGGCGTGGAGGTGCTTGTCGTCGAGGTTGTAGGCGACGTGGCGGAGCGTCTTCACCGCGGCGCCCGCGTCTCCGGACTTCCTGAACGTCAGCTCCACGTCGCCGAAGATGTCGGCCTGCGTCTCGGCCGCGGACTTCTTCTTCGCGAGGTCGGTCTTCTCCATCCCCTCGATGTCCTCGGCCGTGAGGTAGTGGAGCGTCCCGTCCGGGTTGAACTTGAAGTACCGGAGCGACAAGGGCTCGAAGCCGTAGATGGCGAGCGCGACGAGGCTGAAGACGATCTCGCCGGGCAGATCGCTCTTCGACTCGATGTCCAGGTTGATCGTGCGGCTGTGGATCTTCTCGAAGAGCTTGCCGAGGTGCAGGCGGTTCAGCGCGAGCTCCGCGTCGAGCTTCTTCTGCGTGATGGTGTCGACCTTGCGGACGTCGGCCGCGGTCTCGAGCGAGATGGTCGTGTACGTCGTGGCGTCGGGGAAGGTCGCGAGCGCGCTCATGAGGTCGCTCCCGCCGAACGGGTAGACGACCTCCGCGGGGAGCCCCGAGGGTTCGAGCCGCGCGATGTAGGGCATCGCGACGTCGACCCATTGCCTCCTGTATTCCGCGTACTTCGCGCTGAGGTCCTTGCAGTGTGACTCGACCTGCTTCGCGTCGAAGCGCTCCGGGATCGGCGCGTCGCCGCCGCACGCCGCGAGCCGGAAGAGCGTGCGCGTCTGGGTGATGAAATCCTCCCCCTCGAGCGGCGAGGGCTTCGGGGCGGCGTCCTTGGCGGCCGCGTCGGTGCTGGCCTCGGCGACCGGCTTCGCGTCGGGCGGCGGCGGGGGAGGGGCTGGAGCGGGCGGCGCGTCCGCTGTCGCGCGGGGCCCGGGGTTGTTCGCCCGGCACGCGCACGACGTGAGCGCCAGCGCGAGGAGGACGCCCGACCGCGAGGAGGTCTTCATGCCGGGCGTTTTACACGACCCCGGCGCCGCGGGTAGCAGCAACTTCGACCGTCTCGGCGCGCGGTACTAAGCTCTCTACCGAGATGTGCCGCATCCTCGGGATCGTCGCCGACGAGCCCGCCCAGTTCGTGTTCTGCCTGCGCGAGGCCCCGAGGAGCATGGGGCATCTGTCGCACGAGCACCCCGACGGCTGGGGTGTCGCCGTCTACGACGACCGCGCCGGCTGGGCGCTCCGGAAGCAGGCGCTGTCGGCGTTCTCCGACCCGCGGTTCCTCGAGGCGGCCGGGGAGAGCCGCGGCCAGATGATGATCGCCCACGTGCGGAAGCGGACGGTGGGCCCGGTCGCGGTCGAGAACACCCACCCGTTCGAGAGCGGGCCGTGGGTCTTCGCGCACAACGGGACGATCGACGAGGTGGACCACCTGCGAGCCGAGTCCTCCGCGCGGAGGCTCGAGGCCGTCCGAGGGACGACCGACAGCGAGGTCTTCTTCGCGTACCTGATGACTCGGCTCGACGCGATCTCCGAGGGCGCGCGGGCGACGGAGGAGGCCGTGGACAGGGCGCTCACGCGTGCGGTCACCGAGGTGGCGTCGCGCGCGGGGTTCGGCGCGTGCAATTTCCTCCTCGCCAACGGGGAGACGCTCTACGCGTTCCGCCACGGCCGCACGCTGCACCTCCTCGACCGGAACGCGGACGACGCGCCCGTGAGCGAGCTCCCCTCGCGGCGCACGGGGACCGTGATGGAGACCCGCTGGCTGCCGAGGCAGCGCGCCGTCCTCGTCGCTTCCGAGGAGATCACCCACGAGCCCTGGGCGCGCGTCGCCGAGGGGACCTTCCTCAAGGTGACGCGCCGACCGCACCCGAACGTCACAATCCTCGCCGCGCGGTGAACCCCCCCAGCGGGTGCGCAAAGTCGCTCTCGGAAGCTCCCCGCAGAGAGTAAGCTCGGCGTTCCGCCGGCCCGCTCGCGGGGGGGCCAGGGCGAGACGACCATGCCCCACTCTCTGAACGGTTTCGACCCAAGCGAAGTGCTCGTGATGATCCTCGCCGGCGGGGAGGGGCGACGGCTCTTCCCGCTGACGCTCGATCGCGCCAAGCCCGCGGTGCCGTTCGGGGCGCGCTACCGCATCATCGACATCGTCCTGTCGAACTTCGTCAACTCGGGGCTCGCGCGCATCAAGGTCCTCACGCAGTACAAGAGCGCGTCCCTCGAGGAGCACATTGCCCGCGTCTGGCGGCTCTCGCCCATCCTCGACCAGTTCATCGAGGCCATCCCCGCCCAGCAGCGGACGGGCAAGTCCTGGTTCCGGGGCTCGGCCGACGCCGTCTACCAGTGCCAGCACGTGATCAGCGACGAGAAGCCGGGGCTCGTCTGCATCTTCGGCGGGGACCACGTCTACAAGATGGACATCCGCCAGATGCTGAACTTCCACGTCGAGAAGAGCGCCGAGGGGACGGTGGCGGTGATCCCCATCCCTCAGAGAGAGGCGAGCGCCTTCGGCGTCATCGAGGCCGACGCGGACGGGCGCATCATCGCCTTCCACGAGAAGGTCGAGAGCCCGCCGACGATGCCGGGCAACCCCGAGATGTGCCTCGCCTCGATGGGCAACTACATCTTCGGCACCGCGAGCCTGCTCGGGGCGCTCGAGGAGGACTCCACGCGCGAGGAGAGCAAGCACGACTTCGGGCACGACATTCTCCCGCGCATGGTCGCCGAGGGGAAAGGGGTCTACGCCTACGACTTCGCGACGAACGACGTCCCGGGCGAGGACGCCCACGGCCGCGGCTACTGGCGGGACATCGGAGAGCTCGACGCGTACTGGCGCGCGCAGATGGATCTCATCGAGATCCATCCGCAGTTCAACCTCTACAATGGAAGATGGCCGATCCGCACCGGCGCCACCCACGACCCGCCGGCAAAGTTCGTCTTTCGCGACGAGGCCAACGCGCGCGTCGGCATCGCGACCGACTCGCTCGTCTCCCACGGCTGCATCATCTCCGGCGGACGCATCCACAAGAGCGTGCTCAGCGTCGGGTGCCGCATCAACTCGTTCAGCGAGGTCGAGGAGAGCGTCCTCTTCGAGCGCGTGAAGATTGGCCGCCACGCGCGTCTCCGGAAGTGCATCGTCGACAAGGACGTGGAGATTCCGGCGGGGATCGACATCGGCTACGACGCCGAGGCCGACCGGCGGCGCTTCTTCGTGAGCGACGGCGGGCTCGTCGTCATCCCGAAGCGCGCCAAGCTCGACGAAGTTCTCTCCGAAGGGTCGCGCGCGCCCCTCAGCATCCGGTGACCGGCCGGATACCGTCCGAAATGCGTCGAACCATCATCGTCGGAGACGTTCACGGCTGCGCGGTCGAGCTCGATGCGCTCCTCGACGAGGTCGGCTTCGTGACCGGGGATCGGCTCGTGCTCGTCGGCGACGTGATCGCGCGCGGCCCTGACTCGCTCGGAGCGCTCGACATCGTTCGCCGCACGGGCGCCGTGCTCGTGCGCGGCAACCACGAGGAGCGCCTCCTCACCGCGCAGCGGACGCCGTCGCACCCTTTCGGCTGGGAGGTCGAGACCGACGCGGGGAGCCGGGACGGCAAGCCGCTCGGGCGGATGCACGCCGAGGTGGCGGCGAAGCTCCGTCCTATCGACTGGTCGCTCCTCGAGGCCTCCCCGCTCTACGTGGACTTGCCCGAGCACGGCGCGCGCGTCGTCCACGCCGGCGTCGTCCCCGGCGTGCCGATCGAGAAGCAGGAACGCTCGACGCTCCTGACGATCCGCACTCTGGGCGCGCGCGGCGAAGCGCTCGAGAGGCGTGGGCGAGCGCTCTGGGGCGCGCGCTACCGAGGGGCGCCTCACATCGTCTTCGGACACCACGCCCGACCCGAGCCGCAGTTCCATCCGTGGGCGACCGGCCTCGACACCGCGTGCGTCTACGGCGGCCGTCTCACGGCGATGGTGCTCGCCGACGGGCAGCGGATCCCGCGGGGCGTCGCCGCGCGCAAAGCGCTCCTCGTCCAAGTGCCTGCCGCGCGCGCCTACTACGCGGGGACGCGAAGGTAGCTCGACGCGCGGGCGGACACCGGCGCGCGGCCTTCGGACATGGTATCAAACGCGAACGTCTGTCAGGCGGGAGGACGCTCGGGATGAAGTCTTACGCACGGTTGGTTCCAGCCATGCTGCTGGTCGTCGGTTGTGCAAGCTCCGGGGCGGAGCTCGGCGGTCCATTCGTCTCGGGGGGCGGCGACGCCGGGCAAGCCCAAGGGGGGGCCGACGCGGTCGTCGTGACCGTGCACGGCGATGGGGGGTCGGGAGCCACCGGCGACGCGAGCGTCGCTCCCCGGGATGCCGGCGTCCTCTCGCGGGACGCGGGAGCGACCCCGATGGACGCGGGCGTGACCCCGCCGTCCGACGCGCACGGCAAGCCGGACGTCGCCTCCGCCGTGGACGCAGGCGACCCGTACAACACGCCCGTGATGTGCTCGAGCGGGACGATGTGGACGCTCGGAAACACCAAGAGCGCCGAGATGAACCCGGGACAGCCCTGCGACACGTGCCACTTTCTCGGAGGGTCCGCCTCCGGCTACGAGTTCGACGTCGCCGGCACCGTCTATGCGACCGCCCACGAGCCGAACAACTGCAACGGCGCGACCGGCGCCTCCGTCGTCGTGACCGACTCGAGCAACGCCGTGCACACGCTCGCGGTCAACGCGGCCGGGAACTTCTACAATTTCGACTACCTCGGCGTCGGCGCGATCCCGACCCCTTACACCGTCAAGGTCGTCGCGAACGGGAAGGAGCGAGCGATGCTCACACCGCTGACGACCGGTGACTGCAACTCCTGCCACACCGAGCAGGGCGCGCAGAACGCCCCCGGGCGCGTGATGATGCCGTAGGCCTCTGCTCCGTTGCGCCCCACGCCCCCTTTGACGGACGGCCCCCGCAGTCCTACCTTCACCGGGCGGAGTGCAGAGCCTCCTCCGCGTTCGGAGACACTGAGATGCACGTCCCCTCGAGGGTGATCCGGCCTCAAAGCCACGCAAAAGCCACCTGGGTAGCGTCCGCCGAGCTCCCGACGAAGCTCGGCCCCCTCCAGATGCACGTGTTCCGGTCGGAAGACTCGGGTGCGAGCGGCACCTGCGCATGCGTAGAGCACGTCGCCCTCGTCGCGGGAGACATCCGCGGGCGGGCGGACGTCCCCGTGCGCGTCCACTCGGAGTGCATCACGAGCGAGGTGTTCGGTTCGCTGAAGTGCGACTGCCGCGACCAGCTCGAGTGGGCGCAGGCCGAGATCGTGCGTCGTGGCGGAGGGGCCGTGCTCTATCTCCGGCAGGAGGGGCGCGGGATCGGGTTGGGGAACAAGATCCGCGCCTACGAGCTCCAGGCGAAGGGAATGGACACGGTCGATGCCAACCGGGGTCTGGGCCTCCCTGACGACGCGCGCTCCTACGACGTCGCCCGCGACATGCTCGACTACTTCGAGGTGGAGAGCGTCCAGCTCATGACGAACAACCCCGACAAGATCGCGAAGCTCCGCGACCTCGGCGTCGTCGTCAGCGGCCGGATCCCGACCATCGTCGCGGCCAACCCCCACTCGGCGGGCTACCTCGAGGCCAAGCGGGTCCGCATGGCGCACGATCTGCCCGCCCGCGCGCACGCGCCGGGGATCGCCGCGGCGGCCAGCGACGGCCGACGCCACGCGCGAACCTGACGACGACGACCGCAGCGCCGCGGAGCGGGCGGCTCCGCCTTGTGTCGCGCCCGCTGTCTGTTATACGGCCCCGGCCCAGGAGCCGTTCTCATGCGACACTTCCTCACGACCCTCGACTGGTCGCGCGCCGAGCTCGAAGCGCTGATCGACGAGGCACGGCGCCTGAAGGCCACGCCCATCGGTGAAAGCCTGAAGGGGAAGACGATCGCGCTCGTCTTCATGAACCCCTCGCTCCGCACGCGCACGTCGTTCGAGATCGGCATCTGGCAGCTCGGTGGCCACGCGGTCGTCCTCGAGCCGGGCAAGGGGGCGTGGCCCATCGAGTTCGCGCCGGGTGCCGTGATGGCGGGTGACGCGGAGGAGCACGTGGCCGAGGTGGCGCGGGTCCTGTCGCGGTACTGCGATCTCATCGGGGTGCGCGCGTTCCCGAAGTTCCAGAGCTGGGAGGACGATCGCAGGGATTCCGTCGTCCAAGGCTTCGCGCGGCACGCGACCGTCCCCGTGATCAACCTCGAGACGATCACCCATCCGTGCCAAGAGCTCGCGCTCATGCTCACGCTCAAGGAGCGGCTCGGGGCGACCGACGGCAAGAAGTTCCTCCTCACGTGGACCTACCACCCGAAGCCGCTCAACACGGCCGTCGCCAACTCCGCGCTCCTCATCGCATCGAAGCTCGGCTTCGACGTCACGCTGCTCTGCCCGTCGGCGGAGTACACGCTCGACGACCGCTACATGGGCGCGGCGCGCGGGCTCGTCGCGGAGAACGGTCGGACGCTCCGCGTGACGCACGACATCGACTCGGCCTACGACGGCGCCGACGTCGTCTATGCCAAGAGCTGGGGCGCCCTCCCATACTTCGGAAAGTGGGAAGCCGAGCGGCCGATCCGCGAGGCGAGCCGCCACTTCATCGTCGACTCCGCGAAGATGAAGCGGACGAACGGCGCGATGTTCAGCCATTGCCTCCCCCTCCGTCGGAACGTGAAGGCGACCGACGAGGTCGTCGATTCGCCCGCGTCGGCCGTCATCGACGAGGCCGAGAACCGCCTCCACGTGCAGAAGGCGCTCATGAAGCACCTCCTCGGAGCGCGCTGAGCGATGGGCGCCCCCGACGTCGTCCTCGCGTTCTCCGGCGGCCTCGACACGAGCTTCTGCGTTCCGTACCTCCGCGAGAAGGGGCACGAAGTCGTGACGCTCTTCGTCGACACGGGCGGCGTCGACGCCGAGGAGCGCGCGTACATCGAGGCGCGCGCGACCGACCTCGGCGCGAAGGAGCACCTGACCGTCGACGGCGCGGGCGAGGTCTGGAGCGACGTCGTCGTCCCGCTGGTGATGGGCGGCGAGCTGTACCAGGGGCAGTACCCGCTCCTCGTGTCGGACCGCTACGTCATCGTCAAGAAGGCCCTCGAGGCGGCGCGCGCCCGTGGGATCCGCGCCTTCGCCCACGGCTGCACCGGGATGGGGAACGATCAGGTGCGCTTCGACCTGACGGTCCGCGCCCTCGGCGACTTCGACATCATCGCTCCGATTCGCGACATCCAGAGCGAGCACAAGCCCGTGCGCGCGTACGAGCAGAAGTACCTCGAGGATCGAGGATTCGCCGTCCGGCCGAAGACGTCGCGCTACAGCATCAACGAGAATCTCCTCGGTGTGACGATGTCGGGCTCGGAGATCGACGAGTGGCAGGAGCCGGGGCCGGAGACCTACCGCCTCACCCAGAAGCCCGGCGCCTGGCCCAGGGAAAGCCTGCGCGTACGACTCGCCTTCGAGCACGGCGTCCTCGTCTCTATCGACGGCGAGCGAGCGGCAGGGCCGGCGATGCTGGCCAGGCTCAACCGAACGTTCGGCGCCTACGGGGTGGGTCGGTCACTCTACACCGGCGACACGTCGATCGGGCTGAAGGGGAGGATCGTTTTCGAGGCGCCGGGGCTCATCGCGCTCCTGTGCGCGCACCGTGCGCTCGAGGAGGCCGTGCTCACAGCCTCGCAGAACGGGTTCAAGCCGAACGTGGCGAAGAGGTGGGTTGACCTCGTGTACAGAGGCTTCTTCTACGAGCCGCTCAAGCGCGATCTCGAGCGCTTCCTCGCGAGCTCCCAGGAGTTCGTGTCGGGCACGGTGATGCTCGAGACGTCGGGCGGCTCGGTCGCGGCGGTCGCGGTCGAGAGCCCCCACATCCTCAGGGCGAAGGGGGCGGTCTACGCGCAATCGGCGGACTGGGACGCACATGAGGCGGAGGGATTCATCAAGCTCCTCGGGCAGAGCAGCACGCTCTCGGCGCGCATCAACCCCGTCCGGCCTTGACCGGCTCGCTCCTGGACTCGACGCTGGAGCATCTCCGGCGACTCGTCGCGGCGCGGACGGAGAACCCTCCGAAGCGGATCGGTGAGAGCGGCATCCTCGAGTACATCGCGGGCGCCCTGCCGCCTGGGTTCGATGTCGAGCTCACCGACCTGGGGGACGACTCCGTCAACCTCTTCGCCCGTCGAGGAACGCCGCGCATCCTCTGGAATTTCCACCTCGACACCGTCCCCGCCGCGGCGGACTGGGACGGCAGCCCGTTCGAGCTGCGGGTCGAGGTCGACCGCGCGCGGGCCGTCGGTCTCGGCGCGTGCGACATCAAGGGGGCGATTGCAGCCATGCTCGCGGCGGTCCGCGCGACGAAGGGTGACGTCGCGCTGCTCTTCTCGAGCGACGAGGAGGCCGGGAAGGGACGGTGCGTCGACGCGTTCCTCGCCCGCGCCCTGCCGTTCGACGGCGTCGTCGTCGCCGAGCCAACCGGGGCGCGCGCCGTGGTCGCGCACCGTGGGATCGGGACGGCGACGGGGGTGTTCCGAGGGACGGCCGGTCACGCTTCCCAGGGCGACGCGCTCGAAGCGAGCGCGGTCCACGCGGCGATCCGCTGGGGGGCGGACGCCCTCGCGTACGCGGAGGCGGGGCGGGTGAGTGGCGGGGGGCTCCACGGCGTTCGCTTCAACGTCGGACGGATCGAGGGCGGGGAGAAGCCGAACGTCGTCGCCGCGGAGGCACGCGTGCGATTCGGAGTACGTCCGCCGCCGGGCATCGATCCGCGCGACGCGCTCGCGGCGCTCCAGGGGCTCGCGAGGGAGCCGACCCGCGTCGACTGGCAGCCGGGCTTCATCGGCCCCGCGCTGCCCGCGGGCGACGCCCAGGCGGCCGACTCGGGGCCGGCTCTCGCGGCGCGGCTCGGACTCACGGTCGCCGCGCCCGTCGACTTCTGGACGGAAGCGGCGCTCTTCTCGGCGCGCGGCTACCCGGCCGTCGTCTTCGGACCGGGGGACATCGCACAAGCACACACGAAGAACGAGTGGGTCGCGCTCGATCAGCTTCGAGCGGCGGCGGACACGTACTACCGTCTCCTCCGCCGGAGCCCCTGAGCCAACCGAATGCACGCGATGCACAGCACGCAGGACATCATCGTCAAGCTCCTCACGAACATCGGGAGCCGGAAGGAGGTCGAGCAGTACCTCCGCCACTACGCGAGCGTCGATGCGCAGAAGTTCGCCGTGGTGAAGGTGAGCGGGAGCATCCTCGAAGGCTCGCTCGACAGCCTAGCGTCCTCGCTCTCGTTCTTGCAGCGCGTCGGGCTCCACCCCATCGTCGTTCACGGGGCCGGCTCGCAGCTGACGCGCGCCGTCCATGCCGCAGGTCTCGCGACCGAGCGGATCGACGGGTTCCGAGTCACGACCCCCGAGGTCCTCGAGATCGCGCGCCGCGTGTTCCAGCGCGAGAACCTCGCGCTCGCGGACGCGCTCGAGAGCTACGGCACGCCGGCGAGGCCCATCCTCTCCGGTGTCTTCGAGGCTCGGAGGAGCACCGACGCGCGCCTCGGCCTGGTCGGCGAGGTCACGGCGGTGAACGATGCCGCGATCCGCTCGAGCATCGCCAAGGGCTACCTCCCCATCCTGGCGCCGTTCGGTGAGACGACCGACGGGCAGATCTTGAACGTCAGCGCCGACGTCGCGACGCGAGAGCTCGCCGTCTCCGTGCAGTCGCACAAGATCATCTTCCTCACCGAGAAGGGTGGTCTGCTCGACGACGAGGGGAACGTGATCTCGGCGGTCAACCTCGACGAGGATTTCGACGAGCTGATGGCGAAGGAATGGGTGAAGGGAGGGATGCGCTTCATGCTCCAGCAGATCAGCGCGCTCCTCCGCAAGCTGCCGCGATCGTCGTCGGTGTCGATCACGTCGCCCGACCACCTCGCGAAAGAGCTCTTCACGCACCGCGGTGAGGGGACACTCGTCCGCGTGGGCGAACGGGTCGCCCGCTACGACGACTTCGACGCGATCGACCAACCGAGGCTGAGAGACCTGCTCGAGCTGTGCTTCGGGCGCGAGCTCGACGCTCGCTACTTCTCCATGAAGAAGCCGTTCGGCATCTACTTGGCGGACTCCTACCGCGCGACGGCGATCTTCACGCGCGAGGAGCCCATGCCCTACCTCGACAAGTTCGCGGTGACGACCGAGGCGCAGGGGGAGGGGATCGGCGGCTCGCTCTGGAAGCGCGCCCGGCGCGACATCCCCCGCTTCTTCTGGCGCTCGCGCGCGAAAAATCCGGTGAACGACTGGTACGCCGACAAAGCCGACGGCTCGTACAAGACCGACGCGTGGGTCGTCTACTGGTGCGGCACACATGCCTTTGCGGAGATCCAGGCGTGCATCGAGCGCGCCCTCGCGATGCCCGCGACCCTGCGCGACCGCACGCCGAGCGAGGTCCCACGTGCGTGACCTCCGGCTCGGTCTCGTCGGCGCGCGCGGCCATACGGGCCGCGAGCTCCTCCGGCTGCTCTCGCGGCACCCCCGGCTCTCCGTCGGGTTCGTGACGTCGCGCGAGCTGGAAGGGCGGCCGGTGACAGAGGAGGCCCCGGAGTCCGACGCGAGGCTCGTGTTCGAGGACCTCCGCGCCGAGGAGTGCGCGGCGCGCGATGTCGACGCGTTCGTCCTCGCGCTCCCCAACGGGGCGAGCGCGCCGTACGTGGCCGCGATCGACGCCGCGCGCGCGAGCGCCGTCATCGTTGATCTCAGCGCCGATCACAGGTTCGACGACGGCTGGGCGTACGGCCAGCCCGAGCGCCGTCGCGCGGCGCTCGCGAGGCGAAGCCGCGTCGCGAACCCCGGTTGCTACGCGACGGCGATGCAGCTCGCGATCGAGCCGCTCCTACCTTTCACGTCGGGGCCGGCGCACGTGTTTGGCGTGTCTGGATACAGCGGCGCGGGGACAGCCCCATCGCCCAGGAACGATCCGGCCGTCCTCGCCGAGACCGTGCTCCCGTATGCGCTCGTGGACCACCCGCACGAGCGCGAGGTCACGCACCAGCTCGGTCGTGGCGTTTGCTTCGTCCCGCACGTCGCGCCGTTCTTTCGCGGCCTCTCGGTCACGATCTCCGCGAATCTCGCGCGCCCGTGCTCTGCCACGGAGCTCGCGCAAGCGCTCGCGGAGCGCTACCGGGGCGAGCCCCTCGTAAGGGTGGTGGACGACGTCCCCACCGCCCGAACGGCGCGCGATCGCCATGAGGTGTACATCGGGGGTCTGTCCGTCTCTCTGGACGGCGGGCGCGTCGCGATGGTTGCGGCGCTGGACAACCTCCTCGCTGGGGCGGCGACGACGGCGATCCGGAACCTGAACCTCGCGCTCGGGCTGCCCGAGCTCACGGGCATCACGCCATGGCTCCCGTGATTTGGGCGAAGGATGAGCACGCGGTCGACGCGGAGATCGCCGACTTCCTCGCGGGGGATGACGTCGTCCTCGATCGAGAGCTCTTTCCCTTCGACGTCCAGGCGACCGTCGCGCACGTCCGAGGCCTCGGGACGATCGGGCTGCTCGCGCCGGCGGAGGTCGCCCTCATGGTCGCGGAGCTCGAGGCGCTGGCTCGCGATTTTCGCGCAGGGACGTTCGTCCTGGACGCGCGATACGAGGACGGCCACTCCGCCATCGAGGCACACCTCACGGCGAAGCTCGGCGAGACGGGAAAGCGCGTCCACACGGGCCGGAGCCGCAACGATCAGGTCCAGGTCGCTCTCCGGCTCTACCTGCTGGACCGCCTGCGTGCCGTTGCGGCGACGTGCGCGGCGGTCGCCGAGGCCATGCTCGCGCGGGCGGAGGCGGACGGCTCGCTCGCGATGCCCGGGTACACTCACCTCCAGCGCGCGGTCCCGTCGAGCGTGGGGCTTTGGCTCGGCGCCTTCGCCGAGGCGTTCATCGACGACGCCGCGTTCGCCGTCGCCACGGGGGACTGGATGGCGACGTGTCCGCTGGGAACGGGCGCGGGCTTCGGCGTCAACCTCCCGCTGGACCGAGCGGGCGTCGCGAAGGAGCTGGGGTTCCCGCGGCTCCAGCTCAACCCGATGTACGTGCAGAACAGCCGCGGCAAGTTCGAGCTTGCGGCGCTCTCCTCCCTCGCTCAGGCGCTCCTCGACGTGCGCCGGTTTGCATGGGACCTGAGCCTCTTCACGAGCGCCGAGTTCGCGTTCGTCCACCTCCCGGCGATCTACGTCACCGGGTCGTCCTTGATGCCGAACAAGAAGAATCCGGACGTCGTCGAGTTGCTGCGCGCGGCGGCGGCCTGCGTGATCGGGGCACAGGTCGAGGTCTCGAGCGCGCTCTCGCTTCCGAGCGGCTACCATCGCGACCTGCAGGCCACCAAGGCTCCGCTCCTCCGCGCGATGCGGCAAGGGCAGCATGGGCTCTCCCTGGTCGCCCGGCTCGTCAAGGACCTCACCCTCCACCCCGCTCGCATGCGAGAAGCCATCACCCCCGAGATGTTCGCGACCGATCGAGCGACCGCACTGGCAGGCGAAGGCGTCCCGTTCCGCGAGGCGTACCAGCGCGTCGCGCGCGACCTCGCGTCCGATGGAGGGCGCGACATCGACAAGAGCCTCGCCGGGAGGGTCTCGCCGGGGGCGACGGCGGACCTGCGGCTCCACGAGATGCGCGAGCGGCTCGTAGAGCTCCGTGCGCTCCTGGATCGAGAAGGGGAGGCCCATGCCGCGGCGCGATGACCTTCAGCGCATCGTGATCCTCGGCGCCGGCCCGATCGTGATCGGGCAAGCGTGCGAGTTCGACTACTCGGGGACGCAAGGGACGAAGGCGCTCTGCGAGGAGGGGTACGAGGTCGTGCTCGTCAACTCGAACCCCGCGACGATCATGACCGACCCCGAGCTCGCCGCGCGCACCTACATCGAGCCGCTCGAGGTGCGGACGCTCACGGCGATCCTCGAGCGCGAGCGGCCGTCGGCCATCCTCCCCACGCTCGGCGGCCAGACGGCGCTGAACCTCGCGCTCGACCTACACCGGGACGGCACCCTGGCGCGGCTCGGTGTCGAGATGCTCGGCGCGTCGCCGCTCGCCATCGCCAAGGCGGAGGACCGCGCTCTCTTCAAGGCGGTCGTCGCGAAGGTCGGTCTGGAGAGCCCTCGCTCGGAGATCGCGAAGAGCGTCGCGGAGGCGTGGGACGTCGTCCGCCGTATCGGCTTCCCCGCCATCCTGCGCCCATCATTCACCCTCGCGGGGTCCGGCGGAGGCATCGCGTACTCGGAGAGCGAGCTCGAGACGAAGGTCGGCTGGGCGCTCTCGCAGTCGCCCGTCCACGAGGTGCTCATCGAGGAGAGCTTGCTCGGCTGGAAGGAGTTCGAGCTCGAGGTGATGCGCGACCGGAAGGACAACTTCATCGTCGTCTGCACGATCGAGAACGTCGATCCGATGGGGATTCACACCGGCGACTCCATCACGGTCGCCCCCGCGATGACGCTGACCGACCGCGAATTCCAGCGCCTTCGCGACGGCGCGCGCGCCATCATGACCGAGATCGGCGTCGAGACCGGCGGCGCGAACGTCCAGTACGCGGTGTCGCCGAAGGATGGCCGCGTCCGCGTGATCGAGATGAACCCCCGCGTGTCCCGGTCGAGCGCGCTCGCGTCCAAGGCGACGGGCTACCCGATCGCGAAGATCGCGGCGAAGCTCGCCGTCGGCTACACGCTGGACGAGCTCCGGAACGACATCACCTCGCCTCGCACGGGTGCGCACGCCGAACGCGGGAGCCCGCTCGCCCACCATCGCGGCACGAGCGCCGCGTTCGAGCCGACCATCGACTACGTCGTCGTCAAGTGGCCGCGCTTCGCGTTCGAGAAGTTCCCCGGGGCCGACGAGACCCTCGGCCCGCAAATGAAGAGCGTGGGCGAGGTGATGAGCATCGGCGGGACGTTCTGCGAAGCCATCCAGAAGGCCGCGCGCTCGCTCGAGACCGGGAGGGACGGTCTCGTCTCGCTCCTCACGCGCGTCGACTACCGCGAGCTCGCGCGCCCGAAGCAAGCGCGCGACCTCGGCATGGATCCGCCGAGCCTCGCCCGCTCCGCTGCGCTCCCTCCCGCATCCGTCGCGGAGCAACGCGAGGCCCTCCGCACTCTCGTGGCCCAGCCGCTCGCCGATCGCCTCTTCTACGTCGCCGACGCGATCCGGCTGGGAATGACCGACGACGAGCTCGCGGCGTCCACGTCGATCGACCCGTGGTTCCTCGGGCAGCTCCGGCGGATCGTCGACGCCGAGGCCGCGCTCGCGAGCGGAGCGGGTGCCGCGGTTCGCGACCGCGAGACGCTCGAGAGCTACAAGCGTCTAGGTTTCTCCGACGCGCAGATCGCGGGCAAGACCGGACGGACTGCCCGAGAGGTCGAGGCCCAGCGACGCGAATTGGGTCTCCTCCCCGCGTACGCGCGCGTCGACACGTGCGCCGCCGAGTTCGTCGCGCACACCCCCTATCACTACGCGACGTACGGCGGCTCCGACGAGGCTCTGCCGACCGCGAACAAGAAGGTCATGATCCTGGGCGGCGGTCCGAACCGCATCGGACAAGGCATCGAGTTCGACTACTGCTGCGTCCACGCGGTGCAGGCGCTCAGGGGCCTCGGGTTCGAGACCATCATGGTCAACTGCAACCCCGAGACGGTGTCCACCGACTACGACACTGCCGACAAGCTCTACTTCGATCCGCTCACGCTCGAGGACGTCCTCGCCATCTACAACCTCGAGAAGCCGTACGGCGTGGTCGTCCAGTTCGGCGGGCAGACCCCGCTGAAGCTCGCGCTTCCGCTCGCCGAGCGCGGCGTTCGCCTCCTCGGCACCTCCGCCGACGCGATCGATCGCGCCGAGGACCGCGGTCGCTTCGATGAGCTCCTCGCGAAGCTTGGGCTCAGACGACCCCGGAGCGGCACGGCTCACGGCGCCGAAGAGGCGCTCCGCGTCGCCGATCGCATCGGTTACCCCGTGCTGGTGCGGCCAAGCTACGTGCTCGGAGGTCGCGCGATGATGATCGCCTACGACAAGGACGAGCTCGCCAGCTTCGTCCACCTCGCGCTCGAGGCCTCGGGTGACGCCGGGAGCCAGACGATCCTGGTCGACGAGTTCCTCCGCGACGCGATGGAGCTCGACGTCGACGCGATCGGCGACGGGACGAGGGTCGCGATTGGCGGCGTCTTGCAGCACCTCGAAGAGGCGGGCATTCACTCGGGCGACTCGACGAGCGTCCTGCCGCCGCATTCGCTCGATCCCGCCATCGTGTTCGAGATCGAGGAGCAGACCAAGCGACTCGGGCTCGAGCTCGGTGTCATCGGGCTCATGAACGTCCAGTTCGCCGTCAAGAACGACGTCGTCTACGTCCTCGAGGTGAACCCGCGCGCGAGCCGCACCGTGCCGTTCGTTTCGAAGGCCACGGGGAGGCCGCTCGCGCGCGTCGCGGCGATGGTGATGGCGGGGAAGACGCTCGACGAGCTCGGCTTCACCGACGTGCCGGCGAGCCGACACGTGGCGGTGAAGGAGTGCGTCTTCCCCTTCAAGAAGCTCCCGGGGACGGACACCATCCTGGGCCCGGAGATGCGCTCGACGGGCGAGGTCATGGGCATCGCCGATACTTTCGCGCGCGCGTACGAGAAGGCGCTCCTCTCCGTGGGCATCAGCCTCACCGAGCCGCGCGACCGCCAGCGCGTCGGACGCCGCGCGTTCATCAGCGTACGGGACCAGGACAAGCCCGTGGCGTGCCTCATCGCTCGCCGGTTGCGCGCCGCCGGCTTCGACATCGTGGCGACGCGCGGGACCGCGGCGATGATGCACCGCGCGCGCATCCCGTGCGAGGTCGTCAACAAGGTCAACGAGGGGAGCCCTCACATCGTCGACGCGCTCCGCTCCCATCAGATCGATCTCGTCGTCAACACGACCGTCGGTGCGCGCGCGGTGAAGGACAGCTACTCGCTCCGCAGGCAGGCGCTCCTCGCGAACATCCCGTACTTCACCACGACCGCGGTCGCCCTCGCCGGTCTCGCGGCGATCGAATCGGCTTCCGACGAGCCGCGCGTTCGGTCGCTCCAGGAGTGGAACGCGATCAGCGGGGGTTGAGGCGCTCGGCCGGCGCGACCCGAAGGGACTCGACCGCCGGGACCACGGCGAGCCCCACCAGCATCGACGCCACGAAGGTCACCGCGCCGAGCTGACCGCCTGCGAGCGAGACGATCGCGGGGCCGGGGCAGAGACCGGAGAGTCCCCAGCCGACGCCGAAGAGCGCCGCGCCCGCAACGAGCCTGGGGCTCGCGGACCCGCGGGCGTCCGAGACGTGGAAGCGGTCGCCCACGATGGGCGCGCGCATGCGCGCGGCGATCCGGAACGCGACGGCAGCGACGCCGATCGCTCCCACCATGACGAGCGCGAGGCTCGGATCCCACGCGCCCGTTACGTCGAGGAACGCGAGCACCTTTCCCGGCTGCGTCATCCCGGCGACCGAGAGCCCGGCCGCGAACAGGAGACCGGAGACGAACGCGACGGCGTGTTTCGTCACGAGGCCACCCGATGTCGCACCAGGAAGACGACGATGGCCGCGACGCCCATGAACGTCACCGTCGCGACGATCGATCGGACCGAGAGCCGGCTGATGCCACAGACACCGTGCCCGCTCGTGCACCCGCGCGCGAGCCGCGTTCCGGCGCCGACGGCGAGCCCGGCGACGACGAGCGTGGGGACCGTCGCCTGCATCGCGCCGAGGGCCTCGGGATGAACGCT
>Ga0209415_10007501_pt1 | contig 19041 bp, 9 predicted proteins | sample PeaSoiSIISIP2007_FD_187696 | JGI IMG/M metagenome (GOLD analysis project Ga0209415, IMG submission 187696) | Peat soil microbial communities from Weissenstadt, Germany - SII-SIP-2007 (SPAdes) (version 2) | ecosystem: Environmental > Terrestrial > Soil > Wetlands > Peat | place: Germany...
ACCGCACTGCCGGCGGACACGCCGCGCCTGATGGACGTGAACCTCGATTGGCGCGTCCTTGCCTTTACTGGAGCGCTAGTCCTCGTGACTGGTTTCGTCTTCGGGTTGGCGCCGGCGCTTCAGTTGTCGCGATCCGCGCTGGCCGAATCTCTGAACTCGGCCGGGCGCGGCGCCTCAGTTTTCGTGTCGCAATGGCTCCGCAACTCTCTGGCCATCGCTGAAGTCGCATTCGCCGTGTTGCTTGTCATTTCTGCGGGACTGCTGATCCGCAGCTTCTGGGTGCTGTCGCACGTCGATCCCGGCTTCCGGCCGGAACAGATTCTGACCGCGCGCATCACGCCTAATGAAACGTTTTGCAACGACACGGCGCGCTGCCTGGCGTTTTATCGCAGCGTGCTGGAACAAGCCCGGTCCGCTCCCGGGGTGAGCGGCGCGACGCTGGTCAACACGCTTCCGCTTGGCGGACGAGTGAGCAAGCGTTCCTTTGATCTCGAGGACTACATGAACCTGGCCGCTGGAACGACTCAGCCGCTTTTCTGGCTCGATGTAGTTACTCCCGACTATTTTCGAGTCATGGGCATTCCCCTCCTCGCGGGCCGGTGGTTCACCGACGCGGACGAATCCGGAGGGCCGCCAGTTGTGGTGATAACGGCGGACACTGCGCGGCGCTTCTGGAAGGGACGGGACGTGCTTGGGAAACACGTGCGCTTTGTCGGCGAGAAAGATTGGCGCACGGTGGTCGGCGTCGTTGCCGATGTTCGCGCCTACGATTTGCAAAGCAGCGTGCCCGATTATATGAGGGGCACCGCCTATGTCCCCTACACTTCACAGGCCACGCTGGAGGACGGCAGTGTGCCCGCGGAGATGACTATCGCACTGCGCACCAGTTCGGACGGTCAGGAGGCGGGGACGACCCTGCGCCACATCGTGAATGGCCTCGCGCCCGACGTGCCAGTCGGCGAAGTCCGCGGGATGCGCGCAGTCGTCTCGGAAGCCAGTTCTACGCCCGCCTCGACCACGGTCCTGTTTGCTGCCTTTGCCGGAGTCGCGCTGGTGTTGGGCATGGTCGGCATCTACGGCGTGCTCGCGTTTCTCGTATCCAAACGCGCCCGAGAGATGGGGATCCGCATGGCGTTGGGCGCGCAGCGCCGCGATGTCTTGTGGCTGGTGATGAAGGAAGGCGCGAAGTTCGCTTTCCTCGGGATCACGCTGGGTTTGGTGGGAGCTTTCCTGGCGACGCGGTTGCTGACGAGCCAGTTGTATGGAGTCAGCCCGATCGACCCGGCCACCTTCGCGGGTGTGGCGATCGTGATGGCACTGGTGACTCTGGGAGCGTGTTACGTTCCCGCACGGCGCGCCATGCGCGTCGATCCCATGGTGGCGTTGCGCTACGAGTAGGAGACCAATCTGATGATGACTGGATTCACGCAAGATTTTCGTTATGCATTGCGGCAGTTGGGCAAGGCGCCAGGCTTCGCCGCGGTCGCAATCATCACGCTGGCGCTCGGTATCGGCGCCAACACAGCGATCTTCAGCCTGCTCGACCAGGCCCTGCTGCGAACCCTTCCCGTGAAGGACGCGGATCGCCTCGTGATCCTGCAATCCCTGGGCAGTTTCAACGGGCACACCAGTTCTCGTACAGATGAGAACTTTTCTTTCTCGTATCCCATGTATCGCGATCTTCGTGACGGTAATTCCGTGTTTAGCGGGCTAATCGCCACCGACAAGGCATCGGTGGGAGTGCAATGGCACAACCAGCCTGAACTGGTCGACGGCGAACTGGTTTCGGGGAACTATTTTGATGTGCTGGGTGTGCGGCCTGCGCTGGGTCGCATGTTGGTTGCGTCCGATGACGCAGTGCCCGACGCGAATCCGGTAGCGGTTTTGAGCTTCAGTTACTGGCGGCGCCGCTTTGGGTCAGACCCTGCGATCGTGAACCAGAGCATTTTGATCAATGGCCGTCCTTTCACTGTCCTCGGAGTAGCGCCCCCCGGCTTTCACAGCGTGGTGATGGGCGACACTCCCGATCTGTTTGTGCCCATGACCATGAAAGCCGAGATAAAACCGGACGTCAGCGACCTTCTCGATCGCACGTCCCGCTGGCTGAACATCGTTGGAAAGCTCAAGCCGGGAGTCACGCGCGAGCGGGCAGAAGCCGGCATCAATCCGCTCTGGTACTCCATCCGCGAGGAAGAACTGAAACAGCGTGGACACAGCTCGGAACACTTCAAGGAAAGTTTCCTGACCAAGTCGCACCTATTCGTTCGCGACGGGGCCCGGGGATTCTCCCCTTTGCGTGCTGACGTACAAGAACCGCTCCTCATCATCATGGGCATGGTCGGGATCGTGGCGCTGATGGCTTGCGCCAACGTGGGGAGCCTGTTACTCGTTCGGGCCGCGGGACGTATCCGCGAGATGTCTGTCCGCTACGCATTGGGGGCGCGGCGCACACGCGTGGTGCAGCAGTTGCTGGTCGAGGGCCTGCTGCTCGGCCTGGCAGGAGGTGTGCTCGGAATCGCGATCGCGCCCCGCATTTCGGCGTGGCTCATCAACATGATCTGGAGCCGCACGGCTGGCGATCTGCCGTTTTCTGCGATTCCGGATCTGCGGATCTTGATCTTCAATTTCTCGCTGGCCCTGCTGGTGAGTTTGATTTTCAGCCTCGCCCCAGCCGCCCAGTTCTGGCGCCCGAACCTTGCGCCTGCACTCAAGCAGCAGGCCATGACCGCTGGCGGCGGGCCGCTGCGCTTCCGGCGCATTTCGGTTGCGGTTCAGATCGGGTTGAGCCTTCTTGTTCTGGTGGGCGCGGGTCTGTTCGTGCGTACGTTGCACAATCTGAAGTCGTTGAATGTCGGTATTGAAACCGATCATCTTGTGACTTTCGGCGTCAAGCCGACACTCGCGGGATATCGGCCTGAGCAAACTCGCGGCCTTGCTACGCAAGTGCTGCAAACGTTAGCAGCACTCCCGGGAGTGCGATCTGTGGCAGGCACAACCGATCCCGAACTGGCCGACGACAACACGTCGAATAACATTACTCTTGCTGGCTACACGGCAAAAGAAACCGAAAACATGAACGTCGAATCTCCACACGTGAGCCCCGGTTACTTTTCAACGATGGGTATGCCGTTGCTGGCAGGACGCGACTTTGGCGACCAGGACCATGAGGGAACCCAGAAAGTCGCGGTGGTGAACGAGAGCTTTGCCCGGCACTATTTCGGGGAGCCGCAACGAGCGATTGGCCATTACTACTGCAAAGGCGCAGGAACCGTGAAGCCCGACACCGAGATCGTCGGAGTGGTGAAGGACGCGAAACACACCGGCGTTCGGCAAGACATCGTGCGCACCACATTTACTCCGTATCTCCAGGAGCCCAACCTCGGTTCTATGACGCTCTATGTCCGTACCTGGCAGTCACCGGAGAGTGCGGAAGCAACCCTGCGGCGTGCCATGCAGGCGCTCGATTCCAAGCTGGTTCTGGATAATTTCCGGACCATGCAGGAACAGATTGACGACAACTTAATTGCCGAGCGCGTGATCGCGATTCTGGCGTCGGCCTTCGGCGCTCTGGCTGTGCTCATGGCTGCCGTTGGCCTCTATGGTGTCCTGGCCTATTCGACGGCGCAACGGACGCGCGAGATCGGCATTCGCATCGCGCTGGGAGCTAACCGCAGTTCTGTCATGCGCATGGTGCTGATTGAAGTGCTCTGGCTTGCAGGGATCAGCATTGCGATCGCGCTTCCGGCTTCGCTGCTGCTCACTCGCGCAGCTCGCAGCCAGTTGTTCGGCGTTTCCAGCAGCGATCCTGCGACACTCGTCGCTGTGACCCTGGTGGTGGCGGTAGTCGCGATTGCGTCCGCGCTGCTGCCGGCGCGGCGTGCCGCCAAAACAGATCCGATGGTGGCATTGCGCTATGAGTAAAAATTGCGCTTCATGAAACGAGAGGGAAATGATCCAACTGAAAAATATCGATCGCAGTTACAAGACTGGCGCTGGACGAACCTGGGTGCTGCGCCGCGTGAACCTCGACATTCGCGAAGGCGAGTTCATCACCGTGATGGGACCCTCGGGAGCAGGGAAGTCATCGCTGCTCAACGTGCTGGCGCTGCTCGACGACCAGTGGGAGGGCGAGTACTGGTTCCGCGAGCAAGGCGTTCACGATTTGAAGCGCAAGCAGCGGGCCGATTTGGCAAAGAAGAATGTCGGAGTGGTCTTCCAGAGCTACCACCTGCTCGACGACCTCACGGTCCAGGAGAATATTGATCTGCCCCTATCGTATAAGGACATTCCACGTAACCAGCGGCAGAGCCTCGTGGCGGACACCCTCGATCGCTTTCAGATCGTGGCCAAGAAGGATTTGTATCCCAGCCAGCTGTCGGGGGGACAACAGCAACTGGTGGGTATTGCGCGGGCTGTGATCCACAAACCTCCGCTTCTGCTTGCCGATGAGCCCACCGGCAACCTGCATTCCGGTCAGGCCAAGGAAATCATGGAACTGTTTCGCGGACTGAATCAGCTGGGAACGACCATCGTGCAGGTGACGCACTCCGAAGCGAACGCGGCGTACGGGAGCCGCACTATTCAACTGCGGGACGGTTGGCTCGTGGGCGACACGGCCAATCCATCGCTCGCTCAGCCGGCGGAGGTCAGCGCATCGTGAATGTCTCGGGGACCACTTTCTTGAAACGGAGAATTGCGATCATCTGTATTTACGGGATCCTGACGTCGACGATGCCGGCGCAGACATCGAGCCCTGCAGCGACTCCTGCTTCGCAGGCCGCCGTCCCACGGACCAGCGTGCAGTTCGACATGCCAAAATCGCGCAATCCGATCAATGCCTATTCGCCAGACTATGTTCCCAAGCCGGTGCTGGCCAACTCATCGCGTCTCGACCGACTCATCCGGGACGGGAAGCTCTACCTCTCACTGAAAGATGCCATCGATCTGGCACTGGAGAATAATCTGGACCTGGCCATCGCCCGCTACAATCTTCCCATCGCGAACACCGACATTCTGCGCACCCAGGCGGGCGGATTTTTTCGCGGCGTAAATACCGGAGTGGTGCAGGGAACTCCCGGCGGAGGGGTCGGAGGTTTTGGCACAGGAGCTCCGGGCGCTGGAGCCGGCGGTACGACTGGCGGCGCCGGTGGAGCCGGAGCGGGCGCGTCCGGGTTGGTGCAATCTACATTGGGGGCTGGGACCGCAGTGTCTTCCTACGATCCGTTCATCAGCGCCAACGGCGGAGACGAGCATCAGACTTCGCCGGTCGTAAACCAAGCGGTCTACGGAGTGCCGTCGCTGCAACTGAACACGGGACAATTCAACATCAATTACTCGCAGGCCTTCGCCACTGGAACCAGCATCAACTTCTCGTTCAACAACGCGCGCCAGACCACGAACAGCCCGGATTTCACCTTGTCTCCCACGCTAACCTCGGCCTTCCGCTTCGCCATTCAGCAGGAGCTGCTCGCCGGATTTGGCTTCGGGCCAAACCTGCGATATCTGCGCATCGCCAGAAACAACAAGAAGATTTCCGACATCGCGTTCAAGGACCAGGTGATTGCCACCGTCACCCAGATCGAGAATATGTACTGGGATCTGGTGGGGGCCTACGAACAAACACAAGTGACCGAACAATCGACAGCTTTCGCCCAGCAGACCTTGGAAAACGCGCGGAAGCAGCTGGAACTGCAAAGCATTCCAGAGATGGATGTCCTGCGAGCGGAGGCGGAGGTTTCCCGGCGCGACCAGGAATTGACGGTGGCCCGTACCAGTCTCCAGTTCCAGGAGACGCTGATGAAGAACGCGATTACAAAGAGTTTGGATGATCCGGTGCTCGAGGCAATTCCGGTGGTCCCCACGGACCGGACGGAAAGTGTGCAGCCTCAAGCGAATCAGTCGATCCAGGATTTGATCGCGGCGGCGCTGAAGGGCCGGCCCGAGCTCTCGGAGTCCGACGTCGATCTGGTGAACCGCCAGATCAGCCGTAGTGCGGCCCGCAATGCCTTGCTTCCATCTCTTTCGGTGGTGGGCTTCTATTCCGGCGCGGGCTTGGCCGGTCCGCTCAACTCGGTTTGTACGCAGGGCTGTACAGCTAATGTTCCGGTCGATTTCGGAGGAGCACTGCACAACGCCTTCAACAACTCGTCTCCCGACTACTATGTTGGATTGAACCTGAATATTCCGCTGCGGAATCGCGTGGCGAAAGCCGACCAGTACCGGTCCGAGCTGGAATACCGGCAGGCCGAGCTGCGTCTGGAGCAACTGAAGAAGCAGGTTCGCATCGAGGTCCGCAACGCGCAGTATTCGGTCGAACAAACCGGCGCTCGGGTACAGGCCGCCCGCAAGGCCCGCGATCTGGCACAGCGCACTTTCGACATCACCAAGAAAGAGCAGGATCTGGGCGCGGGATCAAGCTATCAAACTCTCTCCGCCCAGCGGGATCTCGCACTGGCCGAACTGGATCTGGTCACGGCGATGACCGTCTTTGAAAAAGCAAAAGTTGAACTTGATCGGTCAACCGGGGCGACTTTGGAACACAATGGCATCCAGCTTCAGAATGCCGTGAACGGCACAGTTGGTGATACGATCAGCCCCGCGAGTCCATAATTAACCAATGCCGACTTCCACCAAACCTGGAGCGCCTTCCGCCGTTAGCCCGCCGAAGGCCGGCCACGACCGGCCGCGCGTTCTGGCGGCCGACGACCAGCAGCATGTTCTCGAAGCCCTCGAACTCCTCTTGCGACCGCACGGATACGAAGTCGAAACCGCGAAATCCCCGGCGCTGGTTCGGGAAGCGCTAGCTTCAGGGTTCTATGATGCTCTGCTCATCGATTTGAATTACACGCGGGACACCACCTCCGGACAAGAGGGACTCGACCTGCTTTCCGAAATTGTTGGTCTTGACAACACCACTCCCGTCATCGTTATGACCGCATGGGCCAATATTGAACTGGCCGTAGAGGCCATGCGCCGCGGAGCTCGGGATTTCATCCAGAAACCCTGGGAGAACGAGCGGTTGCTAGCGATCTTGCGGGTGCAGGTCGAGTTGCGCCGGGCGTTGCAGCGCGCCGATCGCCTGGCAGCCCAGAATCGTCTGCTGCAGGCTGACGGGCGGCCTGAGTTCATTGCCACCGCCCCGGTCATGCAATCTGTTTTGGAGGCGATTACCCGCGTCGGGCCTTCGGATGCGAATGTCCTGATCACGGGTGAGCATGGGACGGGAAAAGAAGTTGTGGCGCGGACCCTGCACGCAGTCTCTCGCCGGGCGTCGCGCCTCATGGTTTCCGTCAACACTGGCGCGGTACCTGAAGCGTTGTTTGAAAGTGAACTCTTCGGGCATGTGAAGGGCGCGTTCACCGACGCTCGTTCCGATCGCATCGGACGTTTTGAGCTGGCGGATGGCGGCACCATTTTCCTCGACGAAATTGGCAATGTGCCTCTTCGCCAGCAGGCCAAGCTGTTGCGGGTGCTGGAAGCCGGCGAAATCGAACGCGTCGGCTCGTCGCGCGCTGTGCGGGTCGACGTGCGGGTAGTCTCTGCCACCAACACCGATCTTCGGGCCGCCTGCTCTACGGGACAATTTCGCGAGGACTTGCTGTTCCGCTTGAATACCGTAGAGATCAACGTGCCGCCGCTGCGCGAACGCCGGGAAGACATTCCCGCGCTCGCCCTGCACTTTTTGACTCGCTATGCATCGCGCTACCGGCGGCCGATCCAGGGTTTCGAGGCACCCGCCCTGCAACTCCTAATGCAATACTCGTGGCCCGGCAACGTGCGGGAACTGGAACACACGCTGGAGCGCGCAGTCCTGATGTGCCGGGGCAACGAGATCCAGCGCGCAGATCTGGGACTGGACATGCTGCGGCCGCAGAGCCAGAACTTGGAAGAGCTCAGCCTTGAATCCGTGGAAGCCATTCTGATCCGCAAGGCCCTGCACCGATCCCAGGGGAACGTGAGTCAGGCCGCCGAGACCCTGGGGCTCAGCCGCGGAGCGCTGTACCGTCGAATGGAGAAGTATGGGCTCTAGCCCGCAGGGGACCCTCAATCCCGGCGCGCGCAAGCCTCCACGAAAGCGGGTCCGCCTCCTGTATGAGCGGCGCGTAAATGTATTCGCGCTGCTGGTGGCCCTTCCCGGCCTGCTGGTCAGCGGTATTCTCATCTGGCTGCAACCCTGGACGCTGGATTCAAAGCTGGCGTTGATGTTCGCAGAACTGTTCGTGTGGTGGCTGCTGGCGATGGCGCTTCAGGAGCAGGCCACACGGCCCTTGCAGACTCTGGCCAACGTGATCGCAGCCTTGCGCGAGGAAGACTACTCGTTCCGGGCGCGGGGCGCGGCCACCGATGACGCGCTCGGAGAACTATCCATCGAAGTCAATGCATTAGCCGACCTGCTTGCCGACCAGCGGATTCGAGCCATTGAAGCCAACGCCCTCTTGCGCCGTGTAGTCGAAGAGATCGAGGTCCCTCTATTTACCTTTGACCCTGACCAGGTTCTGCGGCTGGTGAACTCCGCCGGACAACGCCTGCTGCAGCAGCCTTCCGTGCGATTGCTTGGGCGTACCGCAACCGAGATTGGTCTGGAGGCGTGCATGAATGCGGAGAGTGAGACGGTGATCCCGCTTCCTTTCCAGGGCCCGAACGCTCGCTGGATGGTGCGGCGCAGCGCGTTTCGCCAGAAAGGTGTGCCGCACACGCTCGTGGTTCTGTCGGATGTGAGCCGAGCGCTGCGGGAAGAAGAGCGAGGCGCCTGGCAACGATTGATCCGCGTACTGGGCCACGAACTGAACAACTCGCTTACGCCCATCAAATCCATTGCCGGCAGCTTGCGGGCGCAAATGTCGAATGGGGCGCTGGATTCGGATGGACGCGAGGATTTTGAACGCGGGCTCTCCATCATTGAAGCCCGGGCCGACTCGCTCAATCGCTTCCTGCAAGCATACCGGCAACTCGCCCAGATGCCGCCGCCTATCATGTGCAGGACCCTGCTTTCCCCAATCGTGCAGCGCGTCGCCGCCCTCGAGGCCAGTTTGCCGGTGCAGGTGCTTTCCGGCCCACCGGTGGAGTTGATGGTCGATCCCGATCAACTCGAGCAAATGCTGATCAACCTGACCCGTAATGCTGTGGAGGCTGCGCTTGAACCGCGGCAAGTGACGCTCGCTCACAATGCAGGGACTATTACCTCCCCGCCGGCGCAGGAACCCCTCGTAGTTGTGCAGTGGGAGCTGGCCGACAAGGATCTGGTTCTCACCATCGAAGACAACGGGCCAGGGCTGGGCAATCCCGCCAACGTGTTCGTCCCCTTCTACACCACCAAGCCTTCGGGCAGCGGCATCGGCCTGGTGCTTTCGCGGCAGATCGCCGAAGCCCATGGAGGGTCGATCGAACTGTTGAACCGTGCGGACCAGAAAGGCTGCCAGGCCAGACTCATGCTCCCACGCGCCCAGCCGCCAACATCGGAAGGTTGACTCCCGCTCTCCCCGCCGAGTTGCAATAAATCCCTGCCACACAGAAGTCTCTCCTATCCCGTGCTACCATTCGCCTAACTCCGGTGCTCGGTGGTTGACACATGCGACCTGCTCAACGCATTCGTTTGCTGGCCTTCTTGATCGTCATCGTTACGTCGCCCCTGTTCGCGGGCACCTCTGCTCTGCGGGTCAACGAATCGGAGATGAGGGCCGTCATCTCCGAAAAGGAAATCACGCTCGTCGCTCCCGTTTCGAACGAGTCTGAGGCGGCGGTCTCGGGAACGCTTTTCGTTGATCTGCTGGACCCGAACGACAGCGTGGTCGCATCGTCCAAATCCGCGCCGCGGCTGAAACCGGGCCGCAATCTAATCGACTTGACTCTGGCGAGGCCGGTGGTCCGCACCCCTTCCGGAGATGACCCGGCGCTTTGGTACCGCGTGAGATACGGGCTTCTGCTCGATGACAAGCCAGCCGCAAGCGGTCTCGTTGCCCTCGCCGCCATCGCCCCCGACATGTTCGAGCTCCGCATCGCGCGTGCCGACAAAGCGCTGCCTGGCCAGTCCTATCGAGTGCGGGTGCACGCGGCCAATCCGGTTACACGGAAACCCGTGAGCGGCGTCGAGGTTCGGGGCAAACTGGAATTCGATTCGGCCAACCCGGGCGCGGTCATAACGCACCTTACGAGCTCGTCGGGCGACGCTGTCCTTCTGTTCCATATCCCAGCGAGTGTGACCGACGGTGGCTCAGTCACCGTTGAGGGCAGGAAAAGCGATCAAACCAGAGAAGAAGATTTCCAATTCGACCTTGACCCGCGGGCTCGCGTCATCATCAATACCGACAAGCTTCTCTATCAGCCCGGTCAGTCCCTGCACGCCCGCGCCCTCTTTCTCAGCGTGGACAAGCACGCCATCGCTAACGAAGCCGCTGAGTTTACGCTCGTCGACCCCGACTCGAACACGGTCTTCAACACCACGGCCAATACAAATGACTTCGGCATAGCCAGCGTCGACTGGGAACTGCCCGATTCCACCGAACTCGGGCCGTACGAGCTTCGGGTCTCGCTCACGAGTGATCGTTACGGCAGCGCCCAGGAGATGACCAACGTTCGCGTCAGCCGCTACGATCTCCCCAACTTTACCGTCGCGGCCACGCCCGATCGCTCTTACTACTTGCCCGGTCAGAAAGCGTCGATTGAGGTGTCCGCCAAGTATTTATTCGGCAAAGATCTGACTCAGGGCGCGGTGAAGCTGGTTCGCGAAGAACAAGGGCACTGGGACAGCACTGAACACAAATGGGTCGTTGATGAAACCGACCAGCAGTCCGGCGAACTGGACCATTCCGGCCGCGCAACGTTCACGCTTGATCTTACGAATCTGCATGCGGAACTCGCGGAGGAGACCTACCGGCGATTCAAAGACCTGGACTATGCGGCGTTCGTGACCGATCCCACGACAGGGAAGACCGAGCAGCGCCGCTTCCATGTGCGCCTTAGTCACCAGCCCATCCATGTCTACGTTTCTGACATGAACACGAGTGGAGACCGGGCCTCTTTTTACGTCTCCACCTACTATCCGGACGGCACACCGGCGGAGTGCCGTATCGATATCAGCGAAGACCGGAACCACTACAGCAGCTACCGAGAGCAGCAAGCATCCGGTATCCGCGATTTTCTTCGAGGCATCAAGACCAACCGGTTCGGCGTGGCCAAGGTCTCCGACCTGCAACTATTGACCGATAGCGGCGACTCCAGCCACAACCGAGGCTATCAGCTTGTCTTCGACGTGCATGACAAGACCGGAACCACCGTTTCTTATGACGACGTGTTTTGGAGTGGCGGTGGCCCCGACCGGCTGATCCAAGTCGCCACCAATAAGTCTCTCTATCAGGCCAACGAGCAGATCGTGGTCTCGGTTCGCGCCCCCGGTGACTTATCGGGGCACGTCATCGTCGATCTCTCCCGCGACGGCGCGGTCTTATGGACTGGCCGGATCGGGCTGCACAATCATCGCGGGTTTACCGTCGTCCCGTATGCTCCTGAGTTCAAGGGTGAGCTGATGCTGGCGGCTTATTCTCTGGAAACCGACCGCGAACAGCGCTACGAGATTCCCTCTGGCGCCCGCGCCATTCTGTTTCCAAGCCCGTCGACCCTGACCGTGAAGGTCAAAACTGACCGCTCCACGTACAAGCCCGGGGAGGATGTATCCGCCGCACTCAACGTCAGTCTGCCTTCTGGCTCCGCGTCCGCGACCGCCCTCGGCGTGGTCGTGGTCGACAAGGCGGTTGAAGAACGCGTTCGCACCGATCAGGACTTCGGGAGTGGACACTACGGTTTCTGGGATTGGAGCTGGTGGTATCCGCCAGATTCTGTCGGCGGGATCACATTCCAGGACCTCGCTGAACTGGACCTTTCCAAGCCGCTTCCGGGGGGTATGGATCTTGTCGCCGAATTGCTCTTGCAGGGGCGCGGGTATTACTGGGCGGCTTTGCCGAATATCGAAGGCTCCAATTACGGCTACCAAACGCGCTCGCTCTTTCTTCAGAAGATGCAGCATGAGCTTGACTCCGTCCGCAGAGCGGTTCTCAACGAAGACGCTGCAGGATGGAAATTCGCGGCAAACAATGATGAACTGGCGTCAATCCTTCGCCAGGACAATCTCGACCCGGCAGGAATCGTCGATCCTTGGGGCAATCCCTACCACTTCAGTTTCGGAATCGACTACCGGAATCGCACGCTCAATACCGTTTCGGCTGGTCCCGACAAACAACTGGGCACTGCAGACGACCTTGAGGTTCTCACCGTAGCTTGGCCATACTTCAAACCGTTTGGAAAGATCATTGACCGGACGGTGAAGGAGACCTACGGATCCTCGGGAGCCTACATCCGCGATCTCGACGCCTTGAATGCCGCTGTGCTCTCGCGTGGACTCGATCTGAAAACCCTTCGCGATCCCTGGGGGAATCCCTACCAGTTCAGCTTCGAACTCAGCGGCTCGATCTATCAGATTATCGTTCGCAGCACCGGACAAGACATTCCTCAAGAATCCTCCGGACCGTTCGCAGTATGGACCAGCGCCATCGATTACTTCGAACAAGCGCGCGGGGCGATCGACGGCGCGCTCTACAAACTCTCCCGTTCGAATGGATTACTTCCTCAAGACGATGAGGTGTTCGACAAAGCGATGGCCGGCAGCGGCGTGAACTTCCGCCAGTTGGTTGATCCCTGGGGACATCCTTACTACGTTAAATACAGTCTCGAGTCGCAATACGGCGACACCACCCGGATTACGTACCAGCCCGACGCCAGGATCCAATCCGGTACTGCTGTGACGAGCAAACTCGCCTGGATCCGCATCATGAGTCCCGGTCCTGACGGTAAGCCGAACACGCCCGATGATTTTGCGGTCGCCAGTTTCTCGCGTGATGTCTCCGAGCAGAGCGGCAAGGATCTGGTTCCTCAAGCGATCGCTTCCGAGCCGCTGAGCGGGAACACCGGCGCAATCAACGGGGTCGTGACCGACGCGAGTGGCGCCGTCGTTACGAATGCCAATGTGGTGGCAACATTGCGCGAGACTGGCCAGAAATTTACTGCGACCACGGGCGCGGATGGCGCCTACATCATTCGCAACATTCCACCTGGCATGTACGACGTGAGTATTGCGGCGTCGGGGTTCAACGTTACGCAGGTGAACACAGTCCCAGTTCACTCCACCAGCCTCACCGCCGTAAACGTCGTCCTGCAGGTCGGTACAACGTCGGAAATGGTTGAGGTAACGGCCTCGGCGCCAACCCTCGAGACGACCAGTGCATCCGTGGCTGCGGTCAAGTCCGCCGCAGGCACCAAGGTTCAGGTCCATGAAGAGACGTTCACGCCACGACTGCGCGATTACTTCCCTGAAACTCTATTCTGGTCGCCTTCTGTAATCACCGATGCCGGAGGCCACGCCCGCTTGAAATTCAAACTGGCAGACAACATCACGACGTGGAAGATGACCGTGCTGGCGTCCACCAAGACTGGCGAGATCGGCGTCGCCGGCAGCGAAATCCAGGCCTTTCAGCCATTCTTCCTGGAGCATGACCCGCCCAAGATTCTCACTATCGGAGACGTCATCGACCTTCCGGTGGTGGTTCGCAACTATCTGCCACAAGCGCAGGAACTGAATGTCGAAATGAAACCAGCCCCTTGGTTCGAACTCCAGCATCCCGGCAAGCAACAGGTCTCAGTGGATGCCGGAGAATCCACGACTGCCACATTCCCATTCCGCGCAACTGCGATGGTGAAGGCCGGCAAGCAGCAAGTCTACGCAGCCAATCGCTCCACCGGAGACGCGATCGAAAAGACGATCACCGTTCATCCCGATGGCCTGGAGCAAAGTGCGACGGCAGCCAGCATGCTTCGCCACGACAGTAAACTTTCGCTACGCCTGCCGGCCGATGTCATCCCCGGAAGCCTGCGAGTCCAACTCAAGATTTATCCTAATCTGCTGGCCCACGTCACCGAGAGCATCGAGGCCGGACTGGAACGTCCGTACGGTTGCGGTGAGCAGACGGTCTCCTCGACCTACCCGAGCGTGATGCTGCTGAAGTACTACAAGGCCTCCGACCGGCCGAACCCGTTGCTGGAGAAGAAGGCCAGCCGCTACGTCAATCTCGGGTACCACCGCTTGCTCAACTACCGCGAGTCTGGCGGCGGGTTCAGCTATTGGGGTCACGGTTCGCCGAGCGTCGCACTCACGGCCTATGCGGTCCGCTTCCTGGCGGATGCTTCCGCCTTCACTGACGTTGATCCCGAAGTCATCCACAGCGCCGAGAATTGGCTGGTAACGCAGCAATCGAAAGACGGCAACTGGCGTCCCGACTATGGCTACGATGACGGGGCCCTGACCGCGTATGTCGCCGTCACTCTGGCGCAATCGGCGAATCGCGATCAGGATCCGCCTAAGAAATCGGTCCACGATTCGGTCGCGCGTGCCCTCACACTTTTATCCGATCCTCATTTCAATATCAGCGAACCGTACACGCTGGCCGAACTCGCCATCGCCACGAAAGAGGCGGGTGACACGGCAAGCGCTTCCGCTATCGTCGCCCGGCTTTCCAGGTTAGCGACTCCGGAACGTGGTGGTGTGTACTGGGCGCTGGCACACAATACTCCGTTCTACGGGTGGGGACATGCGGGCCGGGTGGAGAGCACTGCCCTGACCATCCTGGCGCTCGCTGCTGTCGATTCTGTCGGTAATCGCGATCTGATTGACGCTGGCATCCTCTGGCTGCTCCACGAGAAGGATCGCTACGGAGTCTGGTATTCCGGTCAGGCCACCATCGACGTTCTTTCCGCATTACTTGAAATTGGAGCTCCGGCACAGGTGCACTCGGACGTCACCTTCAGCGTGCGTGCCAACCGCCGGAGTGCGCCGTCTGTGACCATTCCACCGTCGAATATGGATGCCCCAACCATCGTCGACATCTCGGAGTTCCTCCAACCCGGAGACAACACCATCGATATCCAAAGTGTGGTCGGTCCGCCGTCGGCAAGCGTGCAGGTTGTGGCCAACTACTACGTCCCGTGGAACGCAGCGTCAGTAACTGAGTCCACGCGCACGGGTAATTCCGAGGCTCTTCGTCTCGCCGTGAAGTTTGACAAGACCGAAGCCCGCGCCGGAGACGAGGTTCGGTGCTCGGTGAACGCCGAACGCATAGGCAGCCAGGGTTGGGGCATGCTGATCGCTGAAATTGGATTGCCTCCGGGCGCCGACGTTGACCGCCGCGTACTTGACGATGTGATTAACAATTCTGGCTGGACGGTTTCGCACTACGACGTTCTGCCCGACCGCCTTGTGCTTTACCTGTGGCCGCGCGCGGGCGGCTCTAAGGTGACGTTCGCGTTTCGTCCACGTTACGGGCTCAAGGCCCGGACCGCGCCCTCGATCCTCTACGACTACTACAACCCCGACGCACAGGTGGCGTTGACGCCCACGGACTTCAACGTCCAGGCGAAACCGCAGACGGAACCGGGGAAGGCGGCCGCAACGAAATAGGACTACGAAAAAAAGAAGCGCCGCAACCCTGCGATTGCGGCGCTGAAATTTCGTCCGGTTTACAGTTCGGGTTGGGCGATGCCTTTCGTAATCGCTTCATCGAGCAATGTTTTCATCTGGCGGGAGGCTTCTTCCGCCAATTCGCCCTGCTGGCGGCCCAGTTCGCCCTGCTGTTCGCCAAGTTTCCCTTGCTTTTCCCCAAGAGCACCCATCTGCTCACCCAGCTTTCCCTGCTGATCGCCGGCGTGGGACTGGATTTCACCGATCTTGCTCTGCAACTCCCCAATCTCCGATTGAATCTGGCCTACCTGTTCCACGGTGGCTCCGGAACTTAGTGCTTTCAATTCCGCTTTAAGTTTGTCGAGTTCCGCCGTCATGTCCGGCACGTTCACATGGATCTTTTCCATCTGTGCGCCCAGCTCTTCCTGCTGCTTTCCCAACGCCTCCTGCTGCTTGCCGAGTTCTTCCTGTTTCTTGCCGAGTTCCTCTTGAGGAGCCCAGAGCTTGCGGGCACGGTCAATCGTGGCCTGATCGCGAATGATGTAGGACTTTTCGTCGCGTTGGAACCAGATGAAGTCGCCGGGGATCGTCTTCCGGAGTTTCTCAACGTGCCGGGCATCTTCTGCCGAGCCAGACATGGTGAAGGAATCGGATTTGCCGGTGACGATCACGAAGCGCTGCTCATCGTCATAGCCGTAGGCATAAGAGTAGCCGTGACCGGAGGACGACCCCGAATGGGTGGAATGACCACGCGCCACGACCGGGGCGACCGGAGCTACCGGTGCCACAGGCGCTACCGGGCTGACGGGCGCAACTTGCGCTCTCGCCGTCGTAGCAATCCCAGCGGCGGGGGCTCTGGGCGCGGTGGGCGGCGTCAGTGCTCCACTCATCGTTCCGGCAATCGCCGCCGGAGCAGGAGCTGGTTCGGATTGAGGAGTTGGCTCCGGCGGAGGAGTCGCATCCGATGTTGAGGCCAGCGCGGGTTCCGGCGCGTCGCCGGGCTGTGCTTTAGGAGTAGGCGCGACAGCGGGACGTTGAGCCGGCGGCGGAGTCTGGTAGTGCAAAAAAGGCACATGCTGCCGTTCTGCAACATTGTTGGCGGCGTGTACTGAAGCAGCGAGATAGACCACCGGAATCACGAGTGCGACCACCACAACCGCAATCGATTTCTTAAGACGCATGGCAACAGATCCTTTCCAGGAGAGAATTCTTTCTACTCTTTTTTCAGCCTGACCCGCCTTGGCCATAGCGACACCCTGCCACCACACCCGCCCGGGCGCGGCGTGCAAGGCTTCGAAGAACCCCAGCAATGTGGTGGCGTAATGCTTACGGTCGGCGCCGCAGGTCAATGCGGCCTCGTCGCTGGCTTGCTCGGCAAGGTCGGCGAGACAGCGGTCGAGCCACCAGGCGAGCGGGCTGAACCAGAAAATCGCGCGATGAAGAAGTGACAGACGCTGCGTGAGAGCATCGCGGCGCGCCACGTGCGACACCTCGTGCGCCACCACGGCGTCGAGCTTGGCGTCGTCCCATTCGCGCCAGACTGCGGGCAGCAGAATGGTGGACCGCAGCATGCCCATCGTGAGCGGCACTGCGATGAACTCGGATTCGGCGGCCCGTGGAATGGAAGTAAGCCCTAAGGCATGAGCACGGGAGGCGACCCGCAAGCCTATGCGCGATTCGTCAATCTCGTGTGACGCCTGTAACAATCGGTGGCCGAGGACGAGTCCCACGAGGAAGCGCACGAGAAGTAACAAAGCGACGACAAAGTAAATTCCAGCCGCGACTGTGCTCCACCCAACCTGGTTCCGTCGAGCCAGGTTCCATCGAGCCGTGCTCCACTGAGCCCCGCTCCACCTGGACGAAGATGGAGTCGATGGAGAATCAGCGGCGGTTGCGACAACGCAAGGCGCTTCGATGCGCGGAAGGGTTTTCTGACCCGACCTAGACCAGGACGATGCGGGAGCTACGTTCTCAGCGGACGCTGCGGTTTTGGCCGGTTGTTCACGCGCCCATAGGACCTCGGTCGCTGGACGATCCGAGATCGGGGCGATCGGCCGCGCCGTACTATCCTGAAGAAACGCCGGCGTGGGAACTGGTACCGGCGGCAGCATCCATTCCAGCAAAGGCATGGCGAGGGCGGCATAGAGCACCGCGGTCCAGGTGAACAGGCGCAACGCGGTGGTCTTCACACGAAACGCAGCCAGACCAAACCCCGCGACACCACTCAGCGCCAGTGCGCGCGCGGCGGAATTCGCCAACACTGCGAGAACGCTTGGAGACGCTGCAGCAGCGGCGATGAGTGTCATAGTTGTCCTTCCTTTCGGTCTGCGGTCGCTTTCTCGGCGGTCGTTCGTTCGGCGATCTTGCGCGCCAGGCGTTCCAATTGCTTGCGGTTGAGGACTGCGTTGTCTACCATGCCGAGCACCAACTGCTCGGCGGACCCGCCACAGAAGCGGTCGATGATGGCCTTCACCGCGCGCACCGCGACGTTCTGGCGCGCGTCCGAAGCTTTGTAGATAAAAGTCCGGCCTTCCGTCTCGTGCGTGAGGAAGCCCTTTTCTTCCAGGCGTCGCAGGACGGTGCGAATGGTTGAGTCCTTCATCGGCCGAGATTCGGCCAGCCCCTCGCGGCAAGCCTCCGCGGACGACGGACCATGCGTCCAGATGTAATCCATCACCAGTTGCTCGACCTCACCCATGTTCTTTAGACGTACTTTGCTTGTGTTAGTCATTGTAGCGTTACAAGTAGCGTTACAAGATGTAACATATAGATCGAGAGCTGTCAAGAACACAAATCGGCAGCAGACGTCGGACCTCAGACCTCGGACATCGAACTTCAGACATCAGACCTGGAAAAGCTGGGAAGGCTGACGTCCAAGGTCCGCGGTCCAAGGTCCGAGGTCCAGTCCGTTGCTATCGCTTGCTAATCGCCGCCTTCGCGCATACTCTCACAGTAGGGTCTTTGTTTGCGGTGACAAGGGAGAGCATCTGACACACGACGAGGCAAGAGCTTCATACGTGGTAATACGACACAACGTCCGCACATATGAATCCGCCGGAGTGGTCGAGGTCGTCAAGGGTCGAAACAACGCGGAGACTGCCCTAAAGAATTTCGAGAGCAGCCAGAGTTCCGCGGACCGGCATGAGGGCTGGCGGTACTTCCTCGAAAGGACCACCCTGAAGGCTGGAACCGATCCTGCGGAGGCTACCGTACTTCGTCAGGCTGAGTTGGAAAGTCGAGAGTCCAAGGCCACGCAGGAAGGGGGCGATTCCACCAGCGGGGGCGGATTCTCAAGATGAGCCAGGTGCAATCGCCCCGTCCGCAATTCGCTTGCTAACCGGGTGACCGCCAGCGTAGCATCACCCTGTGCGTTAGACCGAGTCGGTCGTAAGCAGTTCTCGCCTAATCAGCCAGCATCTGCCCAGTACTTCCGAATCTCTCCAGCGTAAATTGATTGAAAGGAATACCAGTATCAACATGGCAGAACAAGGAACAGTAAAGTGGTTCAATGACGCCAAGGGCTATGGCTTTATCAGCCGCCA
>Ga0209415_10007502_pt1 | contig 19040 bp, 14 predicted proteins | sample PeaSoiSIISIP2007_FD_187696 | JGI IMG/M metagenome (GOLD analysis project Ga0209415, IMG submission 187696) | Peat soil microbial communities from Weissenstadt, Germany - SII-SIP-2007 (SPAdes) (version 2) | ecosystem: Environmental > Terrestrial > Soil > Wetlands > Peat | place: Germany...
TGGTCTGGGCGGGCGACAAGGTGTTGCAGCTACGACTGCACTTCTCCAACTTCACGTTCGTGTTCGGCGACCGCCTGTACATCGCCGCATTCGTCAATTCGCTTCAGATCGCGGCAGTCTCCACCATGCTCGCGCTGCTGATCGGCTACCCGATGGCATATGGGATCGCGCGTGCGCCCGGTACCTGGCGGAACATCCTGTTCCTGCTGGTGGTGCTGCCGTTCTTCACGTCGTTTCTGCTGCGCGTCTATGCCTGGATGGGCTTGCTCGGACGCAACGGCCCGATCAATGGCCTGCTGCTGGCCCTCGGCCTGATTCGCGACCCGATGCAGCTGTTGCAGACGGACTTCGCCGTGTATCTCGGGATGGTCTACTCCTACCTGCCATTCATGGTGCTACCGCTGTACACCGCGATCGAGAAGCTTGACCTGACGCTGCTCGAGGCGGCTGCGGATCTGGGCTGCCGCCCGACGAAAGCGTTTTTCAGGATCACGCTGCCGCTCACCAAGGAAGGGATCTTTGCCGGCTGCCTGCTGGTATTCATTCCGGCGGTCGGCGAGTACGTGATCCCGGCCCTGCTCGGCGGTCCCGACACGCTGATGATCGGGCGCGTGGTCTGGGATGAGTTCTTCGGCAATCGCGACTGGCCCGTCGCCAGCGCACTCGCGATCGTGCTGCTCGCGATTCTCGCGGGCTTTGTGCTGCTGCTGCAGCGTGTTCAGGCCCGGGGGCAGGAGGCCTGATGCCTGGCCGGCGCTCGCTGTTCGTCCTGTCGGCACTCGCGTTCGGGTTCGCGTTCCTATACCTGCCGATCCTGTCGATGATCCTGTACTCGTTCAATGCCTCGCGGCTCGTGACCGTGTGGGACTCGGCGAATTCGCCCACGCTCGCGTGGTACATCGAGCTGCTGCACAACCGCCAGGTCCTCGACGCCGCGCGCCTGAGTTTCAAGATCGCCGCGATGAACGCCACTGGGGCGGTCATTCTCGGCACGCTCGCGGCGTTCGCGCTCGAACGCTATACACGATTTCGTGGGCGGACGCTGTTCAGCCTGCTCACGACCGCGCCGATGGTACTGCCGGAGGTCATCACGGGGCTGTCGCTGCTGCTGCTGTTCGTGGCGCTCGAGCAGACGATCGGCTGGCCGAGCGGTCGTGGCGCAATGACGATCACGATCGCGCACATCACGTTCTCTATGGCGTACGTGATCGTGGTCGTGCAGTCGCGGCTGGCGACCCTCGATCGCTCGCTGGAGGAAGCGGCGATGGACCTCGGCGCCCGGCCATGGAAGGTATTCTTCGTAATCACCCTGCCGTTGATCACCCCGGCGATCGCCTCGGGCTGGGTGCTGGCGTTCATCTTGTCGTGGGACGACATAGTAATCACGAGTTTCGTATCCGGTCCCGGATCGACGACTCTGCCGCAGCTCGTATTTTCGAAGGTGCGGCTTGGCGTTAGCCCCGACATCAATGCCCTCGCGACCATCCTCGTATTGATCGTCACGATTCTCGTCGTGGTGCTCGGGAGCTACATGATGCGTCGGGACAAGCGCCGGATGCGCGATGCGCAGGCGGCCTTCGCGACAAACTCGTGAGCCCGGTCCTCGGCATCGATCTCGGCGGTTCCGCCATCAAGGCGGGGGCGGTCGACGTCCGGGCCGGACACCTCCGCGGGGAGCTCAGCTCGGTGCCGACCCCGGCAGGCGGGACGCCGGCGGCGATTCAGGCGGCGCTGGCTTCGCTGGTGGCGCGCTTTCCAGAGTGCCAGGGGCTCGTCGGCCTTGCGCTCCCGTCCGTCGTCAAATCCGGAGTCGCCTACACGGCCGCGAACATCGACAGGTCGTGGATCGGGACGGATGCCGCGCAGCTGCTGACCGCGGCCGCCGGTCGCCCGGGAGTCGTCGTCAACGACGCCGATGCTGCCGGCATCGCCGAGATGCGCTTCGGCGCCGGGCGCACGCTGCACGGCGTCGTCATGATGCTGACCTTCGGTACTGGAATCGGCAGTGCACTGTTCGTCGACGGGAGGCTCTGGCCGAACACCGAACTGGGGCACCTGGAAGTCGACGGAAGTGAGGCTGAGCAGCGCGCCAGCGCGCGGGTGCGAACTGCCGAACAGCTCGACTGGCCGGGCTGGTGCGAGCGGGTGAACCTGGTGCTGGCGCGCTACCACGCGCTGCTGTGGCCGGACGTGTTTATCATCGGTGGCGGCGTCAGCGAGCACTGGGAGGAGTTCGGTCACCTGCTGAGGGCCCGGGCTGCGATCGTGCCGGCCGAGCTTCGCCAGACCGCCGGCGTGGTGGGCGCGGCGTTGTTCGCCCTTGAACAGGCTGGGCGCTGAGGCGGTGCCGTGACCAATCCGCCTCTCATCAGCAGGCTGCCGAGCGTCGGCACCACGATATTCACGGTCATGTCGCAGCTCGCGCTCGAGCACCGCGCCGTGAATACCGGCCAGGGATTCCCCGACTTCGAGCCGCCACTCGAGCTGCGCGAGCGGGTTGCCTATCACCTCGCAGCGCGCCACAACCAGTATGCCCCGATGGCCGGGGTCGTCGCGCTCCGCGAGGCCATCGCCGCCAAGGTCGCGCGCCACTACGGGCGGTCGCCCTCACCGGGCAGCGAGATCACCGTGACCAGCGGTGGGACGGACGCGCTGGCCTCGTCGATCCTGGCGCTGGTACATCCGGGCGACGAGGCGGTCCTGCTCGACCCCGCTTACGACAGCTACCAGCCGATCGTGGAGCTCGCGGGCGGAAGGGCGGTGCGCGTGCCCCTCGCCCGGCCGGGATTCGGCATCGATTGGGACCGTCTGGCCGGGGCGCTGGGTGTGCGCACCCGCCTCGTGATGATCAATTCGCCCCACAATCCGAGCGGCGCGTGCCTCGCGGCGGCCGATCTGGACCGCCTGGCGGCATTGCTGCGGCCCACCGGTGCGTTCGTCATTTCCGATGAGGTCTACGAGCACATGGTGTTCGACGGCCACCGGCACGCGAGCCTGAACGGTCATGCGGAACTGGCCGAGCGCAGCGTCGTGGTGTCCTCCTTCGGCAAGACCTATCACGCCACCGGGTGGAAGGTCGGCTACACCATCGCGCCGCCGGCGCTGACGGAGGAAGTACGCAAGGTGCACCAGTTCGTGACGTTCGCGACGGCGAGCGTGCTGCAGTACGCCATCGCGGACTTCATGACCGCCCATCCGGAATGGGAAGACCAGCTGCCGGCGTTCTATCAGCAGAAGCGCGACCGCCTAGTCGCGCTGCTGACCGGCTCGCGCTTGGATCTCGAGCCGGCGCACGCGACGTATTTCCAGCTGGTCGACTACTCGGCGATATCGGACAAGCCGGATACCGAGTTCGCGCTCGAGCTGATTCGCAGCCACGGCGTGGTGACGATCCCGGTGTCGCCCTTCTGCGGGGCGCCGCCGGCGGGGGAACGCCTCGTGAGACTGTGTTTTGCGAAGGAAGATGCGACGCTGCAGGCCGCTGCGGAGCGCCTGCGCAAGCTCTGATCCGGGAGCGGCGCTGGTGAGCGGGGCGCGCTGGCCGGAACCTGGCGCACCTGCCGGTGCGGGCGTCTGGCGGTCCGTCGCCCTCCACGCGCGAGCCGGACCGGGCATGTTGCCGCGTAGAGTGATGACTCGCGGGTCAGCGCAGACCGGTCTCGTGCCGTGCAATCACCAGGCGCTGAATCTCGCTCGTGCCCTCGTAGATCTCGGTGATCTTCGCGTCGCGGAAATAACGCTCCAGCGGCAACTCCTTGCTAAAGCCCATTCCCCCGTGGATTTGCACCGCCTGGTGCGCACAGAACATCGCCGTCTCCGATGCAAACAGTTTCGCAACCGATCCCTCGAGCGTGTTGCGGTTGCCGGCCTTGCGCGCCACAGCCTTGTTCCACGCTGCCCGCCAGGTCAGCAGGCGGGCAGCGTCGAGGCGACACTTCATGTCGGCAATCTTCGCCTGGATCATCTGGAAGCTGCCGATCGGACTGCCAAAGGCCTTGCGTTCCCTGGCGTAAGCCACGGAGGCTTCATAGGCTGCGCGCGCGATGCCAACCGCCTGCGCGGCAATGCCGATCCGGCCGGCGTCGAGTACCGTCATCGCGATCGCGAAGCCCTGACCCTCCGCGCCAAGGCGGTCGGCGACCGGCACGCGGCAATCGACGAACTCAACCTCGCAGGTGGCCGAGGCCCGAATGCCCAGCTTCGGCTCCGTCTTGCCGCGCAGGAATCCCGGCTGCCGGGTGTTTACCAGGAACGCCGTGACGCCTTTGGCGCCCTTGTGCGGATCGATCGTGGCGAACAGCAGCATCAGATCCGCCACCGGGCCTGACGTGACCCAGGATTTCTTGCCGTTGATCAGGTAGTGCGAGCCATCGGCCGACAGGACTGCGCGGGTGCGCATGTTGCCGGCATCGGAGCCGGACTGCGGCTCGGTGAGCCCGTAGCAGCCGATCGCCGCCCCGGAGGCGACCGGGCGCAGGAACTTCTGCCGCTGCGCCTCAGTCCCGAACTCCAGGATGCTGTAGCAGTACAGCGAATTGTTGACGGAAATGATCGTGCAGTGTGCCCCGTCGGCAGCAGCGATTTCTTCCAGCATCAGCACCAAGCTGAGCGCGTCGAGGCCAGCGCCGCCGTACTGTTCGGGAACCTCCACGCCCATGAACCCGAGTTCGCCGGCCATGCGGACGTTGGCGACCGGAAACTCGCCGCTCGCGTCAAACTCATGCGCGACGGGCGCGATCTCGCGGGTGGCGAAGTCGCGCGCAGTCGCCTGGAGCAATAGCTGGTCTTCGCTCAGCGTGAAATCCATGAAGTTCTCCGCGGGAGGTAAACATTCTGTGCGCCCAGGCCCGGCTTTTCAATGGACGCATGGCCGAGTTCGGCGCCGCTGTGATTGAATGGAGCGCCACGCCGCCGCGTGGCCAACGCCGAAGCCAGGAGACCAGCATCATGAAACCCCGCACTCGCGCGAACCACCCGCCGCAGACGGAACTGCCGGCCGGACGCCGCGCGCTCGTCGCGCCGATCTACCAGTCCGTCAAGTTCGAGCTCGAGGATCTGGCTGCGACCGAGCGCGTATGGGGCGGGCAAGAGGACGGATTTCACTACAGCCGCGTCGGCAACCCGACGGTACGCGATCTAGAGCAGTTGCTGGCCGAGCTGCAGGGACGGGAAGCCTGTGTCGCGACCGGATCGGGGGTGGCGGCGATCGCGGTCGCCCTGATCGCGCTCCTGTCGCAGGGCGATCACGTGCTGTGTTTCATCGAGACCTACGGCCCGACTCGCGCACTGATCGGGCACACGCTGGCACGCTTCGGCGTTGCGCACACGATGCTTTCGATCGAGGACCACAGCGGCATCGAGCGCGTCCTCGCGGCCCGGCCGACGCGGCTCGTTTGGTTCGAGTCGCCGACCAACCCGATGCTCAAGATCGCCGATATTGCCCGACTGACGGACTGCGCTCGGCGGCAAGGCGCTCTGACCGTGCTCGACAACACGTTCGCCGGGCTGGAGGCTCACGGTCAGTACGCCGTCGACCTGTACGTTCACAGCCTCACGAAGTACGCGAGTGGCCACGGCGATGTGATGGGCGGCGCCGTGATCGGTAGCGCCGAACTCGTCCGCCGCGTGCGGGCGCAGGCGACTCTGCTGGGGCCGACGCTCGATCCGCATGCCGCGTTCCTGATCCAGCGCGGGCTGAAGACCTATCACCTGCGCCGCGCCGCCCAGTGTGCGACCGCAGGCAGCGTTGCGGATTTCCTGGCCGGCGATCCGCGGGTGGCGCGCGTGCACTATCCAGGGCTGTCGGGGCACGCCGGCCATGCGCTGGCGGGCACGCAGATGCGCGACTTCGGCAGCATCGTCACCGTCGACCTGCGGGGTACAGCCGAGCAGAGCCGCGTGTTTGCCGACACGCTGCAGCTGTTCGCGATCGCTGCGAGCCTGGGGTCGTGCGAATCGCTGATCGTCCCGCCGCAGCTCCAGCAGCCCCGCGACCTCACGGACGGAGAACGGCGCCTCTCCGGTATCACGCCCACGACAGCGCGCCTGTCGATCGGGCTTGAAGACGCCGACGACCTGATCGCCGATCTTCGTGCCGCGCTCGACGCCGCGTTCGCGTAGCAAGGCGAGGTCAGTAGTCGGTGGACACCGGCTGTTCGGCCCGCCCGATCGCGCGTCGCCAGTCACCACGACGTATCCACGCGGCAACGTCCGCTCCGGGCATCGGCCGTCCGAACAGGTAGCCCTGCATGGAGTTGCAGCCGCGGGCCTTCAGAGCCTGAGCTTGGGCGGCGGTCTCGACGCCCTCGGCGATCACCTCGAGGCCGAGGCTGTGCCCGAGGGCGATGACGGCTGAGCAGATGGCGTAGGCGCCCGTGTCGTGCGCAATGTCCGTGACGAACGAGCCGTCGATCTTGAGCGCGTCGATAGGCAGGCGTCGCAGGTACTGAAGGCTCGAGTAGCCAGTGCCGAAGTCGTCGATTGCGAGCCTGATTCCAAGTGCGCGCAGCTCGCCGAAAGTCCGAAACGCCCGGGCAGAATCGTTCATCAGCACCGATTCGGTAAGCTCGAGCTCGATTAGCTCCGGCTTGATAGCGGCGCTCTCGACGATCGTGCGGGTCATCGCTGCCAGGTCACCGCTGTCGAACTGGCCGGCCGACACATTGACGGCGGTGCTGATCGGACCGACCGTCGGGTCCTGGAAGCTCGGCGCATCCGCGCAGGCGCGCCGCAGCACCCATTCGCCCAAGGCCCCGATGAGGCCACTCTGTTCCGCGACCGGGATAATCTCCGCCGGGCTGAGACGCCCGAGCTCCAACGGCTCCCAGCGCAGCAAAGCCTCGAAGCCGATGAGCTGGCCGCGACCGACGTCGACTTTCGGCTGGTAGTGCAGGCATAGCTCGTCGCCCTCAAGGGCGCGGCGCAGGTGCTGCTCGATGTCGAGGCCGCGCAGCGAGCGCATCCGCAGCGTATCGGTATACAGGCGCGCCGTGCCGTCGGCGCGCGCATGGTTTGCCGCCATCGCGGCGTTTCTCATGAGGGTCTCGCCGTCCGCGCCGTTTTCCGGCCAGAGGCTGATTCCGATGCTGACCGTGCTGCGGAGCTGTCGGCCGTCCAGCAGCACGGGCTCCGAGAGCGGTTGCCGGATGCGTTCGGCGAGCGTCGTGCAGGCGGACCGGTCGGACAGCGAGACTGCGAGCAGTGCGAACGCGTCTGGTTCAAGGCGCGCGGCCATCACCAGCGAGCCCTCTCCGGTTGAGTCGGCCGGCGATCCGCCCTCGACCAGTCCGATCAGGCGCCGGCCCATCTCGGCGAGCAGTTCATCGGCGGTCGTGGGTCCGAGCGACTGATCGACCTTCTTGAACTGGTCCAACTGCAGCCGGATGATCGCAACGCTCGAGTCGGGGGGCGGGCCATCCGCGAGTACCTCGCGCAGCCGCGACATGAACAGCGCGCGGGTTGGAAGGCCCGTGAGGCTGTCATAGAAGAGAGCACCGCGCGGGTCGTAGCTGGCGGCGAGCTGCCGCTCGGTCAGGTCGCGCAGGATGACGAGCCCGCGCCCGGGCCCGAAAGGGACAAGGCGAAAATCGATCGTCGTGATGCCGTCGCCGTCGGAGCGCACGAGTTCGCGTTCCACCGGATGACGCCCGTCGATGGCGGCGGTGCACAGCGCCGCAAAGCTTGTGCCGGTTGGCGCCGGCAGCAAGTCGTCAAGCCGTCTTCCTTCACCGCGGGCATCGAGCGCAAGACCGATGCCGCTGGTGCCAACCGCGAGCACCTCCTTGATGGTGCCTTGCGCATCGATGCGCAGCAGTGTGTCGGGCAGCCTTTCGGCGAGCAGGCGGCGGCGCGCCTCACGGGCGCGCCAACCGCGAACGACGTCGTACTCGCGTACCACGTGCGCCAGCCGGTGCAGCACGAGTGCTATCGGAACCGAGCGCGGTAGCAGCTCCCTGACGCCGTTGTGAGTCGCGATCCGGACGGACTCGGCATCCGTCTGCGCGCACAGGACTATGACCGGCACAAGCCGAACAGCGGCGCGCATCCTTAAGGCCGCGAACGCCTCCAAGGCCGGGCGCGAGGTTAGGTCGAGATCGACCACGATCCCTGCCGGCCGCGCCGCGTCGGGCGACATGAGCGCGCTGCCGATGTCATTGCCGAACACAGCACGGAAGCCAACCTGCTCGAGCCCGCCCGCAAGGCCGGCCTGCAGCGCCGCATCGGCGGCAATGACTAGCACCGGATGCTGTTGCCACGCCGCGTGGGTGGCCGCCCGCAGTCCGGAGTCAGCGACCGGCAACGATAATTCGTGCGCGGAACGGGCGTTCGCCACGGCGCGTGCCTCAAAGCGCGGCGGGGTCACGGCGGCAACGTCCGCGTGCCCGAAATCCTTCCTTTGATCACCGGCCGGTCTCCGCCAATCGTCGCGTGTCGTCCTGTGCGGGCAGGATCCGCGGGTGGGCCGATGTTACGGCCGCTTTGAGCAGGCCGGTGCGGCGTGGGTCACAGATTGCAGGTTCAGGCGCTGCTCGCTACCCGGACGCGGTGTGCTCCGTACGGCAGAACCTCGATGACGTCGTTGGCGTGAATCCGGTCCTGGACCCCGCGCCACCATTCCGCGGTCAGCAGCTCGCCGTGCGCCTTCTGGAATACCGCCGTCAGCAGCGCGTCGAAGCCGAGGAACTTGATGAACGTTTCCGGAAAGACGTCGTTGTCGGCGACGTAGTACCAGGTCTCGCCGCGCATCTCGTCTTCATCCGACGTGGCCACGAGCAGCTCGCGGAAGCGACAGTCGGTCACGAGGCACAGCTCGTCGTAGTCGTAGAAGATCACGCGGCGATTGCGGGTCACCCCGAAATTCTTGAGCAACAGGTCGCCGGCGAAGATGTTGGTATAGGCGAGGTCGCGAATCGCCTGTCCATAATCGAGTACCGCGAGCGCCGCCTCCTCGGGGCTCACCTCGCGCAGGTAGATGTTGAGCGGCGTCATGCGGCGCTCGATGTAGCAATGATCGATGATCAGATCCTCGCCGTCCTCGTGCACGCTGCCGGCGGCCTCGCTGCGTAGCTCCTGCAGCAGCGCCGCGTCAAAAAGCCGGCGCGGAAAGCGGAGCCGCTTGAACTCCTGCGCGTCGACCAGTCGCCCGGCCCGGTCGTGCTTGAAGACGAGCTCATACTTTCGCAGCACGTCGGCCCGGACGATGTTCTTCTGCACCGGAAAACGGTCCCGGATCAGCTTGAACACTACGTCGAACGACGGCAGCGTGAACACGATCATTACCATGCCGCGCTCACCCGGCGCCGGGACGAACTGGTCCTTGGCCGTTTGCAGGTGGCGGAACAGTTCCCGGTAGCGTTCGGTCTTGCCTTGCTTGGCACGACCGATCACGGTGAACAGCTCGCTGACCGGCTTGTGCGGCATCAGCTGCTTGAGGAACAGCAGCGCCTTGCCGACGCGCTCGAGGTCGACGTGAAAATAGGAGCGCGTGAAACTGAACAGGACCGACACGTCGGCATCGCGCGTCATCACCGTGTCCACCAGCACCCCGCGCTCGGTATTCTTCAGCGCGATCACCAGCGGCACGTGCCAGTCCCGGCCAACGACCCGGCCGACCAGGTACGCGCGCGTCAGCTGATAGAAGACCGGGCGAATCATCTCGACCCGCGTCGCGGCGCGCTGCTCGCCGAGCGTCGCACAATGACGTTCGACCTCCCCGGCGACGTAGCGGACGCTCCGGTCGAAGTCGCGCCACGGCGCTTTGCAGCGGAAGTCGGACAGCACTTCCTCGAACAGCAGCTGCAACGAGCCGCGGTTGGCGTAAGTCGCCATGAAGTCGTAGTCGGCGACCCGGGCGAGCGGGTCCAGATCGAGGGCGACGAACTCGATCTCTGGCGAGACGCCGATCGTGCCGAAGAATGTGCGGGTCAGCGAGTTATAGAATGTCTTGCGGAACTCGGCGTCGGGCATCGCGTCGATCAGGCCGACGAACTCACGCTTGATCGCACTCCACAACTGGCGGTCGAGCGCCTCACTCCCCAGTCGAAATCTAAGACTCGCCACCGTGCGTTCGACGTAGCGGCTGTACAGTTCGATGCGCTCGACGGCGTCGCGCTGGCTGCCTTGCCAGTCGCGCTCCTCGAAGCGCGCCGGGGCGCGCCGCGTGATGGCGCGATACTCGGAGTTGTAGCGCTCGAAGGCGGCAACGGCCTCCGTGGCGCACTCGCGCGCGAGCGCCGGGGCATCCGTCGCGGCCGGCTCCACCAGCGTCTCAGAGCCGCTTGATCAGTTCGTCGGCGAACTCGCTGCACTTGACCTCGCGCGCACCGTCCATCAGGCGCGCGAAATCGTAGGTGACGGTCTTGGCAGCGATCGTGCGATCCATGGCAGCGATAATCGCGTCCGCCGCCTCGACCCAGCCCAGATAGCGAAGCATCATCTCGCCCGACAATATCAGCGAGCCCGGGTTCACTTTGTCGAGATTGGCGTACCTGGGAGCGGTGCCATGGGTCGCCTCGAATACGGCGTGGCCCGTCATGTAGTTCACGTTGCCGCCCGGTGCGATGCCGATGCCGCCGACCTGTGCTGCGAGCGCGTCGGACAGGTAGTCACCGTTCAGGTTCAACGTCGCGATGACGTCGAACTCTTCCGGGCGGGTCAACACCTGCTGCAAAGTGATGTCGGCGATCGCGTCCTTGATCACGACCTTGCCGGCCTTCTTGGCCGCGTCCTGCTCTGCATTGGCGGCGGTCTCGCCTTTGGCCGCCTTGGTCCGTTCCCACTGCTCCCAGCCGTAGGTCGCCCCAGGAAACTCGCGTTCGGCGAGCGCGTAGCACCAGTTGCGGAACGCGCCCTCCGTGTACTTCATGATGTTTCCCTTGTGCACGATCGTCACGCTCTTGCGCTTGTTGACGATCGCGTACTCCACCGCGGCGCGGAACAGCCGCTCCGTTCCTTCGCGCGAGACGGCCTTAATTCCGATGCCCGATGTGGCCGGGAAGCGGATCTTGCTGTACTGCTTCGGAAACGCCTGCTGGAACAGCTCGAGGAACCGCTTGTTGTCGGCGGTGCCAGCTTCGAACTCGATCCCGGCGTAGATGTCCTCGGTATTCTCGCGAAAGATCACCATGTCGACTTTCTCGGGGGCGCGGACCGGCGATGGCACGCCCTTGAACCAGCGCACCGGCCGCAGGCACACATACAGGTCGAGCATCTGGCGCAGCGCGACGTTGAGGGAGCGAATCCCTCCGCCGATCGGCGTCGTCAGCGGGCCCTTGATCGACACCAGGTACCCGCGGCAGGCAGCGACTGTCTCGTCGGGCAGCCACGTGTTCAGCAGCTTGTTTGCCTTCTCGCCCGCGTAGACTTCGAGCCAGTGAATCTTCCGGCGCGCGCCGTAGGCCTTGGCGACCGCGGCATCGAACACCCGTACGCTCGCACGCCAGATGTCCGGTCCCGTGCCGTCGCCCTCGATGAATGGCACGATCGGCTGGTCCGGGGTGCTGAGTTTCCCGTCCCGGATCGTGATCTTCTGCCCGCCGGCCGGGGGCGTGATGTTCGCTGTCGCCATCGCAGTGTGCTCCCAAGAACGCGGCCACCTGGCCGTTCGCGCGAAACTCAAATGCTATCACAGGGTTAGCATCGCCCTGCGGAACGCGCATCGTGCAGCGGACGCAGAGTCGCACCCGCCGGTCCAGCGCAGCGGTCGCGGCCGGTCAGCTCGGTGCAAATCCGGCGGCCGCCAGGACCGCCCGGATCGCTGGTTCGCTTAAGCTGCTCTCCACCGTCACGGTGCGCGACGGCGGATCGGCGGCGATTTTCGCCGCCGGGTCGAGAGCGCGGATGGCCGCGGTGGCGGCCCGCGCACAGGCCTCGCAGGTCATAGAGTCAACGTGGAGCTGCATACCGGTCCTAGTATAGCCGGCGAGATCAACCTGGCGATCGGCGGAATGACGTGCGCCTCGTGCGTGGCGCGCGTGGAAAAAGCGCTCAAGGCCGTACCGGGAGTTGTGTCGGCGAACGTGAACCTCGCCACGGAGCGCGCCGTTGTGGCAGGCGTCGTCGGCTCGAGCGATCCCGCGGCGGACCTGGGGGTGGCACTGGTCGCGGCGGTCGAACGAATAGGGTACGAGGCACGGGCGGTCCGCGAGGGCGCGGACGAGCTCGCCCTCGAGGAGCGGGCCAGGGCTCTTGAGCGCTACGAGCGGCGGCGCGTGGTGGCCGCGCTCCTGCTCGCTGCGCCGCTCGTCATGCCGATGCTCGCCATGCTCGGCGGCCGCCGGCTGCTGCTGCCGGGTGCGGTGCAGTTTGCGCTCGCGACCCCGGTGCAGTTTTGGCTCGGTGCGCGCTTCTATCGCGCCGGCTGGAAAGCGCTCGCCTCCGGCGCCGCGAACATGGACGTGCTGGTTGCGCTCGGGACGAGCGCCGCTTATGCGCTGTCGGTGTGGGAGCTCGCGACCCATGGACCGGACGGCGCGCCTCTGTATTTCGAGGCCTCGGCCGTCGTCATTGCGCTCGTGCTGCTTGGCAGGTGGCTCGAGACGCGGGCCCGGCGCAGCGCTGCCGATGCGGTGCACCGCCTGCGCTCGCTGCTGCCACTCTGCGCGCACCTCGATCGATCGGGTCAGCAGATCGACGTACCGGTCATGGCGGTGGGCGAGGGTGAGGTCGTCGCCGTCTTGCCCGGCGAGCGCGTTCCGGTCGACGGCGTCGTGCTTGATGGGTATAGCGAGCTTGATGAGTCGCTGGTGACTGGTGAGAGCCTTCCGGTGGCCGCCGGGCCGGGCAGCCGCGTCATCGGGGGCTCCCTCAACGGGTCGGGGCTCATTCGTCTCACGACCTCGGCGGCCGCCGCCAGCGGGACGCTGGCCCGCATCACGCGCCTCGTCGAGCATGCGCAGGCGACCAAGGCGCCGATTCAGCGGCTCGTCGACCAGGTCGCCGCGGTTTTCGTGCCGGCGGTGTTGCTGATCGCCGTCGGCACGGGCGCGGGGTGGTGGCTCTCAGGCGCCAGCCTCGAGCGGGGCCTGCTGACTGCCGTCGCGGTGCTCGTGATCGCGTGCCCGTGCGCACTCGGGCTCGCAACTCCGGCGGCGCTCGTGGCGGGCATTGGCGCTGCAGCGCGCGCCGGGATCCTGATCCGCGATGCCGAGGTGCTCGAGCACGCCGCCCGGATCCGTCTCGTGCTGTTCGACAAGACCGGCACGCTGACCGTCGGGCACCCGCGACTCTTCGAGCTCCACGACTTTGACCCGGCGGGCGACTCGCCGCGGCCGGGCAAGCTCGCAATCGCAGCAGCCTTGCAGCGCGGCAGCGAACATCCGCTCGCCCGCGCGGTGCTATCGGCAGCAACCGACGCCGGCGTCGCCGCGCCATCGGCCGCGGAACTGCGCGCGGCGCCGGGCCGCGGCATCCGTGGCCGGATCGGCGTGTGGGACTATGCGCTGGGTAGCCCGCGCTACCTGCACGAGCTCGGCGTGCCCCTCGGCCCGGCCGAGGAGTGGGCGGCTGGCGCGGCGCGCGCGGGTCGTGCGGTGGCGCTGCTCGCCGTGATCGGACCGGCGGCGCGCGTCATCGCCGGCCTCGCGTTCGCCGACGACCCGCGGCCGACGGCCGCGGCGGCAGTCGCGCGGCTTCGGGAGGCGGGTATCGCGAGCGTGCTTGTGACCGGCGATCACGCGGCGAGTGCGTGGGTGTTGGCACGAGCGATCGGAATCAACCGCGTTCATGCTGGCGTCCTGCCGGAGGACAAGCTTCGCCTCGTCACGGAGCTATCTGCGACAGAGGGGGCGGTGGCGATGGTCGGGGACGGAATCAACGATGCACCGGCGCTCGCGGCCGCCGATCTCGGAATTGCAATGGGGTCTGGAACCGACGTTGCAATCGCCGCCGCCGGAATATCGCTCGCGCGCAACGACCCGCTCGCAGTGGCGGATTCCATCGAGGTGGCGAGGCGCACGCGCAGCAAGATCCGGACGAACCTGATGTTTGCCTCGATCTACAACCTCGCGGGCATCCCGCTCGCAGCCGCAGGGTTCCTGAGCCCCATGGTTGCGGGACTGGCGATGGCGCTGTCGAGTCTCAGCGTCGTCACCAACGCGCTGCTCCTCGCGCGATGGCGCCCTCGCCGCTAGTCGGCGAGCAGGTTCGGTCGGCCAGCGAGGCGCGCGCGGAATTCGTGACGTACGTCAGATTCCCGTCCTAAATTCATGATTTTAATAAATATGTCATCGGAGGGTCACCGGCCGGACCCATTGGCCGCCCACGCTATGCCGTGCTCGGAGATCTGCACGATTCGACCGGGAGCCGTCGCATGCTCGCTCGCCGCGATCCAAGCCTGTTCACGCGCGTCGATGCGTTCGAGTTCCGCCTGTGCGAACGCCTGAATCGCACCTGCCGCCAGGAACCGGTTGGCGAGCTGTTCCGCCTTGCCAGTCGGCTGGGTGACGGCGTCGTCTGGTACTTCCTGATTCTGATGATTCCAGTGTGGTACGGGGAGGCGGGCCTGCGGCCCGCGCTCGTGATGGCGCTCACCGGCATTGCGGGAGTCGCCCTCTACAAGCTGCTGAAATCTCGTCTGGTGCGCGAGCGCCCTTACATCACGTTTGACCTTATCCGCGCGACCACTGCGCCACTCGATCGCTACAGTTTTCCCTCGGGCCACACACTGCACGCCGTATCGCTAACCTGGCTCGCGACCGCGCATTTTCCCGAGCTCGGCTGGGTGCTGGTGCCATTTGCGGCATTGGTGGCCGCCTCGCGCGTTGTACTTGGTCTTCACTATCCGAGCGACGTGCTGGCTGGCGCCGTCGTGGGTGCAGGGCTCGCGCTCGCAGGGCTCGCGCTCGCGGGGCTCGCCGCCGGCTGAGCAAGCGCCCGAACGCCGACTGCTAGAATCGCGCGCGGAGGCCTAATGTCCGCGACGCTGAAGTCACGCCCGGGGCGCGACGGGTTCTACATGCCGGCTGAGTTCAGCGCTCACGACGGCTGCTGGATGCTGTGGCCGGAGCGATGCGACAACTGGCGCCTGGGCGCGAAGCCCGCGCAGCACGCGTTCGCCGCGGTCGCGGGCACGATCGCGACGGCCGAACGGGTCACAGTCGGCGTGTCGGCTCGCCAGTACCTCAATGCGCGCGCGCTGCTCCCCGCCCGCGTCCGGGTCGTGGAGCTCTCGAGCAACGATGCCTGGATGCGGGACGTGGGACCCACCTTTGTCGTCGACCGCCGCGGGCGACGGCGCGGGATTCACTGGGAATTCAACGGATGGGGCGGGCTCGCCGGCGGCCTGTACTGGCCGTGGGACCTCGACGCGACCGTGGCCGGAAAGGTCTGCGAGATCGAAGGCGCTGACCGCTACCGGGCGCCGTTCGTGCTCGAGGGAGGCTCAATCCACGTCGACGGCCAAGGCACGCTGCTGACGACCGAGGAGTGCCTGCTGAACCCGAATCGCAACCCGTCGCTCGCCGTTTCCGACCTCGAGCGGCTGCTCGTCGAGTTCCTCGGCATCGAAACCGTGATCTGGCTGGGCCGGGGTGTCGATCACGACGAGACTTCCGGACACGTCGACAACCTGTGCTGCTTCTCCGCGCCCGGCGAGGTGTGCCTCACCTGGACCAACGACAAGCGCGACCCGCAGTACTCGATCTCGCGAGAAGCCCACGAGCGCCTTGCAAGCGCGCGCGATGCGCGCGGGCGGCGCCTCAAGATCCACAAGCTCGTGCAGCCTGGCCCGCTGTACATGACGCAGGAGGAGGCGGCCGGGATCGATGCGAGCGCACATTCCGCCGTGCGCCGGGCTGGAAACCGGCTGGCGGGATCGTATGTGAACTTCTACATCGCGAACCGCCGCATCGTGATGCCGCTGCTGGATCGGCGGCGCGATGCGGCGGCTGCCGCCGCGTTGCGAAATGCCTTTCCGGGCCGGGAGATTGTCGGCGTTCCCGCGCGCGAGATCCTGCTCGGCGGAGGCAACATTCACTGCATCACCCAGCAGCTACCGCGGGCCGCACGGGCGCGGCGGCCGAATTCCGGGTGAAGCCAACGACCACGGCGGCTCGCGAGCCCGGCGCTGCGGATCCGTAACATCGCGCGGGCGCGTAGATCGTACGCGCTCCGAAGCTGCTGGCCTTCGGGTTGGCCCCGAGCGGGTGTCGGCGCGCCGGTGGCGTCAGCGCGCGCGGCTCTCAGCCAGCCGTTCCACCTTCTCGAACAGCAGTGCCGGCGCATCGCCAATGCGAGAGAACTCGTGGCGCCGACTCATGTCGGCCAGCGCTTCGTTCCGCTCGACTACAGTCGCGAACCAGTGGAGCTTCTGCCAATCGTCGCCGAGCAGCCGCCGGAACGGATCGCCCGGACGGAGCTTCACCCGGACCCCGAAGGGACGGACTGCGGGCGCCGGCCCATGGTGCAGATTGTGTTGGCTGGCAATGCTCATCGGGACTCCCGCGTCGGGTGACATTAGCGAATCGGCGCGCCTCCGCGAAGATGTGTCATCCGTGCTCACGAACCCCTTCGCGATCCCGCCAGCCGAGCATACGGCGTGTGACAATCTGGTACACCAGTTTTCCGGTCTGGCGCCAGAACCGGCTCAGCACCCCGGGATCGGCGAGCATCCGCCGCTGGCGCGCCGTGAGACGCCCGGGGCAGTAGCTGCGCTTGTGCTGGAGCATGTGTCGCAAGTCCTCGCGGGCAAGCAGCCGAAACCACAGCGTGCGGCGCCGGCTGACGGTCGCCAGCTGCAAGCCGACCAACGCCGGGCGACCGTCGGGCTGCACCAGCCAGTTCGGTTCCTTGGCGAGATCATTGTGAGCGACGCCCGCGCGATGCAGGCGGCGGAGCAGTGTGAGCGCCGCCCGGAAATAGGCTGGATCGGCCGGCCGCGCTATCTGCATCGGCACACCGGCGAGCCACTTGCGCCGCAAGTGGTGGCCGTCGAACGACACCAACGGAGGTACGCCGTTCAACTGGGCGGCGCGCGCAAGCGCGCGCGCCTCCCGACCGGCCAACCAGCGGGCCAATGGGCGAGCCCAGACCGGGCCGGTCGTGAGGTCACGCTTGACGTATTCCGCCTCGCGCCCGATGGAGCCAAAGAGACTGCTTTTTAGGAGGCTACGCGACGGCATCAGGTCTTCATTGCATGGCCGGCGTCACGCGCAGGGATCGGCGGCGCGAGGGCGGCGTATCAAATGGGGGATATCCAGCCGCGCCAGCGTGACCGGGCCCACAGTTGAACTGCACAAAACCCGGTAAGTGTACTCGTCGCCCCGGTGGTTTCCAGAGCGCGATGCACCTGGGCCTTCGCCGCGCCCGGCCGTGGCGCGCCTGACGACCGCGCCGGAGCCGGCGCGCGGCCGCCGGGTGGTCCGATCCGCCATGCTCAGCGTTCGATGAACTCGAACAACTCACCGTTCGGGCCGCGAGTCAGCATTACGCGCGCCGGCATGCCGTCGCCGAGCGCCACGTGCAGGATCGGCAGGTGCGCCGCGAGGCCCGCGACCTGCAGGCGCTCGCGCAGCGCCTCGAGGTTGGCACAACGCGTGCTGAACAGGCTGATGCCGACGTTTCCGGGCCGCATCGGCGCGGCGAGCTCGCCGGTCGTCCGCTCGTGGAAATGCACGGCGAGCACCTTGCCGCTCGGCTGCGCCGGATCGCGAAATAGCGCCAGCGACACGCGGCTATCATCTGGGACGCCGAACAGCCGGCACACCCGCTCGCGCGTTTCGCCCGACAGCTCGTCGTCGATGTCGTCGGCGCGCAAGCCGAGGCCGTCCACGTAGAAACGGCGGGTCGCCGCGAGATCCGCGGCGATCACCGACACCGTCGCGACCTCGCTGGTCCGCCCGGCCGCGGGCACGGCGCGCTGCGCCCGCTTGGGATGGCGATGGCCGACCATCAGCAGCAGCGGTGTCTCCCCGGGACCGGTCAGCAGCGCCTCTTCAGTGTCCGCCGATCGCACCGCGAACCGCAGCGGTCCGGCGCGCCGCGTGCACCCGGCCTGCTCCAGGACTCGGACGGCGGCCGCGAGTGGGGCTGCCACGTACAAGTCGAGAGCCTTTGGGCCGACGTCCGTCGGCTTGTCGGGAGCATCCGGCCCGTGGTCCCACCGGGTAGTTCGCGTGAGGGGCGCAGGGAACGCGGCGAGCCGCACCCGGCCGAACGCATAGCCGCCGCACGACAGCTCCACCAGCCGCACGTCCTCGTACGGCGCAAGGCCCCACACGGATAGCAGGCTCACCGAAGCACGCGTGGCGGATTCGACAGTAAAGCCGCACACGTCCCGGAAGAGCGCAAGCGCCTCCTCGAGGTCGCGAACCCCTAACGTGACGCACTCGATGCCGGATATCATGCGTGCTGCTTCATCGCAGGGCGCAGGATACTCGACCGACCGCAGGCGGCAAGCGCGCCGCGATCGATTACAATCCGCGCGTTACCGGGGAGGTCTCGATGGGGCTGTTCCACAACCGCAAGACCGCCTTGCCGACCCGCGCCGATGCCTTGCCGGGTCGGGCCGAGGCCCTGCGCGTTCCAGTGCGCCATTTTGTGAACGGCAACAGGATCGTGCCTCCGTTCCCGGCGCACGTGAAGCTCGCGCTTTTCGGCCTGGGTTGCTTCTGGGGTGCAGAGCGCCGGTTCTGGCAGACCGAAGGGGTGTTCTCGACGGCGGTTGGCTACGCCGGCGGTTACACCCCGAATCCGACTTACGAAGAGGTCTGCACGGGCCTGACCGGACACGCCGAGGTTGTCCAAGTCGCCTTCGCTGCAACGGTAGTCAGCTACGATGAACTCCTCAGAGTGTTCTGGGAGGCGCACGACCCCACGCAAGGAATGCGGCAGGGGAACGATGTAGGCACCCAGTATCGGTCAGCGATCTATACGCTGTCTTCCGATCAACGAGTGGCCGCGGAGCGGTCCAAATCGCTGTATGCGACAGTGCTGAGTGCTGCGGGCCATGGCCCAATTACAACGGAAATCGCTCAGGCGGAGAACTTCTACTACGCCGAGGAGTATCACCAGCAGTACCTCGCGAAGAATCCGAACGGGTACTG
>Ga0209415_10007503_pt1 | contig 19039 bp, 9 predicted proteins | sample PeaSoiSIISIP2007_FD_187696 | JGI IMG/M metagenome (GOLD analysis project Ga0209415, IMG submission 187696) | Peat soil microbial communities from Weissenstadt, Germany - SII-SIP-2007 (SPAdes) (version 2) | ecosystem: Environmental > Terrestrial > Soil > Wetlands > Peat | place: Germany...
CTTCCGCACGCCCTTCGAGACGGCCACTCCATGGCCTCCTCAGGACGAGCGGAATTAATCTCCGAACTTGCAGGACACCGCACTGGGGGAGCCCTGGATCTAACTTGGCGGGACCCATGCCTGCTTCGATCGAACATCGGCGTTGGACCCGGCTGAATCCCGAGATCCTCACGAGCTGCAGGGTGCGGATCCAGGGTTCCCGCCTGATGCCTGAACTGAGGGATCTGTCGCCGGGCGGGATCGGCCTCACCCTCCCCGCGTTGTCGACGTTGCCGAGAGGCGACAGCATCCTGGTCCGCGTCGCCTTCCGGGGCCAGCCCGCGGTGCTCCGGGAAGGGCTCGTGCGCGGTTTCGATCCCGTCTCCGGTGCGCTGGGACTCTCCTGGCCCTGCGAACCGTCGGGATGGTCGGGGATGGAACGGCGCAGCCGTGCCAGGGTGCATCTGCCGCAGGACTCGCTCTTCGGGCGGCTGCCATTGCGCCACGCGCACAGGGTATGGAGCCGTTTGAGGATCGTGGACATCTCCTCCGACCTCGGTTTCCAGGTGGAGACCATCGGCGGTCCCGGATACCTGATTCCAGGCCACCACGCTCCGTTCCACCTGGACATCCCTCTCCTCGTCGGCCGGTCCTGGGAATGCCAGATCCTCTGGTTTCGCCCCGGGTCCGGACAGAACGTGCGCATGGGTCTTCGGATCCTGGACCCGGATCCCGACCTCGCTTCCGCCCTGGGCGAGTGGCTGGAGCTGGACCGGCTCCGCCCTCCGCTCGGGCTCCAGGACCTGGGCTTCCGCGCCTCCCCCATGGCCGGTCAATTCCGTTTCCGCAAGGTGGAGGAAGTGGGAGAACGGGCGGAAGTGGACAGGTTGCTGGAACGGCCCGAAACGGGGGATGGGGAGCGGTTCGGCGTGTGGGACGGACAACTTCTCGTCGGCGCCGCCCTGATGGATCGGGAGAAGGACGACACCCGTCGAACCTTCCGGTTCCGCCTGCGCCGCGAATGGGTGGTTCCCGACGTCTTCCTGGGGCTGTGGGAACAGGTCATCCGGCATTTCCTGACCTCCGGCGCACAGGAACTCCTCGCCACCAGCCCACCGGGAACCGAAGCGCTGTTCTCCCTGGCGGGACTCCATCTCGCCGAGTCGGGCGATGCGACGAAGTGGAGGCTCACCCGGCGAGGCGTGATCTGGGGCCGCGGAATGAACCTGGTGCGGTGGCACATCCTCTACGCGGAGGTGGGAGCCTTCGCCTTGCAGCACAAGGACGCGAAGCCGCTGTGGGTGGATCGGCTGGTGCGCCTGTCGAAGCTCGCCGCCTGGACCGTCCTGCGCGATTGGAGGGAGCCCGTGGAAAGGGGACGCCTCCGCAGGGCGATCCAACTTTGGTCCACCACCCTGGAGGGTTAGATCCGCAGCCGGATCCCCTCCAGAAGTTCGCGCATCCGGGGAAGATCCGCTCCTGCCGCCTCGCCCCTGCGCATCGGTTCGGCCACGATGGATTCCAGCTCCAGGGGGCGTCCGAGCAGGAAATCCACCAGCATGGAGGGACGGTAGGCGCCCATGGACTCGGTCTGGGCCATGTTCCGGTCCGGCAGGCGCGGGTCCAGCTCCACGCCGCAGGCGGCGGCCGCGCGGAGGATTTCCGCCATGAGCTCCACCGCGAAGGCCCGCAATCCGGGATCCGAGACGATCTTGTCGGTCGTGATTCCGCCGGCGTACACGGACAACCCCGAGAAGGGGATGTTCCACACGAGTTTCCCCCACTTGACCGCGCGACCGTCGCCGCCGGCCTGGCACGGCACGTGGCCGGACAGGAAGCGGTCGCGCAGATCCTCGCAGACGGCCGCGACCGCGTCCCTGCCCTCGTGGAAGTAGGGGGCCAGGGCGAGGCCTCCCGCTGCCGTGTGGCGCACGACGCCGGGAGCCGTCCGTTCGGAGCAGATGAAGGCGGATCCCGCGGCCACCCTGCCGGGTCCGACGACCTGGGCCAGGAGTTCCTCGTGGCCGAGCCCGTTCATGAGGCAGACGGCCACGCCCTCCGGGGCGAGGACCTTGGGCAGCAGCTCCGGGAAGAGGGCCGACTGGGCCGACTTGAAGCAGACCAGGGCCGCGTCGCAAGGCCCCAGGGAATCCGCGTCCCGGAAGGCCGACACCGGCCCATGCCAGTTTCCATCGACGCTTTCCAGCCGGAGTCCGGCGTCGCGGACCACCTCGTACTCGGAATGGTAGAGGAACCGCACGTCCTGTCCGGCCTGGGCCAGGCGACCGCCGTAGTACCCGCCCACGGCCCCCGAGCCCAGGATGGCGATCCTCACTTGAAGGGTTTCCTCTGGCCCACCCAGACGCCGAATCCCGTGAAGGCGATCGCGGTCAGGGCCGCCAGCGGCACGGGCTTCTGGTCGGACAGGAATTGCCGCAGGATCCGTTCGCTCCAGAAGGCGAAGGCCGGGTAGCCGACCGCGAACAGGAGGATGTAGAACACCGTGCGGACCAGGAAGTTCCAGCGCGCGACGATCCGGGAGAGGAGGGCGTTGACCGGTCCCGAGACCACCACCACCAGGCTCGTGGCCATGGCGTAGGAGACCCTGGTCACGTGCCCGCGCAGGAATTCCCCCAACTGGTCGATTTCCAGGATGCGAATCAGGTCCATGGCGTGTTCTCCCGTGGGCTTCGCCCCGGATCCATCCCCGGACCGGCGCCGCGAAAATCTACACCGGCGGATCCGTCCCCGGGATCCGCCGATCTTCCCCGACTTTGCCGGAACCGACCCGCCCGAGGTAACATGGTGCCATGTCCGACTCCGCCGCAAGGAGACTTTCCCCCCGCATCCGACGGCTGGCCTGGGGCATGACCGCTTCCCTCCTCGCCGCCCTGGCCGCGGTGGTGGTCCAATCCGGATTGAAAGGCCCTTCCAGTCGGCTGGAAGGCGTCCTGGACGATTTCCGCAACTGGACCTGGATGGTGCTCCGCGGCCCGACGGAAAACGATGTCCCGGCACCGGTCGTGGTCGTGGATGTGGACGAGCGATCCCTGCGCGCCCTGGGGGTCTACGGGGAGAACTACCGCGTCCAGCACGCGGCCGTCCTGGATTTCCTCTCGCGGCACGGCGCCGGGGCCGTGGTCTTCGACGTCCTGTTCAAGACCTCGGATTCCGGCGCGGCGCGGATGGAGTCGACTCTCGAGGACCTCCGCGAGTCGGGCTGGCCGGTTCCGACGTCCCCCGAATCCAGGGAAAGGTTGCGTCGGCGCCTGGACTGGTCCCGGAGGCTGGAGATCGCGGTGGGCCGCGCCCCGCGCGCGGTGGTCGCCGCCCAGTTGGGAAACAGGCTGGACTACCCGAACCCTTCGGACTGGATCCCGCGGGCCGGTCGTGCCTGGCAGGACTCCCTCTGGAAGGGGATCTCCCTTCCCGACTCCGCCCTCTCCCGTCTGCGCGCGCGCGCGACCCTGGACAACCTCTATCCAGGACTCGCCCGATCGGCATCCCGGCTGGGATTGGCGAACGTGGAACCCGATCCCGACGGGACGGTGCGCCGCGTCCAGCTTCTCTGGCGGTTCCCGGATTCGGCCGTGGACATGGCCGGCGTCGAGCCCGCGCGCGCGGCGGCCTACCCCGCCTTGTCGCTCGCCTCCGCCCTGGTGCTCCTGGGCCGCCCGGCAAACGGTTTCCATGTGCGGGGCGACCGTCTCGAGATGGGCGCCCCGATCCGGATCTGGAGGGACACCGGCGGAGTCCGCACTTCGGCGCCGGAGCTGACCTGGCCCATGTGCCTGGACATCCTGGCCTCCCGGACCGCGCTGGAGGGCTTGCGGCGGTCGCGTTCCGGGGTGTTCGAACCCACGCGGCAGCTCTGGATCGACCGCGATTTTGCCGGCGCCCTGCGGATCGCCCTGGCCTACCCAGACAGCCTGGACGACGCCCGCGTCCGGGCCCTCGCCGTCCTGATGCGCGACAGCGCCTTTCCCGCCGGGATTCCCACCGCTCCGGGACGGTCGATGCCGACGGATTCCGTCGCCGCCTCCATGACGCCCGACGGGCTCGTCCTCTCCCGCCGGATCGCCCTCGATTCGTTCCAGGAGGGGCCCGCCCTGGACTCCACCACGCTGGAGCGGCTCCGCAAGCCGTTGCTGGCCTGTTCGCGCGACCGTTGGAGCGGGCTTCCCCCCGGCTCCGAAGCGCGCGTCTCCAATTGGATCGAGGTCTGGTGGGATCCCGTCCGCAGACGTCTGGCCTCGTCCATCCCCTCGCTGCGCGGAAGCTCCCTGGACGCGCTCCTCGCGCTGGATCCCGCCCGGGTGGAATCCCTGGCGCCGGACGACACCTTGTCCCTGGGCGACCCCATCGTCGTTCCGCTGGACGGCGGCGGCGCGGCCTACGTCCCGTTCCAGGCGCCTTCGCAGTGGGAGAACCGTGGGCCGGACCAGGCCTGGATCCGGCACGTGAGCTACCTGGACGTCTTGGAGGGTCGGTACGATCCGAACCAGATCCCGGGGCGGATCTTCGTCCTGGGTTCCTCCGCCCCGGCGCTCGCGGATTTCATCGACGTCCCCATCCAGCGGCACCACCCCGGCGTGAACCTGCAGGCCACGGAAGCCCTGGCCCTGGTCTGGGGCGATTCGCTCGCCCCCGTTCCCGCCTGGCTGGACCTCCTCCTGGTCCTGGTGGCGGCCCTGGTCATGGGACTCGCCACCATCTTCCTGCCGCCGGGATGGGCCATCGCCGGCCTCCCGGTCCTTTCCGCCGCGTTCTTCGCCGGTTCCACCTTCGCGTTCGACCAAGGGGTCTGGATCCGACAACTGGGCCCGCTCCTGGCCATGCCCATGGCCCTGGTCGCGGTCCTCGCGGTCCGCTACGTGCTGGAGGAGAGGCAGCGGAAGTTCCTCCACACCTCCTTCAGCACCTACATCAGCCCCGAACTGATCGACCAGATGGTCGCCTCCGGCAGGCTCCCCCGGCTGGGCGGGGAAGAACGCGAGGTCACGGCCTTCTTCAGCGACATCCAGGGCTTCTCCACCTTCTCGGAGGTCCTCTCCCCCTCCGACCTCGTGGAGCTGATCAACCAGTACTTCAAGGCCATGACGGACATCCTGACCGGGCACCAGGGCTGCCTGGACAAGTACATCGGAGACGCCATCGTCGCCATGTTCGGGGCTCCCATCCCGCTGCCCGACCACCCCCGCCAAGCCCTGCTCGCCGCCATCGCGATGCAGGAGCGACTGGTCCATCTGCGGGAAAAGTGGGAGAATGAAGCACCGAGATGGCCGGAGATCGTGCACCGGATGCGCATGCGCATCGGCGTGCACACCGGTCGGATCGTCACCGGAAACATGGGGTCGGACCTGCGGATGAACTACACCATGATGGGCGACGACGTGAACCTGGCCGCGCGCCTGGAGGGAGCTTCCAAGCAGTACGGGGTCTGGATCCTCACCACCTGGGCCACCCTGGGTGCCGCCGGCCCGGGGATCCTCTCCCGCGAACTGGACCTGCTGCGCGTGGTGGGCCGGGAAGAGGCGGTCGCCGTCCACGAGGTCCTGGGACTCGACGAAGGCGCTCCCGGGGAGTGGAGGGAATGCGTCCGGATCTTCGGCGACGCCCGCGCCTCCTACAAGGAAGGCGACTTCAAGACCGCCCGCGAGGGCTTCCTGGCAAGCCTGGAACTGGAACCGAACCGGGGTCGACCCGGCGCCAAGACGAATCCCAGCGCGGTTTTCGCCGCGCGCAGCGCGGCCTTCATGGACAATCCCCCGTCGTCCTGGGACGGGATCCACACCGCATCGGAGAAATAGGCATGGACGGACGCCCCGTTGTGGGATTGCTGGTCAACGACCTGGTGGGATCCTACCAGTACGGTCACTGGCTGGGGCTCGACGCCGAAGCCACGTCGGCCGGATGCGACCTGATCAGCTTCAACGGCGGGGAGGTGGGTTCCTCCGACCTCGTCAAGCGCATGCGCAACCAGGCCTTCCAGCTCGTGGACGTCGAGGACGTGGACGCCCTGGTGCTGATGGCCCCGGCGGTGGCCAATTCGCTGTCCGCGGAACAGGTGGCGGAATTCCTGGCGAAGCTTCCCGACGTCCCCCTGGTGGTGGCGGGGATGGAGATCCCCGGACGGGCCTGCGTCATGGTGGACAACGCGGCCGGCATGGAGTCCGCGGTGGAACACGTCGTGGGACACCACGGACGGCGCAGGCCGGTGTTCCTGGGAGGACCCGTGCGCAATCCCGAAGCCGTCGAGCGCAGGCAGGCGTTCCACGCCGTGCTGGCCCGGCACCGGTTGGAGCCCGACCCCGAGTTGGAATTGGTGGGGGAATTCGATTTCGGGATCGGACGGCAGCGCGTCGCCGAGCTCCTGGAACGCGGAGTCGCCTTCGACGCCGTGATCGCGGCCAACGACGAGATGGCCCTGGGCGCGATGGAAGCGTTGAGGGCCGCGGGCAAGAGGGTGCCGGACGACGTGGTCGTGACCGGATTCGACGACATCGAGGACGCGATGTTCTCCACGCCCGCGCTCACCTCGGTGCGCCAGCCCGTCGTGGAGCAGGGACGCACGTGCATGCGGCTGGCCATGGACCTCATGGCCGGGAAATCCGCTCCGCCCATCACGTTGCAGGCGGCCTCCCTGGTGGCGCGCGGCTCGTGCGGGTGCCATTCGTTCTCCATCGAAGAAGGTCGGCCGCGCGGGGAGAGGGCGTCCCCGGACCGGGCGCTGGGCTCGGAAGGACATCTGGCCGCGGTCAAGTCCTCCCTGGAATCCCTCGATCCCGGCCTCGCTGGATCCCCCGCGCTCCCCGGTCTGGTCGCGGCCCTGGCCGCGGATGCGCGCTCCGACGGCCGCGGGGAAGCCTCGCTCCGGTCCTTCGAGACCCTCCTCGACGAAAGCGCCGGGTTCGCCGACGATTCCGACCGGTGGCAGATCCTGGTCTCGCGCCTGCGCAAGGCCACCCTCCCCTTCCTCCCGGCGGATTCCCCCGAGACACCCTCGCTGGAGGGGATCTTCCACCAGCTCCGGCTCCTGGCGCACGAGCGGGTGGTCCAGAGGTCGGCCTACAAGTCCCTGCAGATCGAGCGCTGGACGCGACAGCTCCAGGCGACCGGCGGACACCTGATCACGAGCTTCGACGTCGGGAACCTGATCGAGAACCTGGCGGCGGACCTCCCGCTGCTGCAGCTCTCGAGCTGCCACCTCCTGCTCAGGGAGGCCCCCGGAGACGACCCCGGCCGTCCCGGCGCGTCCGATGACAATTATCGTCTCATCCTTTCCTGGGCGCGGGGCGAGCGGACCCAGCTCCCGCCCGGAGGACGGGTGGTCCGGATCCGGGGGCTGCTGCGCTCGCTGGTCGGGGAATCCCCCGTGCGCACCTCCTTGGCCATGGAGCCTCTCTTCTTCGAGGACACCCCGCTGGGGTTCGCCCTGATGGAGTTGGCCCCCCGCCGGGGCGTGCTCCTGGACGCGCTCCGGACCCAGGTGTCGGCCGCGCTGATGGGCGAACGCCTGTCGCGCGAAGTGCGCACCCGGACGCACGAACTGGAGGAGGCGCTGGACACCCTTCGGAAGAACCAGGGCCAGCTCGTGCACTCGGAGAAGATGGCGAGCCTGGGAAAGCTCACGGCGGGGATCGCCCACGAGATGAACACCCCGCTGGCGGCGGTGCGCGGATCGGTGGACGAGCTCCGGAAGCTCGTCGAGGAATACCGGGACTCCATCGGGGACCCCGAGGTCGAGGAGAAGGACCACAGGGAGATCGTCGGCGACATGTTCAAGGCCCTGGACATCGTCTCCCGGGCCAGCGAGAAGGCAGCCGGGTTCGTCCGGTCCATCAAGGGCCAGACGCGCGACATGGGGGCCAAGGACAAGCAGGTCTTCGACCTCGTCCGGGTGGTGGAGGACGCGATCCTCCTGCTGTCGCACACCTTGCGGAGCTCGAAGTGCGAGGTGCGCTCCGACTTCCGCTCCAAGCCTGCGCGGGTCCTGGGGATCCCGGACCGCTTCGCGCAGGTGGTCACCAACCTCGTGACCAACGCCATCGACGCCATGGAGCGGAAGGGCGGCGGGATCGTGACGATTTCCGTTCAGGCGGACCCCTCCGAAGTCCGGGTCCTGGTCTCCGATCAGGGGACCGGAATCGCCGAGGAGGATCTGGGCCGCATCTTCGATCCGCTGTTCACCACCAAGCCCGTCGGCAAGGGAACCGGCCTCGGGCTCACCATCATCCACGACATCGTGCAGGGCGATTTCGGCGGCCGCATCGAAGTGGACAGTCGCCTCGGCGACGGCACCACCTTCACCGTGCGGCTGCCCGCGATCCCGGAGGTTTGAGCCATGGCTCGCAAGACCGGAGCGAGGCGCGAAGGCACGGGAAGGACCATCCTCCTCGTGGACGACAGCCAGGAGATCCTGGACTCCACCCTGGCGCTGCTGGAACGGGAGGGCCACACGGTGATGGTGGCCGACAACGGTCCGGACGCGCTCTCGATCCTCCGGCGGGAGGACGTGGAGCTCCTGCTGCTGGACTACTTCATGCCGGGGATGACCGGGGAGGAGGTGGTCAACGAACTGAGGACCTTCAACACGCGGGTGCAGATCGTGCTCCAGACGGGATACGCCAGCGAGCGGCCGCCCAGGGAGATGCTGGCCCGCCTGGACATCCAGGGCTACTGCGACAAGAGCGGCGGGCCGGAGGAGCTCCTCCTGTGGGTGGACGTGGGACTGAAGTTCGCGAAGCAGGTCCGCACCCTGGACATGAGCCGCCAGGGCCTGCGCTACATCCTGGACGTCACTCCGGACCTCCACAGGATCCAACCGTTGGAGGAACTGCTGCAGGGCATCCTCTACCAGATCGCCGGTCTGGTGGGCGCCGTGCATTCCTTCGTGGCCGTCCAAGCCGGATCCGAGCGCAAGGAGGGAGCCGCGGACGCCTTCCTGGCCATGGTGGAGGAGGAGCGGGAGCTGGTCATCCACGCCGGGATCGGCCGCTTCGAGGGGCAGGAAAGGGTGGAATCGGCCCTGCGGGACGAGGCGCTCGAGCAGGTGCGCCATTCGCTCAAGGAAGGCGCCCTGCTGCGGGCGTCCAGCAGCACCAGCGTTCCGCTGCGGATCGGGGCCCTTTCCATCGGGGTGATCTACCTGGACGACGTCCCGAGCATCGCGCCCGAGAACATCGAGATGCTCAACGTGTTCGCCAACCAGGCCGCCGTGGCCGTGCAGAACGCGCAGCTCTACCAGATGGCGACGTTGGATCCGCTGACCGGCGTCTACGCGCGCAAGTTCTGGGAACAGATGGCCCTGCGCGAGATCCGCACCGCCTTCCGTTTCCGCCACCCGATCACCATGGCGATCTTCGACCTGGACCGCTTCAAGAGCATCAACGACCACCACGGCCACCTCACGGGCGACAAGGCCCTGGAGACCGTGGGACGGATCCTGCGGGCGTCCTCCCGCGCGTCGGACGTCGTGGGCAGGTACGGGGGGGACGAGTTCGTCACGGCGCTTCCGCGGACCTCGCAGGAGGGCGCGACCGTGTTCTGCAACCGCGTCCTGCGGGAGATGGAACGCCAGGATCTGCAGGGCACGATGGGACCCTTCGATCTCCGCACGAGCATGGGACTTTCCACCTTGATGCCCCATTCCTTCGAGTTGAACACGCTTCCGCGCCCCATCCCCAACGGATACTTCCAGCAAGTGCTCCACATGGCCTTCTCCCGCGCGGACCGCATGGTGTACGCCTCGAAGAAATCGGGGGGGCACTGCTTCCATTTCGACGACACCTCGGACTGGCCCGATCCCAGGCTTTGGGAACCTTCGCAGGATTCGTCCATCGCCTCCACCCTGCTGTCCCGCGAGGACCAGTGAGATGGGTCGCCGATCGGGATCCGGAAGCCGATCCTCCAGCGGACGGACCATCCTCTGCGTCGACGACCAGGTGGAATTCCTGGAGTCCACGCGCAGCCTGCTGGAAAGGGAGGGCCATCGGGTCCTGACCGCGCAGGACGGCGCCGGTTGCCTCGCCGTCCTGGAGACGGAGAACGTCGACCTGCTCCTCCTGGACTACTTCATGCCCGGACTCTCCGCGCCGGACATCCTGGTTCAGGTGCGCGATCCCACCCTGCAGGTGGTGCTCCTGACGGGGTACGCCTCCGAAAATCCCCCGCGGGAACTTCTGGACCGCCTGGACATCCAGGGTTACTGCGACAAGAGCCGCGGTCCGGACGAACTGCTGCTCTGGGTGGGACTGGCGCTGCGGCACGGCGCGGTGGTGCGGCAGTTGGAGGCCTCGAGCAAGGGGCTGCGGCAGGTGATCTCCAGCTGTCTGCGGCCCGAGGAGCGGATGCCGATGGAGATGGAGATGGACGCGATCATCGCCGAGGCCGCGGAAGCGGTCGGTCTGGACGACGTCCTGGTGGCGCTGGCGCCCTCGCAGCCCACCTACCTTCCTCCCTCCCGATTGGAGGAGGAATCCGAGTTCTGGGATCCCGAGGGACCCCAGGAGCCGGAAGGACTCCACGTGGCCGCGGCCAGGGGTGCGTGGGCGCGGGGAGACAGCCTGGAGTCCCAGATCGGTCGCGAATTGGCACGTGCCGCCGTGGACGCCCCCCGAGCGGAGAGCACCATCCTCGCCCATGCGATCGGCGTGGTGCCCCTGCGCGCCGACGGCCGGTGGCTGGGATGCATGCTGGTGCGGCCCGCACCGGCCCAGGATTCGCCCCAGGCCGAGATCCTGTCCTTCCTCGCCCTCCAGATCGCCAACGGTTGTCTTGTCCGACAGGGCACGACTCTGGATCCGGTGACGGGTCTGCAGTCCCGCCGATTCTGGAGGGAGATCGCGGTCCGGGAACTCCGGCAGGCCTTCCGATTCGGGAACGCGGTGAGCTTGGCGATGCTCTCCATCGACGGATTGGCCGACCTGCGCGCCCACCAGCCACGCCAGGCCGACATCGTGCTGGAGCATGTGGGCCACCTGCTGCGCAGCTCCATCCGCGGATCGGATCTCGCGGGCCGGGGAGAAGGGGACGAACTGCTCCTCCTCCTCTCGCACACCGGAGCCTCCGGGGCCGCCCGGTTCGCGGAGCTGCTGTCCCACCGCCTGGAGGAACTGGTCCTGCCCTATCCGGAGAGCCACGACGCCAAGGGCTCCCTGGGAGTGGCCACGGTGGAGCCCCACTCCTTCGAGACCTCGCGGTTGCCCCGGCCCATGCCCCAGGAGTATTTCCCTTCCGTGGAGGAACTCCTGCGCGCACGCGCCTCCCGGTGGATCCCGCCGCCCCAGGACGGTGGGTTCTCGATCTCGGTCCATCCGGACGTCTCCTGGCCGGATCCCATCGAGCTTGCGGCAAGACGAAGACGATCTATCTTCGCGAGATGAGCGCGCCGCACCGATCCAAGGACCGCAAGATCGCCGGAGTCTGCGCGGGGCTTGCGGAAAGCTGGGGAACGGATCCCCTCTGGGTGCGGGTGGGGGCGGGCGTCCTCGTGTTCACCGGAGCGGCGACCGTTCCCGTCCTCGCCGCCTACCTCCTGCTCTGGTGGCTCCTTCCCGGGGAGTAGGCGGGGCGGGGCGACGTCAGGCCATCGTCGACCGGACCTCGGACAGGGCGGCCTCGAATTCCTTCTCGAAGCCCGGAAGCTCCGCCGATGCGGAAGCACGGTCTCCTGAGCGCGCCGCGACCTCGATCCTTCCCGCGATCGCGCAGAGCCTGTCCATGCTGAAATTCGCGGCCGACCCCTTGATGGAGTGGGCGTAAAGCTCGATCCGACCCAAGTCGCCGTCGCCCAGGCTCCGCTTCAGCATTTCCACCAGGTCTGGCATCTCCTGCAGGAAGGTGACCATGACGCTCTTCGCGAGCTCCTCGTCGCCCATGACCCGCTCCAGCATCTCCGGATAGTCGAAGACCGCAAGGTCCCCCGGGCCGTCGGGCCCTTTCGACGGCCCGGGGGCCGCCAGGACGCCTCCGATCTCCACGAGGTCGCCCGTCAGCCACTTGTCCAGCAGATTCTGCAATGCGCTCGGCGAGATCGGCTTCGCGATGTGGTCGTCCATCCCGGCCTCCAGGCACCGCACGCGATCCTCCGACATGGCGTTCGCGGTCATGGCCACGATCGGAATCCAATGCTGCAGGACGGCGGAGCTTCGGTCCCTGATGATCCGGGTCGCCTCGATGCCGTCCATCTCCGGCATCTGGACGTCCATCAGGACCAGATCGAACATCTCCCGCTCCAGGGTCCGGATCGCCAGTCTTCCGTTCCCGCAGACGCGCACGCAATCGAACCCGAGATGGTGGAGGATCCCGACGGCGACCTCCTGGTTCACCGGAACGTCCTCGACGAGGAGCACCCTGGCCCGCTTCGCTTCCAGTCGCCGGGCGTCGCGCGACGGATCCGGCGCGCCCGCTTCCCCGCCCGAAGGCGCACCGCCGGACCGGATCCCGAGGAACACCGTGAACCAGAATGTGGCTCCGCGTCCGGCCTCGCTTTCCACCCCGATCTCCCCGCCCATCAGTTCCGCGAGCTGTCGGGAAATGGCAAGACCCAGACCCGTGCCTCCGTACTCCCTCGTGGTGGAGGTGTCCACCTGGCTGAACTTCTGGAACAGACGCTCCTGCTTCTCCGCCGGGATTCCGATCCCCGTGTCCGTCACCTCGAAGCGGACCGCGCAGGAGCCCTTGTCGCGGGAATCGAGGCGGACCACGACCTCGACACCCCCCGTCTTGGTGAACTTCAGGGCGTTCCCGACCAGATTCGTCAGGATCTGACGCAGCCGGACCGGATCCCCGACGAGCAGGGGCGGGATGTCCGGGTCCATCGTGCGCGAAAGGGAAAGGCCCTTGGCTCCGGCCTGGATCCGGGCGGCCTCCGCGCACCCGTCGACGAGATGGCGGAGATCGAATTCGATTTCCTCCAGCTGGAGCTTGCCCGCCTCGATCTTCGAGAAGTCCAGGATGTCGTTGATCAGGGAGAGCAGGGATTCGCCGCTGCTCTTGACGATCCGGGCGTAGTGTTCCTGCCGGGCCGAAAGGTCCGTCTCCATCAGGAGATCGGCCATCCCGATGACCCCGTTCATGGGAGTGCGGATCTCGTGGCTCATGGTGGCCAGGAAGGCGCTCTTGGCCTTGTTCGCTTCCTCGGCTTGGGCGGCCATGGCGTTGGCGCGGGCCGTCTGGGCCTCCAGGTGGTGGTTGACCTCCTGCAGCTCCCGTTCCATGCGCTTGCGGTCGGTGATGTCGATGATCGAAGTGAGGATGACCGGCTTGCCCAGGAGATAGAGGACTTCGCTGGACACCAGGGCGTCCCGGGGGCGGCCCTTCCTGTCCCTCATGCCGATCTCGAAGTCCCGCACGGATCCCGTCTTCTCGAGACGCTCGAAGAAGAGGCTGCGGTCCATCCCCGACGAGAACAGGCCCAGATCGTCGTTGGTCTTTCCCTCCATCTCCTTCGTGGAGAATCCGAACAGGTCGGTGAAGGCGTCGTTCACGTCGATGAAGGTCCGGTTCGCCTTGGACGTGAGCAGCATGGCCGTGGGATTCCTCCGGTAGACCTGCTCGAAACGGCGCTGCGTCTGGCGCTGCTCGGTCAGGTCGTGGAAGGAACTGACCACGGCGGAGACTCGACCCCCGGAGGGATCGAAGATGGGCTCGGCGTTGACCCGGATCAGCGCCTTCTGCCCGTCGGGCCTCTCGATCCCCATCACGAAGTTCGGAACGGGCTTCCCCGTCGCCAGGGAACGCATCGCGGGATGTTCCTCCACGGGCAGGCTGGATCCGTCCTCCCGGACGGATCTCCAGCGAGGATCCACGGACGCTCGCCCCAGCATCTGCTCGCGGCCCAGGCCCAGGATGGTCTGCGCCGCGAGGTTGCAGTCCACGATCTTCCCCGAGGCGTCCTGGAAGACCACGCCTTCGGACAGCGCGGTGAACAACGAGTTCCATCGCGCGTCCCTCTCCCGCAGCAAGGCCGATTGCCGGCGCAGGGAATCCGCCTTCGAGAACACGATGGCCCCGACGATTCCGCTCTTGGCCGCGAACAGGAAGGTGCCGAGGACCACCGGGACCGGGTCGCGGACTTCCCACCACGACACTCCGCAGGCGATGGCCACGGCCGAGGTCCAGGAAGCCCAACAGACGGAACGGGGAAACTGGACCGCGGAGAAGAGGATGGGAGCGATCAGCAGGGCCTGGAAGAGCATCCCGGTTTCGCCCATCGCCAGCCCCATGATGGCCGTGCAGAGGGCCGGAACCAAGGAGACGGAAACGATCCATTCGAAGGTCGTCGGCGTTCTTCGGAACAGCGACCTGAACACCACGACCAGCATCGGTGCGCAGATGGCGGCCATGGGGACCCACGATGCGTGGTGCTCCGGGTGCCGGAGATGCACGGCGATGCACGAGACGGGTCCCAGGATCGCGTAGAGGAGGAGGACCATCGAGAGTCCGCTGGACGGGTTCTCCTCGGAGAGGAAGGCTGGAATGGATCGCGCTCCGGTACCGCTCACGGAACCATTCTCCGATAATCGGCAAGGCCCCGTCCGCGCGGGAGGCTATTCCACCTTCACGCCCAGGTTGAACAACTGGTTGTCCAGCACCGGAACGGGACTGCCGGGAACGCGCACGTAGCTCACCACCCGCCAGTGGTAGACGCCGGAGGCGACCACCTTGCCCGCGGCGGTGCGATGGTTCCACTGGATGGAGATCCGCACCCGTCCGATCTTGTCCCCGTTCAAGGCGTCCAGGTCGGCCTGGGTGATGTCCACCGTCCTGGAGATCACGAAGACGCCTTCGTGGTCGTAGATGTAGAGGATCATCCGGACCGGGTAGTTCAGGTACATGCTCGGGCCGTTGCAGTACTTTCCGTCGTCGGGGCAGATGGACTGGACCTCGGGATCCGAACCGGTCAGGTATCCTTTGGCGGGATCCCACCATTGCAGGTTCGTGGAGTCGGCGTTCGCCGACCCGTCGGTGGCCTGGAGAAGGATCCCACCGGGGCCGTGCCGGTTCAGCTCGTTGGCGTCGATGTAGGGGATCTTGGACGGTTCCGAAACCTGCAGGAGCGGCGGGCGCGGCGGTCCTTGGACCACGGTGGCCCAGTGCAGGTTGGTGGTGTCCACCCGGTTCCCCAGGGAATCGGTCACTCCGGCCAGGAAGCGCAGCTTGTAGCCGGGAGACACCGAACCGGGTTGGCCGGGAGGCACCAGGAACCACCACGCGGAATCGCCGATCGCGTGGACGGAATCTGCTGGGACGGTGTGCCAGACCAGGAGCGAATCGGAGCAGGTCGCGGAGTCGTTCCTGCAGATCCCCACCTGGAGCCAGTCCTTCGCCTTGGACAGGTCCAGGGGTTCCGAAGGCACCACGAGCAGGGTATCGGGGTCCGTGTAGTTCTCCACCCGGTGGATGGTCGCCGACTGGATGACGGGCGCGACACTGTCCGCGATGGGGAACGAATCCTTGAACACCACCGTTCCCAGACCAGAATTCCACGTCTCCTGCATGATCCCCGTCTGGGTCGGGAATCCGGTGATCCCGTAGGCGAAGGGCGGGACGATGGGCACCAGAAGTCGGGTGCTGTCCACCAGTCCAGTACCCGGCACCTTGTAGAAGGGACTCGCGGAATCCGGCATCTGGCCGGTGCGCACGGCGGAATCCAGGGGCGCGGTGAAGGAGGGAAGGATGGGCAGAGTCCAGGGCGAGCTCAGTTTCACCACCAGAGCGTCGATGCGGCCATCTCCGTTCGTGTCCAGGTAGTACCCGGACTGGGCTTGGATGGGGTTGGCCAGGATGTGGTGCGTATCGCAACCGGTGTTGCCCACGTCGTCCGTATAGCAGCGCGTGACGGTGTCCACGCCGGGCTTCCCGACATGGTGGGTGTCCTGCAATTGCAGGTGCGGTCCGGCATTGTCCACGGTCCAGACCACCCCGATCTCCCCGATCTGGACCACGCCGCCCTCGGGCGGAGTGACGATGTCCACGATGGGGAGGGATTGCTTGAGGCTGATCCAGCCGGTGTCTTCGGCGCAGTTTCCCACGGAATCGCAATAACGGGCGGGTACCGGATACAGGCCGTCGCCCTTGAGATTGGTGGGAATGCTCAAGGTATCCACCAGGACCCTCCAGGTGTGGTCCGGGTTCTCGATGGAATCCCGCACCCAGTACCACACGGTGTCCACGCCGAACCGGGTGCGGGCGGTCTTGCCCCACCAGGTGGTGTCCAGGGCCGGGTTGTGGGTGTTGGGCCCCATGATCTTGAAGACCTGCAGCACGGGAGGCGTGGTGTCCACCCACACGTAGTGCGTGTCGCAGCCCGTGTTGCCGAACTGGTTGGTGGAGCAGCGGGTGATGGTGTCCCACCCGGGGGTCAGGGTGGAATCCTTGCAGGGCTGGGCCACTCCATCCACGGTGTAGCAGATGTTCTGCACGATCTTGTTGGTGCGCAGGCTGTCCGGAGGCGAGGTGATGATCACCTTGGGGATGGCGTTGTCGTCGACGATGGTCAGGGTCCAGACCGAATCCGCGCCCTTGCCCAGCGGAGCGATGGGCGAAAGGCCCAGGACCACCTTGCGATCGGGGCCCAGGACTCCGTTGGGGATCACCACCACCGCGAAGAGGCCGGTCTCGGTGCGAGCCGGGAAGGTCAGCGAGTCCCCCGCGAGCTTGGAGAAGGTGAAGTTGGTCCCGAGGGTCGCCGTGCTGGCCGGCAGGACCGGAACCAGGGTGGAGAGAGGGACGCCCGAGGGCCGCGAGAGCGCCAACTGGACCTGGACCGTGCCCGCCTTGTGCTCGTAGAGCGCCGTGTCGCGGGTGGTGAACTGGACGGTGGGAACCGGTCCTCCGTCCGTCAATGTCGCCAATCCGACGGAATCCGTCGCCAGGGGAATGCGGGAGACCACCGAATCCAGGCGCAGCTCGAAGGAGAGGTCGGGTTCCCAAACGGTGTCCTGGAAGATGGACACGGGGATGGAATCCAACCGGTGTCCGGGCAGGAAGACCAGGACTCCGGAGGTGTCGCGGTACTGCTCACCGGGGTGCGCCCCGAGGGAGACGGTGTGGAACACCACCCGCACCGTGTCCGCCGGATACCAATCCAGGCTCAGGTGGAAATGGACGGTGGTGTCCGATTCGACGACGCGCCCCACCGAATCCAGCTTCAGCGACAGCGAACCGTGGGCCGGCAAGATGGTCCCCGTGGCGTTGCCGTTCCCGAAGGTGAGCCCGTTCAGGTTGGAGAGAACCACCTGGAAGGTCTGCACGCCTTCTCCGGCCAGCGAATCCGCCAGGACCTTCACGTACAGGGCCGTATCCGTCGTGCCCGGAGGAAGGGTCACCACGGTGGAATCGACCGCCGTGTAGTTCACGCCGGCGACCGCCGTGCCGGGAGCGGTGCGCCACACGAAGGAGGTGGCGACCTTGCTCGGTCCCGTCAGGTGGACGGGGAACCGGGCGTTCACGGACCCCGTGACGGGCTGCTGTACCGTGTCGCCGGAGATCCAGATGGGTGGAACGTCGTCGTTGGTGATCCAACCGGTGTCGGAAAGCTGGCTTTGGTGTCCGTTCGCGCTGGTCTTGATCGCGTGCACCAGGGAATCCAGGTGGACCAGGAACCATTCGTCCGGTTCGTACACCGTGTCGCCCACGACTTGGACGGAAATCGTCGTGGCCACGGCGTTGGCGGCGATGGTATCCCACCGACCAGACACCGGCACGTAGTCGTTGTCCGCCACGGTCGCCGTCCCGTCCGACGTTCCCCATTCGAAGGGGACGGGCAATTGGGGTGCGAGTCTGGAGGTCAGGGGAAGGCCGGTGACGGGATCGAGCAAGGTCACGGCAAAGGTTTCCGGCTTGGTGCCCGAGTTCCCCTCCGGGAACGAATCGCGGGGGGAGAGCCGCTGGATGCGGATCAATGGCGGCTGGTTGTCGTTGATGATCACGCCCACGACCGTGTCCGACTTCAGGGTGGTGTCCAGCACGCCGCTCTTGTTGGCGAAACCGGCACCCGTGGCGTTCTTCAAGACCACCCACAGGCTCTCCGGCGGGGCATAGGACGAGTCGTTGTAGATGCGCACGGTGACGGGTGCCGTCAATCCCTGGGGCTGGATGGTGTCCCAACCGCTGTCCACCTTGAAGTTCAGGCCGGGCACGGCGTGGCCGATTCCGGCGGGCATGGACACCGTGAACCACTGGAAGATCACCGGGTAGGCCGTGGTGTTCGGCATGGAGACCGTGAGCGTCGTGTCGCGGCAGGGCTTTCCGGTTCCATCGTGGCAGGAAGTGTCCGTCTTGGACTTCACGGTGAAGTTCGTCAGTCCGATGAGCGTGGGAACCAGGCCTCGGAACGGAATGAAGGCCCCTGCGCCGAAGTCGATGTCGTTGTCCCCGATCAACCGTTTCGCGAAGAGTTGTCCGAACAAGGTGACTTGGCTGGAGAGGTGGATGTCGCCTTTGGGAGCGGAAAGGGTGGCCCAGATCCGGTTGTCGCTGGGAATCGTGATGTTCGCTCCGCTCGCCAGCATCATCGTTCCCCCGAGGAATTGGCCGGTCCCGCTCCCGAAGCCCGTGGCCAAACGACCGCCATCGGGTCCGATGAAGGCGTTGGAGGAACTGGCGGTGACGCTGCCCGAGGCGTACACCACCGTGCGACCTCCTGTGGGCTGCGCGGAGATGATGGCGTTGGAACCGCCAAGCTCGATGGAGGTGAACGAATAGAACCCTTCCGTCAGAAGGATGGCCTGTCCGTTCCCGGTGACGTTGAGGTCTCCGTAGTATCCGGGAAGCAGCGTATCGCCGTCGCAGGAACCCGCCGGCAATCCCGCGGCGGAGCAATTCCAGTAGTGCGCCGTGACCGTCGTCGGGGAGAGGAAGGTCACCGCCGGATTCGCGAGGTTGGCGCCTCCGGAAAGATCCACGTTCGGCGGGGTTGCGGGCGGACTGTACCCCGCGATGCCGTAGGCCGGAAGGGCGGTGTTGGGAACCTGGAGCGGCGCTGCCATGTTGGACGTGTGCACAGGGTTGGACACGGCATCGCCGGCGACCATCGCCCCGAAGGTGCCCGCGG